>WNFE01001325.1_pt1 | contig 20545 bp, 21 predicted proteins | sample 5400451 | NCBI WGS metagenome assembly WNFE01 (sample SAMN13153344, study PRJNA577476) | soil metagenome | isolation source: 200 cm saprolite under Douglas fir tree site 2 hole 2 | place: USA:California | collected 2015-04-18
TGCATTCAGGAATTGCAGGCGTCGCCTACTCTGACCTTCCTCTAGCTCCGACGACCAGCCACGCCCACTTTTGGTCTTGTCCCAGGGTAAAACCCACATCCGTGCTCAATTCTTTGGTTTGCTGCGGATAAAAGTCATAAGCGGGAACTCTGTAGACACGATTTGAGATAATGGCGTTTCCTTTTTCGTCGAATACAGAAATAGAGACCTTCACTTCAGTCAATACGAACTCGGAACCGTTGTAAGCATTCCATACGAATCGCCCATAATTTGTGATGCTAGCCATGCCCGCCAGCTTGGGATTCTCCGTTGGCGGCAGATTTCTTACAATTCGCCTTGACCCGTAGAACACAAGGCTAATGGTAAGGACCGCAAACACAACAACAATTGGAACAACGATCTTTCGCTGCCATAGTTTGGCCGCTCGGTATGTCTTGGAATTTTCAGCCCCGCAGTGCCGCGTGATGGCATCCTCAGTGGCAGTTTTGAACTCCATACCGCTGGCCTCGGCCTGCTCCCGTGTCATGCTAGTTGTAATAGGCTTCTGATTGTCCCAGATGGTGACATTCCCCTTGTCGTCCACGTGCGCGATGACGTCTGGAGCGCCCTCGAATGACAATTTGAAGAAACTCCGACCTTTCCCCTGTTCTGTCGCCAGAGTGGAACGCTTAGCTTGTGAGAGAAAGAACCCTGATGTCACTAAAGCTATTAGAACCTATTCGCCAAGCAAGCGATTCAGGTCAACCCTCGCCCCTCCAGAGGGAGGGCGGAATAGGAATCCATAGGAAGATACCGAGGAACTGTCTGACCTTGAGCCACTGAGGGTGGGCAATCTGGGTAATCTTAGCAATCCGCGACTGCTGGAGCGGTAACTGTACGTCCAAGGCGGAAACAATGTCGCCAGAATCAGCAACAGGAAACCGACCTTGATGCAGGCGCGCTGCTTTGAGTTACGGATGGCCATGGGCCAGGTTTATTCGGGCGCGATTGTAGCATCTTTTGGAGCACGTTTAGTCGCCAGATGTTCCATTAGCTCTGGCATAACGTCCTTCGTCAAATGGTCCATGAACTGCGGTATCGTGTTAATTCTTTTCCTACACGCTGGACAACCAGCGACCACAACACCGCGTCCGCCTTGCGCGACTGATGGCGGTTCATCTACAAAATATGAAAGATCGTGTCGCTGAATTTCTTTTTGGATCGCGGCAAGGAAAGCAGATTTCTGCACGGTCAGACTCCTGGTGGTGTGCAGAGGAAACAGGAAGGTAAGTCTTGGGGGTCGAGTCCTACTCTTTGCACTCTCGTCGCCGACAAGCACGGTAGCTTGAGAGTTCAACATCGTGCCAATGTCGGCGGTTATTCCAACAAAGGCAGACGCGGGGTTGGGTTCCCGCGAAGTCCTCACGACCCCCTCCGGACTTATATCGTCCGCCCGAAGGCGAAGAAATAGGATATCACAGGCGGGCCGGAAAGCGCCTCCTCTGGACATGGTTGGCGGGATGCGTGATAACGTAGCGGTAATGCCCGAAGCTGAACAGCAGGCTCAACCCAAACGAGAATTTTTAGCTTCTGCGGCCCCGTGGGCTGAGACTCTCTCGAAGGCGACTGCGGGCATCGTGATCGCTCTATACGCTTGTGGCTTCTTGATTATCTCCCTCTATCATTCCCGGTTTGGTTTCGTTGGAACAAATCCGTTCCGGCCCAGAATTCTTGCGGCGGGCGCATGGTTTTTCTTCCTTATGGCAATCCCGGTTTTGTTCGCAGCGGGATTGAGGACCGAGCGGTGGGAAGAAATCGCGAAATGGGCTTTTGTTTTTTGGACGGCGCTTTACATGACCGCTACGCAACTTGGTTACTTTTTTGAATTCTCTCCATACACACCCTCTATAGCTCACATCAAATGGAGTTTGCCGTTGTCGGCAGTCTTGTTCGCTGCCGCCATGGTGTCCTCATATTTGGCCTTTATAAAAAAGATTCCGCAATGGGTTGCTGCGGTTATCTCTGTGACGGTAACCCTGTACTGGGCCACAGGTCCGGTGTGGAGATGGGTCGCGGACTCCCGCGTCGATACGACGACTCTAGCTCTCTTGTTCTTCGCAACCGCATTGCTTGTGAAGTACGAAATCCAGCCTCATCCTAACAGATACCTTGGAGACCTCGGAACGTGGACAATGCCACTGGGTCTTCTGTTCGTGCTACTGCTGATATTCTCACGAGGATTTTATCCGCACTTAAAAGCATCGTGGGGCGGCGGCACACCGACAAATGTGACGGTGTATTTTACGACGGACTCTTTGCTCAACCCAACCAAGTCCGTGCAGGCGCAACTGATCGAAGAGTCCGATGAGGGCTTTTACATCGTAGGACCGAACGAATCTAATGCTGTTTTTGTTCCCCGCAGCGCGATTGCACTTATCTATTTCTCGAAGAAGACCGCAGATTCTCCCTTATTGCAAGGCATCAAGTAACTTCCCGCTTGCGATTAAGGGAGGGATTAGAATGTTTGGAGGCGTGGGCGAGAATCGAACTCGCGAATAATGGTTTTGCAGACCACTGCCTTACCACTTGGCTACCACGCCTCTGTAAAGAAATTATGCCCGAAATCTATGCCCAACTCTATGCCCACCGCACCCTATTGGCGTAGGGGATTTGCAGACCTCTCCCTTACCACTTGGGTACCGCGCCGCCAACTTTTAAGTATATCGAAAATTTAGGCGCTCTTACAGTCGAGGCCGCATCGTCATCTAAATTATTTTTTCGCTGGAGTTCCGATGCGCGCTTCGCGCAACCGCGCCGATTCTTCCGGCGGCGTGGGATTAATATAAAAACCCGTGCCCCATTCGAACCCCGCCACTTTCGTCAGCTTGGGGATAATTTCCATATGCCAATGATAATGATCGTTGATTTCTTCACCGATCGGCGAAGTATGGATCATGAAGTTGTACGCCGGGCGGTCCAGCACCGCGTCCAGACGCATCATGGTGTCCTTCATCATCCGCGCCAGGCTGGCATACATCGAACTCTGATTATTCTCAAACGACGAACCGTGCACCTTTGGCAGCAGCCACATTTCGAACGGAAATCTGGAAGCATACGGTGAAAGGGTAATGAAGTGATCGTTCTCGCCGATCACTCGCTCGCCCGTTTCCAGTTCCTGCCGGATAATGTCGCAAAAAATGCAGCGCTCTTTTTCATCATAGTAGTGCCAACAGTTGTCCACTTCTTCGCGCACTCTGCGCGGCACAATCGGCAGTGCGATTAATTGCGAGTGCGTGTGCTCCACCGTCGCGCCCGCCGCTTCTCCATGATTCTTGAAAATCAGCACGTATCGGAAGCGCTTATCGTTCTTCAAATCCAGCATACGGTCGCGATACGACCACAACACATCTTCTAGTGCACGTTCGGAAAGAGTTGCTAACGTCGCGGAATGATCCGGCGATTCAATAATCACTTCGTGCGCGCCGATGCCATTCATCTTGTCGAACAGGCCTTCACCTTCTTTGTCCAGTTCGCCTTCGATTCCCAGCGCCGGAAATTTGTTCGGCACCACGCGGATGGACCATCCCGCGCTGTTAGGGCTCCCGCCATTCCGCCCGTACACCAGAACTTCGTTGGGCGTTTTCGTTTCATTTCCCGGACAAAACGGGCAATTCTTCGGTTCCTTGGGAATCACGCTTTCGCGCAAAAAATCCATGGGCCGCTTCCCGCGGTCCGTTGAAATAATTACCCAGCGCCCGGTAATCGGGTCTTTCCGTAACTCCGGCAATTCCGCCTCCTAAAACGATTTTCCAGTGGTCCCGCGGCGAGCGCCGCGAACATTTATATTACCGCGTTCCGGTGATTCCTGCGGATTTTCCTGTGAGCCTTCTTACATCCGCGGGTTAAAAGCATTCTTGTGCAGGCGTACCACTGGCGCTTGGCCGGAAAATTCTTCGATCGCCACCACAGCGAAGCGCACCGGGCACTCTTCCACGTGCCTCTCCATCAGAAACCGCCGCGCCGTGAGGCCAACCAGATGCTGTTTCTCCGCCGTCGCACTCACCCCGGACAGCCCCGACTGATCCTCGCGCGCCGTCCGCGTCCGCTCCTCTACAAACACCAGCGTTTCCCCATCGTAGCCAATCAGGTCAATCTCGCCCTTCACGTCTCGCGGCACATAATTCCGCGCCACGAAAAATATCCGTGCCTTCGCAAATACCAATACGCGAACGTCTCTCCACGTACTCCGCGCTGCCGCGCATCTTGTTTCACGTCACTTAACGAATCCGCCTCGGCGTTCAGCCCTGGACGCGCACGCCACTTCACGGCCTCAAATATAACTCGCGAAAATGTCGCCATGGGGTTTTCCCGTAAGCGTTCACCGTTCGCGACTCGCTTGATGGCCGCAAGTATAAACAAAAATCCCGCGGCTGCCATCTTGCATCTTGGCCGCCGCGGGATTTCCGTAAATACGTCAGTCTTCTTCTGCGAACTCTGCACCTCTGCGTTAAATCTTCTTTTCTGCCTCCCGAACGCATTCTTCCAGCGTCCGCAGCGCAAAGTCCGCCTGCTCCTCGTCAATCAAAAGCGGCGGTGAAAGCCGCAACGAATTCTCTCCCGCGCCCAACACCAGTAGTCCCTTATGGAACGCGGAATCCACAATCGCATTGCGCAAATCACCCGCGCGCTCTTTAGTCCGCTGATCACGCACGATTTCAATGCCGACCATCAGTCCTTTGCCGCGAACATCGCCAACGATCTTGAACTTGTTCGTCCAATCCGCGGTGTGCGCAAAAATGTACTCTCCCATTTTCCGCGCATTTTCCATCATGCCGTCTTCCAGCAGGTCCATTGTCGCCAGCGATGCCGCCAAACAAACCGGATTCCCGCCAAACGTCGTTCCGTGCGAACCAGGCTTCCAGTTCATCACGCTCGACTTCGCAATAATCGCGCCCAACGGCATGCCGCTGGCGATTCCCTTCGCGCTGGTGATAATGTCCGGCTCGATGCCCGCGTGTTCGAACGCCCACCACTTTCCAGTGCGTCCCATGCCGGACTGCACTTCATCCACGATCAGCATGATTCCGTGCTGGCGGCAAATCCGCTGCAGTTCCTGCAAAAAGAATTTCGGCGCAGGCACGTAGCCGCCTTCGCCCTGAATCGGCTCAATAATTATTCCCGCAACTTCCGTCGGATCAAAAAGCCGCTTGAAAATCTGGTTCTCCAACGTCTCCAGAATTTCCGCGCCACAAGTCTCCGCCGTATGCCCGAGCGCGCAGCGATAAGCATAAGGATAGGGAATATGCTCCACGCCGCTCAACAACGCGCCAAATCCCTTGCGCTGCGTGGATTTCGAGGCCGTCAACGACAGCGAACCCATCGTCCGCCCGTGAAAACATCCATAAAACGCGATCATCTTGTCGCGTTTCGTCGCATAGCGCGCCAGTTTCAGCGCGCCTTCCACGGCTTCAGACCCGGAGTTGGTGAAGAACACTTTCTTGTCTTCGCTGCCTGGAACTGTTTTCCCCAGCCGTTCCGCCAACAGCGGCAAGCTCTCATAGTAAAAATCCGTCCCGGACATGTGAATCAGTTCCGCAGCCTGCTTCTGAATCGCCGCCACCACTTTCGGGTGACAATGCCCCGTCGAGCACACCGCGATTCCCGCCGCGAAATCCAGAAACACATTTCCGTCAACGTCTTCCACCATGGCGCCATGCCCGCTCTTCGCCACCAGGGGATAATCTCGCGTGAACGAAGGCGACATAAACTTCGCGTCCCGCTGCACAATTTGTTTGGCCTTGGGCCCGGGCAATGCTGTCACCAGCCGGGGCGTTTTTGTTTCGCTAGCGGTAATCATTTTATTTCTCCGTTTTTCTTGCGCTGCTGGTTTCAAACCGCGCGTTCAGGTGTACTTGTGGACACCGGCCTCAGCCGGCTTATGTGGGTGTGCAGGCTTGCATGCGCGCAGACGGACTTCGCCCCGCGCTTCCTGTTTGTTTTGTGAGGGAACTTAATCTACACCGTAGAGGTTCGGCCGCAGTTCGGAGGGAGAAGCCTGATCAAATCGCCGGTGGATGTTTGTGAGTGTCATTTACGCTTCCAGCGGACGCTTCCGTCCTTACTATCTTCAAGAATTATACCATGTTCCGCCAGTTCTTTGCGGATTTCATCGCTCTTGGCAAAGTCGCGCCGTTGCCGTGCCGCCTGCCTTCCGGAGATCTTCTCCTCGATCCAACTGTCCGTCACTGCTTCTTCCACGCCGCCAAATCCCAGTTCCTTCAGCTTTTCCGCGTCATTGTCCTTTACTACCGCGAATATCTGCTCGACCGCCGCTAAAAATTCTTGCGCCGCTGCCGCGTCTTCCTGGCCGAATCCGCCATTATCCATCGCGATATTCGCCTCGCGTACAAAATCAAACGTTGCCGCCAGCGCCACTGCGGTATTCAAATCATCAGCCAGGCCTGCATCGAAATCCTCCAAAGCCTTCGCCGTCCGTCCTTTCATATTCGCTGGCGATCCCGCGGGGAATTTCCCTTGCCGCAAACGATCCGCAAAATTCCGGATTCTTTCCACCGAGCTGGTCGCCTGCTGCAATCCATCGAACGTAAAGTTCAATTGCCGCCGGTACGGTACGCTGGCCAGCGCATATCTTAGCGCCGACGGTTTGTAACCCTTCTCGTACAGATCGCGCATGGTAAAAAAATTTCCCAGCGACTTGGACATCTTCTCGCCTTCCACCAGCAAATGCTCCGCGTGCAGCCAGTAACGCGCAAACGGTTTACCGGTCGCACCTTCGCTCTGCGCAATTTCATTTTCATGATGCGGAAACGCCAGATCGATTCCGCCGGTGTGTATGTCCAGAGTTTCGCCCAGATATTTCATGGCCATCGCCGAACACTCGATATGCCAGCCTGGCCGCCCAGGCCCAATCTCCGTCTCCCAAAAATGCTCGCCGGGTTTCGGTGCTTTCCACAAGGCAAAGTCCCGCGCGCTTTCTTTTTCATAGCGGTCGTTGTCCACGCGTGCGCCAGCCTGAATCCCCGTCAAATCAATCTTCGAAAGTTTCCCGTAGTCGGGAAATCTCGCAATCCGGTAATAAATCGAACCTTCGCTGCCGTAGGTGAACGTCTTCTTCTGCAGCCGCTCGATCAACTGCACCATGTCCGGAATATGATCCGTTGCGCGAACCCAAAATTCCGGCGCTTCCACGCTTACCGCTTTGCAATCCGCAAAAAATGCCTGCGCATACTTTTCCGTATACTCGCGAATACCCACGCCCGCAGCCGCAGCATTAGCGATGATCCGGTCATCCACATCCGTCAAATTCATCGCATGGGTTAGCTTCAGTCCGCGCTGTTTCAAGTAGCGGCGCAAAATGTCTTGGAACACGAACGTGCGAAAATTCCCGATGTGCGCATAGTCGTATACCGTCGGCCCGCACGTATACATTTTCACTTCGCCCGCCCGTTGCGGAACGAATTCTTCTATCTTTGCGCTTAACGTGTTGTGCAATCGCAATTCGTGAATGGCCACTGGTTCGCCTTTTTCGCACAAATGAGCCTCAAATTGTAGCCGACCCTCACAAAAGCCCGCAATCCGCCGCAAGATTGGTCTTCAGTCATATCAAAGATCTACGCCGCGCGAGTACAGGCAAAAGGACAGGCTAACCACAACGTCACCCAGCGTACAAAGACTTCTCAATAATTCCTTTTTCGAATTTAACGTAGAGCTAGCTCAACGTCTGTAACGAGAACCACCAGATCTGCTTCAGGAGATGAATCAACCCTATGAGAAATTTCATCAGGACCACTTTGTTGTCTTCCGTTTTGTTGTCTTCCATGTCGCTGCTCGGTATCCCCGCTAGCGCGCAACTATCGGTTGGCATCCGTATCGGTGCGCCACCCGAGCCACGCGTCGTCGCCGTGGTTCCCGCACAACCCGGTCCGGAATTTACATGGATTGGCGGCTACTGGTATCCCGCCGCAGGACACTATCGTTGGCATGAAGGCTATTGGAGCCGCCCGCCCTATGAGGGTGCCCGCTGGGTCGGCCCGCGCCATGATGGAGAACGGTTCTACGACGGTTACTGGGAAGGCTCGCACGGCCGTGTCGAGCACAATCACAAATGGGATCACGACCATGACCGCGATCACGGTCGCTATCATGATCACGATGACCACGGTCACGGTCATGGCCACGACCACGATGACCACCACTAAAATTCAGCGATCGTTGCCGCAAAACCGTCTCAGTTAGCTTCAATCTGTGCACATTTCGCGATCAACGGGCGGTGCAGACTACAGTCTGCGCCGCCCATTTTTATTGCCGTACATGCAAACGCTAGCGTCTTGCGCCGTCATTCCGAGCGCAGGAATCTCTCTTCGGCCTGTTCCGCGCCACAAAATCCAGCCACGCGAAGGAGTTCCTTCCGCTCCTCGCGAATTTCATTGATGAAACTAACGGAACTGCCGCCCGGCAATTGCGCGGTAACCATCTCGCGCCTACAGCCTTTCCTCTATTGCTGGGACTCCCCGCTCTACCTACCCTTTTACCCACGTCCCCAAAAGCAAGAACCATCCCAAAATCGCAGGGAGCCTCAAAGTAACGCTGACCGAGTAACCGGATACAGTTGGTTGGCCTGCGAAAGGAGATCAAAGAAATATGAAAAGCTTCATGAGATTCACGCTGATTGCCGCGGTTCTGTTGCTCGGCACCTATGGCGCAAGCGCGCAGATCGGTGTGGGCATCAGGATTGGTCCTCCGCCCCCGCCTCGCGTAGTAGTTGAGCTACCTCCCTCGCCTGGCCCCGACTTTATCTGGGTTGACGGCTATTGGTATCCCGCGCACCGACATTACCGCTGGCACGAAGGTTATTGGACTCGCGCTCCGTATCGCGGCGCCCGCTGGATTGGTCCACGCCACGAGGGCGGACTCTATTTCAACGGCTACTGGGAAGGCGATCGCGGCCGCTTTGAGCATCGCCACGAATGGGATCGCGACCGGGACCGCGATCGTGACCGGTGGCGCGAACACGAGGATCATCACGACGACCATCACTGAGGTGAAGATCCAGTTCGCGACTCATCGTCCACGACACCTATGAATTGGTGGCTTAGGAAGCGGCTGCGAGCGGTTGAATAGCCTGTCGCAGCCGTACTGGCGTTCCTATGCGCTGATCGCCCGATCGGTGACGTTGACGCTGATCCCTTCCGCAGTTACAGTCCTCTGTTCTTACCATCGGAGGATTTTTCATGCGGAGTTTACCTTCATTCGCCGTCCTATTCTGTTTTTCTCTTCCCACAGCGAACTTCGCTCAACAACCGGCCACCTCTGCCCCCAGGACGCTCGCTCCAGAGTCGTTGCTCAATCTCCGTCATCTTTCGAGTCTCGAATTTTCTCCCGACGGCCGCCGCGTCGCCCTGGTCGTCGCCGAACCTGCCAAAGGCGACCAGCGTTCCAGCCACATCTGGCTCTTCGACACCTCCAATGCCTCCTTCCGCCAACTGACGTACTCCGAAAAGTCCGAATCCTCCCCCAAGTGGTCGCCCGACGGAAAACTTCTCGCTTTCCTTTCCAATCGGGACACTAACCAGCAGATCTATCTTCTTTCGATGAGTGGCGGAGAATCTGCTCCGCTCACCAAGGGCAAACGTAACATCAGCCGCTTCGCATGGGCTCACGACGGCAAAACCATTGCGTTTCTCGCTCCCGACGCCAAAACCGAAGCCCAAGAAAAAAAAGAAAAAGACAAGGACGACGCCCACGTCGCCGACAAGGACGACAAACATGCCCGCCTCTGGCTTCTTTCCCTCTCCGAGAAATCCGAGCGCGCCGTCACTCCAGCAAATTACCAGGTCTCCGACCTCGCCTGGTTTGCAGACGACACCCGACTCGCCATCATTGCCACCGATCATCCCGAGTCTGACCAAAACACCGAACGCATTTTTCTCGTACCCACTACAGCAAAAGAGCCACAAGCCATGGTTCAACTTCTTGCTCCGCGCGGTCCCTTTGGCGACATCGAGGTCTCTCCTTCCGGCGAAAACATCAGCTTTATCGGTTCGCGCGAAGATGGCCCCAGTCCGCATGACCTTTGGATTCTTCCTGTCGGTATGCCTGCGGCAAAGAATCTTACCGCTGGCAATCTCGATCGCGCCGTTTTCGCCTACCGCTGGAGCAAAGATCGCAGCCTGCTGCTCCTCACCGCCGATGGCTTCACTCGCAAGCTGGTTCGCTATACCTCAACCGGCGCACGCGAAGATATCGCGATTCCCGATTCCATGCCGTCTGCTTTCACGATCAACGACAACGGCTCCATCGCCTTCGTGGGCGAAAATTTCACCGAGCCGCAGGAAATCTGGCTTGCTCCCGCGGGCCAGCGGCCCAAACAATTTCCTCAATTCAACAAATCCTTCGACGCATCTGCCCTCACCAAGCCCGAACTTTACAAATACAAATCATTCGATGGCCTGGAAATCGCAGCCGCCCTGCTCAAACCTTCCAGCTACGATGGCAAATCGAAACTTCCTCTGATTGCCCTGATACACGGCGGACCAACCGGCGCCTGGGAATCCTCCATCGAAGCCTGGGGCCAGCTTCTCGTCGCGAGTGGTTACGCCGTGTTCTATCCCAACATTCGCGGCTCGATTGGCTACGGCGAAAAATTCGTCGAAAGCAACCATGCAGACTGGGGAGGCGGAGACTTCAAAGACGTCATGACCGGCATTGATGATCTGGTCGCGAAACAAATAGCCGATCCAGACCGTCTTGGGATCGGCGGCTGGTCCTACGGCGGTTACATGAGCGAATGGGCCATCACGCAAACTCCGCGCTTTAAAGCCGCGGTTTCCGGCGCTGGCATGGCCAATCTTATTTCCGAATACGGCACCGAGCAGCATCCTTCTTACGACGAGTGGTTCTGGAGCGTCCCCTACGAAAAGCCCACGGGATTTCTCAATAGCTCGCCATTCCTGCATTTGAAGAACGCAAAAACTCCGACACTTATTTTGCAAGGCGACGCCGATACCGTTGACCCTCTCGGTCAAAGTCAGGAACTCTATCGCGGCTTAAAGCGTTACGGAGTGCAAACAGAATTGGTCGTCTATCCGCGCGAACCCCAGGGCTTCCACGAAGAAAAACATCTCATCGACCGCTTGAATCGCATCGTCGCCTGGTACGACAAATTTTTGAAGTGAGTGAAAGTATGTGAAGTGAGTGAAAGCTCGCTGGAACAGAAAACCCCCAGTCTATTTTTTCTTGCTGGGTCGCGCCGCCCGGCTGCCATTCGAAATCCGCACCAGTGACTCGGTAAATTCCGCAATCGTCGCCGGCACCGTGCGACTGTATACAAATTGCCCTTCTTTACGGCACTCGATCAATTCTGCATCCGTCAGGATTTTCAGGTGGTGTGAGATCGTCGCCGGCGTCACTCCCTGCAGCTTAACCAGTTCGCTGCATGTTAAATTCTTCTGCGCCGCGATTACTTCGAAAATCCGCAGCCGGGTCTCATCACCCAGCGCTTTCGAGATTCTCTCAATCTTTCTTGTGTCCATCGCCGAGCTTAGTCTAGCGGAAACCGCGACCCTGCACACCGAAAAGCCGCTAACTGCTGGGTTCTCAGCCGGATGGCCCGCTTCCGCCCTCAATCCATCATTCGTGCAACCAAATATTTAGATGTTCATCTAAGTAGCGAAGTCACCAGCGAGCAGCCAGGCCATCCCTTTAACTTCCGCCCTGGTGCATCTCTCTTGGAGGTCTTTATGAAACGCTTTGCAGGTAAGGTCGCCGTCATCACCGGCGGTAACAGCGGTATCGGTCTTGCCACCGCCAAACGCTTTTCCGACGAAGGCGCAAAAGTAGCGATTTCCGGCCGTAGCCAGAAAACTCTCGACGAAGCGGTCAAGTATGTCGGCAACGGAATTCTTGCGGTGAAATCCGACGTCTCAAAACTCGCCGATCTCGACCGTTTTTATTCCACAGTTTCGCAGAAGTTCGGCAAGATCGACGTTCTTTTCGTCAACGCGGGCGTCGCCAAATTCGTTCCGGTGCAAAATGCCGACGAAGCCCACTACGATGAAATTTTCAATATCAATGTTAAGGGCGCGTACTTCACGATTCAGAAGGCTCTTCCACACCTGAACGATGGCGCTTCCATCGTCTTAAACACCAGCGTCGCCGGAATCAAGGGCACTGCCAACGCCTCAGTCTACTCCGCGACCAAAGCTGCGTTGCGCTCCTTCTCACGCACGCTCACCACGGAACTGGTGGAGCGCGGCATCCGCATCAACTCCGTCGCCCCCGGTCCCATCGAGACGCCAATCTTCGGCCGCGTCGGCCTTTCCAAGGAACAAGTGGACGAGTTCGCGCAAAAAATTCTTTCCTCCGTTCCCTTGAAACGCTTCGGCCGTCCGGAAGAAGTGGCGTCCGCCGTCGCCTTCCTCGCTTCGCCCGATGCTTCCTACATCACCGGCGTCGAACTCCACGTTGACGGTGGCATGGGCCAGATCTAATCTTGCCCAAATCTGATCTTGCAAACGATTCGCGGCGGTCACCCGAATCTGCAAGGGAGGGCGGCTCACTCGTCGCCCTCGCAATTTTCTCCTGACTAGTCTTTTTGATATTGCGCTTCGCCCTTTCCAAACGACCAATTCTCCCAGCTCACTTCAACCAGATTCACAAGTAGATCTTCCGGACGCAGCCCCGGCGACTTCGCCAGCAATTCCGCCATCCGCTTAAACAGTGCACGCTTCTGTCCCGGCTTCCTTCCGGTACTCAGCGCAATCTGCACAAACACAATCTTGTCCGACCGTTTCACATCCAGATAATCCTCGTCATAAATCAAATCGCCCGCCTTATATTCCGAGATCACCTGGAACCGGTCCTTCGCCGGAACCGCCATCGCTTCAACCATTGCCTGATGTACTCCCTCCGCGATTGCTTTCCGATATTCCGGCGTCGTCCCTTCACGCAACGAAATGCGCACCAATGGCATGTCGCCCTCCTGTTTTTAGAGCTGCTCTCGCCTGAAACACATTTTGGAAGATGCTGGGCAAAGGCCCACGTCACGTTGCAATCGAATTCTTACTTAAAGGAAGGATTCGAACTCGCCGCCACATTCATGTCCAGATGCCATTTCTTCGCCGCATCCACTGCAGCGTAACAATTTTCATCCGCCGCATACCCGCTGCACTTCGCTGCGGTCTCTTTCACGCGCGGCGAACGCACAAACTGCCACACTGCCGCATTCTTCACCCCGCTTGCCGTAGGCAGCGGCGGATTCGAAACCGAAGTACATCCCGGCGATGGCGGACACCCATCGTTAAATACCCAATACGCAAATTCCCTTGGCGCTTCGTTCGAACGAATATCATCGGCGGTCACAGTCCTCTCCCCGCCACCTTCATCCACCGCCATCCCCGAACAATAAACCCCCGGCCGAAATCCCAGTCTCACAATTTCATCCGCCCACGCCCGCAAGTACGCGTGAGACTCGGCCGTTAACCGCCCGCCATCCTCAATATCAATAAAGATTATCCCGCCGCTCGCGAATCCTTCCGCCTTTGCGCTCCGCACTGCCTCACGAGCGTCCGAAACTCCAATTTTTCCCGCTTCCGCCGCTGTTCGAATAGCATTCCCCGCCCGGCCGCGCGCCAGTAACAAAAATCCGTATCCCAGCGCTTCCAGCTCTTTGCGTTTCCCGGTCCACGAATTTGTCTTCGCTCCCGGCGGCGGGGTCAGCCAATATCCCACAAACGTAAACTCCTTCCGCAACTCCTTCATCGCGGCATCGCCGGGATAATCATTCCGGTCGAATCCCAAGTTTCCTCGCCCCACTCTATCTTGTTCGCCGCCAGACAAGCTGCCGCCCAGGCAGGCCAGCACTCCCGCCAGAACAATCGCCCGCCCTTTAGTGTGCGATCGCATGGTCCGGTTCAAAGCGCCGTGCGTGACTACTGGTCTTTATTCGTCGAGTCTTTCACGGCCTGTTTGGCCTTTTCCGCAGCCTTTTTCGCTTCTGCTGCCGCCTTGTCCGCGGCCTCTTTTATTTTCTCCGAACTTTCCTTCGCCGCTTTTTTGGTCGCATCCGCAGCGCCTGGCGCCTCGGCCCGTGCCTTGTCCGCTGCTTCTTGAGCGCTCCTGCGAGCCGCCTCTGCGGCATCTTGGGCGGTCTTCTGCATCGCCTCTCCGGTTTCCTTCGCGTCTCGCTTAAGCTTTTGCGAATCGGACCGGCTACAGCCCGTCAGTTCCACTGTGCTCATTAGCCCCGCCAGCGCTCCCAAAACGATCCATCCCTGTTTTCCGGCGTTCATATCACCGCCTCACTTTCTCGACATAATTGAGTCGAATCCCAAGATCACGCACCGCTCTCGTCTTTCCAGTTTACCGCGCCCCCAGGGCTCTCCGGAATTCTCACACGCGCGCAAAATTAGGGGAAATTTATTTCCATCTTCGATGCAGCCTCGAAATCGGCGCCGGCAGGGCCTACCCCGCTGCCGAAGACCTGATCGAGATTTAGACGCCAACGACCGAGAGACAACGGTACGCTTTCACAGAAGCTTCTTAATGTCCCGCCATCCAATCAGAATCACGTGATTGTCTTCAAGAGCCTTACGAACCTCAGCACTCGAAATTGTCTCCAACTCGCGCTGCCGCCACGCAGCTCCCCAATCCGCATGATTGACCATAATGGCTTGCGTTTCGGCGTCATCGTGCGCCAGGTGTACGAAAACTTCCGTCACCCCGGGCTGCAGGTTCTTGATCAGGTTGACGTAATAATCAGTCCAGCCGGAGGCCGGAACGTCTTCTCCCGGGGAAAAGATCGCATCGGGAATCGCGTCACCCGGAGCCATCAACGGAAGCATGGACTGAAAGGGCTGATCATTGCGCGCCATGCGGACCGGCAGCTTGTATTCCCGCGCCACCTTCAGAAAAACACCGAACAACTCCGGCGTCCGATACAGCGTATGCATGTGCGCATCGAGATGCGACGGCTCAAGACCCATACTCTTGGCGCGCTCAATCTGGGCGCGAATCTCGGCCTCGACTTCATCGAGCTTAGCGTGCTCTGCCACCTCATCAATGCTGGCGTAGAAATTACCGTCCGCTCCGACCAGACTCGGTACCAGCGCGCGAGACGCAATCGGTCCCCAGCGGTAAGTTTCCCACTCGGCGGTTAACGTGAGATGTAGACCAAGATCCGCTTCCGGGTGCGCCTTAGCGTATGCCGCGACTTCCGTGAACCACGGGCAAGGCACCATGACCGTCGCTGAAGTGATGAGCTTTTGATCGAGAGCCGCGAAACTAGCTACGTCTTCCGAATGAGAGACCGCAAGATCATCGGCATTGAGGATCAGCAGCTTGGCATCACGTGGATAGCCAAGGCGGACCTGCAGCGGCTGGCCGGCACCGGGCGCAAAAATCGTGGTGTGATATGCGGCGACTTTCCATTCGCGGCCGACCTTCACAAACGTCAATGTGTAGCGCAGCTCGAATGGTTTCGTTGCATCGGCGTAACGTCGTCTCGAATGGCCTGTGACCACGACGGCCTTTGCATATTCGTTGAAAGTTTCTTGGTCGGTGCTCAGCTCCGCGTAGCGCAGCTTCCCACCGCGAATGTTCTCCACTAGTTCGGACTTGCTTTGCACCAAACCATCGGTGTGCGTCCAGGTGAAATGCTCATCAAGCAACCGATCCAGGGCCGGCGCATCCGCTTCGCGCAGCGCCTGATGAAAAGCACTGTGCGCGCGAACAACTTCGCCCCGCGGATCGGCAACCGCCGCGCCAGCGAAAAACAACAGTCCCAAGAGCAGAGTCGCCGACACTCTCACGCCGGATGTCGCTCTTCGTCTTTTGAACATGATCCCTCCCAAAGCCTTCGAACCGGGAGAACGCTATTTGCCGGGTTTGCCAATTGCCGCGTCCTAATCCTTGATGTCTATTAATTGCGAGCGCCGGGCCGGCTCGGCCTCTCAACCGAATATCGAAGATCATCATTTATCAGTAACTCATCCCTCCCGCAACTTATGCCCAGCCAGATTTCCCAGCCCGTCGTACGCCGCGTACTTGTACATTTCGCTCAGCGTCGGATAATTGAAAACCTGCTCGATGAATTCATTGATCGTCAGCCCGTTGTCCAGCGCCATCATCCCGATGTGAATCAACTCCGTCGCACTCTCTCCAATAATGCTCACACCCAACAATTTTTTGTCATCGGGCGCAAAGACAATTTTCAACAATCCCGCCGTGTCTCCGGCAATGTGTCCGCGGGCATTGTTTTCATAACGCGCTCGACCCACTTCATAGTCGATTTTCTTTTCCTTGCACGCGTCTTCCGTCTCCCCCGCCGAGGAAATTTCCGGAATCGTGTATATCCCGATTGGCAGCATCGAAGCCACTCGCTGCTTGTACTGGAATCCGAATGCATGGCACACCGCAACACGGCCCTGCTCCATCGAAGTGGACGCCAACGCCGGAAATCCGATCACATCGCCGGCCGCATAAATACTCGTCACACTTGTCCGGTAATTTTCGTCCACCGGAATATATCCGCGATCGTTCAACGCCAGTCCCGTTTTTTCGAGCGCCAGTCCGTCCACCGCCGCGCGCCGACCCGCTGCAAACAGCGCCGCCTCGGTCTCCAGTTTCTTCCCGCTCTTCATAAGCAACGTTGCGCCGCTCGCCGAATTTTCCACTTTCACCGGACGCTCGTTAAACCAGAACTCCATCCCCAATTCCTTCAACCGGTCCCGCAGCCTCTCGGAAATTTCCGTATCCAGAAACGGCAGCAATTTGTCGCGTCCGTCCACCAGCGTCACTTTCACTCCCAACGCCATGAAAATCGAAGCGTACTCGCACCCGATCACTCCTCCGCCTATCACCGCCAGCGATTTCGGAATCCGCTTCATCTGCAAAAACGTGTCGGAATCAAACGTGTGCACATCATCAAAAGAAATTTCCGCGGGCCGATGCGGCTTCGATCCCGTCGCGATCAGCATCACTTCCCCGCGCAGCTTCCTCGTTTCCCCTTCGTAACTAACGGAAATCGTGTGCGCATCTTCAAACATCGCCTGCCCCTGCACATACTCAATCTTGTGCAGCTCCAGATTCTTCAGAATGCGCCGCCGCTCCATCTCCACCACTTCCCGCTCGTGGTGCATGAAGTCATGAACCGTCAGATTTTCTTTCAGAGAATAATCGATCCCGTAAAGCCCGCGCTGCCCCAACCCGGAAAAATACAGCGCCGATTCACGCAGCGTCTTGCTGGGCACGGTTCCCGTATTGATGCAGCTTCCACCCGGAACTCCCGCGCGTTCGATCACCGCCACCCGCTTGCCGAAATAGGCCGCCTGCGCCCCCGCCTTCTCTCCCGCCGGCCCGCATCCAATAATCAACAGATCAAATTTTTCACTCTCAGCCACAATTTCCTCCGTCGAATCGATGCCTTGCGCACTCGCACGCACGCCTTAGCTCAGCAACAGCCTAAAAGACTTTTGCCCCTGCACACGCACCGCAGCGCCAATCCGTGCGCATCAATCAACCCGCAAGAGTGGGTAGCAGACACAGCTATAATGACCCCTCTCATTCATCGCGGAGGGACATTGCAGACCTTTGCTTTCATCCTGGCATTCGCCCTTTCGCTGTTTTCTGTCAGTTGCTCGCACGCGCAAGAGCCGGCGCCATTCCCGAACGCGCCAACCGTTAAACGTCTCGACGGGAGCACCATCGCCGCTGCCAAAATCGATGCCATCGTAAATGACGCGATGCAAAACGCGAAAGTCACCGGAGTAGGCCTGGCAATTCTGAACGACGGCAAGATTGTCTACCTGAAAAGTTATGGGCAACGCGATACCTCGGGCGCAAAACCGCTTACTCCCGATTCGATCATGAGCGCGGCTTCCTTCACCAAAGTGGCCTTCGCATATCTCATAATGCAGCTCGTCCAGGATGGCGTCATCGAGCTCGACAAACCTGCATACCAATATTTATCGAAGCCGCTTCCCGACTATCGCGAGTACAAAGATCTTGCCGGCGACGATCGCTGGAAGAAAATCACGCCGCGTATGTTGCTCTCACACACCAGCGGTTTTCCAAACTGGCGCAGGTTTACCCCGGATCAGAAATTACACATCAATTTTGAACCTGGCTCGCGTTACGCCTATTCCGGCGAAGGCATCGCCCTGCTGCAACGGGTCGTCGAGTCCGCAACTAAAAAATCACTCGAAGACTTAATGCAGGAAAAAGTTTTCAAGCCGCTCAATATGACCCGGACCAGCATGACCTGGCATTTGAATTACGAAGAAAACCACGCCGAAGGCTACGACGAAAACGGAAAATCTCTCGGTCCGCAGCGACGCCTGATAGCTGACGCCGCTGGCTCCATGAAAACCACGCCGCGCGATTTTGCGCTTTTCCTGCAGGCCGTCGCCAGTGGACAACTGCTTCGTGAGGACTCTCTGAACTTGATGCTGACTCCCCAAGTGCGCATCAAATCCAAACATCAGTTCCCGACACTGGCTCCCGAAACGACTGACAGAAACGATGCGATTGGTCTCAGCTACGGCCTCGGTTGGGGACTTTATTTCACCTCCTACGGCGAAGCGTTTTTCAAGGAAGGCCACGACGACGGCTGGCGCAGTTATTGCGTCTATTTCCGCAACGCCAAAATAGGAGTGGTCATCATGACCAACAACTCCAACGGAGAAAACATCTACGACGAATTGTTGCAAAAACTGCAGAAAAATACCTTCACGCCGCTCGAATGGGAAGGATTTACGCCGTACGACGTCAAAAGCTGAGTGATGGATTGCCGTTAAAATCGGACGGAAACAATGGTGCCCGGGGTGGGAGTCGAACCCACATGAGGAAAAATCCCCGGAGGATTTTAAGGATTAAAGGTTCTATCGGAAATGTCTGTATCTCTATTATAATAATGGGGTTAACTGGTAGGCCGACACTGAGTGCTTTCTTGCGGTGCCCAAAAATGTGCCCACGAGATGCGCCCGTTTTAGGCAGAATTTTAAGTATACTATATAAGTACTTAATTATATTATAAGTAAACACTAGAGCTTTGTTCTGAGGATAGCAAGCGGGGTTAGAGGCTGTCTTGACGCAGGTTAATGGGGCGACCCTTGGTTCGCAACTTCGCTTACTGTCGCTTGGCTCACCAGACACATTGCGCGTTACGCCCGCGACGGAAGCACGCGTATGACGTGTGGAGGAAATCGTTTCCACCTACCAGACTGACAATCAACGATGCGACAATTTCTGAAGCTGCGCGGCGATCTTATCGAAGTCAGGGTCGTCCTTGTCGCCATGCTTAACAATTCCCTTGGGGTTAGGAAGCGGGTAGATGTCTGGCGGTGTGGCATCACTGTCTGTGCGCACTGTAATTTCCAGTGAACGGTGCGGATTGCCATAAGAATCGCTCGGATTCGGCACCCAGTACTGAGCAAATCCGACCACCTGGCCTGTTCCCGCAATACTCTTGAGTTCGTTCCAATCCTTTCGGGTTTCCTGTTCCATCGCTGGCCGAATCCGGAAATAAAGGTAGCCCCTTTGGGGACTCCTGTACTGGCCGCTCGAAATCGGAACGGGGACAACCAATACGCCAGATATCCGGATGATGTTCGGCGAATCCCCACCAGCTGGCTCAAACGTCACCTGGTCTATGACTGCATATATTCCGATCGTGCCGCTCTTTGCGAATACGGCGGCGGTGACCAGTGAAAGAAGCAAGACCACAGCGACTGAGGCAAATGCCGGCTTCATGGCGCTTTCCCTGTTTTGATCTCATATTGTGTTCGGCGAGGCGACAAAGTCAACTGTACGGGCCATCTGCGGCTCATCGGTCATGTTCGACCGTTGGCCGTAGCGTGATATTCTTTATCCACCGCGTACACACCCGGTGCGGCTGTGGCGAAATTGGCATACGCGGTGGGCTTAAAATCCACTGGGGTTTTCCCCGTTGTCGGTTCGAGTCCGACCAGCCGCACCAGATTCTATAATTCCAAAACGTCTCCAAAAACAGGGCCTGAAATCAATGCCTCTAGGCGCTGAGTACTTTTCAACTGTGCCCAAAATTGTGCCCACCCTTTGCGTCCACAGGCATGCAACTTTGTTGGGTGCGTTTTCAACCAACTCTGTCTGCGCTGACAGAGGTGAGAGAAACCGCATTAACAAAGCAAATTTGTTGGTTGTCAACTTGTCGAAAAAACCCGAGAAAGAATTTTAAGTGTTTTTACTGTGCTCGTAAGTGATTGTATCTATTGATATTATTTCAGATGAGTGTGAAAGTGTGTAATTAAATGTGTAAGTCTCGAATAATCCTAACAGTTTCAATAGATTTCGGGGTCTTCAATGGTACAACGCGTCCGAAATGCATAAATCACTTGCGTAAAGCATCGAAAAATGATACTTTACGCGTGTGAAATCAGAGCTTAACCATCCAAGCGCCAGGGAATACGTCAGCGGTCTTGCCGCCAGCGGGCGCTATGACTTTGCCTCGCAGGAGGTGCAGTCGGCGCTGGGCGTTTCCCCCGCCGCCGCCAGGCTCGCCCTGAGCCGTCTC
>WNFE01001620.1_pt1 | contig 20531 bp, 21 predicted proteins | sample 5400451 | NCBI WGS metagenome assembly WNFE01 (sample SAMN13153344, study PRJNA577476) | soil metagenome | isolation source: 200 cm saprolite under Douglas fir tree site 2 hole 2 | place: USA:California | collected 2015-04-18
TCAAGCTCATGCACCTGGCGGTCCGCCGCAACGCCTACGGGCGCCAGCGTGACAGTTTCGAAGCCGAGGTCGATGCCCCGGCCCTGGGCGGGCTTGGCCCCGCGGTCTTCATCCGCGCCCCCCAGGTCACCCAGGCGGGAACCGCGGTCGAAACCCTGGCGCGCCACGGGGGGCAGCCGGTGGCGCTGCGGGAAGAACACCGCCTGGCCCTGGCCTTCCATCCGGAATTGACCCCCGATCGTCGCTGGCACCAGTACTTTCTGGGCTTCCTGGACGGATCATGAGCCTGCAGATCCGGGCGGCGCAGCTCAAAGACCTGGGTGCTATCGAAGCCCTCTATCGCGAGCATGCCCAGGCCCCGGAGCATGGCTTTGCCGCGTCGCACGCCCTGCCCCGGCGCCAGTTCGCATCCTCGCGGCTGTGGTTCCTGGTCAACAACACGTTCGCCTCCATCCTGCCGCTGACCTCGGCGGCTGATCACGTCTATGTCGCGGTGGGGCCGCGCCAGGGCATCCAGGGGTTCATTCAGGCGGAGACCGCCCCGGCGGGCAAGCACGTCTGGCAGGTCCTGAACCTCAGCGTCCGCCCGGACCTCGATCGGTTTCAAACCGGGACGGCGCTGCTGGACCATCTCTTCAACGAGGGGCTGCGCCGGGGAGTCTTCCGCTTCATCGTCCGCCTCTCGGTGGACGACCCGATGACTGATCTCTTCAAGGCCCGCGGGTTTCGCGCCTACGCCACCGAGCACGCACTGCTGGCCGACGGCGTGGCTGCCCGCCCGACCGTAGACCTGGACGGCTGGCGCCCCATGCGGCGCGCGGACGAGCTGGCCGCCTACCTGCTGTACCGGGCGGTCACCCCCCGCGAGGTCTCGGCGGTGGAAGGGGCGACCTTTGGCGAGTGGCGCCAGAACTTCCAGCACGGCTCGTGGACGAGCCGGCTGCCGCGGGCCACTCGCCCGCGCCAGTACGTAGTGGACCGCGTCCAGGTGATGGGCTGGATGGGGATCACCCCCGGGGGCGGCGCGCGGCCCAACACCCTGGGCCTGCTGGCCCTCCCGGAGCCGTCCGGGCTGCTGGACGAACTGGTTCAGCGTAGCCTCGAGTACCTGGCCGGCCACCGCCCCGGGCCGGTCTGGTGCAGCCTCCGCCATTACGACCAGCGCGCCATCCAGCTGCTCCAGCGGGAGGGCTTCGAGGTCATCGCCTCCCAGGTCCTGATGGTTCGAGAGCTGGCCCTGCGGGTCCCGGTCCGAGCCCGGGTGCGGGTCAAGGACAAGGCCCTCGTTCCCCAGTACGGGTAATCTGGGTCAATGCTTCGAGCCCAGTACGGCCTGGTGCGGGCGGACACCGACGAGCTGAACCTCCTGTTCCAGACGCTGCCACCTCACCTGTATCGCGCGGTCCACCAGCTGTCGGATCTCGGCTACCTGCTGGAGATCGTGCTGGACCTCGGCCGCGAGCCGGAAGCGCGCTTCCCCGAGGAAGAGGTGATCCTGAGCGACACCCCGATCACCGCCGAGGATCTCGAGTTCGTGGCCTCCCGCGTCGGATCGTTCGGGGATGATAACCGGGCCGGCATCGAGCGGACCCTGCACCGCATCTCCGCCATCCGCAATCGGAACCGCCAGATCGTGGGGATGACCTGCCGGGTGGGCCGCGCCATCACCGGCACCATCGACATCATCAAGGACATGGTCATCGGTGGCAAGAGCATCCTGCTGCTCGGCCGCCCTGGGATCGGCAAAACCACCATGCTGCGCGAGTGCGCCCGGGTGCTGGCGGACGAGATGAAGAAGCGGGTGGTGATCGTCGACACGTCCAACGAGATCGGCGGCGACGGCGACATCCCGCACCCGGGCATCGGCCGGGCGCGCCGGATGCAAGTCCGGACGCCGGCCTTGCAGCACGCCGTGATGATCGAGGCGGTGGAGAACCACATGCCCCAGGTGATTGTCATCGACGAGATCGGGACCGAGCTGGAGGCGGCTGCCGCCCGCACCATCGCCGAGCGAGGCGTGCAGCTGATCGCCACCGCCCACGGCAACTCGCTCGATAACTTGATGGTCAACCCCACCCTCAACGACCTGCTGGGCGGCATCCAGACGGTCACCCTGTCGGACGAGGAGGCCCGCCGGCGCGGGACCCAGAAATCGGTGCTGGAGCGGAAGTCGCCGCCCACCTTCGATGTCCTGGTCGAAATCCACGACCGCGACCGGTTGGCGGTGCATCAGCCGCTGGCCGAGGTGGTCGACATGGCGTTGCGGGGCGGCAACAAGCCACCCCAAATGCGCGTGCGCGGCGCCGACGGCGCCATCACGGCGCGCATGGGCGAAACGGCGCCGATGCGAACGGCGGTGCCGCGCGAGCCTGGGGCCCTGCCGGCCCCCCGGAGTCCCCGGGAGTCGCTGGCCATTTTCCCCTACGGGGTTAGCCGGAATTACCTGGAGCAGGCCGTGGACGATTTGAAGATCCCAGCCCGGATTCAGAACCACATCGAAGACGCCGACGTGGTGCTGACGCTGAAGAACTACTACCGGCGCAAGGACTCGCCGCTGAAGGAGGCCGAGGCGGTCGGGGTCCCCATCCAGGTGTTGAAGAGCAACACCATCACCCAGATCAAGGGCGCCCTGGGCAAGCTGTACGCCCTGGAGACCGCCGATCCGACCGAGGCCGCCCTGGAGGAGACCCTGGAGGGCATCCGTCGCGCCAAGGCGACCAACAGCATGGTCGAGCTGTCGCCCCAGAACGCCTACGTGCGCCGCCTCCAGCATCAGCTGGTCGAGCGCCACGAACTGACCGCCCGGAGTTCCGGCAAAGAACCGAATCGCCGCCTCCGTATCTACACCGCCGGCGATTAGCGGGCGGCCTTTCGGCCGAGGGAAGCCGGGGGGATCTGCCCCCCGGCCAGTCTCTCGAAGCCGGCTGCGCACTTTCCGGAGAAACGTCCTCGATTGGTATGCGGCCAACGGCCGCGACCTGCCCTGGCGCCGCACCCGCGACCCGTACGCCATCGTGGTCGCCGAGATCATGCTCCACCAGACGCAGGTCAGCCGGGTGGTTCCGTTCTACGAGCGATTCCTGCACAAATATCCGACGGTGGTGGCCTTGGCCGGCGCGCGGCGACGGGACGTGAAACGCCTGACCGATCCGCTCGGGTACAAGATCCGTGGCGGGTGGCTGCACGCCATCGCCCAGCAGGTCGCTGAGGAACGGGCCGGATACTTTCCCCAGACCGTCGATGAGCTGCGACGGCTGCCGGGGGTGGGCCGGTACACCGCGGGGGCGGTGATGAGCTTTGCCTTCCATCGCGACGCCCCCATCCTCGACACCAACGTGGCTCGGCTTCTGAGCCGATACTTCGGTGCCCAGCCCAGCCGGCGCGCGCTCTGGGCGCTCGCCAGCCGAGCCATCCCGCCCGGTAAGGCGTATGTCTTCCGAGCTCCCCTCTGCGCAAACGCCGGTGTGACTGCGGCGAGCAGTCCCTCAGCGACAGACGTCCCCGGCATGCTCGGCTCTTCGGATTCCAGCGGGGTCTAGTGGACTCGGGCAACTTCGTGCTTGCAAGGGTTTCCTGGCCCAGAGCGGCACTTCGGTGACGCTGCTGATAGCGGGCGAGCCAAGTTCGACGAGATCAACCTTCGGCAACGGGCTTGTCGAACAACAGGATCTCCTCGTCGTCGGGAGGTTGAAAAATCGTTGCCCACCTTTCAAAGTGAGCCCGTGTCATAGGCGAGGCTGTCCACTCGCCCGACGCATTGCGACGTTCAGCTCGCTCGATTAACTCCTCCAAGGGCACATCGAGGTAATGCAGTTCGACTCCCACCCCCATAGCTCGCGCCCCGAGTCGTTTCTCATCCCGTTCAACTCGCGCCCAGTGGCCCCACTCCAAAATCACGCTCTGGCCCAAGGCGAGGAGATCCTGGGAAAGAACCCATAGCTGATGTTCGAGACGCACTCGGAATTCTTCATCCCACACATCGGCACCCAGTTGAGTCGCCCACCCGTCCTTATCCAACCTGATGGCGGGGATTTTGGGTGCGAGCTGACGAGCGAGTGTCGACTTGCCGGAGGCTGGAAGCCCACAGATCAGCACGAGCCGCGTCGATGACTTCGCCATGCACGATTTGTAACATGAGTCGCCTACGGTGGTCGATGCTCCTCGCCCTATGGCACCAGCACGGATTCCGCCAGAAGTGACCGAACTGACAGAGCAGCTGCTGGAAGAGCAAAGGCAAGTCCTCGGCGATCGCCTTTTGGGTCTCTACTTATTTGGCTCGGCTACGACCGGCTCCTTTCAGGCCGGCATTAGCGAGCGACATCGACATGTTGGCCGTCCTTGCAACTGATCCCAGCGCGAACGACCTGGCTGGGCTTGCAACCATGCATGAGAGGTTGATCAAAGACGCACCCTCTTGGTACGACCGAGTTGAAGCCGACTATCTGTCCACCACGGCGCTCGCGAACTTTCGAACGGGCTCGTGGCCAGCGGCTCGCATTAGCCCCGGTGAACCCTTTCATCCGATCCAGATCGACCACCGCTGGGTCACTGATTGGTATCACGTCCTCATCTCCGGGGTCACCCTGTATGGCCCGCCAGCAGAACATTTCATACCGCCCATTTCCCACAGCGAATTCGTAGAAGCGGTTCGGCAGCAACTACTGGAGTGACCGGATCGGCTAACCGAGGATCTGGGGCCCGGAGGTCGCACATATGCCGTATTGACCGCTTGTCGTGCTATGCGAGTCTGCCGTACCGGTGACTATGCCTCGAAGAAGGAGGCGGCGGGATGGGCCGGGGAGCAACTTCCAGAATTCCGCAACGTGATCAATGCGGCCGTTGCCCAGCGATACGAACCTCAAACCCCCGGCGCTCCGGCTGGCCCATCGCTCGCCGACACTAGGCAGTTCGTTGAAACCGTCGTCGATCTTTGCGCGAACTCGCGATAAAGGCCGACTGATCTTATAGGTTGTAATTCGCCACTAGCATTCAACCAGGCGCTTATGGATCTGGGCGCCCTCGTGTGCGTATCAGGGGCGCCGCGCTGCGTCACCTGCCCACTGCGGCGCGGCTGCCGTATGCTTCACGCGTAAATGGGAGGTCCAGGCTACTTCGTGACCTTCGAGGGACCCGAAGGGGCCGGCAAATCGACGCAGGTCACCCGCCTGGCGGAGAGGCTGACCGAGCATGGTTTCGAGGTGCTCAGCACGCGCGAGCCCGGCGGCACCGTGGTCGGTGAAATGATCCGGCGGATCCTGCTGGACGGCCCCGACCTCAGTGGCTGGACCGAAGCCTTGCTGTTCACGGCGGCCCGCGCCCAGCTGGTCCAGGACGTGATCCGGCCCCAGCTGGAGGCCGGCCTGGTCGTCCTGTGCGACCGGTACCGCGATTCCACGCTCGCCTACCAGGGGTACGGCCGGGGCGTCGACCTGGCCACCCTCATTCGCCTGCAGGCGGAGGCAACCGGCGGATTGCTGCCGGCGCTGACGTTCCTGCTGGACCTGCCGGTGGAGGCAGGCCTGTCGCGCATCCCTAAAGGAGCCCTCGACCGCCTGGATCGGGAGGCGGAGGGCTTCCACCGCCGGGTGCGCGAGGGATACCTGGAGATGGCGCGCCAGGACCCGGGTCGCTGGGTCATCGTCAACGCCGCCGTGTCGGCCGACGGCCTGGCCGAGGTGATCGTGACCGCCACCCGGGAGCGCCTTCAGCGCGCGGGGGTCGGGCCCCGGGAGCGCCGCTCGGCGTGAAGCTGCTGATCGCCGTGGTCCACCAGGAGGACGCGTCCGCCACCATGGATGCGCTCAACGACCGCGGCATCTCGGTGACCAAGTTCGCCAGTTCGGGCGGCTTCCTCCAGCACAAGAACGTGACCCTGATGTCGGGCATCGAAGAGGACCGCATCGAGGAGGTCCTGGGCGTGATCAAGGAGAACTGCCGCACCCGGAGCGAGTTCATGAACCCGATGCCGCCGCTGGTGGAGCCGGGTGATTTCTTCGTTCCCTATCCGGTCGAGGTGCAGGTGGGCGGCGCCACGGTTTTCATCGTGCAGGTCGACCGCTTCGAAAAGTTGTGATCCCCGGCCTGGGGACTGTCCTTAACACGGGGACCGTGTTGGTGGGGGGCACGATAGGCTTGACGCTCGGACGCTTCATTCCCCAGAGTCTCCAGACCACCATTCGCCAGGTGCTGGGCTTGCTGGTGATCGTCATCGGCGTCTCCATGGCGTTAAAGAGTCAAAACCCGATCGTGCTCCTGGTCAGCGTGCTGGGCGGGGCGGTGATCGGCGAGCTGCTCCGATTGGATGACGGCCTGCAGGCCCTGGGCCGCTGGGCCGAGAGTCAGACCAGCCGGGGTAGTGGCGGCCGGGTGAGCCTGGCCTTCGTCACCACCAGCCTGCTCTTCTGCGTCGGGCCGCTCACCATCCTGGGGACCTTCCAGGACGGTGCCCATGGCGACATCTCCCTACTGGCCATCAAGTCGATGCTCGACGGGTTTGCGGCCATGGTGTTCGCGGCCACGCTGGGCTGGGGCGTCCTGCTGTCCGCGGTGACCGTGATCGTCGTCCAGGGCGCCCTGACGCTACTGGCCTTCCTTGTACACGCCGGCCTGAGCAGCGCCCAGACCGCCGAACTCACCGGAGTGGGCGGGGTCGCCGTGCTGGGGATCGCGCTGGGGCTGCTGGAGATCAAGCGGATCAAGGTCGCCAACCTCCTCCCCGGCCTCGTACTGGCGCCGCTGCTGGTGGCCGTGCTGCACACCATGGGAGTTCTCTAAGAACGGAACCGGCACGCGGCTTGGACGGTATCCTGCGCAGATGCCGCTTCTTCGGCGACTACGTAGACTGAGGGGGTGCCCGACTCCGAGCCGCGGAGCGTCGACCGTCGACTCGACTGGTTCGCGGCCAGCGTTGGGCTGGTCCTCGCCGTCCTGGCGCAGCTGGCGGGCGGCGTCGTGCTGTTTACGCACGGCAGCAGCCTGGCTACCCAGGAGCTGTTCGCCTTCGGGATCCTGCTGGTGGCTGGATTCGTGGCCGGTCGCCTCGGTCCGCTTCCTGGCGGCATCTGGAACGGCATGCTGGTGGCCATCGGCTTCATCGTGGTGCAGGCCCTGGCCCGCACCATCATGGACGTCCGCCTGATGGGGAATCCCGGGGTGACCCACGCCTCTGACATGGTCACTCTCTTTGTCGACGACATCGTGGTGCTTTCGGGCGGCACGCTGGGTGGCTGGCTGAGCCGGTTCGCCCGGCTGACGATCGCCCGGTAACGAATCGCAGACAGCAACGTTGTCTTTGGGCAGGCAGAACATCAACCCCGGCGGAGGAGAACCAATGGAGAACGGGAGTGTGGCGGCCTTCGGAGACCGCATCGTCCGAAATGTCAGTCGGGTGCTGGTGGGCAAGGATGCGGAGATCGAACTGTGCGTGATGGCCATGCTCAGTCGAGGGCACGTGCTGATCGAGGACGTGCCCGGCGTGGGCAAGACCATGCTGGCCAAGTCGCTGTCCCGCTCCCTCGGCTGCGCCTTCGAACGGCTGCAGTTCACCCCCGACCTGCTCCCCGCGGACGTGACCGGGGTCAACATCTACAGCCCCAGCACGCAGCAGTTTGAGTTCCGCCAGGGCCCCATCTTCGCCCAGGTGGTGCTGGCCGACGAGATCAACCGCGCCACCCCCAAGACCCAGTCGGCGTTGCTGGAAGCCATGGAGGAGCGGCAGGTGACGGTCGACGGCACGACCTATCCGCTGCCCCAGCCCTTCATCGTGCTGGCGACCCAGAACCCGGTCGAGTTCGCCGGCACGTTTCCCCTGCCCGAAGCCCAGGTGGACCGGTTCCTGATGAAGGTCAACCTGGGGTACCTCGACATCGCCCACGAGGTCCAGGTGCTGGACCGCTTCCAGACGGAGTCCCCCATCGAAACATTGGAAACGGTGGCCAGCGCCGAGGAGGTCGTCCAGAACCAGCGGGCCGTGCAGCAGATCTACGTCGATGAGCAGCTGAAGGAGTACATCGCGCGGCTCACCCATCGGACCCGCTCCCATAGCGATGTCAGCCTGGGGGCCAGCTCGCGGGGTTCGCTGGGCCTGTTCCGGACGGCCCAGGCGCGGGCGGCGCTGGAGGACCGGGATTTCGTGACGCCCGACGACGTCAAGGCGCTGGCGCATTCGGTCCTGTCGCACCGGGTGATCCTCAAGCCCAACGCCGAGCTGCGCGGCCTGACGCCGGCCAAGATCGTCAGCCAGATCCTGGAGAGCGAGCCGGTGCCCGCCCTCTCGGTGGTGTCCCACTTCGGGCGGCGCGCCTCGCGCTGATCCGATGCGGCTTCCCCGGCTGCCCCTGCTGACGGCGCTGGTTCTCCTGCTTTTCTTCGCCTACATCACCGGCATTCGGCTGGCCTACACGCTCTTCTACGCCTTCGTCCTGCTGCTGGTGGCCAGTTACGCGTGGAGCCGCCTGGCCGGCGAGCAGCTCTCCATCCGGCGGGAGAGCCCGGAGGGGCAGTACCAGGTGGGCGACACCTTCGAAGAGCGCTTCAAGGTCGAGAACAGCTCCTGGATCCCGATCCCGGTCATTGAGGTGGTCGACTTCTCGAACATCCCGGGCTACCGGCCGGACCGCGTCTTCTCCCTCAAGGGCCGCCGCTTCCGCGGGTGGGCGTCGCGCGGCACGTTCAAGCAGCGCGGCCTCTTCACCTTCGGGCCCATCGAGCTGCGATACGGCGATCCCTTCGGGCTGTTCCCCCGAACACTGCGGGTCAGCTCCACCAACTCGGTGGTGGTCTATCCGCAGATCCGCCCGGTCGGCCACCTTGACGTGCTGTCCATGCGCGCCCAGGGCGACGAGCATGTGCGCGGCCGGGTGCTCGACATCCCGCCGAACGCGACCACCATCCGCGAGTACGTGCCCACCGACAGCTTCAAACGCATCCACTGGGCGTCCTCCGCCCGGCTCGGCCGGCTGGTGAGCCGAAGCTTTGAGACCCGGGAGGGCGGCGACGCCTGGATCGTGCTCGACCTGGACCGGACGGTGCACGCCGGCGAAGCGCCGGAGTCGACCCTCGAGTACGGCGTCAGCCTGGCCGCCTCCATTGCCGATGCCGGTCTGCGCCGGGGAGCGGCCATCGGGCTACTGGCCAATGATCATGCCCTGAGCCTGCTGGACGCGGCCCGGGGCGACCAGCAGCGCAAGAAGCTGCTCGAGTTCTTCACCCTGGCGGCGGCCGACGGAGACGTCCCCCTGGCGACCATGCTGGCCGCCCACGGCCATCGCTGGCGGCGGGGCGGCGGGCTGGTGGTGGTGACGCCCTCCAGTGATCCCCAGTGGGTCGAGGCCTTGCTGGACCTGGGCGTTCGCGGCCAGCGCAGCCTGGTCGTCTACCTGGACCCGCAGGCTTTCCATGGCACTCAGCCAGCCCTCGCCATCGCCTCCCGCTGGCGGCAGTCGCTCTCCTGGTGGATGATTCGCCCCAGCGAAGCGGTCGAGGGCGAAGAGGAGCAAAAGGTTGCCGCCCGTTAATCAGACCACGCTGCTGGCCGCCCTGGCGGGCCTGGTCGTGGTGGCCTGGCTGTCCGGCATGGTTCGGGTCCGCAGCGAGGACGGAGTGGCTCGCATCGGCGTCCTCCGGAAGTGGTCGCTGGAGTTCGATTTCCGCGATACGTGGTTGTTGCTGGGGTTGGTGGTCATCCTCGGCTGGTCCGTGGCCACCGCCCTGCAGCAGTCGAACTGGGCGCCCGGCTCGGACCGGCTGCCCGCCGCGGTCCTGGTGGCGGTGCTGGCTGGATGGCTGGCGGCCGTCACCCGCCTGTCGCGCCGTGGCTTCCTGCTGATTGGACTCCTGGTGGTGCTTGCCTTTGCCGTCTGGTCGACGCTAGGGGCGGTCCATCTCGGATCCAGCTTCGATGTCGGCCCGGTGCCCGACTCGCTCCGGCCGCTGGCCCTGTGGGCGTCGGCCACCTGGTTCCAATCGCGCTTCGCGATGCTGATCGGTCTGATCGTCCTGGTGATGCTGACCGGCTGGTGGACCTCGTGGTGGGTCTTTCGCCGCCGGTCAGGACTGGTCGCCCTCATGCCGTCGGGAACGATCCTGGCGGTGGAGGTGCTCAACGACACCAGCCCGGGCCTGATCTTTTTCAGCTTCGCCTGGCTGGCCGCTGCGGTGCTGCTGCTGGTCCGCCTGCACTACGTCCGGCTCAAGGAGCGCTGGCATGCCCGCCGCATTCCGCGAGCCCAGGACACCACCTGGACGTTCGGCGAGATCGGCTTCGAGGCCACCGCGCTGCTCCTGCTGGCGGCCTTCCTGCTGCCGCCCCTGACCAGCGATGACATGAGCAGCCAGCTGGTGCCCAGCACCCTCAATGCCAGCGGCTTCCACCCCTTCAACTTCGGCGGCGTCTTCCACAGCGGGCCCCAGGATGTGGGATACAGCGAGACGGTCCGGCCGGGGGCCCAGCTCCGCGCCCGCCCGGTGGTGGTCATGTCGGTCAGCGGCGAGTTCGCCGCCATGTACCCCTACTGGCGGGGCGTCGCGCTGGGCGGCTGGAACGGGGAAGCCTGGTACCTGCTGAACCACGGTCCGGATCTGGTGGTCGGCCGGCAGGAGTCGCTGGCGCCGAAAGCCGAGATCCCGCGGGCCGACTTGCCGACGGACCCACAGCGGTTGAAGTACGTGCACAACACGTTTCACATCCTGGCAGGCGGCCAGGGCCCACCGACCGCATTCTCGGCCGGTGAGCTCATCTGGGTGTCCAAGCACGCGGTGAGCGTGCAGGGTATCGTGGACCTCCCGGCCGGCATTTTCGGGCTGGATTCCCAGCCGGTGCCCTTGAACAGTGTCGGCCCGGGAGTGAGCTTCGACACCGTGGACCAGGTCCACCTGGCCGACAATCCCCATCCGCCGTACGACTACACCAGCTACTCGGCCACCTCCGTGGTGGACGAGCAGAGCCTGCGCCAGGCAGGGACGAACTACCCGGCGTGGGTGGAGCCGTACCGGGGGCTGTACTACCAGAACCGGATCGTGAACGGCGGCTTCACCGGACAGGACGCGGAGATCGCGGCGCTGGCCCTCAAGATCGTTCAGAGCGCCCACGCTACCAACCCTTACGACCAGGCGCGGGCCATCGAGGCATGGCTCCGGCTACCGGGCCGGTTCACCTACACGCTGGCGCCCAAGGCCGCTCCCATCGGTGTTCGGCAGCTGGATTACTTCTTGTTCACGACTCATGCCGGCTACTGCCAGGACTTCGCCACCGCCATGGCTGTTTTGCTGCGGTCGCTCCCCGATCCGGTGCCGGTCCGCCTGGTCAGCGGGTACGCGGAAGGCACGTATGAGGCCAAGTCGCAGCGCTTCGTGGTGCGCGCCACGGACGCCCACACCTGGGTGGAAGTGCTCTTCCCTGGCTATGGGTGGCAGCCGTTCGAGCCGACGCCCGACTCGCAGAACTTCCCCATCTCCCGGCCCGCCACGCCGGCCGACCTGAACAGTCCGGGCGTCACGGCCCAGAATCCTGGCCAGATCGGGGTCCCGGCCGGCGCCGGCTCCTCGGGGACCTTGGGGGGCCTGGGCGGCGGCGCCCCGGGAGGCTTCGTCGATGTCGGCACCCGCCTCGGCGTCGGCCTCGGTGTGGTGCTGCTCTTGGCCCTGTTGGCGGCCGTGCTTGGAGTTCGTTGGTATCTCCGGCCCGAGGACGCCCCCCGGATCTGGCGGCGGCTTCGTTTCCTGGGTCGCGAGCTACAGGTCCCGGTGGAGCCCGGCGATACGCCGAACGAGTACGGGGTCAAGCTGGCTCGAGCCGTGCCACCCCTGGCTCCCGAGATCTCCACGCTGGCCCGCCTGTTCACGCGGGCCCGCTATCGCCGGGCGGGGCTGGATCACCGGGAGTCGACCGAGCTGCACGTGGCTTGGGACCGCGTTCGACGGCAGTATCCGCGGTTGCTCCTCCGCGGGATAGGCCGGCGTCTCCGAAACGGAGAAGCGAAGCCCGCTTCGGGCTCGGCTAAAGCGGCAGGTCGAGGGTCAGGAAGTCGCGGGCCAGGACGGCTCCGTCGAGGGGCTGGTCGCTCCCGCGGTGGGTCAGAATAAAGCGCACGGCGGGGTGGCGCCGCATCAGGCCCTGGACCTCCTGCCGTGAGAGATGGATCTTCCCCGGCTCCGCGTAGGTCATCTCGGCGATGACGTGGTCCGAGGCCTGGACCAGCGCATCCAGCCCGGGACAGGGCGCTGAGTCGCCGGTGTACCCGAGCCGCACCCCGTCCTTTTCCAGGAGGTAGCCGAGGCAGGCCCAGGTCGACACGTGGGCCATGCGGAAGGCCCGCACCCGGTAGCCCGCCACCTCCGCCCCTCGTCCCTCGTCGAGCTCCTGCACGGTCAGCGCCAGGTGCTCCCAGGCAGCCCGTCGGAACTTTTCGCCCCAGGCCAGGTCCAGCAGTTGGCGCAGCCAGTCTTCGGTGCCGCGCGGCCCCAGGATCTTTAGTGGCGGGGAGGCAGGGAACAGCTCGTGCCGGGCCGCGATCAGCAGCGCCAGGTTGAAACAGTGGTCGGCATGGAAGTGGCTGATGAAGACGGCCGTCGGCTGGTCCAGGCGGACACCGACCTTAGGCAGATGGACGCACAGCGGCGCGCCCGCGTCCAGCAGCAGGGTCTGGTCGACCAGGATGCTGGCGTTGTAGGCGGTCGGCGAAAACGCTGCCCCGCTGCCCAGGAAGGTGACCTGCATGCAGACTACAGCCTACCGGGGATGTCCCTCCCGCTGAGGGGGAGGGTCCGGGAGGGGGTTGCCCGAACGCCGCTGCATTGGACGCAGAGGCCGCCATGTTCTTCACGATTCGGGCAGGAGACAGTCAGCCGTCCTTCTCGTAGACTCGTCGGAGTGACAACCGTCGAAAAGGTCCGTCTCACGCAGTACTCGCACGGCGCGGGTTGAGCCTGCAAGCTCGGTCCTGATGACCTGGCTCAGGTCCTGAGCCACTTGCCCGCTCCGCTGCCCAACCCGGCGCTCCTCGTCGGTCTCGAAACCGGCGACGACGCTGCCGTCTACCGTCTGCGCCCGGACCTGGCCCTGGTGATCACCACGGATTTCTTCACGCCCATCGTGGACGACGCCTTCGTTTTCGGTGGTATCGCCGCCGCCAACGCGCTGAGTGACGTGTACGCCATGGGCGGAACGCCCCTGCTGGCCATCAACCTGGCGGCCTTTCCCTCCAAAAAGCTTCCCCTGACCATCCTCTCCGACATCTTGCGGGGCGGCCTGGAGAAGGCGCACGAAGCCGGGATCGATATCGTGGGCGGCCACAGCATCGACGACCCCGAGCCCAAGTACGGGCTGGCGGTGATCGGCACCGTGCATCCGGACCGGGTCGTCCGCAACAGCACCGCGCGAGCCGGCGACCAGCTCCTCCTGACCAAGCCCATCGGGACCGGCATCATCTCGACGGCCATCAAGCACGGGGTGGCGCCACCGGCGGCCGAAGCGGCGGCTATCGCCAGCATGCTGCAGCTCAACCAGGCTGCCGCGGCGGCCATGATGGCGGTTGGGGTATCGGCGGCCACCGACGTCACCGGCTTCGGCCTGCTGGGACACCTGCGCACCATGGCCCGCGCCTCGGGCGTGTCTGCTACGGTCCAGGCGGCGGCCGTACCCGTGCTGCCGGGGGCCGAGGCCCTGGCCGATGCCGGCGAGGTGCCCGGCGGCACCCGCTCCAATGAGCGGTCGCTGCGCCCGTCCGTGCAGTGGTCGGACGCCGTCCTGCCGCCTCGACGGATCCTGCTGTGCGACGCGCAGACCTCGGGTGGGCTGCTGATGGCGGTCCCCCAATCGGCGCAGCCTCGGCTGGAGGCCGAGCTGGCCGCCGGGGGCGTGGCCGCCTACCGGATCGGAGGCCTCTACCAGGGCCCGGCCGGGGCGATCGTCGTGCAATGACCCAACCACGCGAGCCGGTGATCACCGAGCCGGCGGACCTGCGCTCGGCCACGGCCGCTGCCCTGGCGCGCTATCTTCCCGCCATCATCGAGCCCTGGCTGCAGCGGGTGGCGCGGCGCCCCGACTCGCGCACCTATCAAGAGGCCCGAGCCACCCTGCGCGCACTCCTCGAGTGGGCGGTCGACCGGGTGGCCGGAGCGGGGCGGCCCCGGCCGCCGCCGGACCGGCTGGCGGCCTTCGTCCAGATCCGGGGGCGCCAGGGGGTGGACCTCCCCACCATGTTCGACGACGTGCGGGCTCTGCGGGATGCGGCCTGGACGGCCCTGACGCCCGGGTTCCGCGCCGGCGGGCTGGACGCGCTGGCCGCCGGCCCCTGGCTGAATGCCGCGTTCGACGATCTGCTGGCAGCGGTCATCCTGGTCGTCTACGAACAGGAGACGCTGAGCCTGCGGGAAGCCGCGGCCACCGACTCGCTGACCGGGCTGACCAACCATCGGGCGTTCTTCGGGCGGTTGGAGGAGGAGCTGCGCCGGGCCGCCCGGATCCGCTACCCGGTCTCCCTCCTGCTGCTGGACCTGGACAACTTCAAGCAATACAACGACGAGCACGGCCATCCGGCCGGCGACCAGGTGCTGAGGCAGGTGGCGGAGGTCTTGATGACCCAGCGACGGGTCACGGACACCTGCGCCCGCTATGGGGGCGAGGAGTTTGCCATGATCTTCCCCGGGACGCCGGCGGCCGACGTGGAGGCCATCGCCGAGAATATAGCTCACCGGCTGCGGCTGGGGACCGGGCTGGGGTTCAGCGGCGGGATTGCCACCTTTCCGGGGCACGCGACCTCGCCGCGGGACCTGGTGGAGGCGGCCGACGCCGCCCTCTATCGCGCCAAGGAGGAGGGCCGCGACCGGGTCCTGCTGGCCTAGCGCACCCGTTCCGAAAGTGTGACCGACCCGCGACATGGGGGCCAGCCCTAGGGCACAGCCGCCATATGCCGCCATCGCACCTCCGCGTATTAGATGGTGGAGATGCGTGCCACAACCCGCCTGCAATCGGCCGCCAGTCTTGATAATGGGCGACAGTGTCTGCCACGCCCAGGCCTGCGGCCGCTGACGACGATCTCTCGCTGGTCCGCCGGGTCCGAGCCGGGGACCAGGATGCCGCACGCCTCCTCTTCGACCGGTACTTCGACCGGATCTACAACTATGTCCATGCCCGGCTGGGCCGGGTGGCGGACGCGGAGGATGTGGCCATCGAAACCATGACCCGCACCCTCACCCGTCTGGATACCTTCGAGGACCAGGGCGTCGCATTTACGGCCTGGATGTACCGGATTGCCCACAACGCCACCATCGACCACTACCGGCGCCAGAGCAAGATGACGATGGTGCCCCTGGAAGAGGTCAATCTGCCCCAGGGCGATGACCCGTCGGAACTGGCCGTCGACAAGCTGCGCGACGAGGACCTGCGAGAGGCGATTCGGACCCTCACCGAGGACCAGCAGCAGGTTCTGATCCTCCGGTTCTTCCAGGACCTGACCGCCGCCCAGGTGGCCCAGGTGGTGGGCAAGTCGGTGGGCGCCGTCCAGGCCCTCCAGCATCGAGCGCTGGGTGCCCTGCAGCGGACCCTGCAGCTGAGGAGCGCATGGTGAACACCGAAATGGACCGCTTCGAACGGCTGGCCGAACGGCTGCAGGGAATGCCGCCGGTCACTCCGGACCCGGCTACCCGGATCCGTGCCTGGAACCTGGTTTCGGCGCGGCTGGCCGGCGGGCCCGTAGCCGCTCCGGCTCGCCGCTTTAGGCCGTTCCGGTTGGCCACGGCGCTGGCGGCGGCTCTGGCCGTGCTCCTGGTTGGCAGCGCCGTCGCCTCCGCCCAGAGCCTGCCGACCTCGCCCCTGTACTCCATCAAGCGCTTCGACGAGGGCCTGCGGCTGGCGCTCACCGTGGGCGCCCCGTCGCGATTCAGCTACCATCTGGAGCTGGCCCGGATCCGCCTGGTAGAGGTGCAGGCCATGGTCAACGCCGACCGGCTGGACCTGGCGGAGGCCGCCCTGCAAAGCTACGAGGCCGATCTGGCCGACGCTGCCGCCGAGGCCGAGCAAGCCGGGTCGCCCGCTGACCAGGCGCTGCTGGAGAACCGCCTGCAGGAAGCCATCCAGGTGCACGACGCCCAACTGGCCAACCTCCAGGGCCAGGTGACGAACCCAGATGCCGTGGCGGCCATCCAGGCGGCGCGGGACCGGGCCCTGAACACGGCGCCACCGGGGTCGGGCAAGCCCAAGACTCCCGCGCACAGCCCCAAGAGCTCGCCCTAGCCAGCTCTGGCCGGCTCGCAGGGAGCCTCCCCGACCGCTACCATTGCTAGCGGGCAGTTGACAACGAGTTCACAAAGCCTTTATCTAATTTCACCGTCCGTGCGCACCCAGGAGGGGAAAGGCGTGGAAGAGGCGACCTGGCCGCGGCCGGAATCCCATCCGGCGGCGACCCAGCATGTCCGGGAGATGGCCGCCAACCTGGTCCTGAGCCGGGCGCTGACCATCCTGGGGGGTGCTTGCGGGATGGTGGTCTATCGCGATGCCGGCGGACGCTGGAACAGCGATGCTTTGGGCCTGCCCGGGCAGCCCGACCGGCTGGAGGAGCTCACGCCCGTGTTCGAGGCCCTCCTGGAGTGGTCTCTCTATACGGAAAAGCCGGTGGTGGTGGGCGACCTGACCAGGAGTCCGTGGTCGCGGCACCTGATGCAGGGATCGGACCCCCCCACCGGGTCGGTGGCCGCCACCCCTATCGCCCAGCGGGGCACCATCTGGGGAGCAATCGCCGTGTACCGGGTGGACGCGGTGACCGAGTCCATGGAGGTCATGCGCCAGCTGACCGACGTGGCGACCGAGCCGCTGAGCGCGTTGGGCTCCGGCCGGCCCGAAGGCGTCGCACCCCAGGCCTGAGCCGGCGACGGCGCCAATATTAGACTCGATAGGTGACGCCCACCGAGGCCCTTCGCGAGCGGCTTGAGCTGTCCGTCTTCAAAGACCCGCTGTTTGCCCAGAACTGCTACGTCCTGCGCCGCCGGGACAGCCGGACCGCGCTGATCATTGATCCCGGGCTGCAATACCAGTCGGTCCTGGACCTGGTCGAGCGGGACGGCCTGCAGGTGGACCGGATCCTGCTCACGCACGGCCACGTCGACCACCTGGCAGGCGTGCCATCGGTCCGGGAAGCCACCCGGGCTCAGGTGGGCATGCACCCGGCCGATCTCGGCATCGTGGACTTCCATCGCCTGGCCGAGATGCCCTTCATCCCGCCCGGCTTTGCCCCGTTCGCGATCGACCTGCTGCTCGGCGCTGATCTGCAGATCCCGTTTGCGGATCTGGCCCTGCGCGTGCTGGAGACGCCGGGTCACACGGAGGGATCGGTTTGCTTCGTGGTCGGCCTCGACTGCTTCAGCGGCGACACGCTGTTCGAGCGCAGCATTGGGCGCACGGACCTGCCCGGCGGCAACATGCAGAAGATCGTCTTCTCCATTCGAAACGTCCTGTACCAGCTCCCGCCGGAGACCCTGGTCTATCCGGGGCACGGCCCCCGGACCGAGATCAAGTCCGAGATGCTGCTCAACCCTTTCGTCCCCGCCTGAGCCCCGATGCGAATCGCCTCCCTCCTGCCCAGCGCTACCGAGATTGTCTGCGCCCTCGGATTGGAGGACCAGCTGGTGGCGGTGACCCACGAGTGCGACTTCCCCATCAGGGTGAAGCGCAAGCCGGTCGTCACCGCCAGCGCAGTGAGCCCGAACACCGGCAGCGGCGCGATCGATCGCCACATCCGGCGGCTGGTGCACGAGGGCAGCAGCATCTACCACCTGGACGCCGATCTCCTGGCAGCCCTGGACCCTAACCTGATCCTGACCCAGGAGCTGTGCCAGGTCTGCGCCGTGTCGTACCCGATCGTGGAAAGCGCCGCCCGACGGCTGGGCGGCTCGACCCAGCTCGTCTCTTTGGAGCCCGAAAGCCTGTCCGATGTCTATGACCATGTGCAGCTGGTCGGCCGGCTGACGGACAGGATCGACGAGGCCGATCGGGTCGTCACCGGTCTCCAGGAGCGGGTGTCCGCGGTGAATCGGCTGGTCGGGCAGCGGGAGCCCCGCCGAGTCCTGTGCCTGGAGTGGATCGATCCGCTCTTTGGCAGCGGCCACTGGACCCCTGAGCTGGTCGAGCTGGCCGGCGGCCAGGATCTGCTTGGGAATCGTGGCCGGCCCGCCCGGGTAATCACTTGGGAGGAAGCGTTGGCCGCCGCCCCGGACGTGCTCGTGGTGATGGCCTGTGGCTTCTCATTGGATCGCAGCCTGCAGGAGATGCCGCTGCTAGAGCAGCGGCCCGGCTGGGAGGCGCTCCCCGCGGTCCGCAGCGGCGACGTTTACGTGGTGGACGGCAATGCCTACTTCAGCCGGCCGGGCCCGCGCCTGGTGGACAGTGTTGAGATCATGGCCGGCCTGCTCCATCCCGACCTGGTGACGAGAGCCGCCCCCGACGTCGCCCGCCGCTGGGCCGGATCCAGCGCCGGTCAGCCCCCGTAAACGAAGCGCACGATGAGGGCCGCCCCCACGATCAGGGCGACACCGCCACCCACGGTCAGCAGGATGAAGGCCAGGACCATACCGGCCATCCGGGCGAAGGCCAGGCGCAGTTCCTGCTCCGGAGTGTTCAATGTCGCGGCAGCCGCTCGCGTTGGGCGGCGAAGCTCTCGGCAGTATGGGTCTTCGCCCAGTCCCGATAGGGGCCGCGCGCCGGTCCCAGGTCGGCATCCTTCCAGCCTGCGATCCGGGTAAAGGCATCCTCCAGCAAGCGCTCCAGGGCAGGGTCCCCGTCGCGCCCGTAGTGCGCGCCGATCTTTTCCGAGTGGACGCGTCGCGTCCGGGCATCGAAATCGTCCAGCCACCAGACCGCACTGACATCCAGAACGTGTCCCTGCGGCTCCCGGTGACTGAGCACGATGGCCGCCTCGCCGCCCTGGCCGCGCGCGAAGCGGAGCTCCCAGGCGGGTTTCCCCCTTGGGTAGCGATCAACGCGGACGTCGTGCCGTCTGGCGAAAGCCTCGACCGGGAGGGCGATCTGGCGGAACGCCTCCAGCACTTTGTCGTCAACCGCTGGCATGGCTCGATTCAGAATACCCGCCCTCTCGACGGTCTTCACTTTCCCCTCCCCACGGGGAGGGTAGGGGAGGGGGTAAATGGTGACGAGGTCCCACTTTCCCCTCCCCCCGGGGAGGGGTAGAGGAGGGGGCAGATGGTGACGAGGTCCCACTTTCCCCTCCCCGACCCGGGTCCCTTCGTGTAGTGTGCGAAGGCTACATGCCCCTCACCGCGCAGGAGATGCGCGAGTTGTTTCCGATCACCCAGCGCTATGCCTACCTGAACGCGGCGTCCATCGCGCCGCTGGCCGGACCGGTGCGGGCGGCCATCGATGTCTATCTGGGACGCCAGGGGGAAGAGCCTTTCGACGAGGCCCAGTGGTGGAAGCTGCGGGAGCAGGTGCGCGGCCTGGTCGGGCAGCTCCTGCGGGTCCGTCCGGAGACCTGCGCCTTCACCTACAGCACCACGGCCGGCCTATCGCTGGTGGCGGCCGGCATGGAGTGGCGCCCGGGAGACAATGTGGTAGGGGTTCATGGCGAGTACCCGGCGAATATCTATCCCTGGATGGCGTTAGAGGATCGTGGAGTGGAATTTCGGCTGTATCGACCGGTCGACGGCCGCGTCGATCCGGCCGGGCTGCTGGGCCGCTGCGACGGCCGGACCCGGCTGGTCGCCATCAGCTGGGTGCAGTTCTGGAATGGCTTTCGCAGCGATCTGGAGGCCATTGGCCGCGGCTGCCGCCAGCGCGACATCTTCCTGGTCGTCGATGGCGTGCAAGCGATCGGCGGCCTGGACGTCGACGTCGGTTCCCTCCCCCTGGACTTCCTGGCCGCCGGCGCCCAGAAGTGGTTGCTGGGCCCGATGGGAATCGGTGTGAGCTACGTGGGTCCGCGGCTCTTCGAGCAGCTGCGCCCGTCCAGCTTCGGAACCGAGAACATGGTCAAGGATCACGAGTACTTTGACTACGACCTGACCCTCAAGCCGACCGCCCGGCGCTTCGAAGACGCCTCCCCCAATTTGCCCGGCATCCTGGGCCTGGGAGCGGCCCTCAACCTGCTGGTGCGGGCCGGGCTGGCCCGGGTGGAGGCGCATGTGCTGCACCTGGCCCAGCTGCTGCGTGACGAGCTGCCCCGACGCGGATACCAGCTGGTCGCCCCCGGCGTCAAGCCCGCCGAGCACTCGGGTATCGTGTCGTTCCGTCATCCCCGGACGGTGCCCGATGAGGTAGATGCCCGGCTGCGCGATGCCCGCGTCATTCTCTCGCGTAGGGGAGACTTCCTCCGGGCGTCGCCCCACTACTACAACAACGAGGACGACGTGGATCGGCTGCTGGAGGCGTTGCCGGCATGAGCTGGTGGCAGAAGCTCAAGCACGAACTGGGGCGCGAGTCGCAGCCCGTGGACACCGTGATCCGGCTGATCGTGCTGGAGCGCGCAATTCGCGGTGGTGTAGCCCTCGTCCTGGGGATCGCTCTCCTGGCCGGCAGCAAGCAGATC
>WNFE01002087.1_pt1 | contig 20524 bp, 22 predicted proteins | sample 5400451 | NCBI WGS metagenome assembly WNFE01 (sample SAMN13153344, study PRJNA577476) | soil metagenome | isolation source: 200 cm saprolite under Douglas fir tree site 2 hole 2 | place: USA:California | collected 2015-04-18
CGTATCGGCGACGATGTGCGCCTCGACATCCCGTCCCTGATGAACACGCGCAGTGACACCATCCTGAGCTGCCATCGCGGGCTGGCAACGCCGGATCGCCGATTCCGGGCATTGGGAGGTTGGCTGGTGATCGGCGGCGCGGGGGCTCAGATCTGCCGGTTCTGCCCGTCTCCGCCGGACACGGTCACTGCCAGGAAGATGGCGGCGGGGTCACGCTTCATTTAAGGAACTCGGTTTGCATGGCGGGTGCGGCGTGGATGCAAACCAGCCGGGCGCGGCCGGGGCCGAGGTTGGTGAAGCCGTGCGGGATGCCCGGAGGGCCGATGACGATGTCGCCCGGCCCGCCCTCGACGGTTTCGTCGCCGACCCGTACCAGAACGTGGCCCTCCAGGATGATGAAGGTCTCGTCGTAGGGGTGGTGGTGCAGCTTGGGTCCTTGGCCGGGCTGGTTGTGCACGAGGAAGAACGACACCGACGATGGGCCGTGCGTGCCGCCCTCGAAGGTGCGGGAGATGTCATTGCCCGGCAGGTTCTCTGCGTTCACGTGGTACATGAGTCACGGTTGCCTTTCAGTGAGCGAATTGTTCGCTCGCTCGGCGCTGCTGCGGACCGCCGGCAGGCGGCGCCCGGGCCAGCCCTCGCTCGCCTGTGCGCGCGCCGCGCTCCCGCGGCTACGGTAACGCTTCCTGGCCAGACTCACGCGACTGTTCCGGTGCGGGACGCAGAATCGCCACGCTGGCCGCATAGCAAAGCATCGCCACGGCGATGGCCAGTGAGGGGCGGGTGCCGTCTTAGTTCGTGCAGCCAGGGATGCTTCCCAGCGGGAAGCAGTTGCCGGGGACGTTCCTGGCCACCAGGGTGAGCTTGAGTGCTACCGGGCTGCCGCTGCTGGCGTAGATACCGCCGCCGTCGGCGGCGGTGTTGCCAGTCACCTGGCTGGCGTTGAGGGTCAGCGGGCCGCCTGGGGGGCCGAGGCTGTCATCTGGGTTGACGCCGTCCTCGAGGATCCCGCCGCCGATCCCGCCAGCCGAGTTGCCGCGCACCTGGCTGAGATTCACGGTCAGGATGCCGCTGTCAGGGACACCGGTGAGGGGGGTGATATTGAGGTTGGCGATGCCCCCGCCTCCACCCTGGCTGCCCGAGCTTTTAGCGGGAGTGGTGTTGCTGTCGACCTGGCTCAGGTTGATGGTCATAGCACCGTGGTTGAGGATGCCGCCTCCGTAGGCACCGGGAGCGGTGTTGCCATTCACCTGGCTGGCGTTGATGATCGCGGTGCCGCCGTTGGCGATGCCGCCGGCGCCGGTCAACGGGCCGCCACCCGAGGTGTTACCGTCCACCTGGCTGAAGTTGACGGTGAGCATGCTGGAGCCGTTGCCGCCCATGCCGCCGGTGCCGCCGGTGCCGCCTCCGCCGACGGCCGCGGTGTTGCCATTCACCTGGCTGGCGTTGAGGGTGAGCGTGCCGGCATGGTTGAGGATGCCGCCGGCGCTGGCGGACGTGGTGTTCCCGTTGACCTGGCTGAAGTTGAGGGTGGTCGTGCCGAGGGGCCTGGTGCCAAGCGTGCCGCTGGCGATGCCGCCGCCGCCGGCGCTCATCATCGCGCCCTCGGAGGCGTTGCCGGTGACCTTGCTGTGATCAAGGGTGAGCGTGCCCTCAAGGTTGAAGATGCCGCCGCCGAAACCGCCAGTATGGCCCCCGGTGACGGTCAATCCCTGCAGCGTCAGGTTCCCGGAGCCGGTCACCATAAGGATGCGGAAGCTGGTGTCGTTTCCAGCGATGGTGGTGCGGAAGCCGTTCAAGATGATCCGGCTGGTGATCACGGGGAGCCCGTTGCCGCCGGACATGGGGTTTGTGTTGTTAGCAGCGGTCAGGGCGTATGTGCAGCCAGCAGCGAGGTTGATCATCGCACCGCCGCTGGCATTCGCGGTGCTGATCGCCGCGATCAGCCCGGCCGGCCCGCCGCCCGGTCCCGAGCAGGGCACCGTCGCACCGCTGGACGCCTGAGCCGCCGGAGCAGCCGCTAAGAGCAAAATTGCTGCCCCGGTCCCGATACCTGCCTTGATAATCGTAAAAGCCTTCATCCATTACCACCTCGCCCCGTAATTCCGCGTAATCCGCCGCAGCACCAATTAATCGTCGCATAAGCTCACAGGGCCGTCCATCATGCCCCTGACCTCGCATCAGACGGCGTGCTGCCACGTGCCGATTCTTCAGGGTGCTTAGCGCCTGGCGCTCGCCGAGGCCACCACCCGGCTGGCCGACCGGGCCGACCCGGTGCCCGGCGAAATCTGGGACGAGGCCGCCAAGCACTACGCCGAGCCAGCGCTGGCCGCCCTGGTCACCCACATCGCCGCGATCAACACTTGGAACCGGCTCAACGTCACCACCCCCCGGCCAGGTGGCCGGCGAATGGACCGCGCAATGGGTGAGCTGAACCGCCCACACCAACCGCACACGCAGACCGGCCCTGCCGGTGCAGACGCCTCCGGCATCCGCGTGCCGCGCGGTGAAACCCCGGATTGAACCTTTGCACAGGGGCTGTTGGCGATGAGCGAAAGCACCTGCCACGACATGCCAGGATTCAACGCCCGGACGAGGTTGGGGTGATGGCCACGGCCGACCGGGAGCGTCCGAGAAAGAGTGAACGATCATGAGTGTTAAGCGCGCCTCGAGCGCCAGATCATTCAAGCTTTCGCCGTGGGACTGGGAATCTGCCACCGATGCTGGGCGTCATAGCGGGGCCGAAGCACGCGGCGGTAGACCAGCCGGGCCGACGGCGGCATCTCGGTGAGGACGGCCGCCGCATCTTGCTCGCCGGCGGCGTCGAGGATCCAGGTCAGAAACTCAGGCCGTTCCCGCGGCGAGCGCCGGCCGCGTTCAGTGCGCAGGAACGCACGCCACTGCGCCCGGGTCAGGTGCTGCTCGATGAGGGGAACAACCTCGCGTTCCTCGTGCGCCAGGTGATCCAGCACGACAGACGACAAGAGCTCGACGGGTGCCGCCAGCTGACCCCCGCCACGCAGCGCGGCGTCCACGCCCGCGAGCGCGGCCGGGATATGCCTGTGCTCCTCCACCATGGCGTCGACCGATGCCAGCTCGCCGGGATCGGAGAGCTCCTGCCGGAGCACCGGCCACAGGTCGTCATCCTCGGCCGAGTGATGGTTGTCGAGCTGAGCGCGGAAAGCGTCCCAGCCGGCCAGCACCGTCGATGGCGCGCCCGCGGAGCTGTCGAGCTGCGCGGCCGCATCCCGCAGCCGGGACAGGTCGCGGCGCAGCGCCGCGTGCAAGGCTCGCATGAAACCGACGTCGGCTTGTGCGTCCGCCTGGCCCAAACTGCGGCGGGCTCTCAGGCGCACCACGCCCACGACTACCAGCGCTGCCCCCGTTAGAAAAGCGGGGATCCAACGGGCACGTCTCGCCTTGTCTGACACAATCCTCACCTCTCCAGCGCGGTTGCGTTACACGACTTCGGCGGTGCGGGACACGACGTTCCCGGCCGCCGCCTGGCGATCGCGATTCCGGCCCGGCCTGCCGTTCATGTGCTCCGGCTAAGCCGCTCAACGAACGCTTTGGCGATCGCCTGCTGGCCGGCCAGCGTGGGGTGCAGGCCGTCGGCCTGCAGCAGGCCCGGCTCTGAGGGCCGGCCGAACGCCTCCTGGAGGTCGACCATGATGTCCTGGTCCTTGACCTGGTCGCGCACCGCCCGATCGAGCGCGTGGGCGTCATCGTCTTGCAGCCATATCTGCTGGGCTCGGAACGGCGGGTAGCTGGCGGCCCTCTGGATGTCGTAGGCGGTGGGTGTCATCCAGATCAGCCGGGCTTCGGCGGAGGAGGCCAGGCGCCTCATCTCGGCCAGGTTCCGGGTGGTCTCGGTGATATGCACGAGCGGTTTGGCGGCACCGGCGCCGTAGCGCAGGATGTCGTTGGCGCCCGCGAAGAAGACGACCCAGCCGGGCTGGTGGCGCAGCAACATGGCCGACAGGACCCGTTGGAGCATGGTGGTCGGGTAGCCGGAGACCCCGGCGTTGACCAGGTTGATGGCATCGCCGGGCCGTGTCTGCCGAAGCAGGTGATCGAGGATCTCCAGCCAGGAGTCCGCGGCGTCGGTGGTGCTCTCGCCGATGATGACCACGGTCGAGCCGGGCGGGAAGGGCAGCCGGCCGAGTGCTGCGGCGAAGCCCGGGCCAGCCAGCAGGTCCCTGGCCGCCTCGCGGGTCTGGGTTGCGAAGCCATCCCGCACGGCGGTGTAGGCGGCCTCATCCAGCCCGTACGATTGATCGGGTTGATCGTGTCACCAGCGGATGACCGCGAATTCGGGCAGCGGCTCCCCAAAGCAGTCACCGTGCATTCATCGTCGCTCGTGGGGACGTTCAGGCAAATCAGGCGGGGGTGGGTTGTTGTGCCGCCGGGGTTCCGGCAACGGGCGCTGATCCGGCGGCTGTTGCTTCCCGGGCCGATCCGGAATCGGCGGGTGCCTCGGTGACCGGGCCGCGGTCGCGGGTCGCGAACATCAGCCGCAGCGCCACGATCCAGATGAGCACCGAATCGGAGACGTGCACCCACACCAGGCCGGCCGGCAGCCCGCTGAAGTACTGGGCGTACCCGATCGCGCCCTGCGCCCCGACCAGGAAGAACATCAGCCAGCCCAGCCGGGCCGCCTTTCGCGGCGCGCCGGTGGCCTGCAGGCTGAGGGCCAGCACGGCGGCCAGCATGCCCAACGCCCAGCCGATGTCCGCATGCAGCTGGGTCACGCCGCCCAGCGGCAGGTGGTAGCGCGGCACGTTGCCGGCCCCAGCCAGCGGCCCCGTGCCGGTAACCACGGTTCCCGCGGCGAGCATCACCGCCACGAGCACTACCAGCCCTCGGGCCATAAGACGCTGGTCGATGCGGACCAGCGATCTCGCGGGCCCGGTCCCCTCGGTGCACCGGACATACAGCAGGACGGCTGCGGCCACCGCGGCGATCGACACCAGGAAATGCACGGAGACCCAGGCCGGGCTGAGTTTCGTCAGCACGACGATGCCACCGAGCACCGCCTGCGCCAGCACGCCGATCGGCTGGGCGGCGGCCAGCCAGACCAGGTCCTTGCGGCGGCGACCGCCGGGCCGGAACTGCCACGCCGCAATGAGCACCGCCACGGCAACCACCATGACCACGCTGGTCAGGGTCCGGTTACCGAACTCGATCCAGGTGTGGAACATGGGATCCCCGCGCGTGTTCGCAGCGACCAGGCTGCTGCGGGTGCAGTTCGGCCAATCGGGGCAGCCCAGGCCGGACTTGCTGAGCCGCACGGCGGCGCCGGTCATGATGATCCCAGCGTTCGCTAGGACCCCGGCCAGCGCGATCCGCCGCATCGACGCGGGTGTGGGGGAGAGCACCGGCGCGAGCCAGGGCTGCACCACCCGTAGCACCGGCGCGAGCCAGCGCCGGACGGCCCGTAGAGCCGGATTGTCGTCGCGTGAGGTGAGGTCCGCAGGCACGGACCCATCGTAGGAGTGCCGTGCCCGGTATGCACCTGGTCAGGCCAGCCTCCTGCGCGGCAGCCCGGTCACGCCTCCGGGGCCTGGGGCGATCGGGTGCTGCCGCGGGTGGCGCCCGCTTCTGGCCCAGCAAGACCAGCCCGACCAGGGCGGCCACCGCGGGCTCCAGGCTCATCCAGATGCCGAACACCTTGGCCGAGATCCGGCGCAGCGCCTCCAGCTCCAGCGAGTAGGGGATGATCGATGAGAGCAGCCCGATTGCGATGCCCATGGCGAGCACGCCGGGCCGCAGCAGGGCGGTGCCGCCCGCGATCACTCCCGGGGGCGTCACCAGCACACCGGCGATCACCATGGCGATCACCAGCCCCGACGTTCCGGGGAAGCGCCGTCCCGTGGCCGCGCTGAGCAGGATGTAGGCGGCCCATGCGGCCGCCGCGACCAGCGCGAATGCGATCCCGGCGACCAGGACGCCCCGGCTATGCGATGCGGCGGGCCCGGCCGGGTTCTCGGCGCGGGCCAGCAGCACCACGCCCGTTGCCGCCAGCGTCACCCACAGCAGGTCCAGGGGGCGGCGCGACGCGGCGATGGCGGTTCATGACCGCGAGGGCCACACCGAAGGCCACGGCCACCGCCGCGTCCCGCCATGCCCGCTGGCGCACGAGTCCGGTGAGCGCCCCGGCCAGCCCTCGCCAGCCAGCCACCGCGAGCAGCACCGCGGCCGTCCACAGCCGCAGCCCGGTCACTGCGGCCGGCGGGATCTGGGTGAACAGCCGTGCCGCCAGGCCCGCGCCCACCTGGACCGAGACGACCCCGGTGAGGACGAGCGCAGAGGCCGGCACCGCGCGGAGCGGTGCCGGTGACCTGGCCCGGGTCACACCCCGGTCCGGGCCTTGGCGGCTGCTTTCAGCCGGGCCTGGGCCGTGGCGGCTGTTTTCAGCCGGATCTGGGCCGTGGCGGCTGCTGTCGGCCGCGACCGCTACTCCCAGCGGAACAGGCGGGCAGCGAGGCCGATGCCGAGGACCGCCCACGCTGCGAGCACCGCCAGGTCGCGGAGCGGCAGGCCACCACCGTGCTGCAGGACGGAATGCAGGCCGTCGGAGAGGGCACCCGATGGCAGCAGCCGCAGCACCGGCTGGGCGCCTGCCGGGAACCTGGTCAGCGGGAAGATGACCCCGCCGAGGCCGAGCAGTACGAGGTAGACCAGGTTGGCGGCCGCCAGCGTGGCCTCCGGCCGCAGCGTGCCGGCCATCAGCAAGGCCAGCCCACTGAACGCCGCAGTGCCCGCGAGAAGCAGCAGCACCACCCAGGCCGTCGCCGGAGGGCTGGCGGCCGGCCGCCAGCCGAGGGCCAGGCCCACACCCAGGATGACAACCGCCTGCACCAGCTCGACGCTGAGCACAGTGAGGGTCTTGGCGGCGATCAGCCCGGCGCGGGACAGCGGCGTGGCACCGAGCCGCTTAAGCACGCCGTAGCGGCGCTCGAAGCCGGTCGCGATCGCCTGGCTGGTGAAAGCGGTGGACATCACGGCCAGCGCGATGATGCCCGGCACCAGGAAGTCCACCCGAGGACCGGACCCGACCTTGACCAGGGGCTCCAGGCTGAAGCCAACGAGCAGCAGCACCGGGATGATGAGCGTGAGCAGCAACTGCTCGCCGTTGCGGGCCAGCGTGCGCAGTTCCAGGCCCGCCTGCGCGGTGATCATCTGGGCCAGCGGAGCCGCGCCAGGTGCCGGGGCTGGCCACCCTCCCGCCGCTGGCCCGCCCAGGTCGGCCGGGCCGCTGCCGCCGGCGGCCACAGTCTCGCTCACGACCGCAGCCCCCGTCCGGTCAGCTCAAGGAACACGTCCTCCAGGGTGCGGCTCTCGATGCGCAAGTCCTGGGCGAGCACGCCGTGCTCGGCGCACCACGCGGTCACCGCGGCGAGGAGCTGCGGGTCCACCCGGACAGGTGCCTCCACGATGTAATGGCCGGCCGGAGATTCCTTGGCGGCGGTGCCCAGCGGCAGCGCCGCCAGCAGGCCGTCGGTGTCCAGGCCAGGTTCGGCCCGGAACCTGAGCTGGCCGACCGTGCCAGTCAGGTCGGCGGGAGTTCCCTCCGCGACCAGGCGCCCGTGGTCGATAATCGCGACCCGGTCCGCAAGCCGTTGCGCTTCCTCCATGTAATGCGTGGTGAGGATGACCGCTGCCCCGGCCGCACGCAGGCCGGTGATCAGGTCCCAGGTAGCGTGGCGGGCCTGAGGGTCAAGCCCGGCCGTGGGCTCGTCCAGGAAGACAAGTTCCGGGCGGCCGATCACGGCCGCCGCCAGCGAGAGACGCTGCTGCTGCCCGCCGGACAGCCGCCGCACCGGGGTGCGCTGGCCATCGCTGAGCCCGAACCGGTCGAGGAGCAGGGCGGGATCGACCGGATGAGCATGGAACCTGGCCATCACGCGCAGGTACTCGCCGGGCCGCGCCGCGGGCGGGAGACCGCCCGACTGGAGCATCACGCCGACCCTGGGCCGGAGTTCCCTGGCGTCGGCGACCGGGTCGAGCCCGAGCACCCGGACGGTGCCGCCGTCGGGCCGCCGGTAGCCTTCGCAGATTTCGACCGTCGTGGTCTTGCCGGCGCCGTTCGGCCCCAGTACCGCGGTCACCGCGCCCCGCTCGGCGCGCAGCGAGAGCCCGTCGACCGCGGTGGTCCGCCCATATCGCTTGACGAGACCGCTGATCTCGACAGCGGGGGCATGGCTCACGGACGCGAGTCTAGTGGGCTGACAAACGGGGTCCTCTATGGCCGTACGACGGGCCCGGGCGGGACTCCCGCCGAGATCCCGCTCGGTCGGCCGCCGCGAAACTTACAGGGCATCGGGCCGGACGCTCGGCCCTGAACTGCCATGACTTGCCGGCCGTCGGGACACGGTTGGTATGCGGCGACGAGCGGAACACCGTGGTGTCCAGTCTGCAATGTCTGAGGAGGCTCGCATGACCTGGCCGAAGCATGCCCGAACACTGGCCGCCGCTGTGCTCTTGGGAGCTGGCGGCATCGTGGCAGTCGTCGTTCCCGCCGTCAGCTCCCAGGCGGCCACGACCACGCTCTGCAACTCACAGACCACTCCCGCCGCCGGAGGCTCCTACACCATCCAGAACAACGAGTGGGGGTCCAGCGCCGCGGAGTGCATCACCACCGACGACAACGCCGACTTCACGGTGGCGAACTCATCGATCGCCAACGCCACCAACGGCGCGCCCGGCGGCTACCCGTCCATCTACAAGGGCTGCCACTGGGGCGCCTGCACCCCGGGCAGCGGCATGCCAATCCAGGTCAGCAACCTGGGTAGCGGGGCCGCGACGACAAGCTGGAGCACGACCCAGCCCGGCGGCAGCAGTGCCTACGACGTCGCCTACGACATCTGGTTCAACCAGACGCCGACCACGTCAGGCCAGCCCAACGGCGCGGAGCTGATGGTCTGGCTCAACCACAACGGCCCCGTTCAGCCGTTCGGATCGCAGGTCGCCAGCAACGTCAGCGTCGGCGGCCACACCTACAACGTCTGGTTCGGCAATCAGGGCTGGAACACCATCTCCTACACCATGACCAGCGGAGCGACCTCGGTGAGCAACCTGGACATCGGCCAGCTCGCCGCGAACGCGGTCAGCCGGGGCTACGTCCAGAACTCGTGGTACCTCATCGACGTCGAGGCCGGGTTCGAGCTGTGGCAGGGCGGCGCTGGTCTCGCCACCAACTCCTTCTCAGTCAGCACCAGCGGTGGCTCAGGCACCCCGAGCCCGTCCCCCTCGGTGACCCCGAGCCGGACCCCGACCCCCAGCCCGTCCCCGACCTCGTCCGGCTCGGCGGCGTGCTCGGTCCGCCTACTCGCTGGTCAACAACTGGTCCGGCGGCTTCCAGGCCCAAGCGGTCATCACCAACACCGGCAGCAGCCCGGTCAACGGCTGGACCCTGGCCTGGACCTTCCCGGGTGACCAGAAGATCAGCAGCCTGTGGAACGGCACCTACAGCCAGTCCGGGGAGTCGGTGCGGGTGGCCAACGCCTCCTACAACGGCACCATCCCGGCCCGGGGCACCGTCACGGTCGGCTTCACCGGGACCTTCACCAGCAACAACACCGCACCTTCCAGCTTCACGCTGAACGGGGCCGCGTGCCGCTGAGAAGTGACCGGCCCGAGGCGGCGGCGACAAGGGCCTGGAACAGGCCCGGGTCGCCGCCGACCTCGGGGTGCCACTGGACAGCTAGCACGAACGAGTGCTGGCCGGGAGTGACCGGGCCGAGTTCCACGGCTTCGATCACATCGTCCGTCGCCCACGCGGTGGCCGTCAGCCCGTCGCCGAGCCGGTCGATCGCCTGGTGATGGGCGGTGGGCACGGCACGCCACGGCGCGCCCGGCCCGCCGGCACCGGGCCCGCCAGGGCCCTGTCCGTTAGGGGCAGGCTCCTCAGCGCAGCCGAGGATCTCGGCCAGCTTGCTGCCTGGGGCGATCCGGACCGGGTGCGATCCGTAGGTGCCAGGGGCCGGGCTGTGCGCCGCGTGGCCCGCCGGGTCTGGCAGGTCGCCCAGGTGCTGGTGGAGGGTCCCGCCGCGGGCCACGTTGAGCACCTGCAGCCCGCGGCAGATGCCGAGCACCGGAAGGCCCCCGGCGAGGCCGGCCGCCAGCAGTTCCAGCTCCGCGCGATCACGTTGCTGGCTCACCCGGGCGGTCCGGGGATGCGGCTCGGCGCCGTAGACGGCCGGGTCGATGTCCCCGCCGCCGGTCAGCAGGAGCCCGTCCAGCCGCCCGGCCGCGGCCGCGATCCCCGCTACCGGCGGCAGCAGCACCGGGATGCCGCCGGCTGCGGCCACCTGCTCGGCGTAGGCGAGGGGCAGCAGCGTGGCGGGGGCGTGCCAGGCGGCCCACCGGGCCGACTCGGCGTACGCGGTGAGCCCGATGACCGGCCTCGCAGGCTGGCCGGCGCTCACAGTGCTGACCTCATAGGGCTGACCTCACAGGGGCTGGCCTCACAGCGGCTGGTCTCACAGGGGCTGGCCTCATATCGGCGTCACGTAGGCGCCGGAGATCCCGCCGTCCACCAGGAAGCTGGATGCCGTGATGAACGACGAGTCATCGCTGGCCAGGAACGCCACCGCGGCCGCTATTTCCTCCGGCTCGCCGAACCGGCCCATCGGGACGTGAATCAGCCGCCGCTCGGCCCGCTCCGGGTCGGCGGCGTAAAGCTCCTGCAGCAGCGGCGTGTTCACCGGCCCCGGGCACAGCGCGTTGACCCGGATGCCCTCGCGGGCGAACTGCACGCCCAGCTCACGGCTCATCGCGAGCACGCCGCCCTTGGAGGCGGTGTAGGAGATCTGCGACGTCGCGGCGCCCAGGACGGCGACGAACGACGCGGTGTTGATGACCGAGCCCTTGCCCTGCTTGCGCATCTGCGGAATCACGTACTTGCAGCACAGGTAGACCGAGGTCAGGTTGACTTCCTGGACGCGCCGCCAGGTATCGAGGTCGGTGGTCAGGATCGAGTCGTCGTCGGGCGGCGAGATGCCAGCGTTGTTGAAGGCGACATCGACGGACCCGTACCGGCCGACTGCCACCTCGTACATGTGCCGGACATCGTCCTCGCAGGTCACATCGGCGCGGACGAAGAGCCCGCCGATCTCGTCCGCGGCGACCTTGCCGCCGTCCTCGTCGATATCGACGGCGACGACGCTGGCACCCTCGGCGGCCAGCCGGCGCGCGGCGGCCAGCCCGATGCCGCTGGCCGCGCCGGTGACGACGGCGCATCGGTCCTGCAGGCGCTGCATGTGCGTGCTCACCCCTCGGTGCTAGCTAATCAGGTGCTGGCTAATCAGTGGGCTAGCTAATCATCAGTAGCGATGAAGACGTTCTTGGTCTCGGTGAACGCGTCCAGCGCGTCCGGCCCGAGTTCCCGGCCGAGCCCGGACTGCTTGAACCCGCCGAACGGGGTCCAGTAGCGCACCGAGGCGTTCGAGTTGACCGACAGGTTGCCGGCCTGCACGGCGCGGGACACGCGAAGCGCGCGGCTGACGTTCTGCGTCCAGATCGACCCGGACAGCCCATAGGGCGTGTCGTTGGCGATCGATACCGCCTCGGCTTCATCGGCGAACGGCACGACGGTGACGACCGGGCCGAACACCTCGTCGGTGAACGCCGGGTCATCCGCGCCGACCGGGGCGAGCACGGTGGGCGGGAACCAGTATCCGGGTCCGTCGGGGGCGGCGCCCCGGAAGGCGACCGGCGCGGTGTCAGGCACGTAGGCGGCGACCCGCGCCCGGTGCTCGGCCGAGATCAGCGGCCCCATCTCGGTGCCGGCGGCCCGCGGGTCGCCCACCGCGACGGCCTGCACGGCAGGCTCGAGCAGTTCCATGAAACGGTCGAAGACCGCGGCCTGCACCAGGATCCGGGATCGCGCGCAGCAGTCCTGCCCGGCATTGTCGAAGACCGCGTAGGGCGCGGTGGCGGCGGCCCGCTCCAGGTCGGCGTCGGCGAACACGATGTTGGCGCTCTTGCCGCCAAGCTCCAGGGTGAGCCGCTTCACCTGCCGCGCGCAGCCGGCCATGATCTGCCGGCCGACCTCGGTGGATCCGGTGAACACGATCTTGCGCACGGCAGGGTGGCCGACCAGGCGCTCCCCGACCACGCTGCCCTTGCCGGGCACGACCTGGAACACGCCCTCGGGCAGGCCCGCCTCCAGAGCCAGTTCCCCGATCCGGATGGCCGTCAGCGGGGTCCGCTCCGCAGGCTTGGCGATGACCGGGTTGCCTGCCGCGAGCGCCGGGCCCAGGCCCCAGCCGAGGATCGGCATCGGGAAGTTCCACGGCACGATCAGGCCGACCACGCCGATGGGCTCCTGAAAGGTGACGTTCACGCCGCCGGGCACCGGGATCTGCCGCCCGAACAACCGCTCCGGCGCCGCCGAGTAGTAGCGCAGCACGTTCGCGACGTTGCCTGCCTCCCAGCGGGCCTGCCCGACCGGGTGCCCGGAGCCCGCGACCTCCAGGTCAGCAAGCTCATCGACATGTGCGTCCACCACGTCGGCGAAACGCCGCAGCGCCATCGCCCGGTCGCCGGGCGAGACCGCATTCCACGCTGGTTGTGCCACGGCCGCACGCTCGATGGCCTCATCGGCCTGCTCGGCCGAGCACTGCGGCACTTCGGCCACTGGTTCCTCAGTGGCCGGATTCAGCACGGTGAACGTGGACATGCCTGGGCCTGCTCCCTGTTTCGGCGACGCTGCCTGCGGAGGCTGCACTCAGAGGCGTTCGAAGCCCCGTTGCAGTTCCCAATCGGTGACGGCGGCGTCGAAGGCGGCAAGTTCCACCCGCGCGCCGTTGGCATAGTGCTCCACAACCTCATTACCGAACGATTCCCTGGCCAGCTCACTTTTCTGCCACGCCTCAAGCGCGTCGCGCAGCGTGTGGGGTACCCGGGGGCCGGTGTCGTCGTAGGCATTGCCGTCGAGGGCCGGCTCCAGCGGCAGTTCGTGGTCGATGCCGTGCAGCCCGGCCGCGATCATGGCCGAGACAGCCAGGTAGGGGTTCACGTCCCCGCCCGGGACACGGTTCTCGATCCGGAGCGAAGGACCATGCCCGACCAGCCGCATGGCGCACGTCCGGTTGTCCACCCCCCAACGGGCCGCGGTCGGCGCGAAACTCCCCGGCACGTAGCGCTTGTAGGAGTTGATGTTCGGCGCGAAACACAGCGCGATCTCAGGCAGGGCGGCGAGTTGCCCGGCGATGAAGTGCTCGCCGACCGGCGACAGGCCATATGGCCCGTCGCCGGCCATCACCGGCTCGCCGTCGTCGTCCCGGAGCGAGATATGGATGTGGCAGGAGTTGCCCTCCCGTGCGTTCGGCTTGGCCATGAAGGTGAGGCTCATCCCGTCGGCCGCGGCGATCTCTTTGGACCCGGTCTTGTAGATCGAGTGGTTGTCGCAGGTCGTCACGGCCTCGGCGTACCGGAACGCGATCTCGTGCTGGCCCAGGTTGCACTCACCCTTGGCCGACTCGACCTGGAGGCCGGCGCCCGCCATCCCGTTGGTGAGCTTGCGCAGCAGCGGCTCGATCCGGGAGGTGCCGAGGATCGAGTAGTCGACGTTGTACTGGTTGACCGGAACGAGGGTGCGGAACCCGCTGGCCTGCGCGTCCTCGTACGACGTCGAGTACACGATGAACTCGAGCTCGGTGCCGACCATGGCCTGCCAGCCGCGCTCGGCCAGCCGGTCCACCTGGGCCTTCAGGATCTGCCTGGGGGAGGCCACCACCGGTGCCCCGTCATGCCAGCCGAGGTCGGCGAGGACCAGCGCGGTGTTCTCATACCAGGGAATCTTGCGCAGGGTCTCCATGTCGGGCGTGAGCACGAAATCGCCGTACCCGCGCTCCCACGATGACATGGCGAACCCGCCGACGGTGTTCATCTCCACGTCCACGGCCAGCAGGTAGTTGCAGCCTTCCACGGCGTGCCCGACCACGTCGTCGAGGAAGTAGTCGGCCGCGAGCCGCTTGCCCTGCAGCCGGCCCTGCATGTCGGTGAAGGCGAGCACCACCGTGTCGATCTCGCCCTCGCTCACCTCGACACGCAGTTGCTCCAGGGTGAGCATCCCGCGCCGCCGGCTGTGCGGGACGCCACCACGCAGCTTCGTCATTGGGTTCCCATCTCAGGACCGGTCTCGCAGATCTCTGGCCACCCGCCCTAGCTCGTCAGCTCCTGCTCGATCGCGGCAAGCTCCTCCGGTGTGCCCTGAACCCGCGGGCCGGTAAACCAGTTTCGCGCCGACACCAGCCAGTAGATCCCGGCGAAGCCGATGACCACGAGCACGGCGACCACGGCGTAGTTGAAGGTCGTCCAGGTGATCGGTCCGACCTGCGGCAGCATGAACAGGACAGTGATGATGATCACCCAGGTGACGGCGATCCAGCCGACCACGTAGCTCCACCGGCCCAGATGCCAGGGGCCCCGCTTGAAGTTCTCCCCGAGGCGCAGCCGCAGGAACGTCGGAGTGACGTAGGCGATGTACAGGCCGATGACCGCGATGGAGGTCACCGCCGCGTAGGCGGCGGGGTTCCACAGGTAGGGCAGTCCCAGGATGAGCGCGCCGCCGGCGGCGAGCCAGATCGCGTTGGTCGGCGTCCTGGTGCGGTGATTCACCCGGTGCCAGAAGTCCGAGAACGGCAGCGCCCCGTCCCGGGAGAAGGCGTAGATCATCCGGGAGTTCGCGGTGACCGAGGACATGCCGCAGAACAGCTGGGCACCGCACACGATCAGCAGCAGCAGCTCCGCGCCTCGCTGCCCGATCGCGTCGACGAAAATCTGGGCCGGCGGCACAGCCGCAAGCGACTCAGAGGAGTAGTGCTGGATGGCGAAGGTGACCCCGATCAGCAGCACCCACCCGGCGATCAGCGAGACCAGGATCGACATGACGATGCCGCGGGGGCCGCTGCGCGCGGCGTCATGGGTCTCCTCGGTCATGTGCGCCGAGGCGTCGTAGCCGGTGAAGGTGTACTGCGCCAGGAGCAGGCCGATCAGGACGACGTAGAAGGAGCCGACGCCCAGGCCGGTCCCGTTGTTGAAGTGCCCGAAGACAAAGCTGGCCGACTGGTGGTGCGACGGCGCGAAGGCCAGCACCGCGACGATGATCAGCACACCGAGGATGTGCCACCACACGCTGATGTCGTTCAGCAGCGCGACCAACTGGATGCCGAACTGGTTCAGCAGGCCGTGCACCAGCAGCACGACCGCATAGATGACCACCGTGACCCAGTGCGCCGCGCTGAGGCCGAATACCAGGCTGAGCAGCGCGTGGATGAAGAACGCGGCGCCGAAGTCGATGCCCGCGGTCACCGCGACCTGGCCGAGGAAGTTGAACCAGCCGGTGAACCAGGACCAGGCCCCCCCGTTGCTACGGGCCAGCTTCGCCGACCAGTAGTACAGCCCGCCCGCCGTCGGGAAGCTGGAGCAGACCTCGGCCATGGCCAGGCCGACGAAGAGGGTCATGATCCCGACGAACGGCCAGCCCCAGACGATCACGACTGGCCCGCCGGTGAGCATGCCGAACCCGTACAGCGTCAGGCAGCCGGAGAGGATCGAGATGATCGTGAACGAGACGGCGAAGTTGGAAAAGCCGGACATGCGGCGGCGCAGTTCCTGCGCGTAGCCAAGCTCGTGAAGGGTCTTCTCATCCTGGCCGAGCGCGGCCGATTGCTCGTTGACCGACACGGACTGCTCCTTACGTCGAGAGGGCCTGGTACGTCGAGGGCCGGGGCGCTGCGGCCCGTCCCGCTGACGGCCTTGGGGGCGGTGAGGCCGGAAGCTGAGCAGGCGTTGGTCGGCCGCCGGAGCTTGAATGGTTTATTATCAGACCATTGAGGGTTATAGTGCGGGGTGATGTCAAGACCTGTGGGTGGCCAAGCTGGGGGCGGGCAACCAGGGCGGCGGCACGCGGGTGACGCGGGGACACCCGCGTTCCGGCGCGGGCGGTGGGTCCGCTCGCTCGCAGCGACCACTCGGCTGCCGCGGCGGGAGATCGAGTGACCTTCGGCCTCGAACTGACCGCCGTGCTGGGGCCAGTCCGGGCTGGCAATGCCTTCGAGGAGACGGTCGAGCGACTGCTCACTGTGATCAAGCTTGGCGTCGTGGGACCAGGCGAAAAATTTCCCGCCGAACGAGACCTGGCTGTACTGCTCGGCATCAGCCGCATCACGCTGCGTGAGGCAATCAGGGCCCTGCAGCAGGCTGGTTATGTCGAATCCCGGCGCGGACGCTTCGGCGGCACGTTCGTCACCTACACGCGCCCGGCGCCGAGCCGCGGGGAGTTGCGCCGTATCGCGCGCGACGATGACGGCCGGATTGCCGACGCGCTGACCTTCCGGATGGCGGTCGAGACCGGGGCGGCGCAGGTGCTGGCCCAGTCCGGGCTGGCCCGGTCCCGCCCCGCCCAGCCGGGCGGCGGGAATGGCCGCGACGTCCTCCTGGCCCGCCTGGCCAGCGTGAACAGCGCGGCACCCGACGACTACCGGCGGATGGACACCCTGTTTCACCTGGCCATCGCGGAACTCACCGGCTCCAGCCTGCTCGCGGCCGCCTGCGCCGACGCGCGGATGCGACTTAACGACCTGCTCAACGCGATCCCGGTGCTACAGCGCAACATCGACCACACGGCGGCGCAGCACACGGAGATCGTCGATGCCATCCTCGCCGGGGACACCGGGCGCGCCCAGCGCGCGGTAGCCGAGCACGTCGATGGCACCGGGGCATTGCTCCGCGGGTTCCTGGCCACCCCCTGACGGACCGGACCACAGCCAATCCCGGTGATCATCACGGGCCCGGCGCCGACGACGGCCGCCACCGTAGTAATCCCAGTTTCGTAAGGGTTCTGACCGACGCAAACCCGGGATCGTGAAGGTTCAGACGGCGTGTGACGAGAGGCTGGCTCAGGTAAGGCTTGCCTAAGTGATCAGCGTCATCCTGAACGCTGTTGCGGGCCGGGATGGATTTACGACACACTGATGTTGTGAAAAGTGTGCGACCAGGAACTGTAGGCTCTGGCGCCGCTAGGCGGGAGGACGCTGGCGGCGCTGTTCGTCTGCGCCAAGCCGCTGCTGAACTCGTTTTTATCGACTCCCATCACCAGGCTGCTGCCCGGCACGCTACTGGCGCCGATGCCCAGCACACTGGATCCGAGCGGGGCACGCGAGCCCGGATCGCCCGGCTGATCATGGAGAACGGGCCGGTCACCGCGGGCGGCCTGAGCACCAGGCTGAACCTCACGCCCGCCGCCGTCCGGCGCCATCTGGACAACCTGCTGGCCGACAACATGATCGAAACACGCACGGCGCGGCGGCCGGCGAGCCGCGGCCGGGGCCGCCCGGCCAAGCTGTTCGCCATCACCGATGTCGGGCGCGGCGCCTTCGAGCACGCCTACGACGACCTCGCCACGAATGCGCTCCGCTTCCTCGCCGAAGTCGCCGGGCCGGATGCCGTGGCCGAGTTCGCCCGCAGGCAGGTGGCGGACCTGGAGAAGCGGTATCGCCCCGTGGTCGCCGCCGCTGCCGCGCAGGTACGGGTGCAGGCCCTCGCCGAGGCGCTGTCCGCGGACGGGTACGCCGCGTCCGCGTCCGGCGCGCCGGAAGGCAGCGCGGCAGGCGGCGGGGGAGAGCAACTGTGCCAGCACCACTGCCCGGTCGCCCACGTGGCCGCCGAGTTCCCGCAGCTGTGCGAGGCAGAGACTGAGGCATTCGGCCGGCTGCTCGGGACGCCCGTGCAGCGGCTCGCCACAATCGCGCACGGTGACGGCATCTGCACCACGCACATCACCGCGCCGTCGCTCATGCACGCCCGCCAGACCAGCACGACGACCACGACTACAGAGACGAACATGACAACAGAGCCCGGAGGCACCTCCGTATGACGACGATCGCACACCCCGAACTTGAGGGGCTTGAGCGTTACAAGTTCGGCTGGTCTGACTCGGACGTGGCCGGTACAGGCGCGCGCCGCGGCCTGTCCGAAGACGTCGTCCGTGACATCTCGGCGAAGAAGAACGAGCCGGAATGGATGCTCGACCTGCGCCTGAAGGGCCTGAAGCTGTTCAACCGCAAGCCGATGCCTACCTGGGGCTCCGACCTGTCCGGCATCGACTTCGAAAACATCAAGTACTTCGTCCGCTCGACCGAGAAGCAGGCGGCGAGCTGGGACGACCTGCCGGCCGACATCAAGAACACCTACGACAAGCTGGGCATCCCCGAGGCCGAGAAGCAGCGCCTTATCGCCGGCGTGGCCGCGCAGTATGAATCGGAAGTTGTGTATCACAAGATCCGGGAGGATCTTGAGGAGAAGGGCGTCCTGTTCCTGGACACCGACACGGCGCTGCGCGAGCAGCCGGACCTGTTCCGTGAGTACTTCGCCACGGTGATCCCGGTGGGCGACAACAAGTTCGCCGCGCTGAACACCGCGGTCTGGTCCGGCGGCAGCTTCATCTACGTGCCGAAGGGTGTGCGCGTGGACATCCCGCTGCAGGCCTACTTCCGGATCAACACCGAGAACATGGGCCAGTTCGAGCGCACCCTGATCATCGTGGACGAGGGCGCCAGCGTGCACTATGTGGAAGGCTGCACGGCGCCGATCTACTCATCCGACTCGCTGCACTCCGCGGTGGTCGAGATCATCGTGAAGAAAGACGCGCACTGCCGCTACACGACCATCCAGAACTGGTCGAACAACGTCTACAACCTGGTTACCAAGCGGGCGGTGGCGCAGGCGGGCGCGAGCATGGAGTGGATCGACGGGAACATCGGCTCGAAGGTGACGATGAAGTACCCGGCGGTCTACCTGATGGGTGAGCACGCCAGGGGCGAGACGCTGTCGGTGGCGTTCGCCGGCACCGGCCAGCACCAGGACGCCGGCGCGAAGATGGTGCACTGCGCCCCGAACACCTCGTCCACGATCGTGTCCAAGTCCGTGGCCCGGGCCGGTGGCCGGACCTCCTACCGGGGCCTGGTCAAGGTGCAGGAGGGCGCCGCGCACTCCAAGTCCACCGTCAAGTGCGACGCGCTGCTGGTGGACACGATCAGCCGGTCGGACACCTACCCGTACGTGGACGTGCGTGAGGACGACGTGGAGATGGGCCACGAGGCCAGCGTCTCCAAGATCTCCGAGGACCAGCTCTTCTACCTGATGAGCCGCGGCATGACCGAGGACGAGGCCATGGCGACGATCGTCCGCGGGTTCGTCGAGCCGATCGCGCGTGAGCTGCCGATGGAATACGCCCTCGAGCTCAACCGGCTGATCGAGCTGCAGATGGAGGGGGCGGTCGGCTGATGGCGGGGCTTCAAGGGGCTGTGGAGTCAGCGGCCCCGGTCTCCAGGCTGCACGAACAGCGGTCCTACGACCCGGCTGACTTCCCGGTGCCCACGGGCCGCGAGGAGGAGTGGCGGTTCACCCCGCTGCGCCGCCTCCGCGGGCTCCACACCGACCAGACCCTGGCCGAGGGCAAGGTCACCGTGGACACGGACCCGGCGCCCGAGGTGAACGTCGAGATTACCGAACGAACCGACCCCCGGATCGGCCGTAGTTTCATCCCGGCCGACCGGGTGAGTGCCCGGGCGCTCGCCTCAGTGCGTGAGGCGACGGTCGTCACTGTCCCGGCCGAGGCGGTCGCCTCCCGGCCCACGATCATCTCGGTCCGTGGTGAGGAAGCAGCCGGGGCCGCGTTCGGCCATCTCGTGGTGGACGTCGCCCCGCTCGCCGAGGCGGTCCTCGTGCTTGACCACCAGGGCAGCGCCACCTACGCGGACAACGTGGAGATCATCGTCGGGGACGGCGCGTCACTGTCGCTGGTCAGCGTCCAGGACTGGGCGCCTGACGCGGTGCACGCCTCGCACCATCACGCCACGATCGGCCGGGATGCGCGGCTGCGGCACACTGCCGTCACGATCGGCGGTGGCGTCGTGAGACTGGCGCCGTCTGTTCGTTATGCCGGTCCTGGGGGTGACGCGGAGCTGCTCGGGCTGTATTTCGCAGACGCCGGGCAGCACCTGGAGCACCGGTTGTTCGTTGACCACGCGCAGCCGCGCTGCCGCAGCCGGGTGGCGTACAAGGGCGCGCTTCAGGGCGATGAGGCGCACTCGGTCTGGATCAGTGACGTGCTGATCCGGGCGGAGGCGACGGGGACCGACACCTATGAGCTGAACCGCAACCTGCTGCTCACCGACGGCGCCCGCGCCGACTCGGTGCCGAACCTGGAGATCCTCACCGGCGAGGTCGTGGGCGCGGGTCACGCCAGCGCCACCGGCCGGCTGGAGGATCATCACCTGTTCTACCTGATGTCCCGCGGTATCCCGATGGAGGAGGCGCGGCGGCTGGTGATCCGCGGCTTCTTCGGTGAGCTGATCAACAAGATCGAGGTGCCCGAACTGCGCGAGCGGATCACCGCGTCCATCGAGGCCGAGCTGACCAGGTCCCGGGAGCTGGCATGACCGAGACCAGCACGTTTGTCCGGGCCTGCGGGCTGGCCGACCTGCCCGACGAGGGAGCTATCGGGGTGGAG
>WNFE01002107.1_pt1 | contig 20524 bp, 8 predicted proteins | sample 5400451 | NCBI WGS metagenome assembly WNFE01 (sample SAMN13153344, study PRJNA577476) | soil metagenome | isolation source: 200 cm saprolite under Douglas fir tree site 2 hole 2 | place: USA:California | collected 2015-04-18
CGCGTCAGCCGTCACCAGGCGCGCGGAGTTCTTGTGTTGCCGCGAACTGCCATCGAGGAAATGGTGGCTGCCGTATGGTCGCAGATGCTCAACCGGGACCGGATCGGCATTCACGACAACTTCTTCGCCCTAGGTGGGCACTCGTTGCTGGCCACCCAGGCGGTGGCGCGAGTGCGGCAGACGCTGGGCGTGGAACTGCCGCTGCGCGCGATGTTTGAGGCTCCGACGGTGGCGGAATTCGCGGTGCGCATCGAAAACGCGCGCGGTTCCGGAAACAAGTTGCAGGCGCCGCCGATCACCCGAGCGGCAAGGAGTGGAAATCCTCCACTGAGTTTTGCGCAGCAGCGGCTGTGGTTTCTGGACCAACTGGAGCCGGGCAATCCGCTCTACAACATCCCGCAGATGGTGCGGATGCGGGGAAAGCTGGACGTGCAAGCGCTGCATCGCAGCCTGAACAAAATCGCAGAACGTCACGAATCGTTGCGAACAACGTTTGGGCTGCAGGACGGTGAGCCGGTGCAAGTGATCGCTTCTCGGCTCCACCTTCCGCTGCCGACGGTCGGGTTGTCCGATTCAAGGATAGCCGATTCGGAGACCAGAATTCAGAGACTTGCAAGCGAAGAGGCGAGGCGTCCGTTTGACCTGGCAGCTGGTCCGCTGGTGCGGGCGCAGCTGCTGCGGGTTGGGGCGGAAGACCACGTGCTGCTTTTGACGATGCACCACATCATCAGCGACCGCTGGTCGATGGGTGTGATGTCAGAAGAGATGGCAGCGCACTATCGCACATTTACGGAAGGGAAACCTTCTCCCCTGCCGGAGCTTGCAATCCAGTATGCCGATTTTGCCGCGTGGCAGCGGCAGTGGCTGCAGGGAGCGGTGCTGGGCGAGCACGTCCAATACTGGAAAGAACATTTGACGGGAGCGCCTCCGGTGCTCGAGCTGCCGACGGACCATGCTCGTCCACCGGTGATGTCGCTGCGCGGGGCCACGCAGTCGGTCATTTTGCCACGCGCGCTGGTGGAAAAACTGACGGCGCTGAGCCAGACCGAAGGGGTCACGCTGTTCATGACGCTGCTGGCGGCCTTCCAGACATTGCTGGCGCGATATTCTGGACAGGAAGACATCGTGGTCGGCTCTCCCATCGCGAACCGGAATTTCGCGGAGATCGAGCCGCTGATCGGCTTTTTTGTGAATACGCTGGCGTTGCGCGGCGATTTGTCGGGCGATCCCAGCTTCCGCGAGCTAGTTGCGCGCCTGAAAGAAGTTTGCTTGCAGGCCTACGCGCACCAGGACACTCCATTTGAGAAGCTGGTCGAAGAACTCCAACCCGAGCGCAGCCTGAGCCACAGCCCGGTCTTTCAGGTCATGTTCGCACTGCAGAACGCGCCCATGCAAGCGCTGGAGCTACCCGGCCTGAAATTAGAACGCAGCCCGGTCTATACCGGAACTTCGATGTTTGATATGTCGTGGTTTGCGATTGAAGTGCCGGAAGGGCTGATGGTGCGGGCGGAATACAGCACCGATCTGTTTGAGCACGCCACCATCACTCGCGCTCTGGGACACTTCCGGGAACTGCTCGAGGCTGCGGCGGCCAGCCCGAATCAACGAATCTCCCAACTGGCAATGCTCGGGCACGTCGAACGGCGCCAGGTTCTGGATGAATTTAACGCCACGGACGCCGACTTCCCGCGGCTGTGCATTCACAATCTTCTGGAACGAAGCGCTGAACGTGTACCGGATGCGGCCGCGTTGATCTGCGGAAATGAGCGCACGAGTTATCGCGAGCTGAATGAGCGCGCGAACCGGATTGCGCACTACCTGATAAAGCTAGGTGCCGGCCCTGACGTTCTCGTTGGTGTGTTCATGGAGAGAACGCCGGAGTTGGTCCCCGCGATTTTTGGCGCACTCAAGTCCGGCGCCGCCTACGTTCCGCTTGACCCCGGTTATCCGCGAGAGCGGCTGGCAGCGATTCTCGAAGACTCCGGGGCCCAAATTGTGTTGACGCAACAGTCGCTCACCGGGCAGCTCGAGGGCAAGAACGCAAGATTTGTTTGCGTCGATTCCGAATGGCCGACGATCGCGCAAGAACCTCGCGAGAATCCCGCGACCCAGGTCAGTCCGGAAAACTTGGCCTACGTGTTGTTCACCTCCGGCTCAACCGGCCGGCCCAAGGGAGTGGCGCTCGAACATCACAACAACGTCACTTTTGTGCAGTGGGCGCAGACCGTGTTTACTCCGGCGGAGCTTGCGGGCGTGTTGTTTTGCACGTCCATCGGCTTCGACATGTCCACCTTCGAAATGTTCATCACGGCGGCGGCGGGGGGGAAGATCATCCTGGCGGAAAACCCGCTGTATTTGCCAACCCTTCCGGCGAAGGACGAAGTCACGCTGATTAACACCGTGCCTTCAGCGATTGCCGAACTGGTGCGCATGAACGCGCTTCCGGAATCGCTCAAAACAGTGGCGCTGGCTGGCGAAGCGCTGCCGGATTCACTGGTAGAGGATATCTATCGCACCGGCACCGTGGCGAAGGTTCATAACCTATACGGGCCAACCGAGAGCGGATATTCGACCTGGACCCCGGTGCCGCGCGGTGCGCGGGTTACGATCGGAAAGCCGATCGCCAATGAGCAGTGTTACATCGTGGACGGGCATTTGAATCCTCTTCCGATCGGCGTGCCGGGCGAGCTTTATCTTGCGGGCGAAGGTCTGGCCCGCGGATATTTCGGGCGACCTGACCTCACGAGCGAGCGTTTTGTACCAAACCCATTCAGCACGAAAAAGAACGCGCGGATGTACAAAACCGGCGACCTGTGCCGCTGGCTGCCAGACGGCAACATTGAATATCTGGGCCGACTGGACCATCAGGTCAAACTGCGCGGATTCCGCATCGAACTGGATGAGATTGAAGCCGCGCTGGCGAAACACCCAGGCGTGCGGCAGTGCCTGGTGATGGCACGGGAAGACGAGCCGGGAATGAAGCGCCTGGTGGCTTACGTGGTCGCCCGTGAAGGCGAGTCTCCAGCCGAAGATCTCGCCAATCACCTCAAGCAAAGCCTGCCAGATTTCATGGTTCCTTCGGCGTTCGTTGGGCTGAAGCAGTTCCCGCTCACGCCCAATGGAAAGATTGATCGCAAGGCCCTACCGACGCCTGAGTACAAGAAAGATGCGGGCGAGAGCTATATCGCTCCACGCACTCCGACCGAGGAGCGCGTCGCCTCCATTTGGGCTGAAGTCCTGCACCTTGGACAGGTGAGTGCAGACGGCGATTTCTTTGCTCTCGGCGGACATTCGCTGCTCGCGGCACAGGTGATTTCGCGTTTGCGCCAGGCCTTCGAAGTTGAGATTCCGCTGAAGGCGATGTTCGAGTCGCCGAAGCTGGAGATCCTGGCGGCGCGAATCCAGGCGTCAAAACACGGCTTCGAGGTTCCGCCCATCCGACCTGTTTCTCACGACAAACCGCTGCCAGCTTCGTTTGCCCAGCAGCGACTATGGTTCCTCGATCAGCTCGAGCCTGATAGCCCGGCGTACAACATTGCGTACACCTTGAAGATCACGGGCCCGATCAATGCTGATGCGATTGAGAAGAGCTTGAATCTCGTCGCACAGCGGCACGAATCTCTGCGGACGTCGTTTGGCACCGAGGCGGAACTGCCTGTCCAAATTATTCACAACTCCGTCCGTGTTCCATTCAGGAAGATTGACCTCTCGCCGCTGGATGCTGGGATTCGTGAAACTGAAGCACGGCGGCTGATTGCGGAGGACGCGAACCGTGCCATTAGCCTCACGCAAGCGCCGCTGCTGCGGACCATGCTCTTGCATCTCAGCCAGGACGAACACTATTTACTGATCAATATTCACCACGTAATCAGCGACCGCTGGTCCATGAGCGTTCTGACGCAGGAGCTGGCAACCATGTATGAGGCGGTTATCCGAGGCAGGACAGCCGATCTTCCTGAGTTGCCGCTGCAATATGCCGACTATGCTGTTTGGCAGCGGGAGTGGCTGCGCGGCGAAGTGATGGCAAAACAACTTGCGTATTGGAAGGAAAAGCTCACGGACGCGCCTTCGGTACTGGAGCTACCGACTGACCGTCCGCGCCAAGCCACTGAAAGTTTTCGCGGGGAGGTAGCGTATGTTTCGCTCTCCCGCGAACTCAATGACAAGCTGAATCAGTTGAGCCGCCAGCATGGAGCAACGCTGTTCATGACCTTGCTTGCGGGTTTCCAGGCATTGCTCTCGCGTTACAGCGGGCAGGATGATGTTGTGGTTGGGACTGCAATCGCAAATCGCAACCAGCCTGAGCTGGAAAATCTGATCGGATTTTTCCTGAACACGCTTCCGCTGCGAACGAAACTATCCGGCGATCCCAGTTTTGCCGAGATTATTTCCCGGGCAAAGGAAACGGCGCTCGGCGCTTATGCCCATCAGGACATGCCGTTCGAAAAACTGGTCGAGGAACTTCGGCCGGAGCGCAGCCTCAGCCACAGTCCCCTGGTTCAGGTTTTCTTTGTCTTGCAGAATGCGCCGGTAGAAACGCTGCAGCTCACGGGTCTCCAGTTGAAACACGTGCCCAGCGGACTCAAGACGGTCAAAGGGGACATGTATCTCTCCATGCATGAGACCTCCGAAGGACTCGAGGGCCGTCTGGAGTACAGCACTGATCTGTTCGACGCTTCAACGGTCGAGAAACTCCTGGGACACTTCCAGGTGTTGCTCGAAGCAGCCGTAGCTGATCCGGAGATGAAGCTGTCCGAGCTTCCGCTGCTGACGGACAGCGAGCAGCAGCAGATTCTGGTCGAGTGGAACGCCACGGACTCCGACTTCGCCCGGCATTTGTGCATGCATCAGCTGTTTGAGCAACAGGTGGTGCGCACTCCCAATCGAGTGGCAGCGTTCTTTGGTGCTCAGCAAATCACTTATGGCGAATTGAATGCGCGATCCAATCAACTGGCGCACCATTTGCGAGGACTGGGGGTAGGCCCGGACACACTCGTTGGAGTGTATATCGAACGCAACCTCGACATGCTGGTCGCGCTGCTCGGGATCCTGAAAGCTGGTGGCGCCTACGTTCCGCTTGATCCCGCATACCCGAAGGAACGCATCGCCTTCATTCTCGAAGACGCGAATGCTCCGGTGCTGCTCACGCAACAGTCGCTGATGGCTTCGGCTCCAAAGAGCACGGCGAAATTGATATGCCTGGACTCTGACTGGGAACTAATCTCGCGTGAGGGAGGCGACAATCCGGCTCCGATGGCGTCTCCCAAGGACCTCGCGTACGTGCTCTACACCTCTGGCTCCACAGGAAAGCCCAAGGGTGTGCAGATCGAGCATCGCAACCTGGTCAATTTCCTGATCAGCGTGCAGAAAGAGCCGGGGCTGAAAATTGAGGACCGCCTGCTTGCAGTGACCACGCTCTCCTTTGATATCGCCGGTTTAGAAATCTATCTGCCATTGATTACGGGCGCGGAGATTGCGCTGGCGTCCCGGGAGGACGCCGCAGACGGACAGCGGCTGCTCGCGCTCATGACGCAAGTAAAGCCGACGGTGATGCAGGCAACGCCTGCGACCTGGCGGATGCTGATTGAAGCGGGCTGGAGGGGGTCGCCGGAACTGAAAGTGTTGTGCGGCGGCGAAGCCCTGCCAGCCGACCTGGCCGAGCAACTGCTGCCGCGCTGCCGCGAGTTGTGGAACATGTATGGCCCGACGGAAACCACCATCTGGTCGTCGGTGTATCGTGTGCCTGCGGGGCTCACCGGCACCGCATCCATTGGCCGACCCATGGCCAACACCACAATGTACGTGCTTGATGCCCAATTGCAGCCGCTTCCTGTGGGCGTGGCGGGCGAGCTGTACATCGGCGGGGACGGCCTGGCACGGGGTTACTTCAACCGGCCGGAGTTGACGGCAGAGAAATTCATTCGCAATCCATTCAGTTCAAAACCCGGTGCACGGCTCTATCGAACCGGCGACCTGTCGAAGTATCTTCCTGAGGGAAACGTCCAGTATCTTGGCCGGACGGACTTTCAGGTCAAGCTGCGAGGTTTCCGCATTGAACTGGGAGAAATCGAGAATGCTCTGGCGCAACATCCCTCGGTGCGGCAGGCAGTGGTGGCCGTGCGCGAAGACAAACCCGGCGACAAGCGGCTGATAGCCTACTTGGTTTTGCATCCAGGGCAGCAGTTATCAATCCCCGAGGTCCGATCTCATGTAAAGCAGAGCCTGCCCGATTACATGATTCCGTCGGCACTCGTCGAGTTGGATTCTCTGCCTCTTACTCCGAACGGGAAGGTGGACCGCAAACGGCTTCCGGCGCCGGACTACGGGGCCTCGGAGACAGGTAAGGGCCAGGGCCTGCGTACCCCAACGGAAGAAATTATTGCCGGGATTTGGGCCGAGGTGCTCAACCTGGGCCAGGTTGGCGCAGAGGACGACTTTTTTGAGCTGGGCGGTCACTCGCTTCTGGCCACCCAGGTAATTTCCAGAATCCGGCAAGCGTTCAAAGTTCAACTGCCACTGCGAAGCATGTTTGAGACCGCAACTGTGGCGGGACTTGCGGGGCGGGTAGAGGCCGTGGCGAAGCAGGATCAAGGACTGTTTCTTCCTCCCATCAAGCCCGTACCCCGTAGCGGCCCATTACCAACCTCTTTTCCGCAGCAGCGGCTGTGGTTCCTGGACCAGCTTGAGCCGGGAAATCCTCTGTATAACGTCGCCTACGTGACGCGCACGAGGGGGCCGATCAATCCACAGGCGTTAGAAAAGAGTTTGAACGAAATTGTGCGGCGGCATGAGTCCTTGCGGACTACCTTTCAGACTTTGGACGACCATCCGGTGCAGGTGGTTGCGCCTACGCTGGAACTGAAGCTACAGATGCTCGATGCCAGCCATCTACCCACACACGAAGCTCGCGAAATCGAGGCGCGCAGGCTGGCGACGGTAGAAATACAACAGCCCTTCGACCTGGCGGCCGGCCCGTTGCTGCGTCCCTTGCTGATAAAGATCGGCGAGGAGGACCATGCGCTGATTTTGAATACGCACCACATCATCAGCGATCGCTGGTCGCTGGGAGTGCTGTCGCAGGAGATGGCGGCGCTATACGAAGCGAACTTGCAGGGCAAGCCTTCACCGTTGCCGGAACTGGAAATTCAATACGCCGACTACGCGGTGTGGCAACGCGAATTTCTGTCGGGCGACGTTCTGAACAAGCAGCTCGCCTATTGGCGGCAGCAGTTGGAGGGCGCACCGCCAGTGCTGGAGCTGCCAACCGACCGACAACGTAAAGGCACAGAACAATTCTGGGGAGCACAGCATCGCCAGCCGGTCCCGGAAGCGTTGGCCAGCGCGGTGCGAGGGTTGAGCCGCGAGCAGCGAGGTACGTTCTTCATGGCTTTGCTGGCGGGATTTCAGATATTGATGGCCAAACTGTCTGGTCAGAATGACATTGTCATCGGGACTGACTTGGCGAACCGCAATGGGATTGAGACCGAAAAGCTGATCGGATTTTTCGTTAATCTATTGCCCATCCGGGCGCGGGTGGATCCTGAAGCCAGCTTCCGCGAATTTTTCCAGCTGGTGCGTGAAATTTCGCTGGAAACCATGGCCCATCAAGATGTTCCGTTCGACAAACTGGTTGAGGAGCTGCGGCCGGAACGCAGTCTCACGCACAATCCGCTGGTGCAGGTTTTGTTCGTCATGCAGAATACCCCGCAAATGGTTCGTGAATTCGGTGGGCTGAAACTGACGCCTCTCGGGGTAGGCGGTTCTTCGCGCTTCGACCTGGTGATGTTTGTAAATAATCCGGAGAGCGATGTTTCGACCATGTGGGTGTATAACCCGAATCTGTTTGATTCCAGTACCATCGCACGCATGGCGAACAGTTACGAGCTTCTGCTGAAGACGGTGTGTGCGGCTCCCGACATAAAGCTGCGCCAGGTCTTTGCCGCACTCGAGGAGGCGGAGAAGCAGCAGCGCGGGACCGAACAGAAGACTTTTCAGGAAACCGGGCTAGCGAAATTAAAGAAGGCCCGCCGCAAGGTGATTGCTGAGGTTTAAGACCGGTCACGCAAGTAACATGCTTACCACGCATGATGCTGGCAGAATTAGGTTACACAAGAATCATGTCATCCGATCCGTCATCCTCCGCATCGTCGTCCTTGGCGACAGCAGCTTTCCGGCTTTCCACGCAGCAGGAACGCGCCTGGTTGGAGGGTGAACGCGGCGCGCAGCAGTTTGCGCAGTGCGCCATTGCCCTCGAAGGACAGCTGGATGTAGCGCGGTTGAAAAAAGCGCTGCAGGAGGCAGTCTCGAAATACGAAATTCTTCGGACCGGGCTGCGGCGACAGACTGGAATCAAGCTGCCCTTCCAAGTGATTCGGGAAGAAGCGGCATTTCACTTTGAGCAGGCACTCGCGGGAAAGCCCGACATTGAGAAGGTGCTTCGCCGCGAGTGTGATCCCTTTTCGAATGCTGAATCAGGCTCTCCGCTTCGCGCTTTGCTGATCGCCGGCAGCGTCGAGCTGCACACCCTGATGCTCACTTTGCCCGTCTCGTGTGCCGATCACGAAACTCTGAAAAATCTATTCCGCGAGATTGCGGCCGGATACGGCGGCGAATCCGGCTCAATGCCGGACGACGTCATGCAATACGCTGACCTGGTCGAGTGGCAGAACGACCTGATGGCTAGCGAGGAAACCAAAGCCGGAAGAGACTTCTGGCGAAGCTCGTGCCGGAATATTGATTTCGCCGCACTGCAATCCTATGCCTTGCCTCTGGAAACGAAAGACGACAGGCAGACCTCGTTTGCTTCAGTAGCGGTAGCGATTCCAGAATTGTCAAAACGAGTCGTGACCTTTGCCGCACGAATCAACACTTCTGCTGAAGTGGTCCTTCTCGGTGCCTGGAACGCGCTCCTTTCGCGGTTGACGGGCGTTCCTGATACTACGTCCGGGTGCGAGTTCGATGGCCGCCGCTATGAAGAATTGGCCAGTGCTCTCGGCCCCCTGGCGCGATCCCTTCCGATTCACATAGAGTTTCCGCCGCAGATTTGCTTCAGCGATTTGCTTCGAAAAGTCGAAGCGGCGACCGCCGAAGCAAGCAACTGGCAAGAGAGTTTTGCCTGGGGCCAGGCTTCGGAAGTGGAGAACCCATTTCTGCCGTTCTCTTTCGCTTATCGCGATCTAGGCGGCAAAGAAATTCACGCGGGTGTCGAGTTTGGTCTGGAGCGGGTGGTGGTGGTGAGTGAACGGTTCAAGCTGCGGCTGGTGGGGGTGCGGCGGGAATCGGGGGTGGAGTTGGAGTTTCACTACGATGCTTCGCGCTTCGAACGCGGAGCGGTCGAGCGGATGGCTGGGTATTATCAGAATCTTTTGGCGGCGGCGGTGGCGAATCCGGAGACGGCGGTTTCGCGGCTGCCGCTGCTTTCTGGGAACGAACGGTGGCAGTTGCTGGTGGAGTGGAACCAGACGGCGGCAGCGTATCCGGAGAAACGGACTCTGCAGGAACTGTTTGAGCAACAGGCGGCGCGGGTGCCAGAGCGGGAAGCGGTGCGCTGCGGCGAGCAGGCGTTCACCTACCGTGAGTTGAACGAACGCTCGAATCAACTGGCGCATTACTTGCGGCGGCAGGGAGTGGGTCCGGACCGTCCTGTGGGATTGTGTCTGGAGCGCTCGGCGGAGACCCTGGTGGCAGTGTTGGCGATCCTGAAAGCGGGAGGGGCGTATGTGCCGCTGAATCCGGACAATCCTCCGGCGCGCTTACTGCAACAACTGCAGGGAGCGGCGGCGGTGATCACGGAAGCGAAGCTGGTGGGACAGCTGCCGGCAGCGGTCGGACAAGAGTGTCCGACCCGCACGATTGTTCTGGATCGCGATCAGAAGGCGTGGGCGCAGGAAGCGAAGACGAATCCGGAAATCAACACCACGGCGGAGAACCTGGTGTATGTGATCTACACTTCGGGCTCGACGGGAGTGCCGAAGGGGGTGGCGGTGCGGCACCGCAATCTGGTGAACTACGCGGACTTCATCACGAAAAGGTTAGAGCTGGAGAAATATCCTGACGGCTTGCAGTTTGCGACGGTCTCGACTTTGGGCGCGGATTTGGGGAACACCTGCATTTATCCGGGGCTGATTTCGGGTGGCACGGTGCACATTGTTGGGTATGAGGTGGCGACCGATCCGCGACGGTTCGCGGAGTACGTGAAGAAACATCCGATTGATGTGCTGAAGATCGTGCCTTCGCACCTGCAGGCGCTGGTAAGTTCCGAAGACGCGGCGAAACTGCTGCCGCGGAAATACCTGATCTTTGGCGGAGAGACGCTGACCCCGAAGCTGGTGGAGAAAATTGAGGCCCTGGCTTCGAGCTGCGAGATTCTAAATCACTACGGGCCGACGGAAACCACGGTGGGGTCGTTGACGCTGAAACTCAAAGACTACGACTGGAGAAAGGCGAAGCTGGCGAGTATTCCGATTGGGCGGCCGATTCAGAACACGCAGTTATACATTCTGGACGCGAACCTGGAGCCGGTGCCGCTGGGAGTGGTGGGCGAGTTGTACATTGCGGGGGCGGGGGTGACGGCGGGATATCTGGGGCAGGCGGAGAAAAGTTCCGAACGCTTCGTGAAGAACCCGTTCGCGACGGACGCCGGCTCCGAGGCCGGAGCAACGCTGTATCGCACTGGGGATCTGGCGCGGTACGGGGCGGGCGGGAACGTGGAGTTTCTGGGGCGGGGCGACGATCAGGTCAAGGTGCGGGGGTTCCGCATCGAGTTGGGCGAGATCGAAGCGGTGCTGGCGCGGCACGCCGGGGTGAAGCAGGTGGTGGTGCTGGCGAGAGAAGACGCACAGGGCGAGAAGCGGTTGCTGGCCTATGTGGTGCCCAGCCGCGAGTCCTCGAGCACTAGCCAACCCGTTACGGGAGAAGACCTGCGCGCTTATCTGAAGCAACAACTGCCGGACTACATGGTGCCGCAGGCAGTGATGGTGCTCGGGAAGCTGCCGCTGAATGCCAACGGGAAAATCGATCGCCAGGCACTGCCGGAGCCGGAACAGGCACAGACCGCGCGGGAGATAGTTGGACCTCGCAACGAGATTGAGCAGGCGCTGCTGAAGGTCTGGCAACGGGTGCTGAATAAGCAGCAAGTCGGCGTTACAGATAACTTCTTTGAACTGGGCGGCCATTCACTCATGGCTGTGCAGCTAATGGGAGAGATCAAGAAAGACATGGGAAAAGAGATCCCGCTGGCCTCGCTTTTCCAGGGTGCCACCGTCGAGTATTTGGCGCACCTTCTGCAAGGGGAGGAGAGCGTTGACAAGTCGATCCTGAGAGAGATTCAGCCAGGCGGCAGTTTGCCAGCATTCTTTGCCGGAGTGTTGCCGGGGGTAAATGCTCTGGGATACCTGAACTTGTCGAAGCATCTGGGCCCAGACCAGCCTTTCTATATGCTGCAGGCCGCGGGGCCGGGGCCGCGAGCTGCGCGGCGTCCCTACACGGCGCAGGAATATGAAAAGGTAGCTTCGGAGTACATTCGCGCGATGCGTACCGTGCAACCTCAGGGCCCGTATCATATTGGAGGCATGTGCGAAGGCGCCCGCATTGTGTTTGAGATGGCGAGGTTACTGGAAGCGCAGGGGCAGAAAGTGAATCTGCTGGCGATTTTTGATACCTGGGCGCTCGAGAACACACAGAACCCTCATCTATGGCGGATACACTATTACTCTCGCCGCTTCCAGCAGTTGCGGCGGCTTTCGTGGGCTTCGCGGATGAACGCCGTCCGCCGAGCCGCGATCAACCGGTTGCGGTGGTGGATGGGCTCGAAATCCGCACCTCCCAAGAGCGAGTGGATGGAGACCTACTGGCCGGGAGAGGATTTTGTGCCCTGGCGGGTGCAGTGCAGGATCACCGTATTCAGAGTTCCCAAGCAGCCGTTTTACTACCAGCCCGATCCCTTATTGGGCTGGGGAGCAAGAACCGAATCCGGCGTCAACACCCAGACCGTGCCGAACGGCAGGCACGGGTTGTTACTGCGTGAGCCTCATGTGCGCGAGTTGGCCGGTGCGCTTGCGGACGCTCTCAAGCGCCTAAAGCCTGAAGCTGATCCGCTTGACAATTCCGCGGCAAGGCACTCCGAATCGGCAGAAATCGTGGCTGCCTCGCGATGAATGCCGGGGTCCGTATGGTCGTAGAAACGACTGGGATGTCTTCCAAAGGAAGAGTGCAGCTGCTTTCGTTCAAGTTTCCGGACGCCCTCGGAACCCTCACCCGCTCGCAAATTGCCGAATCGCAAGTCCACCTGTGGACGGGTGACTCGCGCCAGGCGGAAGCGGAGCAGTTTACGCATCTGCTCTCCGCCGACGAGAAGGCCCGAGCCGTGCGGTTCCATTTTGACCCGGACAGGAATGACTTTGGCTTCGCGCGAGGAATGATGCGGGTTGTGCTCGGATCTTATCTCGGCGTGGACCCCGAAGACCTCGCCTTCTCTTATTCCGAGCACGGCAAACCTGCTCTCGCCCGTGTATATGCGGAAGCGGCTCTGCGATTCAATCTCTCGCACACCCAGGGTTCCGTGCTTATGGCGATTTGCCGAGACCGCGAGGTTGGGGTTGATATCGAGAGAGTACGGGAAGATGTCGAGGCGGAGGAAATTGCGGCGCAGTTCTTCTCGATGGCAGAACGCGAAGCGCTGATGGACTTGCCCCGCGAATTCCGCGCGCCGGCATTCTTTCGTTGCTGGACGCGCAAGGAGGCATTTCTGAAGGCGCGAGGGCACGGGCTTTCGTTCCCGCTGGAACGGTTCGATGTATCCATCGGCGCCGGAGAGACGGCGGTCAGGCTTACCACCCGTCCAGATCCGGCGGAAGCGCAGCGCTGGCAGATTCTGCAGGCGCCTGCGCCCGAGGGTTGCGCCGCTGCGGTGGCGGTAGCAAGTTCGCCCCAGTCTGACTCGGGCGGTGAGGCAAACGGATGGTCCTAATGGTGCATCAACGTGTAAATCAGGCCCACGACGGACACCAACACCATGCCGAGGAGCAGGGCGTCAACCCAGCGGCCGTTCGTTTTGCGAGACGTGGGTTGGGGCGGCATGGACGCTCTGGGCTGAAAAAGATTGCAAGGTGACGGCGGCAGGCGGCGGCCAGAAGAGATACTCGCCCGGTTCGCGCTTAACCCGGGGAGCATACTTGCGGCCTTCATCCGGCGCAATGCCACTTCGGTAACGCAAGGCATGGTTACTCGGATGAGGACGGATTTGCACCCCAACAGCACCCAGCGGAGCATTACCACGGACGGCAACGGGACCTATCTATACCTTGCACCCCGGGCGACGGATGATGCAGAATACAGTGAGCCGGTTTCGCGTTTGGAGCAATTGCTGACCTATGGGTCGTCCGTAACTGGGAAGGGTTGGATTGTTTTTCCGGGAAACCTGGTTTGGCAGAGCCACTTTCAAAGCGCCCCGCCGTCCGTCGTTTCTCAATCCTGGCCTTCTGGCACGAGAGCGTTGTCAGGGCGGCAACATCGGTTTGCTAGTTCGACTTACACTTTGCGCTGGGCCCACTGAGGACAGTCCCTCGGGATATTTGGTGGCCTTCGGCGGGAACTGGTGCGGGTTTTGACAAAGCCGGGCAAGAACGGTGACGGGAAGGCCGCGGCTGGCTGCGAGGTCCCCTGTGAGCAATAACGGCAATGGCGGCCAGGGGGCGGCGATGGTCAGCGTAGTTATTCCAGCGTTCAGGTGCACCCAGTACATTGCTCAGGCGGTCGAGTCAGTTCTCCAGCAGTCTTTCTCTGACCTTGAAATCATCGTTGTTAATGACGGCTCTCCGGACACACCGCTGCTCGAAGCCGCCCTGCTTCCCTTCTGGGGGAAAATTCGCTACCTCAAGCAGGCGACGCGTGGACCGAGTGGCGCGCGTAACACAGGCATTTTGCAGGCACGCGGCAAGTACCTGGCTTTTCTCGACGGAGACGATTACTGGCTTCCAGACCACTTAGTAAGGCTAATGGCACTGTTTCAAGGGGAGAATGCGCTCGACCTGGCTTACTGCGATTGCATGTTGCTGAAAGGGGAAAAGCCCTTCGCGAATGCTTTCAGCATCGAGCCGCAATCCAGTGTCGTGAATTTTGACTCGCTGCTGGTGGAAAACTGCGCGATCAGCACTTCCAGCGCCGTCGTGGCGCGTGAGTCCATCCTGAAAGCCGGCCTGTTCGATGAGAGTTTCCGTCGCTGCGAGGATTTTGACATGTGGCTGCGATTGGCCTTCGGTGGCGCACGCATGACATACCACTCCGACACGCAGGTCTTTCATCGCATGAACGAAGCAGGATTATCTGCCGACCGGTTATCGATGAAAAGGGACCGCATTCGTGTCTATGAGAAGATGGCGGCCACGCTTCCGGTTACGATTGAACAGCGGGAAACCATCTCCAGACTGGTGGCTCACATCAAGGCAGATTGCTATGTGGACGAGATGAAATACGCCCTGGAAGAAGGCAACTACCAAGCGGCCCTGGATTCAGGAAACCGGGCAAAAGCAATTAAGAGCAACTGGAAGCTCGCAACATCGCTGTTCGCCTTGCGCGCGGCGCGCAGACGCGGAAGATCACTTCCCCGGCACAGGGAACCACGAGGATGACCATGACCCGGCTTATTCGGTCCATCAGAGCACGGGGGAGAAGGGATTGTGAGTGGGAGGCGCGGGGCTGAGTTTCTATGCTTTACGGCATAAAGGTAGTCTTCAAGTATCTGGTGGGGCGCGACCAAGCCGGCCGCAATTTCGCCGTGTTCCCTGATGACACCATGGTTGTTTCCTACCCCCGCTCGGGAAATACCTGGACCAGGTTCCTGGTGGCCAATTTGCTGCATCCCGGTGAAGAGGTTACTTTCGCAAATATCGAAAGGCTGATTCCGGATACCTCGTCGATTTCCAACCGCGCGCTTAAGCGCATTCCGCGCCCGCGAGTGATCAAGAGTCACGAGTATTTCGATCACCGCTATCCTAAGGTGATCTATATTGTGCGAGATCCGCGGGACGTGGCGCTTTCATATTACGATTTTCAAAGAAAGTACCGGCAGGTCGAGGACGCATATCCGCTGGAAAAATACGTCGATGATTATGTGAATGGGAGACTTGTTTCGGCCAGTTGGGGGACTTGGGGTGAGAACGTGGCCAGTTGGGTTTCGACACGGGAGCGCAGCGATAGATTTCTTCTGCTTCGTTTCGAGGACATGCTCAAGGACACCTCGCTCGAACTGGCTCGCATTGCCCAGTTTTTGGGGGGTTCAGTCACGGCAGAGAAGCTGCAGCGTGCCATCGCCAACAGTTCTTCCGGCCACATGCAGCAATTGGAAAAGGAGCAGCAGGACCAGTGGATAGCCACAAAAAAGCACCGCAAAGACATCCCCTTCGTGCGCGTGGCGAAACGAAACTGGAGGACCGATCTCCCGGAACGCTCGGTGCAGCAGGTCGAAGCAGCTTGGGGAGACTTGATGATTTCTCTGGGATACCCTCTGGTGACAGATCGCGTTCCTGACGGCCAGTTGGCTTCCAGTTCCCCGGTACCCTACTAACCAGATGCCCGAGTACTATGGAGTGGGCAGATCCCGTCCGCGCAGCATGTATCCCCACAACTTTAAGACCTGCGATCTGTATCCGTAGCCGATGCGCAAACTGGAAAAACTTCAGCTCGTAAAGAACGTAAGCTCCAATTGGGTTGCGTTGGTAGTGAACGTACTGGTTGGAATTTTTCTCTCCCCTTTTATTCTCCACCGGCTGGGAGACACCGCGTTTGGCATCTGGGTCCTGATTTTCTCCATCACCGGCTACTACGGCCTGTTCGATCTGGGAATCCGGTCGTCCGTAGTCCGCTACGTCTCCAAGGCCAAGGCTACCGGAGACCCGGATTACGCCAGCAGAGTCATCAGCACGAGCCTGTTCGCCTATAGCTGTATCGGCATCGTCACCTTCCTAATCACCCTTACTTTAACGGCGCATGTTGACGCGTTCTTCCGCATTGAGCCGGAGTTTCATACTACTGCGCGCTGGCTTTTGTTCATGGTTGGCTCGGCGGTTTCCCTCGGCTTCCCGCTCGGTATCTCCGGCGGCATGCTGGAAGGCCTGCAGCGATTCGATATCACGAGCTTCACCAGCATCGCGTCAGCCCTGCTCAGGGCTCTGTTGATCGTGATCGCTCTCCAGCACGGCCACGGTCTGTTGGTGGTAGCGTTCATCACCGTAATATTGCCGATCCTCGCGTCCACAGTCGCGGCTATGGTGGCTTTCCGGCTGCTGCCGATTCGGCTTCGCTGGTCTCGAGTGGACCGCGAGACCTTCCGTGAAATGGCGGGCTATAGCGCTCCGATGCTGATTATGATCGTTTCTGCTCGCCTGCGGTTTAAGAGCGATTCCGTCATCATTGGCGCGATTCTCTCTCCTGCAGCAATCACGTACTTCAATATTGGCTCGCGCATTGTGGACTATGCGGGCGAAGTGGTGGAGAGCCTGGCGCAGACCTTCGTTCCCATGGCGAGCCATGCCTACTCGCTGGGCGATGTGGACCGGTTGAGAAAGATTTTCGTTGCGGGGAATCGTTTCTGCGCGTTCACAATCTTTCCCATTTGTGCGATTTTGATCATTCTCGGGCGCTCGGTGATTGAGGCTTGGGTAGGTGAAAGGTACGTAGCACAAAGCTATCCAGTGCTTCTGATCCTGCTGATCTCAACCACTCTGATGCTGGCGCAAGCAGCGTCCGGGCGCGTGCTCATGGGGATGAGCCGGCACGGGACCTGGGCGATCGTGATGTTCATCGAAGGCGTGGTCAATATTGTGCTCAGCGTTTTGCTGGTTCGGCCGTATGGAATCATCGGGGACGCAATCGGCACCGCGGCACCGCTCGCCGCCACCATGATTTTCTTTTTGCCCTGGCATGTGTGCCGGCAATTGCAAATCCGGATGAGCTTGTACTTGCGGGAGGCGTATCTGCTACCGGTGATGGTTTGCACGCCGGTGGTGATTGGGTTGCTGCTAATGAAGCAGTGGTTCGTGCCGCACAATTATCTACAACTGGCGGCGCATCTGGGGGTAGCGGGGACGGTTTATGGACTTGCTCTGTTGTGGGCATTCGCTTCCAAACGGGCCGTGAAAATTGGCAACCTAAGCTCGGCCGAAGCGATGCTGGAGGCGTCGGCGGCTGCGGGGGTTGTGGTCGATAATTACTCGCAAGAGATATAGGGACGCGAGCTTCGGCTCAAGACTCAAGAAACGCAAGGTCCCTCGACTCCGCAGAGTGACCCATCATTCTGGTGCGCTCGAGATGATGACAAGAGTTGGGGGTGAGTGAGCAGGTCGGAGCAGGTTACTTTTGGTAAGATTGAGAACACCGAATCAACTGTTAGATTAGAACTAGCTGTCAGGAATACCGTCTTCCAAATCCCACATTTTTGGGCTGTGCCCCTGGCTGGATATCCAGGAAACTAAAGAATCTACGGAGGTTTTCGCATTTGACAACTTCGACGAGCCATCTAATCCCGGCCCACGGCGGCGAACTGGTGCAACTGATCGCTGCAGAGGAGCGCGGCGCGGAGCTGAAATCCCATTCCCGCGAGTGGCCTTCCTGGGACCTGACCGGCCGCCAGCTCTGCGATCTGGAGCTTTTGTTGAGCGGAGGCTTCTCTCCGCTGCGCGGCTTTATGACGAAGGCAAACTACGAAGGCGTCTGTCATAACATGCGGCTGGCCAGCGGCGTGCTTTGGCCGATGCCGATCACTCTCGACGTCACGGAAGAGTTTGCCAAGAAGCTGCAGCCGGGCAGTGGCAAGATTGCGTTGCGCGATCCCGAAGGCGTGATGCTGGCCGTAATGCACGTGGAAGAAGTCTGGCAGCCGGACCGCAAGGCTGAGGCAGAGTCGGTTTTCGGCACCGCGAGCGCGGTCCATCCCGGCGTGGATTATCTGCTCAACCGAGGCAATCCCTGGTATGTGGGAGGAAAGCTCGAAGGGGTACAGGATCCGTCGCATTACGATTTCAAGGCGATTCGGCAGACGCCGGCAGAATTGCGCGCGGAGTTTGCCCGCATGGGATGGCGTCGCGTGGTTGCGTTCCAGACGCGAAATCCTATGCATCGCGCGCACGTGGAGCTGACTTTCCGCGCGGCGAAGATGGTAGAAGCGAATTTGCTGATTCATCCCTCAGTCGGAATGACGAAACCGGGCGACGTGGATTATTTCACCCGAGTGCGCTGCTATCAGCTATTGCTGTCGAAATATCCTGCTGGAACGGCAAAGCTCTCGCTGCTGCCGCTTGCGATGCGCATGGGCGGGCCGCGAGAGGCGATCTGGCACGCGCTGATCCGCAAGAACCATGGAGTCACGCATTTTATTGTTGGCCGCGACCATGCTGGGCCGGGCAAGGACTCCGATGGCAAGCCGTTCTACGGGCCTTACGAAGCTCAGGAGCTCTTCAAGAACCACGAGAAAGATATTGGCGTCACCATGGTGCCGTTCAGCATGATGGTGTACCTGGAGAATCAGGATACCTATGTGCCGGACAACGAAGTTCCAGCAGGCGCGCGGGTGCTGAATCTTTCGGGCACCGACCTGCGCGACCGGTTGAATGAAGGCCGGGAGATTCCCGCGTGGTTCACGTATCCCGAGGTGGTGCGCGAGTTGCGCCGCAGCTATCCACCGCGGCACAAACAGGGCGTGACGATTTTCTTTACCGGGCTCTCGGGCTCCGGCAAATCCACCATCGCCAACGTTTTGTTGACGAAGTTCCTGGAAACGGGCGGGCGTCCGGTAACCATTCTTGACGGCGACCTGGTGCGCAAGCATCTTTCTTCGGAACTTGGATTCTCCAAAGAACACCGCGACATCAACATCCGGCGCATTGGTTACGTGGCATCGGAAATTACGAAGAATGGCGGAATTGCTATTTGTGCGCCCATTGCTCCGTACGATGCGACACGCAAGCATGTGCGACAGATGATTGAGCCTTACGGAGGCTTTATTCTGGTGCACATTGCAACGCCGATCGAAACCTGCGAAGGGCGCGACCGGAAGGGACTGTATGCCAAGGCGCGAGCGGGAATCGTAAAGGAGTTTACCGGAATTTCCGATCCTTACGAAGTGCCAGCCGACGCAGAGGTGGTAATCAACACTGCGGAGCTGAGCGCGGAGGAAGCAGCCCAGGAAATCATTTTGCACTTGGAACAACAGGGATTCATCGGAGTGAGCCCGGAGCTTTCGACGGGCGCCTAGCCGGCCAGACGAATGGAACTGATCGCTCTCAAGATCCTGATCGGCCTGGTGGTGGGCACGCTGATTGGCCTGACCGGGCTCGGCGGGGGCGTGCTGCTGCTGCCACTGCTGATCTTTGGATTGAAGGTTCCGGCGATCATCGCGGTCGGTTCCGATGCGCTGTTCAACTTCATCACCAAGATTCCCTCCAGCGCTGTGCATTTGTATAAAGGCAACGTACGCCGCAAGGTGGTGCTGGCGATGGCGGTAGGGAGCGTGCCGGGATCCATCGCTGGAGTAAGGTTGTTGCAACACCTGCGGGTTCTGTATGGGGCCGGGGTGAACGACTTCATCAAGACCGCAATTGGGATACTGCTAATTGTCATTCCGGTGCTTCTGCTGTTGCAGCGCAGGATCGAAGACCACATGGCGAACCGCCGTCCCACCGCCAAGTCTTTTGCCGGGATGGCGGTGATCGGACTGGTCGCGGGATTCCTGGTGGGTATGACTTCGGTGGGGTCGGGCAGCATCATCATGATGCTTCTTCTGCTTTTCTACAGCTATCCTCCGAAAGTGATGGTGGGCACCGATATTACGCATGCGGTGATTCTGACCGGGGTTACCAGTCTTCTGCATTTCCGGCTGGGCAACGTGAATCTGCCGCTGGTGGGATATCTACTGATTGGGTCAATCCCCGGGGGATTGATCGGTTCGTATCTCAGCACGCGGGTCCCGGTGCTGTGGCTACGGCGGATCCTGTGCGTGATTCTTCTGGCTACAGGCGCGAGAATGCTCTGGGCCTGAGCCCGTTCTTTCATCTTTCATGGCAGAAAACTTCTACTCCGACGTGCTGGAAAGAATCCGTGCCGCCATTGAACTGGCCCAGGGGGTGTTTGCCCGCTTCACGCCGGGGGAGATTGCCGCGGAATACAAGTCGGGGCATGATCCGGTGACGGAAGCCGATCATGCGCTGGACGCGGTGCTGCGGAAGACGCTGTTGCGCGATGGCGAGGGCTGGCTTTCTGAGGAAACCGCAGACGATCTTTCGCGGCTCAGTTACGAATGCGTTTGGGTAGTGGATCCGCTGGATGGAACGCGCGAGTTTGTCGAAGGCATTCGGGAGTTCTGCGTCTCGATTGCGATGGTGGAGCGCGGACGGCCGGTGGCTGGAGGCATTTGCAATCCTGCCACCAACGAAGTCTTCCTGGGATCGATTGACGGCGGCTTGGAGTTCAATGGCTCTCCGGCGCGGGCCAGCCAGCGCAGTACGCTCGAAGGCGCGGTGGTGCTCGCCAGCCG
>WNFE01001920.1_pt1 | contig 20521 bp, 18 predicted proteins | sample 5400451 | NCBI WGS metagenome assembly WNFE01 (sample SAMN13153344, study PRJNA577476) | soil metagenome | isolation source: 200 cm saprolite under Douglas fir tree site 2 hole 2 | place: USA:California | collected 2015-04-18
AAACCCTGGACCGTTAACTATGAGCTTGGCAAAAGCATAGGTAACGAAGATTAGTCCCAAAGACGATCCATTTCTGGCACGCTCTTATACTGTGTTCCCACTTTTACCTTGTGTTTGCTCCTGAGCAGGCGTTACTGCCAAATGTTGTTGCCTCATTTCTGCACCGCGCCTGGATGCTCGTCGAGCATAAGCGAAAGTCCAGGTTATGGTAAGAATGGTGATACCACCTAGAACGATAGGAGAGACCGCCAGGACGACTGCGGATGGCAACGTATACACCAGGATGACGCGTAGGATAAACTCTCCGGCATACGCGACTCCCCAGACCACTGTGATTACACGATTGACAAAACGGAAGTATGGATACTGCCAAAGCCCGTTGTACTGTGCTATCCTGGCGGGATCATTGGCTGTAGCGAAATAACGGCCGAAGTAGAACATGAGCGGCCTGGGTAACAGCAGTGAGACAAAGCAGGCGATACCGAGTGCGCCGGTTAAGAATGACTCCCTAATGAGCAGAAGCTTGGGGTCACCACCCAGAAAGACGGCAATAATACTGATGGCAATACCCAACAGGGCGAGAGCAGCTATGAGGTCTAAGGTACGCTGACGCACAATGCTAATGACAGAACCGATAACCGGAAACAGTACCGATGCACTGAGCGCAACCAGTTCAGAATAGTTATAATGCTTCAAAATCAGGTAGATTGCCAATGGGATTGCACCATTGATAATGATGCTTGGCAAAAGACTACGAATATTCATTCTAGTAGCACCAGAAGAGGGGTTGATTTCTGACATTGTTTTTTTATCCTTTCTTTGGCGTTTTTTATTTGTAGTTACATATCGGCGCCTCTTGCAGGTGCCATGCATTGAATTGCTGCTAGTAGCATACGCGAACCGAGCAGATGGGGGCAAGTACGAAAGGTGATATTTTGTTGATATTACGCATAACAAGCAGTTGATAATGACGCGCTAGCGTGTTATAATAACGTTAATCCAGTTATCTGGAGGTGGAAGGTTAGGTACCTTCGCGGCCCTTTGGGCCGTTTTTTCATGGCAGCCATTTCCTTCCATATCCACCTATTTCCCTATGTTTACTGGATAAGGAGTCAGGAACCCTATCTCCTCGTGCGACCCGTTTCCTCTAAATTGGCCTGAGAAGCCGAGGGACGAGGAGAATACTCTGAAAGGAGTGTGATAACTACTGTTCTGATGATGGGCGTAATTCCCACCCAGTCAGATGGGTGACTGATAGCAACACCCTGTTCTGATGATGGGCGTAATTCCCACCCAGTCAGATGGGTGACTGATAGCAACACCCCTACGTAGCGCATGGACAGCAAAGCGTAAAGCGGGGTGTAACGGGGAGAAGAAGCAAACCTGGTGTGTCCATATCTCCTAGCTGGCTCCCAGGACGAAGGAATGAACTTGTGATTGAACCATCGTCAAGGGTTAAACAATGCCTACACAGATTAAGAGGCTTGACCAAAATGGTGCTGTGCAAGGGTGAGTGATGAAGGGGCTCACTCACACCCATCCAAAGGCACACGGTGGATAGCAAGCGATCCGCAGAAGGGAGCGTAAAACAGAACAGTGGAACGGAGTAACCATAGAATGGCCCTCGCTGGTAGGTCGATCAGGCGAGTAGGTTCCAACCAATGCCCCCTATGGGAGGATTGCCTAAGAAGCGAATGCCTTTAGGAAAGCTAGAGGATATGCAGACATAGGCACAGCTGTATGGAAGGTAGAAAGTCAGTAAGATGGCAAAGAGGAAAGCACCCGGAAAAGACCCTCAACAAGTCAATCCAGAGAGTGAGGCTTGGCGCAAGCTGCCCTGGCGTACATTCGAGCAGCAGGTGTACCGCATCCAAAAGCGCATCTACCGAGCCAGTCAGCGTGGCAAGACACGAACAGTACAGAAACTGCAAAAACTCCTCATGAAATCAGAGGCGGCGAGGCTCCTCGCAGTACGACGGGTGACACAGGATAACCAGGGCAAGAAAACGGCAGGAGTGGATGGAGTGAGATCCGTTCCGCCGAGGCAACGCCTTGTCATGGCAAAACAGATACATCTGAAGGACTGGAAACAGAGCAAACCCAAACCAGTACGGCGAGTCTGGATACCCAAACCAGGAAAAGACGAAAAACGTCCGCTTGGTATTCCTACGATGCTCGAAAGAAGCAAGCAGGCATTGGGAAAGATGGCTCTCGAACCAGAATGGGAGGCAAAGTTTGAGCCAAATAGCTACGGATTTCGACCAGGACGCTCAGGCCATGATGCGATCGAAATGATCTATAAGACCATTGTACACAAACCAAAGTTTGTCTACGATGCAGATATAAAAGGGTGCTTCGATCATATCGACCAAGAGGCCCTATTACAAAAGCTGCAAACATACCCGGCAATGAGGCAGACCATTAAAGGATGGCTCAAGGCTGGAGTAATGGAAGGAGAGGTATTCACCCCGACCGAAAAGGGAACCCCCCAGGGCGGGGTCGTTTCGCCTCTTCTCGCAAACATTGCCCTTCATGGGATGGAAGAGGCAATCAAAGCAGAGTATGGCAAATCCAAAGCGGTCGAAAAGCCCGTCTTGGTACGCTATGCTGATGACTTTGTTATTCTCCATTCCGGCAGAGAGGCAGTGGAACGAGCAGCAGAGAAAATAGACCGATGGTTACACGGGATGGGACTGCATCTGAACCCGAAGAAAACGAGATTGACCCATACACTAACCCCAGTTGAGGGGCAGATCGGTTTCAACTTTCTTGGCTTCAATATAAGGCAGTACCCGGTAGGGAAAACCCACACCGGAAGATCAGCCAATCAATGGAGAGAGAAAAAATTAGGGTATAAGACACATATCAAACCTGGAAAAGAAGAGACAAAACGTCACATGGAAGCAATAAAGCAGAGACTCAGGAAGCTAGGGCACCGGTCACAAGCCGAGGTTATAGAAACACTGAACCCTGTTATCCGAGGATGGGCTGACTACTATAAAACGGTAGTCTCCTCCGAGGCTTTCAATCGCTGTGATGGAATACTCTATGCCCAGCTAACAAGTTGGGCAAAGAAAAAACACCCTACCAGGGGAAAGCGATGGATAAGTAGGAAATACTGGCGAACGATCGAGAATGACCGATGGGTGTATGCCACTTCGGAAGGGAAAAAGATCAGGACACACAGTATGACCAACATCCGGCGCTACACCAAGGTAAAGGGAACAGCGAGTCCGTATGACGGAAATCTCCTCTATTGGTCTAAGAGACTCAAAGAACATCCCCTGATGAACAGCGAGAAAGCGAAACTTTTGCGCATACAAAAGGGGCAGTGCCCACGATGCGGACTGTACTTCAAAAACGGAGACCTACTAGAAACCGACCATTCCATCCCGATCGCCCTGGGCGGAAAGGATGATATCACCAACAAGTGGGTCTACCATCGACATTGCCACGATGAGAAAACCGCAGAAGATCTGACACGAATTGCCAGATACAAAGCGGCTGGTATCACTAACAATTGACCATACACTGAGGAGCCGTGTGAAGGGAGACTTTCATGCACGGTTCTGGAGCAGTGGCAAGGGAAGTAATTCCCTTGCCGACTGTAACAAAGGGGATGGGCTTGCGTACTGTTGAGCGCGCTAGCTCAGGCTGTTGCAAGCCCGATATCCTGTCCAGGCTCAGCTACTCCCGATAGTCTGGATACAAATTGAAATGCGTCCTGCCAACGCTGCATTCGCAGCTAGCTTCGCTCAGGCAGGACGAAAGGTAGTATCAGCCTAGGAGTAGCTACGTTCACTCAGAATAGATAGGTACCGGCCTCTTGATCGGGGCTAATTGCGGATGCCTCCTCAGTCCGACGCACTACGGTACAGGTTTAAACAGGCGTAGCGGGGTTAGGCCAGTGATCTGTACACAGAAACCTGAGTGAACATTGCCGAGAGGAGATGCATCGAAAGATGCGCGTTAGACAGGCCCGTAAGGGCGAGGTTTAGCCGTTCCTCACAGAAAAACGGCTCTCCGCAAGGGGGCACGAACAACGGACTACTGTCTGCGGACAGCCTTTCTTTCCTCCCATAGCCTGAAGGCGTATGAGTATCAAGAAAGGATTTTTATGATGGGGGCTTTCTGGCCCGTTTATTGTAATCGCTTGCTACTACTGAGAAAAGCACGCAAAAGTAATCCACAGCCTCCCACAAAAATGAAGAGCTGAGAGCATTTCCACAACTTATAGAGTAGTATAATCGTATACTAGATGTACGCGCCCAAATAAATCTGTATCAAACGGCGCATCAAAGGAATTCTGGCAATGAAAGCAATTACTGGCCAATATGAGTGTTCTCACCGTTCTGGTATCGGGCTAGACTACTTTACCTCTCGCCTCGACACGCTCACGTTACAAGCAAATGGGCAATTTATCCTCATCATGCAGGAACGCAGCCGCATCAGTCATGCAGCTAAATCGCTCATAAGCGGGCAGCAGGTGGATACCAATGCGCCCGAAACCAGGCGCGAGGGCAGCTATTCCTACCAGGGTAACGGCATTTCGTTCTACTTTAATGATGGAACACAAGAACAAGGACAGCTCACCGCAGATGGCATTCAGATCGGCAACAATTTCTTCCAAAAAGTTTCAGATTCGACGCTTCTTCCTCCCGCACATCGCATGAAAAGCAATTTGGAAGATATAGCAAAAGGGCTCAAAATTGCAGGGACTATCGGCGGAGCGGCGATCAAGGCCGCAAAGACTATTCAGGATACAATACAGGCTACTCAAGGAACGCAGTCGGCGACAGCCACCCATACACCCTCTTCACAAGAAGCTGACCAACACGTCCAGGGATACCAGGCACCCTCAACTTCATCTGCTTCAAATCCAGTACAAGCCACACCACCTTCTTCTGTATCTCCTGTTCAATCCATTTACAGCCCACCCCATAAGCAAAATACAGAAACATTGTTCTGCGATCAATGCGGAGCGCCGGCTCGTCCCGGTAAGCGCTTCTGCAATCGCTGTGGCGCAAGATTGCCTTGATTTGCTAGCGCTCTGGTTGATCTTTCATGAGAAATTCATATGCCGCAATAATGCGCTGCATTTGTCGCTGATCTCCACCTCGATCTGGATGATGCTGTTTCGCGAGTACTCGATAACGTCGTTTAATTTGCTGACGAGTAGCATTGGCAGGCAAGCCCAGTACAGCCAGAGCTTGTTGTCGCTCCAATATAGGACGTACAGGATTGACGGGACTCCCCCATATCGCCCGTGCACCCAGGCGCAGTATTTCCCACAATAACGAAGCTATGCTTTGTTGCTTAGGTGGTGGCCGTGAACTCATATATGCTTTTCAACCCACATGCAGATTTATAGCTTTCTACGGAAATACCATGCCCATTGAAACGTCTTGGACAACTAAAACGTGCACATTATATACAGATTAAGAAAAGATATCAAAGCATTCTTCTCTAATTATACAAGGTCGAAGGACAGTGGCAAGGACTAACGCTATGGCAACTCAAACTAAGGACCTATCTACTCAGATGGAACAGCATCGATCTTCTGAAGTTGTGCAGGCCGCCGAAAAGGATGTCAAATCCTTTCGGGCGTTTTGGACCAAATTCAATAATGATTGGGTCATGAACTTCGCATCCGGCCTTGCATTCAACCTCATCACTGCCATCTTCCCTATAGTTATTGCCATTATTTCCATTGTTGGCTTTGTCCTTGGGGGATTAGATCCCTCAATTAAGGCAGATATAATAAACCGTATTCAAAGCGTCTTTCCACAACCAATTTCATCAGGTCATATACTGGGGCCTGCGCTTAATTCTCTTAGCAAGAACGCCGGGGTTCTCGGAATAATCGCCGTCCTTGTCGCTATCTTCGGCGGCTCACGCCTCTTCATAGCGATTGAAAACTACTTCGATATCATTTACCATACGCTCCCACGAGACATCATTAAGCAGAATCTTATGGCCCTCGGTATGCTCCTGGTATTTATCATTCTGATACCACTCATGGTATTCGCTTCCTCTATTCCAGCTTTGGTACAATCGATATTGAAAGCAACTCCTGTTAGCCAGATTCCCGGCAATGGCTTCATTTTCACCCTTGTAGGTATATTTTTTGGGTTGATCATTACATGGGTTTTGTTTGAGGCCATCTACATCGTTGTACCCAACCAGCATATCAGTTTCCGTCATAGCTGGCTTGGAGCCGTGATAGCAGCAGTGGCCATACAGATCTATCTCATACTCTTCCCGTTTTACGTGACACACTTTTTGGGTAGCTATACAGGAACGGCAGGTTTCGCAGTTATTCTCTTGTTTTTCTTCTACTACTTTGCCGTAATCTTGCTCTTAGGGGCCGAGGTCAATGCCTTCTTTGCAGAGGGCATAGAGGCAACACCTTATAATCTGGCCGTAATGGTACACCGGTTCACAAGTCATTTGCAGACAAGTGAAAAGGACATCCAGGAACAAGCTCCACCCTCACATAAGAATGTAGAGCCAAAGGCTATCCTTCCTAAAAGTGAGGTAAAAAGCCTGAAAGCCCGGGCATCCAGAGCAGATCAGGCAGATAATACACGGACCCATTCTACTTCTTCAACTACAAATCATGAAGATCATCGAACAGAGAAACGTAAAGCATCTTCTCGCGGCTCATCCGGCGCCTTAACAATCGTTGAAGTTGCAATGGGTACATCACTCGCATTCTTAGTTCAGCTATTCCGCCTTCGTCGCAAAAAATAATAATTAGGCTGGGAAATGAAAGTATGCTCATTCCAATCGCGATGAAACTTAGAACAAATATGCCCAAAATGTCTCATCGTGCTTGACGAATGAAACGCCCATCTGTTAAACTTCCACGAAGAGAGTTTAACAGATAGGAATCGCATGACAAAAATCAAAGGCTTACAAAATGACCAGTGCCACTTCACTTTAGTAACATTAATCGTCATAGTAGTATCTCGCCCCCTTACTTCTCTGAAGTCTAAGGTTTTCGCACCACACACTACACTAATCAGCTAAAGCACCTGTCTCGAGGGAGTTACTCAATACCTTTGTTTGAAGTATATCAAGGGGTCTAGGGTATGTCTGCTGATCAATCTCCTTTCTCTAATACTCAGGAGCATCAGCGTTTGCTTGCCGCACTACGCGAAAGTGTAATTCTCCGGGAACTGGCGGAATTACTGGCATCCTCGCTCGATCTCGACCGCATTTTGCAGGTGCTTGTGAAACGTACCACAGAGGTATGTGAAGTCGAACGCTGCGCCGTCTGGTTACTGGATGATGCGCAAGACATCTTACAACCAACAACTTACTATCTCTCATCTCAGCAGCTAAATAGCGAGGCCATTCAAGCTGCCGACCATATCTGGTACCAAAGTCCGCTGCCTTTCAATAATGCTATCGTTCATCGTCTTCTCAGTGAAAATGGCATGCTTTTTCTTGAAGATTTACATGCTCAACCAGGCATACGCTCTTTAGCTGATACATTTCTCGTGCGTTCAATTCTTCTTGTCGCACTCGTACGCGAAGGTCGCCCTGTTGGAATGCTTACCCTGGATGATCCCGGTAAAACACGCACATTTTCACCCGAACAGCAGCAACTCGCACGTGCCATTGGACAGCAGGCAGCCATAGCTATCGACAATGCTCGACTGTATCAACAGGCTCAGGCGGAACGCCGTCGTGCAGAACAATTGATTGATCGCGCACGCGCCATATACCAGGTAGCAATTGCTGTCAATTCAGGAGAGGACCTACCAGCCATACTCGAAATCGCTATCAATCACCTGGTACAGGGCTTAAACGCTGACGGAGGTTCAATTGCGCTTTTGGAAAGCGATACACTACGCTTAGCGAGTAGTAGCATACAACAAGACATACTCAGTACGCAAACTACTGCTGTGCTGGCAGAACTTCCGAACTGCGGTCACGCTGCCCATGTATGCACTCCGCTCTTTGTTGCTGCTGAGCAGGTCGAAGGTGAAGAGATTACCTGGTTTCGCAAGCTAAGTTTAAACAATGCAATGATTATACCCCTGATTATAGGTATGGTATCAAAAAACAAGCAGGAAACCAACCCTTTAGCTTTGACTAATGCTTCACGCTGTGTCGGTCTGGCTTTTGTTAACTACCGCGCACCCGACTTTTATCCTTCAGAGGGTCAACTTGTCTTTGCGCAAGAAATAGCAGCACAATGCGCGCTTGCGGTCGAAAAGGCTCGTCTACTGGCGGACGCACATGAAGCTGCCAGGCTGGCAACCGAGCGAGCCAATACACTTGATGCCATCTTCCACACCATGACCGAAGGTATTACTGTTACGAACCAGCAGGGAGAGGTGTTAATACTCAATAACGCGGCATCTCATTTCCTTGGCGTACCCAAAAATTTTACCGCTCAACTGAAGTCCTATCTTCATCGATACCCAACCTGCACCCTCCACGGACAACGAATGACGGAAGAAGACTTCCCCCTGGCTCGCGCAGTGCGTGGTGAACGTATTCGTGCAGAACGCTTCGTCACTATACGTGCCGATGGAGCTGAGCGCATTTTAGAGATAAATATCGCGTCAATGCTAGATGGTACGGGGAAGCAGATTGGCATCGTCAGCGCTTTTCGCGATATCACGGAACAAATTCGTGTTGATCAACGTATCCGCCAGGCATTAGATACACTCTTGCACGTCGCAGAAGCGGTATCAGGCATTACTGATATCGAAGCTATCCTGCACAGTGTGCTTGAACGAACACTTCTCACACTCAACTGTGAGCGTGGAGTCGTCCAACTTTATGACGAGAGACTGCAACGATTTACACCAATGTTTTCAATCGGTTTCTCATCAGAAGGTGAGCGGCAATGGTTAATCGATCAAGCTGCCTGGCTTTATCCTAAATCTGACCAAAATCATGACTTCCTGGCACAGCTCATGCAAGGTCATGCAACGCTCATTAATGCCGAACAGTGTCTCCATCAACCTAACCCATACAACCACCTGATGATACTTACAGCACCGATCATGCACAACAATCGGCTGCACGGACTTATTGCTTTGGATCGTTCCAGGGCCCCTGCTGATGGATTAACACAGCAGTCTGAGGAAGGACGACATGCACAGCAAAATGAATTTACGGTTTGGGATATGGTGGTTATCGAAGGTATTGCCCAACTCGCGGGATTAGCCGTTGACCAGGCTCGCTGGCAACAAGAAGCCATCGATGCTCGCACTAGTGAAGCAGCCATGCGCGAAGCCAATACGCTTAAAGACGAATTTCTGGCAATTACCGCGCATGAGTTTCGCTCTCCATTAACAGTCATTCTTGCACAGAGCCAGTTAGTTACACGCATACTCAGACGTATCATGGATCAGACTCAAGATCCTGGAATTATAAAGCTGCCTCAATTGATCGATAATCTTTCTATTATAGAGGAACAGACCCACCAATTGACCAACATAGTTGCCAACTTTTTAGAGGTGTCACGGCTCAATCGTGGAGAACTCACCTTAACATTAGAAGAGGTTGACCTGGCCGCTATAGCTCGTCAAGTAGTCACACATCTTAGCTCGGTCTCGGCAGAGCATACTATCAGTTGCTTTATCGAGCCGAGCGAACAGCTCTACCTGGTCATGGGTGATAGCGCACGCCTGCAGCAAATCATTGCCAACCTTGTAGATAATGCGATAAAATACAGTCCACTTGGCGGACCCGTGAATGTCTGGTTACGCCGGCGCCCAAAAATAGAAGACAAAGCAACCATCGAAGTTTGTGTCGAAGATCAAGGTATCGGTATTCCTGTTGATGCACAACCACGTCTCTTTGAACGTTTCTACCGTGCCCCTAATATCGAGGGAAGTAAGGCAAGAGGTGTTGGCCTTGGCCTTTACATTGTTGCTCAATTACTCCGCTTGCATGGTGGCGCTATTCACGTAGAGAGCAGTGGTATCCTCGGTGAAGGCAGTCGCTTTATTTTCACACTACCTGCGCTAGAGAAAGTGTAGGGGCGTTATGCAAGACTTCTTAGCGCGTCTTTGGCAAGAGGTTGAGGGGAATCTTTAGAAAAGTTCCCCCATCAGAACTACATAGTTAAATGGCGTTTGCACCTCAGCAGGCGCACTCAAATGTACAGTAAATCCATCCCGAGGCTTTAAGGAGATATATTTTACAACGACAGGACCAGGGTCCCCTACGAGCGTTATCACCACCACACTTGTCTCAGAAATATGGACATTAGCAACCATCACTTCTCTTTGGCCTTGTTTAAACACACTGGAACCCGCTAATGCTCCGCGTGCAGTACTTTTAACCTGTCCCTCGATCAAGGCTTCGGCTTCATGCGCAGAACTTCGTTTCGCCTCGTCTCGGACACTTGCTTGAACTTCACCGTCAGTAGTTCGTTCGTTTTTATCTGCCTGTTTCGATATTTTTCCGCTTGATTTCTTCTCCGGCCTGGCGACAGCTTGTAAATGCACTTTGGTTGTTCGACCTGCCAGGCGCTGCTTTTTCGGTTCAGTCTGCGGAACCTCGTCGGGTTCAGTAGTAGAGCGGGCATCGGCCACTACCACGTTTTTAGCTTCCTTAGGCTCAACGCGTACCACAGGTATCACTTTGGATTGGAGACTCAATCTGGGAGGTATGACTATTGAACTGCTTTTTCCCTGCACGCCTTCTTCCAATTCATCCGGTTCATCTGAAACAAGATCTTCCTCTAAAGTACCGTCCGCGAGCGTTTCCTCGACTGAAATTGAAAGATCTGCCCTTTTCTTTGCAAAAAGAGATCGCCATCCTTGCCGTGCTTGTTGATCAAGCTCACCAGGCCATGCCATCATGCACCCCTTATTGAAATCATCTATATAAAGTTTAAAGCTCTGACACACGATGAAACACTTTATCGCAGTATAACACCCTCATATAATTTCAAAGCAGATAATAGCACATTTGGGCCAGGCAAAAATAATAAACCACGTTCACCTTAACCTCAAGCACCACATCCCCGGGATTGATTACACCAGCAGTTCTAACCAGGGCATTCTACCCACGAGGATAGGAATATTTGGTAACATGTTATCTCACCCTTGAAAGTTCGGCAATGAATCGCTACAATACACTCCGGGTGAGATACGCCCAATTAATTTGACCTGCACAAGGCCAGTTATGTTTGTATGTGTAAGGAAGGGTTTCATGAAGCTTAACGGAAGTCATAAGTTCAAGGCTAGCAGTTGGCAAGTCTTTAACGCTATCCTCAATCCCGCAGTCCTCCAATCCTGTATTCCTGGCTGCAACTCGGTCCAATATCTAGATCCTACTCGCCTTCAGGCGAACATTACAACCCCATTGCCTGGTTTGAAAGGGCCATATGGCGCCGTTATTCGTATTGCTCAGCGCCAGGACCCAAATGTGCTCATTCTGGAAGTAAACCGCAAGGGCACCGGTGGCTCAATCAACGCCACCAGCCAGATCAACATCAATGACGAGCCTGATGGCGCTGTACTCACCTATGACGCCACTGCTGATCTCGAAGGCCCCATTGCCATCGCCAACAACCCTATCGGCCAGGGCATTACCAAAAATTCGCTCAAATCTTTCTTTGAAAAGTTAGACAGGGCCATCGTATAGGACCTGGCTTTGATTTGAGTTTAATGGCTCAAATCAAAGCCAGATCTTTTGTGGAGGAGAGGGAGGACATTTCGTCCATTTGAAGTAATCCTGCTGGAATGTAAGTGATTACTTACCGTGTTTTCCACCAAATGATAGCACACACCGTATTTTGAGCAGGTGGCACCAATAAACCATCCCGCTCCACCAACCACCCTTTTAATAATGCACGCAATTCTTCGCGTGTCTTCTCATCATCGGGCAAAATAAGCTGCTCCTGCAGCTCCACGACAGCTACTTCTAGCGAGGGATAACGCAAGCTCGGAGGAAGTGTGACGATTTCTACATTTGCATAAATCCCCATCTCGTACAGTACATCAAGGGCATGTATGTAACCCGGCGGCAGGCGGCGCTCCTCACCATGAAAATACCGCCAGAGGTGAGCAGTTATGGCATCGATAGGGGTGGCTCGTAAATAAATGTAGCAAGCCTGGCGTGCAGCCTTTTGCAGTTTTGCCAGGAACGGCACGATATCCCTGATTGGATAAAGCACATGACTACAGATCACAACATCGGCCCGGAGATTATCAGGAGCAGCATGCCAGGTAGTTTGAACAAATGAAATATTGGTTAGTCCTCGCTTATGCGCATCCTGGCGCAGGAAATCGAGCATCGCAGAATTTGGCTCAATAGCAGTAATATGCTCAGCCTGCGGCGCAAGCGCGAGTGTAAAGCGTCCTGTTCCCGCGCCAACGTCCAACACCCTTGTCTGTGGAGTGACTATGTCTCTCATCTGGAGAAAAAAAGGATCACTGGTCGCGGTATCCTTTGTAGAACGATGAAACCCATGTGCCCTGCGATCCCAGAAATCGGCACTAGTACGCCCCAGGCGCGTGTAGGCGGCGTCCATTTGTTGCGCCCGTGCATCAAGTATTTCATTCCAGCGCTGAACGGCATTCTCCATCGGAACTAACTGCTCGTATTCGTAGTAGCCTGGGCCTGTAACTTGGTTTTAAGGCAATCGAAGAATTGCCCGGTGAGTCGTTCTGCTGTGCCTTGCAGTAGACGCGCACCTACGCTGGCGATAGTACCACTCACGACCACCGATGCTTTCCAATCCATGCGTGTCTCCCCACTATCAAGATCGGTGAGCTGCATATCCCCGGACATATCAACAGCGCTACCTGGCGCTTTGCCCCGGCCTTTCACAACCATGCGCGTAGGCTCTTCCACTTCTGGCCGCGTGACATCCAATGTAAACTTGGCCTTTACTGCCCCAACTCCCACTGCAACCACTGCCTTCCAGTGCTCATTTTCCATAACCTCCAGGCTCTGAAAACCAGGGGCACAGGATGCTACCTTATTCACATCCATCAGATATGCCCACACGTCCTTAATAGGCGCGGCAATCGTCTGGGTACCAGAAAACTCCATTTTTTTCTCACCTTTCGTTTTGCACGAGATATTCTTGCGGATTTCGCTCAAATAGGCGCTTGCAGGCAGGACAACAGAAATAAAAGTCTTGCCCATCAAGTTTAGCCCGGTGCCTGGCTGTAGCTATTTCTACTATCATACCACAGACAGGATCAATAGCTGTCTCAGGTTCATGTTCAAGGATAGCGTCTTTACCTTCAAGATGTTCTTCACTAGCAAAACGAGTCTGTTCTTGATTGACTAGAGGACCACGACGACGTACCTCCACCAGCTCTGCCAGAATACTGGCCGCAATTTCTTGCGGTGTCACAGCCCCCACATCCAATCCAGCAGGTGCTTTAAGACGCTCAATCTGCTGTTCTGTCAACCCAGAAGTACGCAGGTATTCCCGGCAAGCCTCGGCACGTCTATGGCTACCCACCATGCCCATATAGACAGCAGGACTGCGCAGCGCCTGCTCTAAAGCCTCTTCATCATATTGCCCATGTGAGGCAACAAGCACATACGTACGTTCATTCATGAGCACTTTACTCAAATCGGCAGAATTAAGCTGCGTTACCGTGTAGTCGAGAACTCCAGCCAGGCGACCGAGCGCTGCAATCACAGGTGAATCGCCTATCAGCACAAGTTGTGGTTGAGGCAGATGCGGTTCCATATAGATATCCAGTATACCCCCGCTGGTACAACTCATAGGGAAAACCCGCACATCGTTACGCACAATGCCCATTTCTGGAGCACCCAAACGTAAAAGATAGGGACCATCTCCTTCCCGCAGTACTCGCAAAGCTTCACGCAGCACAACAGGCTGAGCGCAACTGCCACCAATCCAGCCCGTCATTGTTCCATCAGCCTGGATAATCGCCTGCGCCCCAGGCTTCGCAGAAGTAGGCCTCTCACACCATACCACAGTCGCCAGTACAAAGGGCTCATCCGCCTGTGCCAACTGGTAAGCAAGTTCAAGTATAGCATTCGACATGTTATTCCCCTGGAAATGGTTCCCTACCTATAGATAGATAACCTGGCGACCGCGAGGGTCGCCAGGTTTCACCACCGGACAACCAAAACTAATCCGAAGTCAACCCCTTTTCTTTCAGGACACTCCACACCTTCCACGGCGTAATCGGAATGTCTATATGCCGCACGCCCACATGAGCGAGCGCATCAACAACGGCATTGACAATCGCCTGTGGAGCACCTACAGTGGACGACTCGCCGATTCCCTTGGCCCCAATCGGGTGGTGTGGCGAAGGCGTAACCGTCTTATCGGTCTCCCAGTGTGGTGTCTCGACCGCGGTGGGGATCAAGTAATCCTGGAAGTTGCTGCCTAGAACGTTGCCATCCTCATCGTATGACAACTCTTCATACAATGCCGGAGCAAGTCCTTGAGTCAAACCGCCATGAATCTGCCCCTCTACGATCATTGGATTAATGATCGTGCCACAGTCATCCACAGCCATGAAGCGACGTACATGTACCTGCCCGGTTCCTCGATCGATATCCACAACGCAGATATAGCTACCGAACGGATATGTCAGATTGGGTGGATCATAATAGTTCACTGCCTCCAAACCTGGCTCCAGGTATGGCGGACAGTTTGTGTAGGCTGCAAACGCCAGCTCCTGGATGGTCTTGCCTTTACCCGGTGATCCTTTCACATAGAACCGTCCTGGCTCCCATTCAAGGTCCTCCTCGCCAACTTCCAGCAGGTAGGCCGCGATCTTCTTGGCCTTGTCACGTACCTTTCTGGCAGCGATGGCGGTTGCAGCACCAGCCACCGGTGTACTGCGGCTGGCATATGTGCCCAATCCATACGGGGCAGTATCCGTATCGCCATGCTCGACATCGATATCATCCGGTGACATACCTAGTTCAGCAGCGATGATCTGCGCAAAGGTTGTTTCATGCCCCTGGCCTTGTGTTTGGACTCCAATGCGTGCCAGGGCCTTGCCTGTAGGATGCACACGAATCTCGCAGCTATCAAACATCTCAATGCCAGCGATATCGAAGTGCTTGCCAGGGCCAGCACCGACGATCTCGGTGAAGCTTGAGATGCCGATACCCATCAGCTCTCCACGCGCCCGTTTCTCAGCCTGTTCGCGGCGTAACCCCTCGTAGTCCACATTCTTCATTGCCAGTTGAAGGGCAGCTTCGTAGTTACCACTATCGTACGTCCAATTCAATGCAGAGCGGTAAGGGAAGGCTTCCGGTTTGATGAAGTTCTGGAAGCGCAGTTGCGCCGGGTCTTTACCCACTTCATAGGCCAGAGTGTCCATCATGCGCTCAATCAAGTAGGAAGCTTCAGTTACGCGGAACGAACATCGATAGGCGATGCCACCCGGCGCCTTGTTAGTATGGACCGCGTCCACCTCTACAAAAGCGTTCTTAAAGTCATATGAACCTGTGCAGATGTGGAACAGTCCTGCCGGAAACTTCGTCGGCTGTGCCGCCGCATCAAATGCGCCATGATCGGCCAGTGTGTATACACGCAGCGCTTTGACAGTCCCATCCTTTTCGGAAGCAATCTCTGCCTTGATATGATAGTCACGTGCAAAACCTGTACTGCACAGGTTCTCAGTGCGGTCTTCAATCCACTTGACAGGCTTACCCGTTGTGATTGATGCCACGACAGCACAGACGTATCCTGGATAGATCGGCACCTTGTTACCAAATCCACCACCAACATCTGGTGAAATGATGCGGATCCGGTGCTCAGGCAGGCCAGCAACGATGGCGAAGAGCGTGCGATGCGCATGCGGCGCTTGCGAAGTCATCCAGACTGTGAGTTTCCCGGTCGCTTTATGGAAGTCGGCAACGCAGCCACAGGTCTCGATTGGCGCGGGATGAATGCGTGGAATATACATCTCTTGCCTGACGACCACGCCGTTGGCTGCGGCTTCAGCAAAGGCAGCATCGGTGGCCTCGCGTTCGCCAGTCTCCCAGTGATAAATCTGGTTTGTCGGCTGCTTATCCTTCTTATCGGGACGCAGCAATGGCGCATCGGGCTCAAGCGCCTTTTTGGGATCGACTACCACCTGCAGAGGCTCATAATCTACCCCGACAGCAGCAGCGCCATCGGCTGCGGTATAACGGCTGGTAGCAACAACAAAGGCTACTTCCTGCATCTGGTAATGGACACGATCCAGCGCCAGCACAGCTTCCGTATCAGCCGAGAGCGTTGGCATCCACGCGAGCCCTGCGGCATCCAGGTCTTTACCAGTAATCACTGCCACGACCCCCGGAACCTTCATCGCCTCACTGATATCTATATTCTTGATGAGCGCGTGCCCATAGGGGCTACGCACGATATCTCCATAGAGCATTCCCGGCAGTTGCACGTCATCCCATAGAGCATTCCCGGCAGTTGCACGTCATCAACATAGTTGCCCTGACCACGGATGAAACGGGCATCCTCTTTGCGCTTATATGCTTCCCCAAGACTGTGGACATGAACTTGAGTCGTCATTATTCGCCTCCTTCACCGGCGCTTACCGGAACCTCTTCAGTTGCCCGCATTTTCTCGGCAGCAAACTGTATGGCCTTGACGATATTGACATAGCCGGTGCAGCGGCACAGATTGCCCGAGATGCCTACGCGGATCTCATGCTCCGTAGGATTGGGATTGCGCTGTAAAAGAGCAAGGCCAGTCATCATCATGCCAGGTGTGCAATACCCGCACTGCAAAGCGTGCTCCTGGTGAAATCCCTCCTGTATTGGGTGCAATTTGTCGTTCTGTTCCAGGCCTTCAACAGTCATGAGCTGCCGTCCATGCGCCTGCACTGCAAACATGGTACAAGATTTGGTGGCTTTGCCATCCACAAGAATGGTACATGCACCGCAGGATGTCGTATCGCAGCCGATATGTGTTCCTGTCAAACGCAGCGTGTCACGAATCCAGTGTACAAGCAATGTGCGTGACTCGACATCCCCCTCGTAGGGCGTTCCATTAATGGTGACAGTAATATGATGGGTGCTCATGCTATTCTCCTCCTGTGGCGCGGGCACGCGCTTTTCGCAACGCACGAACGGAAAGCGTACGCACCATATCGCGCTTATATTCGGCGGGACCGCGGGTATCGCTCGTGGGCTGTGCAGCAGCAGCGGCAAGATCAGCAGCTTGATGGATGCTGGCATCGTCCAGCGATTTACCGAGTAACGAGTGTTCGGCATCTCTCGCTTTAATCGGAACCGGTCCCACGTTGGTCAGGCCAATGCCTGCGTAGCTGACATTGCCATTATTGTCCAGCGTAATATAAGCTGCCACGCCTGCAATAGCATAGTCTCCCACTTTACGCTCCAGCTTAAAATATGCTCCACCGCTTCTGGGGATGGGAGCAGGAACGCGAATCTCAGTGAGTACCTCATTGGGCCGTAAGGCAGTTTCGAAAGGCATATCAGTGAAGAAATCTTCGATGGACAAAACCCGCTCGCCCGCTGGACCCATGGCTACGACACTTGCTCCCAGGGCAAGCATGGTTGCCGGATGGTCATTAGCGGGGTCGGCATGAGCTAAATTGCCGCCAACAGTGGCCCAATTTCGCACCACGGGGTCTGCCACCATCATCGAGGTATCATATAAAATGGGGTAGCGGTCACGAATGAGGCTGGAGCTATCCAATTCCGCCTCGCGCGTTAGAGCGCCGATGTGCAGTGTGCCATCCGTCTCCTGAATGTATTCAAGGCCATTAATTCGGTTGATATCTATCAGAACCGACGGCCCTGCGAGACGGAATCGTAAGAGGGGAATGAGGCTCTGGCCTCCTGCCAGGATTTTGGCATCTTCGCCATGTTGATCTAGCAGAGCGACGGCTTCGTTTACGCTTTGCGCCACTAGATAATCGAAGGAACCAGGAATCAAAGTGTCACCTCCATACATAGTCCTAAACGCGCAACTCCCTGCGCTTCAAAGGAAAAACGCCAGGTCAAAGGGGAGGCTATACGTTAGGAAGTGCAGCAACCTAACTTATGTTTAGTGTAGCACGCATTTTCTACAGGTGTTACCTCCTTTCGTAGGTAATCCGAAGTATACGAATGGGGGTACTTTAAATGAAAGTAGTCATTGACTGAAGCTTATATCTACAACCACCCCTGCTTAACAGCTACCATCACCGCCTCGGTCCGATTCTTCACACCCAGGCGGTGCAGGATCTCCTGCACATATCCCTTCACCGTATTCTCGCTCAAATAAAGCTGGGTGGCAATCTCCCGGCTGGAAAGCCCCTGGGCAACTAGACGCAAAATGACAATTTGCTGTGGACTTAATGGATCAGGAGAAGGCCCCTGGTTCACTTGCGGCGCACGACGAAGCTGGGCCAGAACCGCAACTGCGGCTTTGGGATCAATCGCAGCCTCGCCTCGAGCTACAGCTCGAATAGAACGCTTGAGATCGAAGCGTTCAATGTCCTTGACGATGAAACCACGCGCTCCCGCCTGAATACATTGGGCAACCAGGGCTTCGTCGCTAAAGGTAGTCAAAATAATCACGGCCGTCTCAGGGTAGTGTTCCATGACGGTACGACAGACATCAATACCACTCATCCCTGGTAGCCGTATGTCGAGCAAGATCACATCGGGGTGCAAGCGTTCAATCAATTCAAATGCCTGCTCAGCATTCGCAGCATCGCCCACAATCTCAAAGTCAGGCTCCGCCGTTAGCATTGCTTTAAGCCCCTCACGCACCATCTCGTGGTCATCGATGATCAGTAAGCGGATCATAGAGGAATCACCGCCTTGACAATCACGCCACTCTCCTCACCGTTCATTAGCAAGAATTGGCCTCCAAGTTCCTCAACGCGGTGGTGCATACCCTTGAGTCCTAGATGCATCGTATTGTTGCGATACGCCTGAAGGACCTGCGTTGAAAGGCCGACACCATTATCCTGTACTACCAGCACTGCTTGCTCGCTGTTCACTTGTACAGTCACAATTACAGTAGTAGCCTCGGCATGACGACGCGCATTCGAAAGGGCCTCTTGCGCAATAGTGAAAAGTGTACTCTCGATACGTGAAGGCAGAGGAACGGCCCATTCAGTAACGACGAGGTCTACTTCAAGTGAAGAGGTCTCTCGCAAATTTTTAATCAGCGTGTAAAGCATACTCACCAGGCCACCTTCTTGCAACTCAGTCGAGAAGAGCGCAAAAATTGCATCACGTACCTGTGCAGTACCCAGTGAGGCTAGTTCCTTTATGGAGCGTAAAGAACGATCCCGTGTTGAATCGGGCGGTAAGTGTTCCATGATCCAGTCGGCTTTCAAGCCAATTGTAAACAGCGTTTGCTGTACCCGATCATGGAGTTCCTGCGCAATGCGACTGCGTTCATCGGCAAGCATCTGGCGCTTTTGCGCTTCAGTCAGCTCATGATGCAGTGTCTGTAAATCAGTCGCAAACTTGCTTAGCTCCTGGTTTCGCCGTTCTAGTTCAGCAGTCCGCTCATGCACCTCCCGCTCCAGCTTCGCAGCATGCTCCTCCATTGCGCGGCGCTCGCGTGCGACGAGTTGCGCATTATGGATAGCGACAGCAGCTTGCGCACTCAGAGCTTCGATCAATTCAACATGCCGGTTGCTAAAACGCGAGGGACGTGTATCTCCTATCAGGAACGCACCCAAAATGGATCCATCGCGTGTCCGTAGTTGTACTCCAAGAAAACTACGGACAGGGATATGCCCACGAGGTACACCTACGTAACGGGGGTCTTCAAGTACGTCATCGACAACAACCGATACTCCACCCCAAAATACTGGTTCCAGTACGCCAATCCCCTCTACAGGGCCAAGGTGGCGGAAGTGCTTCTCGATAGCAGGCGTCGCTCCAGAAATAGCGGCAAGATTGAATATCTCCTGATTGGTAGGTTGGCTAGTCTCCTCACCGGCAACCTCTGGAATGAGAAAGAAGGCGGCATATTGAGCAGAGGTCACTTTGCGGGCAGCATCTGTTATGATCTGCAACAGACGCTGCAAATCAAATTCGGAGGTAAGCGCAATCGCAATGCGGTTCAGTTGCGCCAGTTCCTCAGCCCGCTCCTGCAGATCTGCTATTAGTTGCGCACGACTCTCATCGATGGTTTGGGTCATTGTCCATTCCCCCCAAACAAGAACAAATGAATAAGAGGGATGGAAGTAGTATATCATCTAGAACTGAAAGAAGCGCGTCATCAAATCTGCGTCGCTCATGTTACAGGTATTTGCGAGGCAACCCAGGTTCCATAGCTTCTCAATCGTCCCAAGCGTTGAGTAATGATTGTACGAGGTATCACTGACTGTCATAGCATGCGGCCCTTTCGAAGTGATGATGATTGCTGGAGCGTTTGCGCCGCCCAGTGTAACACCATTCATGCCCTTTGGGCTATTGCAGCTTACATGAATCATCCTATCCTACAAAACACCGCCTTCAGATACCCCGTTTCAGGCATCGCTATATTGATAGGGTGATCAACACTCTGTGTAAACGTCTCTAGCAACTGCACCTTGCGTTGCAAACGCTGCGCACTTTG
>WNFE01007071.1_pt1 | contig 20519 bp, 16 predicted proteins | sample 5400451 | NCBI WGS metagenome assembly WNFE01 (sample SAMN13153344, study PRJNA577476) | soil metagenome | isolation source: 200 cm saprolite under Douglas fir tree site 2 hole 2 | place: USA:California | collected 2015-04-18
GAACGTTTGGCACTTCAAGTGCCCGAGTGCCAAGGTCGCCGAAGATGTCACGGGGACGATCTGCGGCGAGCCCAAGGTTCAGCTTCAGCCAGACTGCACCAATCCGTTTCAGGCGGAAGGCGCCAACGCCTTCAGCCTTCTTATGCAGGCGCCTCGAACGTGAATCGTGTTCTCGATCAGCGCCGCGTGCTTGGGCGAGAGCGCAAAACTCAGCAACCAACGTGACAATCCGATGCAATCCGGTGCAATTCTGGGCAACCCGGTGAAAGGTGGTTGCCAAGTCTAGCTGCTCCCTAGGAACCACCGCACCGCTTATTGGATCAAGGCGCTTACTGTGCGTTGAAGTGCCTGTGGCGACTGTCCGAGTGCCCGGACGAACGAACGCCGCATCCGCTCGCGATTTCCAAAACCGTTCTTCCTGGCAATTTCCTCGGCCGAGAAGCGGCCGGCCTCCATCATCAGCCGCGCAGATTCCAAGCGCAGCCGTTCGATTGCCTTCGCGGGTGACCGCCCCGTTTCCTGTTTAAACAGTCGGCTGAATTGCCGCGGGCTCAGGAAGGCCGCCTTCGCCAGATCACGAACACTCAGCGGCTTGCTCAAATGTTCTCTTGCGTAAGTGAGGGCGGTCTGGACGCGATCTGATGCTGCGTCGAGGTCTAACAATGTCGAGAACTGCGACTGTCCGCCGGCGCGGCGGTGATAAACGACCAGCGCTCTGGCGACCGCACGAGCAATCTCAGCGCCAAGGTCCTTCTCCACCAAGGCGAGCGCAAGATCGATGCCGGCACTCATGCCGGCCGATGTCCATATTCGTCCGTCGATCGTAAAGATACGATCTTCCTCGACGGCGATCTTTGGATAGCGCAACTGCATAGCTCTAGCGAACTGCCAATGCGTGGTTGCTCGTCGACCGTCGAGTAATCCTGCCTCCGCGAGAATGAGCGCACCGGTACAGATCGAAGCTATCCGTCGGCATCGATGAACAGCGGATCGAAGATACTTTAACAACCCCGGCGTAGCCGTCGGGATGGCAATGCCACCCGCCATGAGCAGAGTGTCGAACCTGCGGCGTTTGAACGACGAAGTTTGAATCTGAGATCCCAGCGAGGTGGCAACCGGGCCGCCGTGCTCCGAGAGCAGCGTGACTTCGTATGCCGCCGACCCAAGCTTCCAGTTTGCCGTTTCGAACACACTCGTGACACCCAAGTTCATCGGAGAGAAAGCGGGAAACACGATCAAGCCAATTGTGGGCACCTGATTTCTCCTGCCGCAGGGCACACCCCTGCGTTCCGAATGTCCCAAAACGCTGCATATATGACCGTCAGCTCATCCATCACGCCACTATTTGGTGGAAGAACACACCAACCAAAAGCCACTCGGGATAACGGATGACATCCCCAAGAACAAGAAACGAAACACTTTCGGCGTCTCGCTGAGTTATGGCCGTGTGTTTTCGGAGATGAGAGACGCACACAAAGCGACTACTCAACGACTGGAGAAAACCATGAAAGTAATGGCGATCGGCACGTTGAAACCTCTTTCGCCGGAACAAAGACAGCAGTACCTGCCGAAGGAAGTCCCGGCGACGTTGCAACTCTATCTCGACGGCAAGATGGAGCAATTCTGGCTGCGGGACAAAGAGGTGGGCGTGATCTTCCTGATGAGTGTGGAGTCAGTCGACGAGGCGGACAGGCTTCTTAAAGGACTACCGCTCAGTCGAGCCAATCTGATGACCTTCGACCTGATGGCGATCGGGCCGCTTCTGCCGCTCGGTATGTTGATGAAAGCGAAATAGCAACCCTAAGCCAGTCCGGTGCGAATGTCCCAAAAGGTTGCATATCCGACGGTGACGCCATCGGCTGCCGAGCTATCCAAATTGAAACTGAAAGGAGAGGTACATACCAATGAAAAGCACAGACAAAGCAATGGAAGTCTCCCCACAGACGACGAGGACCAAGTTCGATGGGGTCCTCCTCACCATACGCTCGCGTAAGTCCTTCTTCGAGGTTACTCGAGCGATCGAGAAGACGTTGCAGCGCTTCCACATCCCCAAACTGATGGAATACGTGACGCACGGCGATCGCCCGGGTGTCGAAGCTTACGTCGATTCCACCTCCACGCCCTTATCAATCTTCTGGGACTTCGAACAGGGCTCCATAATGCGCCTCGCGGGAATTCCCATCGAGTCGAAGTTCTACCTGATCGGGAACGCTGTCATCGCGCGTGGCCTGTTCGAGTACACCGGTGCTGCCGGCCTGGGCGCTCCCGTGCGCGTCTGCGTTTCCCAGCGGGACGGCGAGGAGACACGGATCGACATGGACCTACCGTCGGCAGACTTCAGCAAATTCCCGGAGACGCGGCCGTCGTCTGTGCCCGCTCTGCTCGACGGCAAGCTGACAAAGGTCCTCGAGGAGGCCGCTGCCTAGGAAGGCACGATGGGATCGCGTCCGCGGCTTGTGGCTGAGAGCTTTTCTAAGCTCCCGAGCGCGCTGAACACGTGGGAGATCAGCCACCGCCGGCTAGGGCGCGGGAAGGGCGAGCCTCATTTTCCTGGCTTCGGAGTCGCGTTCGAGCCGCGCTTGGGCGAGTGGCGCCCGAGCGAGCTTGATGTGATAGGCGCCCTGTTCTTCTTCTTCCCAGGCAACGACGACCGAGTGTGCAACGATGGCGACGCGCGGCAGGCCGGAGACTCCCGGCGTGTTGGAGAGATCCGCCGCTGCGGAGAAGGTGCGGCCGCCGTTGGTTGATTGCGCGATCCAGATGTCCGGAGCCTTCGCATCCTTCGAGGTATCGAGCCAGACGGCGGCGAGGACGCCTCCCGCCGCCACGATTGCAGGTTGGCTCGAGATGCCCGGGGGCTTCGACGCATTGACCGCCTTGCCGAACTTCGCTCCCCTGTCATGCGACGACGCCACAAACACGTCGGGATGCGTCGCCCCGACGGACGAGTCGATCCACGCGATGCAAACGCTGCCGTCCCCGCCGACCGCGACGTCCGGCGTCGACGACAGGCCCGGCGTGTTGCTTGCGTCGAAGGGCTTGTCCCAGGTGTTGCCGCCGTCGAGCGAGCGGACGAACCAAATGTCGCGGTTGTCAGTCCCGTTCGTGGTATCGCTCCAAGCCACGTAGACCTCACCCTTGAAACCGCAGGCGACGGCCGGGTGGCTCGACACGCCGGGCGTTTTTGAAATGTCTTCGGCCGCCTTCCAGCTCTTTCCGTGATCGCCCGACTGCGTGTGCCAGATGTCGGGGTTGTCGGCGCCCGCGGTCGCGTCGGTCCAGACAACATGAATCGTCCCGTCCGGCGCGACGGCGACTGCCGGTTCGCTCGATACGCCCGGCGTGTTGGAGACATCGGCGGCGGTCGTCCAGGCGGCGCCAGTGTCGGTCGAGATGGCCGCCCATATGTCCGGTCGACCGGCGACCGCTGTCGTGTCGACCCACACGATCGCGAGATTCTTGCCATGCCCTCCGATGGCCGGGTCACTCGACTGTCCGGGGGTCTTCGACACCTCGACGGCCGTGCTCCAGGTGTCGCCGCCGTCCGACGAAACCGCGTGAAACACGTCCTGGACCTGCTTGCCCTTCTCTTGCGCTAGGTAGGCGAGGTGCACGACGCCGTCTTGATCGACGACGACGCTCGGATGGCGCGTCTGCTCGTTAGGATGGAACACGACGGGACGCTGACCTGCGACCGCGCCGGCTGCGAGCAGCGACGCGACTGTCGAAAACACGTGCAACATTACTTCCTCCTGGAGCGCGCAAAGGCGCCGGACTTGTTGTTGCATGAGGTCGACGGCAACGGCCATGCCAAATCTACTAGGCGCAGCTCCAGAGAGACCGGGTGCACTCATTGACCCCGCGGGCGTGCGAATCGCAATGGCGGCCTGCCTTCCGCATTGCTCGCTGCAATGTCGATCATCGCCATCCCGTTACGACCGACGTCCTCCATGGAACTGCAGAGTACCGGCCAAGGATACTCATGCTCTTTCTGCTCATGCCGAGCGGAGTTGGCGCTCCAGCTGCAGCTTCCGGAACGCAGCACGCGAACGTCATGGAAGTTAGACTCCGTCCCTAATGGCGGCCGACGAGGCTGTGACGTTCCGACTCCAACGAGATGTAGACCCGACGCGGGACCACGTGCGCGGAGGCGGCGGCGAAGGAGAGCCCGTCACGGTGGTCCTGTACGGAGACTTTCTGTGTCCCTATTGCCGGCGCCTCATTCCCGTCCTCGCGCGGCTGCGGTCCATCATGTGGAGCTAACCGGGATCGAACCGGTGACCTCTTGAATGCCATATAACCCTAGTTGTCCTAATCCCAACCACTTAAGGAAGCCGTCCTGCAACCGCCGAGTGAGAGGAGATGAAAACAAGTGTATTCAAGCGGGCTTCTCAATAGTCCCCTGCCGAAAGGATGCTGGGTGTTTACACCGGGATGCGTCAAGCACCTTACCGATTAGAACGCAGCAGGGCTAAACTCGAGCTAGTAAACGCATGCGCCCATTTTATTACTTGCTAACTGCGCTTTCTTTGCTCGGATGTAAGCAGCCGGACTCGCACGTCATCGTTCACCCGCTCGAAAGCACGTTGGGCGCAGCGGTCCCGGCAGCTTTCAGCGCAACCGTGGCCATGTCCGCCCTAGGCGGCGGTATCTCTCCTTGCGCTACCGTCACCCCGCAGGCCAATGCGTCTAGAGTCGATATCCGCCTCGGACCCGGATGTCCCTCTCCCTTTGGAAACCAGACAAACGGGACGATCGTTATCACCGGTGTTTGGACGCCCCAACTTGCCACATTCCTCGCGGATTTCACCGAGGCCAACCAGGGCCTCCTGGTGCAGAAGATCGCCTCGATGACTGTGGTGCCACGGCAGTCGCGGCTCACCATCGCGTATCTGCAGCAAGACGTGTCGTTGGGAACAGACTCTCAGACGACGATTGCGGGCCTCCAGCAGACCGCTTGGGTGGTGGATGTGGACACGCTCGGAACGGCTGACCCCAGCGATGATATCATCAGCGTTAGCGGCGGCGACCAATCACTCCTCGCGGCGAGCGGGGCGCTTACAGCTGCTAACGCCACCCAGGTGGCCGTGGGACTCGCGGTTTTCCACTCCGGATGCCGGAGGAATCCCAACGAAGGGATCGCCGCGGTCCAGCAGGTGGGCACGCTCGGAGGAGGGTGGCTCCTTTTCACCTTTCACTCAGTCTGCGATGGAAAGGCGGATGTCACCGGAGCCCTGGTTCCTTACGAACTGATGCTGGGTCGTTCGGTCCCCCTTGATTTTCTGCAGTAGGCGTCTCTCTTAGAAGTTCGCGCTGGCCATCGCTGAATATGAAAGGCGTGCGCCTAGGCCGAGCCGCACGCCTCGCGACAGTACGTCGCTGCGCGAGCTCAGTGGCTCGCTGCGCGAGGAGCGGCCCGGCGTGAAGCGCGCTTCTGACGCCGAGCCTTCACCGTCAGCGCAACGCTCAGTCGTCGTCGCGACCCCCGGGCGTCAGCTCGTCCCAGAACGCGCAATGGTGCACCCGCCTGATCTCCGACACCGACGTCGCCTGACTGGAGCCGCCGGCGTTCAGCGACAGCACCATCCGGCCGGACTCACCGAATCTGAGCTGTGGCCAGATCGGCGTGCCGTCGGCGGTCGGATTACCCGTTCGTGCGAACGCCGATACATGGGCAAGTTCCTCGTCCTGCAGGACCTGCTGGTTGTTGTCGAGCCCGTTCGGCAACGTCTCACTCGGCAGTACCGGCGTGAGCGCCCACGCCCGGACGTGCCCCGCTCCGGAAGGAACGCCGGTGTAGGCGGGCGGCCACGGTGCCGCGTATTCGATCAAGTACTGGTAGATCGGCATCCTTCGCGAAACCGCCCGCGCGGTACGCAACTCGCTGCACACTGTGTATGCATCGGCTGCGATGGTGCGCCAGGCGATGCCCGGCGACGCGAACCGATTCAGTGGATACCTCGCGGTTACCTGACTCGCAAAGTTCCCGAACTGCGCTTGGATCAGGTTCGCATAGTCGTCCGCGGTGTTGGCGGTGCCTGCCAGGTTTTCGTCGCGGTCCGTACCGAAGATGACGGGCACGCTGTTTACGCGGCCATGCTGGAGTAACTCGGCGAGCGAGGCCACGAGCGTCGTGCCGTTGATCGTGGGCGCGATGGTGCCGTATCCACTGTACTGATACCCGAGCCCGGCGACGTTGAAGACGGTCGCCGGGTCCACGGCGCGCATGCAGGCTGCCACATTCTCGGTGCAGCCCAAGGCGGCGGCGAATCGGTCTCCGATCGACTCCGCCAATTGGAGGGACGGCAACCTCGACTTGCAGTCCTGTACTTCAAGTGTCGTTCCAAGCGGTCCTTCGGCTTCGGGAGTTTCGAAAATCGTGTTGTATTGGCCGCTGGTGCTGATGCCCTTGTGGAACAGGCCCGCCGCCGTGGGGGAGGCAATCTGATCGCACACGCTGGAGCCGCCCGCCGACTCGCCGAAGATGGTCACGTTGTTCGGATCGCCGCCGAATGCGCTGACGTTCCGCTGGATCCATTGCAGCGCGGCCTGCTGGTCCTGCAGCCCGTAATCGCCCGAGTTCGGACCGAACGCGTGGTGGGCAGCGAATCCGAAGATGTTCAGCCGATAGTTCAAGCTGACGACAACGACATTGCCCGTCCTGCTGAGCAGCGAATAGTCACCCGCGCCGGAGCCATTGCGGAATCCGCCTCCGTGAATGTGGGCCATTACAGCCAAACCATCCGCTCCCGGCGGCGCCCAGACGTTGAGGTAGAGGCAATCCTCGTCGCCGCCGGAGGACTGCAGGCACTGGCTGGCGTAAGCAGTGGCCTCCAGCACGCCGCTCCAGGGGGCCGCCGCCTGGGGCGGCGCCCAGCGGAGATCCCCGACGGGCGGCGCGGCGTAGGGAATCCCTTGCCACGAATTGATTCCGCTGACGAGAATGCCGCAGACGGCCCCGTTGTCCGTCTGCACGGTCGTGCCTGGGTCGCACGCCCGATCGAGGTCGACGATGGGACTGTAACGCGGATCGATCGGATCAACTTGCATATACGGATCGACATCGAGGCGCTCGACGACAGATTTTGCAAGTCGCGCCTCACCGGCGGTCGTCAGACATATCGCCAGAAAGATGTTCGCAGCGAGCATCCAAGATTTGGAACTGGGCACCGCAAAGAGCAGGGCCCGCTTAGATCGTGACATTGCTTGCCTCCCCTCGTCAGGCAGTTGTGCGGCGCGAGCGTAGGCCCAACGCCGCAGCGTCGCATACCAAGTGCTGTATGGTTGAGCAAGACGTACCGATGGGGCACGAATCCTGTTGTTTTCCACGAAAACGTGCGCGAAGAGGGACGAGCCGGCGACCTTGGCGAGCGTCACGAGCGAGACGAGACGCTCCCAAGGTCCCGCCTACGGAGCCATGCTTCTCGAATTAGGCGTGGACATCTACAGCGTGTCCAAACTGCTCGGCCACTCGGACGTGCGCATCACGGAAAAGGTATACGCCGCGCCCTTGCGGCCAGTTTCTGAGTCGAAGCTCTCAACCTGGAGACCGATGCTGCCGATTCGAACCTTGAGCGACGAACGCACCGAAGGATCATCATCAACCACAAAGACCACACCAGCGTCAGCATAACTCATGACGGACTCCCACCGGCTATCGACAGTCAATCAGTGAACGGCTGATCGGCAAACCCATCCCCATCCCGTTCGCTTTGGTGGTAAAGAATGGAGTGAAGACGCGGTCTCCTTCCGAACCGAGGCCAGTGCCCGAGTCGCGCACTGCAACCACTACCTCGCCCGATTGGTCGGTGCCGGATTGCACCCACAGTACGCGAGGTCGCTCTGTAACCGCAGTCATGGCTTCAATCCCGTTCCTGATCAAGTTCAGTAGGACCTGCTGCAGCTGAACACGATCAGCCAGCACGAGTGGTAGGGATTTTGTCAATTGGGGCTCGAGTCGCACTCGATTCTCATGAAGCTCGCGGCGAGCTAAGGCGAGCACCTCCTCGATCACCTGGCTGATATCCAATTCGTTTCTCTTTGCAGGCGTTTTTTTTATAAATGCGCGTATCCGAGCCAACACCGCACTGGCGCGACTGCTATCTGCAACGATTTCTTCAAGGGCTTGACGCACAACTTCAGGTTCGAGATTGCGACGGGCGATCAGTCTCAGGCAGGCGTTGCCGTTATTGGTTATCGCGGTTAGAGGCTGATTTACTTCGTGGGCTATCGAAGCTGCCAATTCGCCCATCGTTGTCAGCCTGGAAACCCGGGCAAGCTCGACTTGGGTCGTCTGCAATGCGTGCTGTGCCTCTTTCCAATCATGCAGATCCACAACGCACCCGAACCACTTCATCACGCGATCTCCCTGGTCGCGTAAAGGCAAGGCGCTGGCAATGCACCAGCGGTACATGTGATCTGCCGCTCGCCAGCAGCGAAATTCATACTGAAATGGTTCACCGGTTGAAACCGCCACGGTCCAAGCCTGAGTCATTCTCTCCAGGTCATCCGGATGAACCGCCCTCATCCAGCCGGCGCCTGGGACTTGTTCCGGGGATAATCCTGTGTAGTCAAGGGCGCGCTGGTTGCAATAATCAATCGTCCCATCTTTATCGGCACTCCAAAGCATCTGCGGAATGGTTTCGGTTAATTCACGCAGACTACGCTCGCTCGCTCGAAGCCTTTCTTGCGCTCGTTTTTGCTCCGTCAAATCGAGCACGAAAGCAACACCTTCGTTCGCACTGCCTTCGAAGAGTGCGCCGCCGAGCAGGACGGGCACTCGGCTGCCATCTTTCCGGAAGTACTCCTTCTCGAACGGTCGGAAGATCCCGGACGCCTTTAAATCAGCGACAGCCCGTTCGTCGCGGCCACGCCATTCGGCTGGCGTCAGGTCCGTCCAGCGCACGCGGCCGGACGCGATATCTTCACGGGCGTATTGCACCATGTGGAGGAATGCTTCATTGGCCTCGGTGATCGCACCTTGGAGATTCCACATGACGATCCCCACAACATTTGCCTCGACCAGGCGCCGGATCTTGGCTTCCAACCCACTTGCCAGTTTACGGACTTCTGCTTCCGCCTTTTCGCGCTCGGCCACTTGCAATTTGAGGTCGTCTATGTGTACCAGAGCTTGATACGCTGAGGAGGCAAATTTCCCTAGCGAGCCCATGACCCGGTCATCTTCTGAGTCGAACTTGCGACGATCACTGTGCATGATCGCCCAGATGGTTCCGACGGCTTTGCCGGCGACGTAAAACGGAACCAGCAGGCATTCTTCGGCTGCCGGGATGACTGGCAGCAAATAGGGGTAACGCCGCTCGAAATGTCTGAACAACAAGGTACGGTTTTGATCAAGCACGTCTCCGCAGGGGCCGAAATTGCGCGGGGTCCCACCTCCGACGTGCGGATTCCACATGCCGGCGATAGCTGGCCAATAGAACCTTTTGCCACCATCGTCCCTCGTCAGCAGGCTAAGGCCAGCGGAGTCACACTGGGTAATATCCAGGATCGTTTCAGCTAGCGTCTGAAGGACGGTGCTCGGCGAATCGGCTAGCGCGCTCACCAGCGCCACGAGCGCGCGGTTCTCCTTTTCATAATCAGGCGGACGCGACGGGCGGCGCTGCAACTCCTCTGTGCAGAGGATCGACTCTAGGGAAGCCCTGGCTTCTGGAATTGAATCTTCCAATGGAATGTCAATCTTTGATTTGGACAATTCAATCATATTTCTACCCTCCACAGCGGCGCGACTTCGCTCGCCTTAGGGGCCTTCAAGATCCTCACAGTCGTTCTGTTGCAACGCGCCGGCATCCTTCTCCGCCTGGTTGTGTACGTACTCGCGGTAGGCGATCTTGTAAGGCGCATCCCACTTCCACCAAGCAGCCGCGGGTATGCCATGGCTCTTCGAAAGCACTTCGGGGAAAACTTCTGCCTCTGTCACGTACTTGAAGCTCCAATTCATGTCACGGCACAGGTCGTACCACTGTGAACGCTCAAGTTTCGGCATTGTTACCGCTCCTCGTGCAGACCCTGGCTGAGAAGACGTTCTCGACCCGCCCCGCCACCTGCCCCTGCGTGACATCGGTATCGTCGGGTACAGGTACGTCGCGCTCTATTGCTCCGGAACAAGGCTGAGCAGTCGGGGCGACATCGCAGTGTGGAAAAAAGTAAATCTCTGACGAAGCCTGCGTCATCGCCCCAGACCTCGCAGCATCGGCAGAACCGCACTGCCAGTCCGCGTCTCCTATTTACCCGTGCTCTCGGAATGTCAAGGGAGTTTGAAGGACACGCGGTTGAACGATCGCCGACCGATTTGGTGTTCGGGAGGCTTGCAGCTTGCACCGGGCGCGATCCAGACTAAGGCAGGCGTTGCGAAGTGACCGATAGTTGACATCGTCAGAGTCGATAGCGAGTCGAAGCTCTGAATTATCGAGCATCACCAGGACAGCTGTTTGCACCCACGCGTGATGGATCTAACTTTCTCGTAATCGTCCGGTGTGTCCACGTCAACAGCAGCATCGATGAGAGGTACGGTCGCTACAGCTGGCGCGTGACGTACAAAAAGTAGTTTGGCGCCCTCGTTTCCATTCAGAGCGGCGACTTCATCGAACAAGCGCTTGCTAATAAACGCGGGCACACCGTGCGTATCTGCGTATTCGGAGGCGACGATATCCTTGCCAGTGTTGCAGCGCACTCGCACCAGTCGGTCGATCGCGTCCGCAACTCGCGAATGCGCCTACCGGTCGCGTGGTAGATGGCGTTGGCAATTGCCGGCGCGACCGACACGGCGGTGAGCTCACCCAAACCCTTGGCGCCGAGCGGGCTGGCTTCTTCGTCGAACTCACCAACGAACAGGATGTCGAGCTGCGGGATATCTGCGTTCGTGGGTACGAGGTACCCGGAAAAGTTGCGGTTCAGGAAATGTCCCGTGAGCGGGTCCATCTCGGACTGCTCGAGGCAGAGCTTGTCCGACGCCCCAGATGATGCCGCCGATGGCCTGACTGCGCGCCGTCTTCGGATTGATGATTCGACCGGCGTCGTAGGCGTTGACAAAGCGATTCAAGCGGACCAGGCCAAGGTCCGGATCGACACGCACTTCAGCGAAGAGTGCTGAGAAGCTAAAGATCGCCTTCGGTCCTTTCGCTTCATCAATCGGGTCGTAATTCCCGTCAGCTACGAGCGTGGACAGTCCGTTGCGGGTCAGCAGATCAGAATAGGTGACGTCCAGGTTCCTGCTCGCGTGAGTGAGCCTGCCGCCGCTGACAACCACGTCCTCAGCCTTCGCGCCGGCCAAAGGCGCATCTCGGCCAGCTATCGCTAACGCGATCGCCTTGTCGCGTGCGGCCTTTGCGGCCAACATGATTGAAGCCCCGGTGTTCGCCATCGTGGCCGAGAGCTCTCTTGGACTATGCGCAGTCCGAGGGGCTTGCTGCTTCCAACGTTGCGAAGGCAGTCAAGCTTCCAAAGGCGAGCTACGTGACAAAAGGCTGGCTTTATTCGAACGAGATTGGTCCGTTCTTGGACTGCTGCCAGCTGGTCTTCCGAATGCTCGTCGTCTTTACGGGCCTGCGGTGGCGTGAAGTCGTCTTCCTACAACGAGGGGACGTCGACTTGAGAAATGGGGTCATTCAAATTCGGTCGAAGCCCCTCTGGGGCTTCACGACCAAGAATGGGAAAGACCGAAGCGTGCCGATTGATCCTGCCATTGCACCGATGCTTCAAAGTATTCTCAGTCACCTTCCCAAGAGGCTCGATGCGCTAAATTCCTGGCCAAGGAAGTATCCAAGCTCGGGCGCCACCTCAGCCCGCTGCTCATCCGGGCCGTCGAGACAGACACCAACTCAGCTTAATATCCGTCTCGAAGCGGTGGTTGCTGCAACCAGCTTGCAAGCACGCCCCTACTGGTTGCAAAAAAGAAGAACCTGTGGAGCTAGCCGGGATCGAACCGGTGACCTCTTGAATGCCATCTAGACCAAGTCGCAGTCATGTCCACCACTTGGGAGGGTCGTTCAGCAACCACCGTGACGATCTGATGCAATCCCGTGCAATTCGGGGCAATCCGGTGAAAGGTGGTTGCCGCCCTACCCCTTCCGAGGCCTCGACGGCCGGGCGACAACGCTCAGGAACATGGAGACGGGACGGCCGTCAGCTTGGTGGAGTCGGCGCTCGGCACATGACGGCCGTAGACGCAGACATAAGCAAACATACCAGCTGCGGAGATTTCCGCCGGCGTCGGTGGTAGAAACGCCTACCGCAGCAGCGGGTCAGTTAGTACGAGGATGTCCTCGATGACAGCGCCTTCTGGATACGTGCTGGAGCCCCTCCGGGAAAGTGCGGACTTCACCCTTTACCGCGGCCGACAGCACGGCAACCCATCCCCAGTCCTGGCGATCGCACTCTCCGCAGAACAACCGTCCCCTCAGGGTCTCCGGCGGCTCGAGCATGAATACTCGCTCGCAGCCGAACTCGATCCCGCGTGGGGGGCCAGGCCCCTAGCGCTCACTCGTCACGAAGGGCGGACGATCCTCGTGCTCAAGGACCCGGGCGGTGAGCCCCTGGATTGGATTCTTGAACGGGACCAAGGGAAACCGCTCGACCTGACTCGCTTCCTGCCCATCGCCATTGGCTTGGCGACCGCACTCGGCCAAGTCCATCGGCACGGCCTCATCCATAAGGATATCAAGCCTGCGAACGTGCTCGTGGACGACGCCGGCAACGTCTGCTTCACCGGATTCGGGATTGCGTCCCAACTTCCGCGCGAGCGCCAGTTGCCTGTACCGCCCGAGATGATTGCCGGCACGCTGCCCTATATGGCACCGGAGCAGACCGGCCGCATGAATCGCTCCACTGATTCCCGCAGCGATCTCTATTCTTTGGGCGTCACCTTGTACCAGATGCTTACGGGTGCGCTACCGTTCGCCGCCGCCGACCCCCTTGAGTGGGTCCACTGCCACATTGCGCGCCAGCCGACACCGCCAAGCGAGCGCGCCGCCATCCCCGAGCCGCTGTCTGCTATCACCATGAAGCTCCTCGCCAAGAATGCCGAGGAGCGCTACCAGACCGCTTCCGGACTGGAAGCTGATCTTCGACGGTGCCTGGCGGAATGGCAGTCGCAGGGTCGCATCGAGCCATTCCCGCTGGGCACGCATGACTCCTCAGACCGATTGCTGATCCCTGAGAAGCTGTACGGGCGGGAGCGCGAGATCGACGCCCTGCTTGCGGCCTTTGAGCGGGTCGTCGCCGAAGGTACGCCGGAGCTCGTGCTCGTGTCCGGTTATTCCGGCGTCGGCAAATCCTCCGTGGTGAATGAGCTACACAAGGTGCTTGTCCCACCGCGCGGGCTTTTCGCGGCGGGCAAGTTCGACCAGTACAAGCGCGACATTCCCTACGCGACCCTGGCCCAGGCTTTCCAGACGCTGGTCCGTCAGATCCTCGTCAAGAGCGAAGCGGAAGTGGACCGGTGGCGGCACACCCTGCTGGAGGCGGTGGGACCGAATGGGCAGCTGATCGTCAGCCTCATTCCCGAGGTGGAATTCATCATTGGCAAACAGCCGCCCGTCACAGAACTGCCGCCGCGAGATGCACAGAACCGCTTCCAGCCGGTGTTCCGGCGCTTCCTCTGCGCGTTCGCCCGGCCGGAACACCCACTCGCGCTGTTTCTCGATGACTTGCAGTGGCTGGATACAGCAACGCTCGATCTCCTCGAGCACCTGATCACGCATTCCGAGGTGCGAAATCTGTTGGTGGTCGGCGCCTACCGGGACAACGAGGTCAGTCCCTCGCACCCGCTTCTGCGGACGCTGGAAGCGATCCGCAAAGCTGAAGCGCGGGTCCAGGAGATTATGCTGGCGCCTCTCGGGCTCGACGATGTCGGCGCGCTGGTCTCCGATGCTCTGCATTGCGCGCCGGAGCACGTGCCACCGTTAGCGCAACTGGTGCAGGAGAAGACCGGCGGAAATCCGTTCTTCGCGATCCAGTTCTTCACGGCACTGGCGGAAGAAGGGCTGCTCGCGTTCGACCCAGTCACGCAGGCTTGGCAATGGAACATGAATCGCATCCGCGCCAAAAGCTACACCGACAACGTCGTGGATCTCATGTCCGGGAAGCTGAGGCGGTTGTCCGCACCTACCCAGGAAGCCATGAAACACCTCGCTTGCTTGGGCAATGTCGCGGAGGTAGCCACCCTGGCCCTGGTTCACGGGGAGACAGAGGAAGCGATGGACGCGGCCCTTTGGGAAGCCGTCCACGCCGGGCTCGTCTTACGCCAGGATAGCACCTGCAAATTTCTGCACGACCGGATCCAGCAGGCGGCTTATTCACTGATTCCCGAGGAGCAGCGTGCGGAAGCCCACCTGCGCATCGGCCGTGTGCTGCTGGTGAGCATGACGGCGGACGGCCTCGCCGAGCATCTGTTCGATGTTGCAAACCAATTCAATCGGGGCGCCGCACTGCTGATCGATCGCGACGAGAAAGTGCAAGTAGCGACGATCGATCTCCGTTCCGGACAAAAGGCCAAGGCGTCAGCGTACGCGTCGGCGAGCGCGTACTTTTCGGCTGGCATGGCAATGCTCGACGAAAAGGACTGGGCCAGCCACTACGAATTGACGTTCAGCTTGTGGCTCGAACGCGCCGAGTGCGAGTTGCTGAGCGGTAACTTCGAAAAAGCCGAGCAACTAATTGAGGAGTTGCTGCAGCGTGCGGCGTCGAAAGTGGACCAAGCGGCCGTTTACCGCTTGAAGGTCCAGTTCCACGTGATGAAATCGGAAAATCCGCAGGCTGTGGCCAGTGCGCTCACGTGCCTGCGCTTATTTGGTATTGACCTGCCGGTACACCCGACCCTGGAGCAGGTCCACTCCGAATACGAGGCGGTCTGGCACACCTTCAATGGGCGACCGATTGAAAGTCTAATCGACCTGCCGCTGATGACCGATCCGGAACTGCATGCGGCCATGCAGGTGCTCTCGGTCCTTACTCCTCCCGCCTATTTTACCGACTCCCGTTTGTGGTGCTTGCAGGTGAGCCGGATGGTGAACCTCACCATGCAGCACGGGATGAGCGGCGCTGCCGCGCACGCATTTGGCTATTTCGGCTACGCGCTCGGCCCATTCTTTCATCGTTACACTGATGGCCATCGTTTCGCCAAGCTCGCATGCGACCTTGTCGAGAAGCACGGCTTCACCGCTTACCGGGCGAAGATCTACCACATCATGGGCAACGTCGCCGTCTGGACGCAGCCGATCGCAACCCCGATCGATTCCATGCGAGCGGCCTTTCGCATTGCGACTGAGATGGGCGATCTGACCTACGCTTGCTACAGCGGGTACCAATCCGTTGCGGCCCTTCTCTTACGGAACGATCCGCTCGACGCGGTGTGGCGCGCGTCGGAGGTGGCGCTAAACTTCGCCCGCGAAGCCAAGTACGGCGACGCTGTGGACATGATCGAGGGCCAGCAACGCTTCGTCTCGACCATGCAGGGCCGGACCGCGACCTTTTCCACCTTCAGCGATGCGCAGTTCGACGAGGCGACGTTCGAGCCGAAGCTGACAGGGGAACGGATTCCCTTAATGATCTGCTCGTACTGGATCCTCAAACTGAAGGCGCGGTTTCTGTCAGGCGACTACACCGAGGCTCTGGCGGCAGCCGACAAGGTGAAGCCGCTCCTTGCGGCCGTAACCGGCCAGATCCAACTGCTCGACTACTTTTACTATGGCGCGCTCACAGTGGCGGCATGCCATGAGAACGCTTCGGCCGACAAACAGCAAGGGTGGCGCGAACTCCTGACGGCGCACCGGGAACAACTAAGCGAGTGGGCCGAAAACTATCCACCGACTTTCGCCGATAAGCACGCGCTGGTGTCGGCCGAGATCGCCCGCCTCGAAGGCCGGGACCTCGAGGGCATGCGTCACTACGAGCAGGCCATCCGGTCGGCGCGCGAGAACGGCTTCGTCCAGAACGAAGCGCTGGCCCATGAGGTTGCCGCGCGGTTCTACTTGGCGCGCGGCTTCGAGACGATTGCCCACACGTATCTACGCAACGCGCGGAACTGCTACGACCGCTGGGGTGCGCTCGGCAAGGTGAAGCAACTCGACGCACTCTACCCGCACCTGCACGAGGAACGCGTTCCTACGTCTAGCACCGCCACCATCGGCACGTCCGCCGGGCTGTTAGATGTCGAGACTGTAATCAAGGCCTCACAGGCACTCTCGAGCGAGATTGACCTCCCCAAACTGATCGAGAAGCTCATGCGAATAGCTCTGGAGCACGCGGGGGCCGAGCGAGGTCTGCTCATCCTTCTCCGGGAGGATGAGCCGCAGATCGAGGCGGAGGCCACCACCGGCCAGGGCAGGGCCGAGGTGATCGTTCGACAGGCAGCCGTCACGCCATCTGATATCCCCCAATCCGCGCTGCATTACGTGATCCGGACGCGGGGGCGCGTGGTCCTTGATGATGCTTCGGTCGCGAACTTGTACTCTGAGGACGAGTATGTGCGGGCGAAGCGTGCCAGATCGGTCCTATGCCTGCCCATCGTCAAGCAAACGAAGCTGATTGGCGCACTCTATCTGGAGAACAATCTGACTCCGCGCGCGTTCACGTCGGACCAGGTCGCAGTGCTGGAGATGCTGGCTTCGCAAGCCGCGATCTCGCTGGAGAATGCCAAACTCTATTCTGATCTACACCGCAGCGAGGCGTTCCTGGCTGAAGGGCAGAACATAAGCCAGACCGGCAGTTTCGGCTGGAGCGTTCTCAGCGGAGAAATCTACTGGTCGAAGGAAACATACAAGATCTTTGAGTTTGATCCAGCAGTTAAACCCACGTTGGAGTTGGTACTCCAGCGAATTCATCCTGACGACAGAGATCGCGTGCAGCAGGCTCTCGACCACGCGACCAACGAAAACACAGATTTTGATATTGAGCATCGTTTGCTAATGCCAGACGCTTCGGTCAAGCACGTCCACGTTTTAGCTCGCGCGTCGAAGAGTTCATCAGGCAACCTCGAATATGTGGGTGCCGTGACGGACGTCACCGCAGCAAAGCAGGCGGAAGAGTCGCTTCGGAAGAGCGAGGCATATTTAGCAGAAGCGCAGAGGCTGAGCCACACGGGCAGTTGGGTCTGGCGGGTACCAGGAAGGGCTGCGTTACACCTGTCCGAGGAATGGTATCGCATCCATGGCTTCGATCCAGAAGATGGCATGCCTACTTGGGAAGAGCGGCGGCGGCGCATTCATCCGGAGGATCGAGCCAAGTGGCAAGGGGCACTCGATCGAGCAATCGCTGAAAAGTCGGATTACGAAGTGGAATTCCGAATCGTTCTTCCGGGCGGCTCGGTGAAATACATCCACGCCGTTGGCCATCCTGTCTTGAACGCATCTGGGGATTTGCTGCAATTCGTGGGTAGCTCGACGGATATCACCGAACGTAAGCAGGCGGAAGACAAAATCCGGCAGAGTGAAATGGAGCTTCGACAGATCGTGAATTTCGCTCCGCAATACGTCGCCGTATTGGGGCCTGATCGTGATCGCACTCGTCTTTATGCCAATCAAACCATGCTCGATTATTTCGGGTTTACTCTTGAGCAATGGCGGAGCATCGACCGTCGCAAGTATTATCATCCAGATGACTGGGAACACCTGACCAGCGAGACCAGCGAAACTCAAACTAAATTCTTAAGTGGCCTCCCGCACGAATACGAAGCACGTTTTCTGAGAAAAGACGGGAAGTATCGCTGGTTTCTCTTCCGGTGGAACCCGCTACGAGATGAACAAGGACGCGTCACTCGTTGGTATGCCTCAGCGACCGATATCGAGGAGCGCAAACAGGCTGAGCAGCGACTTCAGAACGAGAACGTTGCGTTGCGCGAAGAAATCGATAAAGCATCGATGTTCGAGGAGATCGTGGGAACTTCGCCGCCCTTGCAAACGGTGCTTTCCCGCGTATCCAAGGTCGCTCCGACCGACTCCAGCGTTCTGATCACCGGCGAGACCGGCACGGGCAAGGAACTGGTCGCCCGCGCTATTCACAGGCGTTCCCGGCGCTCCGCACACGCCTTTGTGAGTGTGAACTGCGCAGCCATCCCGCGCGACCTACTCGCGTCAGAATTGTTCGGCCATGAGAAGGGCGCTTTCACGGGGGCAACTCAGCGGCGTTTAGGACGCTTTGAGCTGGCCGGAGGAGGCACGATTTTCCTCGATGAAGTCGGAGAGCTTCCTGCCGAGACGCAGATCGCGCTCTTGCGTGTCCTGCAGGAACACGAGTTTGAGCGTGTCGGTGGAACTGGCTCCATCCGAACTAATGTTCGAGTGATTGCTGCTACTAACCGCGATTTGGAGGCTGCCATCAATGCGGGCATGTTCCGGAGCGACCTATTTTACCGGCTCAACGTCTTTCCGATTGAAATTCCCGCACTGCGAGAACGACAAGAAGACATTCCCTTGCTGGTCGAGTATTTCATTGATCGTTACGCAAAGAAAGCAGGAAAGAGCTTTCAGACGGTGAACAAAAAGAGCCTCGATCTGCTTTTGGCGTACTCCTGGCCGGGTAATATTCGCGAATTGCAAAACATCATCGAGCGATCGGTAATCGTGTGCGAGGCGGAGAATTTCTCCGTGGATGAGAGATGGCTTTCGCGGCAGCCTCTTGCAAGCGAGCCGAAAAGCCAACCGGAGCTATCTCGAAAGCTTGCGGCCCAAGAGAAGGAGATCATTGAGGCTGCCCTGCGGGAAAGCGGAGGACAGGTGTCCGGACCATCAGGAGCTGCTGCCAGACTCGGCTTACCGGGATCTACCTTGGAATCGAAGATCAGGTCGCTAAAGATCAACAAGAAGCGCTTCAAAACTACAATCCGTCAGTGAAGCGCATCTAAATACCTTCCTCAGCGAATCCCAGGTCACAGTTCCGAAATTTCGCAAGCGTTGCGAAAATTCGCAACCTGGATACGCATCAAACTACCTGGTTTCAACACCTTAACATTGGCGCGCTGATTGCCATTACAGAAGTAAGAATGCTCAGTGGAGGTTGAGTGCTGAAGATCACGAGGGCAGAGAACGGAGACGTGGTCATTAAGCTGAGCGGTCGAATGAACGCAGAAAACATAGGCGAGTTGGAGACGCTGGTCAGCGAGGGAGCGAAAGGTCGCCGTATCGTCTTGGACTTGAGAGATCTAACCCTCGTGGATCAAGACGCGGTCAGTTTTCTGCAGCGCTGCGAAGAGGACAACATCACGCTCAAGAATTGCCCAGCTTATATCCGCGAGTGGATCACAAGAGAACGAATGACGAGGGACAGGAACAGAAAAGGATGAAGGAGAAAAACATGGCCACACTCAGTTACAGCGTCACAAAGCCCGCTCTTCGGTCACCCGTCGAGGAGTGGCAACCTCATGCCAAACAGAGCGAGACCACTATCGAGTGGTGGTACGTGACCGCAGTAGTCCACGATACGGCCGGGAACCCCTATTTCCTGGCTTGGTGTCCCTTCCACTTCACTGGCGAGAAGAAGAGTCCGGCGTCGGCAGGCCTTCCGCCTAGCCAAAGGGCAATCACTGCTCTGACCGGCTTCACGGACTACCGCAACAACTTCCATATCGGTGGTTTCCCGGTAGCAGTGGTGAATGAGGCCGACACTTGGGATCCCAGGACCAACGCGCTTCGTTTTGTCGCCGGCGAATACAGCTCCGAATGGTCCTACAACGGTGACGGCATGCACCTGACCGTCGCATCCCCGCAGTTATCCTACGATTTGCGCATCACAGGCACGGAGCAGGTGATGTATGCGAAGGACAAGCTCGGCATCGAGGGCTTTATTCAGGAAGGAGCGCCGAAGGACCGGAGCTACTATTATTCGCTGCCGCGTGTCCAGATCATGGGTCGGGTTACGTACACCGGAAAAGGCGGCGGCCGGCGCGAGATCGACGTGATCGGACAGGGGTGGGTCGACCGGCAGTGGGGCGACTTTGAGACTCACTCCTGGGAATGGTCCTCGCTGCGCTTCTCCAACGGCGCCCGAGTCAACCTGTACAACTTTGCCAACGGGTACCAGGTCACGACCTACCAGAAGGCCGACGGCTCCACGCAATGGCTGGACTCCTTCCTCCTCCACCAGAACGGCTACCTCAAGACGCCCAAGCAAGGAGTATGGCTGTCGTGGGGTTGGAGCTATGAGTTCCCCGTCGAGGTTGAGGGCAGCCGCCGCTACACGCTGGAGCCGTTTAGCAAGCTCGATGTCTACGAGAACCCGGGCAATACCTTGTTCGAAGGTCCTTCGCGCCTCATCAATGACGAGACGGGAGAAACGGTTGGAATAGCGGTTACTGAGTCGATGGACGTTCGCATCATGGAGAATGCGCCGTATGGCGCCAACCAGCATTGACGGCGCAAACCATGAGCGATGAAATCCAGCGGTTCAAGATTCATGTGAGCGACGCGGATCTCGAGGATCTGAAAAAGCGCCTGCGCGCTACGCGCTGGCCCGACCTGCAGACCGTTCCTGATTTGTCGCAAGGGATTCCCCTCGAGTACGTGCAAAAA
>WNFE01000982.1_pt1 | contig 20502 bp, 18 predicted proteins | sample 5400451 | NCBI WGS metagenome assembly WNFE01 (sample SAMN13153344, study PRJNA577476) | soil metagenome | isolation source: 200 cm saprolite under Douglas fir tree site 2 hole 2 | place: USA:California | collected 2015-04-18
CCGCTCGACCCGGAGCTGAGCCGGATATCCGCGCCCACGTTGATCGTGGCGTCAGACCTCGACCGGCATTGCCCTCCGAAAGCGGCCGAGATCATCGCCGCCGGCATCAAAGGCAGCCGGCTCGAGATCATTCCCGGGGCCGGCCACCCCATCCCGGTCGAGAAGCCAGGCGAGCTGGCCGGCTCGATCAACTCTTTTCTCGCCGCCCGTGGCTGAATCCCTGCTGCGTGAGTGGGGAGCTCACGACATCCTCACCCTGACGATCAATCGGCCCGACCGCCGCAATGCGCTCGACCCCGAGCTGCTCACCGCGCTGGCCGAAGCCCTGCGCGATGACGGAGAGCGGGCCTCGGCGGTCATCCTCCGGGGAGCGGGCACCGAAGCCTTCTCAGCCGGCTACGACCTGTCGCGCCTCACAGGCACCGTCGACGACCTCGAGGCAGACCATTACATCGGCGAGGCGGTCACGGCGCTGCGTGCATGTCCCGCGCCCGTGATCGCGAGGCTCCAGGGACATTGCCATGGTGCCGCCGTCGAGCTCGCCTTGAGCTGCGACCTTCGGATCGCCGCCGACGATCTTCGGCTTTCCGTCCCCGCGGTGAGCCTTGGCGTGGTTTATCGATTCCAGTTCGTGGCCCGTCTGGTGCAGATTTGCGGTCTCGCCCGGGCCTCGGACCTCTTGCTCGCGATGCCTGAGCTCGATGCCGAAAGCGCCGCCGCCTGGGGACTGGCGACCGAAGTCTCGCCCGGGTCGGACATCGACAACCGGGTGCACGCGCTGGCTGACAAGCTGGCCGCCTCTCCCCGGACCGCCGTGCGGGGAACCAAGGCCAGCCTTGATTTGCTGGCCCGACGCGCGGTCTCGGGCGAAGATCTCCTGCTGGCCCAGCAGCTGCGCGCCGAGGCGGCGGCGAGCCCGGAGCGACGCGAAGCCGTCACGAGGCGCAAGCAGTCCATGTCGCGTCGGTCCAAGACGGACAAGACATGACCCAATTCGACGTCAGCGTGGGGATCAGTCCGCGTCAGTCGTTCGACAGCTGGGCGGCGTTCGTGGCGGGCCTGGAGGCAGAAGGCGTGCGAAGGATCTGGGTGATCGACTCACAGCTCGCGATGAAAGACGTCTATGCGGGTCTGGTGATCGCCGCGCTCCACACGCAGCGTGTCGGACTCGGAACCGGGGTGACCAATGCGGTCACCCGTCATCCGACTGTGACCGCCAACGCGATCGCGGCGATCGCGGAGCTCTCGCACGGACGCGCCATCCTCGGCCTCGGTGCGGGCGACTCCGCGCTGTATGGCATCGGACTGAAACCCCAGAAGGTGGCCGAGGTCGAGGAGGCGATCGGCTTTTTTCGCTCGCACGTCGACCGCAGCGTGCCGATCCACCTCGCGGTGAGTCAGCCGCGGATGTGTGAGCTGGCGGGCCGCCTGGCTGACGGCGCCATCGTCATGGGCCCGGCCCAGCCGGACATGGTCAGGCGTCAGGTGGAGTGGATCGAGACCGGCCTGCGGGCCGCAGATCGCAAACGAAAAGAGTTTGAGATCTCCTTCATGGCGACGCTCGCCTCGGAGCCGGAAGACATCCGCTCGTGGGCATCCACGCAGGCGCGCCTACTTGGCCACTATCGCGAGCTACCCGAAAGCCTGCTCCGATTCCGTGACGAAATCACGCGCAGCGCCGAGTCGTACGACTACGCCGAGCACCTGTCGACCCATGCGTCACACGGCGCCGCCGTATCCGACGATCTCGTGCGTGCGCTGGCCATCGTGGGCACGAGCGAGGAGTGCGCTTCGCGGCTGCGAGCCCTGGGGGCCACCGGGCTTGACGCTCTGATCTTTCCGCTTGCCGGCCGCCACCGCCTTGATCGTTGGCGGAGGATTCGCAGCGAGGTCCTCGATCAGGTCATCGTATAGCCGCCGCTGACCGACAGCGTTTGACCGGTGATGTACGAGGCTCGGTCCGAAGCCAGCAGCAGAACCGACGGCACCACGTCCTCTGGAGTTCCCAGGCGCCGCAGTGGGTACGCGCGCGCTGCCTTTTCGAGCACGGCCGGACTGAACAGTTTTCCCTGGTCCGAAGCCCACATCGACTCGTGGCCCGACGTCTCGGGAGTTCCGGGCACGAGGCCCGGGCAGACGACGTTGAGAGTGATCCCGTACTTGCCGACCTCTCGAGCGATCGATTTCGACATCGCGATAATGCTGGCTTTGGTTCCGCTGTAGACGGCTTCTCGCCACTCACCGATCCGGCCGGCGTCCGAGCCGATGGAGACGATGCGCCCGTATCCGCGTTCGATCATCGGGTCCAGCACCGCGCGCACGGAGTTGATGAAGCCCCATGTATCGATTGCGATTTCCCGCTCCCACTCGCCGCGAGGTTTTTCGATGAAGAGCCGATCGACAGTCCAACCCGCGCAGTTCACGAGCACGTCGACCGCCCCCAACGAACTACGCGCGAACTCGACGGCGGATGAGACCGAATCCCAATCGGTTACGTCCACGTGCCGCGCGATGATTGCCCCGGCTGGAGCCTGCGCCTCAACCTTCCTGGCCTGCTCGAGGTCGACGTCAGCGATCAGGACGCGCGCACCTTCGCCGGCGAAACCAAGACTGATCGCCCGTCCAAGGTTGGACGCACCGCCGGTGACGATGACAATGCGGTCCTTCAGCCCGAGCTCCATAAGGGCTCAGATTATGGCGCCGCGCCTCTTCGGTCGAGGAGCCTGAAGATCCGAGCGGCTAGGCGAGGGAGCCCTTGGCTTCGGCTCCGGCAGCGGTTCCGGCCCACGTCAGTCCCGTGGCCGCAACCTTGCCGATCTCCGCTCCCTGCTTCCAGTGCCGTAAGGCTGCGACCAGGTCGTGGCGCCCTTCGAGTACTTCCGCGTACTCCATGTGCGCGTCGCGCAGCCGGTCGGGCATGCCCAGCTCTTCGAGGATCCGAATAGCGTTGCCGAAATGGTCGTCAGCCAGGCGCGGGTTGCCTGTTTGCTCCTCGAGCTGGCCGAGAAGAATTCGGGCGTTGGCAAGTACGATCCGCTCGCCGACTGCCTCAGCAGCTTCTACGGCCTGGTCGAGATAATTCCTTGCCTGCGACACCTCGCCCCGACGCAGATGCACCTCCCCGAGGTTGGTGAGGATGTACCCGCGCCCTCGCCGATCCATTTTCAATTCGTCTGACCCCGCCAGGGCTTTGAGTAGGTGCTCCTCGGCGGAATCGAGCTGGCCCTGACGGAGCAAGAGGTCCCCGAGGTCGATCTCGACTCGATACGCCGCGCTCATGTCAGATTCGATGGAGTAGAGGGTGATGGCCTTGTCGTAGTGCTGCCTGGCTGCGGCCGGCTGCTGCTGGCGGTGGTAGGCAAGACCCAAACCGTGATGCATCTTGGCCAGCTGCAGCAGGTCCTTTACCCCGGCGGCCGCGGACGCGGCTGCGTCGTAGTAGCGAATCGCAGCCCCATTGGCATGCGCGACCAAGTACATGGCGGCGATATGACCGAGGATCCTGGCCTCGATCTGAGGCGCTTTCGGGTTCAGCAGTCGACAACGCTCGAGCGCCTGGTTGGCGAGCGGAAGGGCGTCCGAATCATCCAGAAGTCCGAGCGCGCTCGACTCCCAGTCCAGGGTCTCGACCGTCATCCACTCGTCGCCGAGGCGCTCAAACGCCTCTCGCGCGGGCCTGAGGTGCTGTAGTGCTTCAACTGGTTGCACCAGCCGGCAGTACGCCTGGCCGACGCAGAAATGAACTAGGGCCCTGTCTTCCGGGCTCCACTCGTCCGCAAGAAGCGCTATGCCCATTTCGACGACTTTGCGCAGCTCCCTGACGGCTGTCAGCCGTTCCAGCTCGCGGAGCTTCGTCTGGCTTTCCGTCAGTGCGGGCGGACTGTCCGGGGTCAAGAAAAACTCGATCGGCTTCCGGGTCTGGCGGGCGATCTGCTGCAGGGTCTCGATCGAGGGCCGTGTGCGTCCCTTCTCGATCAGGTGGATCGCCGTGCGTGTGAGCGTGCCGCCGGCCACCTGGGCCAGGGTCAGCTTGGCCTCCCGGCGCGCCTGCTCGACCGAGCCCTCGCGGACGGCAATGCCGCGGCGGCGGCCACGGTATTTGGTGCCGAGCATGGCGATGAGTTTACCGCCACGCCCGGCGGTCGGCTAGTGAATTAACGAAATGACTTTACGGAGTCGGTCCGACACCGTCGGCAAGGACCGGAGCGACCGCGAGCACCAACGCCGTCACCATCAAAAGGACAGAAAAGAATAGCTTGCGCATGAGCGACCTCCAGATTTGATGGGCCGAGTGTCGTCTGAGTTGACTGGTCTGTCAACTCAAGTTCTTAGGGCGACAGCGCCGAGCCGCCGCGTGTAAAGCAACCGCCTTGGGACGCCCCGGCCTGATGAGGCGATTAAGCTGCATCGAGGTGACGTCTCGGTGAAGAAAGAGGCTGCAGCGTTCCAGTCGGCGGACCTCGAGGATGCCATCGCGGAGGCGAAGGCGGCCGGAGGTTACGCCGCCAACGTGCTGCGAAGCGAGCTTCTCAGCGCCGGGGTTTACGTCCTTTTGGCCGGCGCCACGGACGGCCAGAAGCCACACGACGAAGACGAGGTGTATTTCGCGGTTCGGGGCCGGGCCAAATTTCGGGTCGGCTCGGACGACCACCCGGTCCGGCCCGGCACCCTCCTGTTCGTGCCCGCTCTAGAGGCCCATCACTTTCACGAGATCGAGGAGGAGCTCGTGCTCGTGGTCTTCTGGGCGCCGCCGGAGGGCTCCGACTGACCTGCCGCCCTGCCCGGCACCAGCACCAGGGGCACCGAGATCAACACCACGGCGGGGATCGCCCAGATGGCGGCGGCATAGCCATATCGCGACGCCGCGAGGCCGAGAAGCGTTCCGCCGAGGGATGCGCCGAGGTCGATCCCGCTGTTCCAGAGGGCGCTGATGTTGTTTCGGTGCGCGCTCGATCCCCGCGCCACCATGGCCAGGTAGACGCCGGTCTGGACGGCGCCATACCCGGCGCCGAACGCCGCCGCCGCGAAGACGACCACCAGCCCATTGCCGTGCGAGGCCAGCGCGATGAGGCCCAGGAACGTGACGCCGATGCTGCCCACGAGCACCAGCCGCCCGGGGCCCCGATCGCCGAGGACGCCCGCGACCCAACGGCTGACCGCGCGTGCGGCGCCGGCGACGAACAGGAAGGCTGCCGCCGAGCCGATGCCCGTGGTCGGCAGGGCGATGGGCGCGAACGTGATGACCGCGCCGAAGCTGCAGCTGACCAAAACGAAGCCGGCGTACAGCGACAGGAGGCCGGGCCGGCGGAACGCGGCCAGGAGGTTGGCGGAGGCCGCCTGCGGGGGCGCAGGTGGGCGCGGCAGCTTGAAAGTGACCAACGCTCCCGCCAGCCCGACGACGAACGCGATCAACCCATCGGCGTCGGCGTGGCCGGCCTCGAGGAGGGCGACGCCGACCGACGGCAGCACGATGCCCGGGGCGCTCAGGGCGACTCCGAAGAAGCCGATGGAACGCCCGCGCCGGTCTGGCGCCGCGAACTCCGCGACCAATGCGACGGCGACGACGATCGCGATGCCCATGCCGAGTCCGCGCGCGGCGGCCGCGGCCAGCATCAGCCAGGCGTCCAGATGGGGAAGCACGTACGCCAGGCTGGGCACTGCGATCATCAACTGGCCTCCGACCAGCAGGCGAGAAGATGACCACCGCGACATCAGCCATGGGGTGAGTACTTCCCCGGCGACCGCGCCCACGAAGAGCGCGGCCGTGCCCGCGCCCGCAGCGCCGTGCGGGCCGCCCCGTTCCAGGAGCACCGGCACGACAGGCAGCATGATGTTGAAGCTGATCGCGACCGCCGTCGCGATGCCGGCGAGCACCAGCTGGGGCGCAGAGCCGGTCGAGGTCGTGGCGGGAAGAGGCCGGGCTATGGCTGTGTGCGCGGGCGGGCCGGCCGCTGGAACGGAAAGGGCATGGGCTGCCGGTGCGACCGGAAGGGAAGGGGTATGGGCTGCCAGTGCGACATGACGAAGTCGGTCGGGTTCACGAACTTGTACGGGAACGCTGGAAACCCATCGCAGCGCGTGGGCGGCAGGGCGCCGCGCCAGGCGTCTGCCTCGTAATCACCCATGAAAACCGCGAAGTGGAAATGGGTTCGGGAGCCCATATCCGCGATGTCGGCGAAGACTTCTCCTCTCGTTACGACGGTGCCGATTGTGTAGCCGGTTCGAGGCCAAACGTGCCAGTACTGAGTGATCACGATTCCATTCGGCGTGTCGTGACGGATGAGGATCCCGCCGCGGAACGTCGGGTCGACGATGTAGCCGATGATCGTGCCGTTGGCGGCGGCCATCACCGGCTGGATCCCGGTCGTGATGTCCACCCCGGTATGCAGCCAGATCGCTCCACTCGCGCTGCATCGCCGCAGCACGGTCCCGTCGCAGTAGCGCCACTCGCTCCCGAATCCGAGGCAGTGTGGTGCCCACGACGGCAGCGGGAACTGAAAGTAGTCGACGGGCTGGGCGGCGGTTCGAACCGCGTCCGCGGGCATCGTGACGGCGCCCATCGCGAGGGCGCCGACCACCGCCATCGACGTGATCGTGCGCCACACGCGGTGAGATTACTTCACGGTCGGTCGTCTCCGGCGGCGAGCGGGATCAGCCCAGGGTGAGGTGCCACACCGCATTGTCGGGTCCGCGCTCGAAGATGTCGATGTGGCCTGGCGCTCGCCAGCTCGAAGCCGGGCTGGAGGTCCACTGGCCTCCCAGCGACTGCCAGTCGGTCCAGGAACTGCCGGTCCAGGAACGGCGGAAGAGAGCGCTGCCGGGCCCCAGCACGAAAACATCCAAACGGCCGGCTCCCGAAGACGAGACGCCGGGTCCCGAGGTGAGGGCGCCGCCGAGTGATTCCCAGCCACTCCAGCGCGTGCCGTCCCACAGCATGTGGTACAGCGCATTGTCGGCGCCGCGCGCGAAGATATCGATCCGGTTGGCGCCCCACGAGATCGCAGCGGGGTCGGAAGTCAGGAAACCGCCCAGTGCTTCCCATTTGTTGCTCCAGGCGCTGCCGTTCCAAGCCTTGTGGTAGAGCTGGTTATCGGTGCCGCGAGCGAAGACGTCCAGGCGGCCTGGACCCCACGATGCCGCCGTGGGTCCGGAGGCCATGGCTCCGCCCAGCGATTCCCAGCCGCTCCACGTGGTGCCATTCCACGACTTGTGGTAGATCGCGTTGTCCCAGCCGCGGGCGAAGACGTCGATCCGGTTCATGCCCCACGAAACCGCCGCCGGGGCGGCTGTAAGGTAGCCACCCAGCGCCTCCCAGCCACTCCACCGCGTGCCGTCCCAGAACTTGTGATAGAGCTGCTTGTCGGCGGCGCCGTTGACGAAGACGTCGATGCGGCTGGCGCTCCACGAAGTGCTGGCCGGCCCGGAGGCGGCCACGCCGCCGAGCGACTCTGTTGACAGCGACGGTCCCGGGGGTGGTGGCGTTGGCAAAGGACTCGGGCTTGGTGACGGGCTCGGGCTCGGTGAAGGGCTCGGGCTTGGTGACGGGCTCGGGCTTGGTGACGGGCTCGGGCTCGGCGATGGGCTCGGGCTCGGTGACGGGCTCGGGCTCGGTGACGGGCTCGGGCTCGGCGACGTGCTCGTGGCTGGACATCCCCCGAAGGCGGTGGCTGCGCCGGCCAGCGAGTTGGCCGACGAATCCAGCGCCCACGTCGTGCCGGATGCGTTGAACCAGATGGCGGCCGAGATCCGAGGGAACTGCGTGCCCAATGCCTGCGCGGCGTCCATGATCCACTGTCCCTTGGTGACGCCCGCCGGGTCGCCGGCCACGGGCTCGACGCTGCCCCACTCGGCCAGCATCATGGGTTTGGTCGCGTTGAGTGACGCTACGCGCGAGTAGGTCTGGACCACCGTCAGGCCGTAAGCCAGAGATGCCCAGCCCCCACTGTTCGCTCCCCAGTTGTAGACGTCGATAGCCATCCAGTCGACGTAGGCGTCGCCTGGATAGAACACGCGCTGGTCAACGCCGGCCGCGTTCCAGACGTTCGGGTTCCAGACAAACTGCACGTTGGTCGCGCCGGCGAGGACGAAGCGATCGTGGACATGACGAAAGGCGGCGATGTAGTCGGCGACCGTATTCCCGTTGACGCCGTAGCCCCACGGGTACCAGTTGCCGTCCATCTCGTGGCCGAAGTCCAGCATCACAGGGCCGCCATATGTCTTCAGCCCCACGGCCCAGGAGTCAATGTAGGGATCAAAATTGCCGGCCGCGATCTTGCTGAGTGGAAAGGTGTTGTTCGCCACCGTCATCGGTGCTGGACCCCATGCCTCCCAAGTTATGAGGGGCGTGGATCCGGTGACCCCGACAGACGTGTAGTTGCGAACCGCATTCAGCATCCAGGGTTGATTGGCGGAAAACACGCCGGAGCCGGGGTCACCCCACTGGGCATACCAGTGAACGATGCTGGAGTGGCGGTTGACAGCAGTGTCGAGCGTTCGGATCGCGGTCATGCTCGGATCCCAGGGCGTGTTGGCTTCGTACATTCCAAACTGGACCGTGCAAGGAGCGATGGCCGCTCGCGCCGGCTTCAATGACGTGAGCGCGGACATGAGTCCAATTGAAAGCACGAGAGTGGCGATGACAAACACGCACGCGTAACGGAATGCATGGCGAAGCAAAGTTGAAATCCCCTTCTGGCTCGGGTGTCACCCGATGCCAACGCAGGTGTCTCGTATACGTGCAGAGCGCCGCAGAGTCGCCACGGATTTACGCTGACCGCTAGATGCGCCTGTTGGCGAGCCCTCTCACACTGCCAGTAGCGGGCCATCTAAACGCGTCGGGGCGAAATCTGGGCTGATCCAGCCCGCTGCCCCGAATGCCGCTCTCAACGCACTCGGCGGCAATTACTTGCCACTCCGAAGCTTCACCCGCGATTCAGTGAACCGCGCGCCACTCCAAAGAGAGCCCGCGAAATCGCGGGCTCGCCGCCGATTTCGCGGCCTAGATCAGGCTCACAATTATCGGCGGGCTGGTTGCGTTGAGTTGTGCGTTCGCGGTGTCCGTCACAGTGATGGTCTGGCTGGGGAGGGTCATCAAAGTTACGGAGAACATGTGGCTTCCGGCATCCGCGGTCGTGAAGGTGTAATCGGCCGGCATCTTGCCCAGCTGCGCCGCCAGCAAGTCGGTCGTGGTGAAGTGCACGGTTCCGACGTAATTAGTGGCTACGTTTCCGAACCGATCGTACAGTGTGACCTGAACGTTGAACGGCTGATTCGCGACCGCTGAACGCGGTGCGACAATCGACGCCTTCGCCGCTGCGGCTGCGGTCACCTGGATGGTCACCGATCCCGCGATGGACGCGTTGGCGATGTCGGTGCCGGTGATGGTCTGGGATCCCGACCGGTCCAACGTCGCCGAGAACGTGCCCTGCCCGCCGGTCAGTGTCGAGTCGGGCGGAAGAGCAACACCGGTCGACGTGTCGGTGGTCGTGAAGTGGACTGTTCCGGCATACGACCGGTCGGTGTTGCCGTACTGATCCAGCGCGCTCACCGCCACCGAGAAGGCGTTTCCGGCGGTGGTCGTGGAAGCGGGGTTGGTAGCCAGTGCGAGGTGCGTGGCGGGTGCAGCGACCACGGTCATCGTCATCGGACTCGACCCGGAGCCGACATTGTCGGAGGCCGTAATCGTCTGCGCACCCGCCTTTATCAAGGTGGCCGTGAAGGTTCCTTGACCATTGGTCAGGGCCGAATCGGCCGGAAGAGCAACGCCCTGTGAGGCGTCGCTGCTGGCGAAGTGCACGACCCCGGCATAAGTCGTGAGGGTGCTCCCAAACGGATCCTCAGCCGTGACCGTGAACGAGAATGGGGTGCCCGCGGTCGCGGTCGCAGGTCCGACGGGTGCCAGCACCAGCATCGCCGGCGCCGCGTTGACCGTCACGGACACGGTGGTGGACAAGCCGTTGGCTACGTCGGAGACGCTCAGGGTCTGGGATCCAACCTGGCCCAGCGTCACCGTGAATGAACCTTGCCCGTTGGTCAGCGTCGAGTCCGCAGGAAGCGTGCCGTGCCCCGAGGCGTCACTGCTGCTGAAATGAACCGTTCCGTTGTAGCCGGTGACCACGTTGCCCTTCACGTTTTCGGCGACCACCGAGACAGTGAACGGCCGTCCCTGCGTCACGGACGCCGGTGCAGTGACCTTGAGGTCGTGCACGATCGGGGCGCCATACAGGAAGGCCGACAACAAGTTCGCGGTCGTTCGCTGGATTCGCGCGTCGGCCAGGCTGGACACGAGGTTGTCCAACGCCCAGCTCCAGGACATCGTCCCGCTCGCGAACACCCATGCGCCGCTCGGAGCCTGGTAGATCGATGAATTCGAGTAGCGGGCCGCGCCACTCGTATCCATGAATGGGGATGTGGACAGAAGCGTCCGGTTGGTCGAGGTAGGGGCGGGATAGTTGGTGTCGTAGCGGTCCATCTCGTAGCCGACGATGCCGTGGACCGCATCGCCATCTTTGAATCCGGTGCCTGCGTACACCCAATGCGAGCTGTTGGTCACGACATAGTCGGCGTTGCTGTTGAAGTCGACCTCTCCGCTGATCGTGAGGCCCGTGAGCGTTTGACCCGGCCGGTTCAGGTAGCCTGAGCGCCACGCGACCGTCAGCGTCGGCCCTTGCACCGGATCGAGCGTGGGGTCCTTGTAGCAAACCTCGACACGGTTCGGGACCCCTGTGTCGGAAGGTTCGAACCGCACCTGCCACCCGAGGACGTCGGCGCCGAAGAACGCCAGGTTCACGCCCGCGTCTCGAGCCGCGGTGGCGGCGTTGTACATCTCGAGCGACCAGTACTCGGAATGTCCCCCGACCAGAAATGCATTGCTGCTCAACAGCGCCTGGCCGTTTGCGTGCGTGTCGATGTCCGTCGAGTAGGTCACGTCGTAGCCTGATTGTTCGAGCCAGCGGACCAGCTGGACCTCCCAGCTGAGGAACATCCGAGCGCCGTTGTCGGCGTACGGACGGTCAAACGAGACCTTGACCGCCCGCGCATCGCCGGCGACGGTGTTGGCGCCGTAGCTGTTGAAGGCGTACAGGCTTTTGCCGGTCACGTGGTCGTTCGGATAGTTGTTGTAGGCCTGGTCTGTGTTGACACTCTCCTGGTATAGGAAGGCGGCCGGCCTTCCGTCCTTGACCACAAACGGGATGTAGGACTCGAAGCCCAGGGAGTTCGTAAGCATCACGAGGTAGACGCCGCTGGTCCAGTCTGCCGGAACGGTCAGCGAATAGCTTGGGGTCCAATGGCATGCAATCAGACCGGTGGTTGGGTCCGCTGGACAGGCCTGCTGCGTGGACCCGGCCAAGCCACTCTGGTGGAGTCGCAGGCGACCTCCGAGACCGCTGTACCAACCGATACGGTAGATGTCGATGGTGTAGGTCTGGGCAGGGCTCACCGAGACAAACAACGTGATGGTCGCGTTCTGATTCACGCTGGTCGCAGACGCGTATCCCTTGACCTGTTGCGTCTGATCGTCGGCGACCAGCGAGCCGAGCCGCCAACCAGTCGAGCCAGGCAGCGAGTTTTCGGCCCCGATCGGGTTGTCTGCCGCCAGCGCGCGCATCGGTGTGGCGGGGTTGGTTGCCAGCATGACCGCTGCCATCAGCAAGACCGGCGCGATCTGTCGGGGGATCTTCACCTGCTCACGACGCGCTATCCGCCGCCGTAGACGCACGCCGCCGCCGCCGGCTGCTCGGACGCCCGGATGTGACCGTCGTTGACATCCCGCGCCCAGAAGACGGATACGGCGTAGCTCAGGTTGTCGCATTCGGCGTCCCCGTCAGGAGTCCCCTTGAAGTTGTACGCGGTCCATCCGACCATCGTCCCGGTCTTCGTGAACTCGAAGTAGTACTGGCAGCGGTCGGCGCCCACGAAAAGGTCCGCTCCACCGACGACGACCCAGCTCGGATAGTTGAAGCCACATTGTGAGGCCAGGTCGTTGGGCGCGACGTCTGTGTCGATGTACGGCGTGGGCGCAAGGATCGCCTTCCCGAGCATGTCGCCTTGCGTCAGATAGTGGTAGATGCGGTTCGAGGCATCAGGCTTGTACCAGATCGTGTCGTCGGCAGCGTCATATGCCAGCCCGTCGACGAGAGACGTGAAGCAGATGGTCGTCTTGCAGTTGCCCGGCCGACCCTGGACGGGATCGATGTTGAACGCGAGCGTGGCGATGCCCGTTTTGGTCAGCTGGTAGATCGAGAGACCGTCGGCGCCTATGGCCCAGAACACGCCACGGCGAGCGTCGTACGACATCGCATTGACGCCCTCGATCCCGAGCAGGGCCGCCGGCCAGGTGATCGGGATGTCGATGTGGCCGGTGGGCGTGGTCGACACGCACGGATTCCCGCACAGCGGCGGTATGTCGATCCGGTGCAGGACCGTGCCGTTTCTCTCGGCGTAATACAGGTACTGCCCGTCGAAGGTGACGCCGATCTCCGGAACCGGCCCCTCCGGCGTGATCACGTCGGCAACCGTGTCGCCTGCCGCCGCGCCGACCGGCCACGCACCGACCAGGCCAAATCCAAGCATGAGGACGAACGCCGCCAGAACGTGGGAAGGCTGCTTCATCACATTCCTCTGCCCCGAGAGAATCAGATCCCTGACCGAGCGGCAATGGGTTGGTTGGTGCCCGTCATCAGGCCGGTCCCGGCCGCCTTGGGACATCGGCCCGGCCGGTTCCGCTTTCGGCCATCTACCTCTGAGCTCATCCGCCCTAGGTTGATGCATGGATGTTGACCTGCGGCCTCGACGATCAGGAATGGCTGAGGCTCGTCCAACGGTGCGAGGACGCGACGGCCTTCCACCTCCCGGCATGGTCGTTGGCGGTGTGTGAGACGTACGGCTTTCCCGGATTTGTGCTCGCGGTTGAGGGCGACGGGGGGCGGGTCGTCGCCGGTTTGCCGGTCATCGAGGTTCGCGACCTGCTCGGCCGCCGCCGCCTGGTCTCGCTTCCGTTCACGGACCACTGCCCCGCACTCATCCAGGAAGGCACGGATCCAGCCGACTTCACGCGCTCGCTCATGCTCTGGCGGGCGGGCCACGATCGGCTCAGCGTGGAAGTCCGGGGCGAGCTACCCTCGTTGACAGGCATGCTCACCGACGAGGTCGGGACCAGGCACCTGGTTCGCCTCGAGCCCGATCCCGAGATCCTGTTCCGGCGTCTGCACCGAAACCGGATCCAGAAGAGGGTCAGGAGGGCCCGGGAGCTCGGAGTCGAGGTGACCTTGAGCCGGTCGATCTCGGACCTGGAGGCGTTCTACCGGCTCCACTGCCAGACGCGCCAGCGCCAGGGCGTGCCGGTCCAGCCCCGCCGCTTCATCAGGAGCATCTGGGAGAAGGTGATCGAGCCCGGTCACGGCTTCGTGATCATGGCCACGGCGCAGGGGTCGGCGATCGCGACGGCGCTCTTCCTGAGCTGGAACCGGCACCTCGTCTACAAGTACGGGGCCTCAGACCGGAGGCATTGGCGGCTCGGAGCCAACTTCCTCGTCCACTGGACGGCGATGGAGTGGGGCTGCGTCAATGGGTACCGGACTTATGACTTCGGCCGGACCGATGCGGGCCACGAGAGCCTGCGCGAGTTCAAGGCCGCCTGGGGCTCGACCGAAGTCCCGCTCGTATACACGCACCTGGGCAACGCCCTCCGTGCGCTGGGGCGCGGCCACGGGGCGAGCGTCTTCAACCACATCATTCGGCACTCGCCCACAGTCGTCTGCCGGGCGGCTGGTGAGCTGCTCTATCGGTACGCGGCGTGAGCCGAGAGTTGTACGCCGGCAACTCACCTGATCGCTTCTGGCGTTTGCTCGCCAAACCCGAGCCCAGCCGGGAACTCTGGGATGAAGCGATCAGGAGGGCTGCTGTGGTCCTGCCGCGCCAAGCGCGCTCGAGCGGCGACCAAATCGAAAGCATCCTCTTCAAGACGCTCGGCGAAGGTCAATTCGGTCCCGATCACTGGGAGTTGGGCAGCGCCCAGCGCGCGTACTACGCGCTCAAACCACTTCTGCCGCGCTGGTTGACGCGCCGCGTGAAACGGGTGTACGGCGCTCATCGGGGCGGGGCTCGTCAGCTGGCCTGGCCGATCGAAGGCAGGTACGTGCGTTTCCAGTTTGGAGTCGTCAGCAACCTACTCGAGATTCTTGGCCGCGCCCACCTACCCTTCCTCGACTTCTGGCCCGATGGTCGTAGGTTCGCCTTCGTGCTGACGCATGACATCGAGACAGCGGAAGGGCAGTCGTTCGCCTGCAAGGTCGCCGACATTGATGCTGAGTTCGGATTCCGATCGTGTTTCAACTTCGTGCCCGAGCAATATCGGTTGGACCGGGGGCTGATGGACGAGCTGTCGGCGCGCGGTTTCGAGATCGGCGTGCACGGCCTCAAGCACGACGGCCGAGACTTCGAATCGCTTGACCAATTCAGGCGCCGAGCGACCCGGATGAACCAATTCATTCACGACTTCGGGACAGTCGGGTTCCGCGCTCCACTGACCCACAGAAATCCGCAGTGGATGCAGATGCTAGACATCGAGTACGACGGCTCCTTTTTCGATACCGATCCGTACGAGCCGATCGCCGGCGGCACGATGTCCATCTGGCCGTTCCAGCTGGGACACTTCGTCGAGCTGCCGTACACGCTTGCGCAGGACTACACAGTCGTAGAGGTCGCGGGCGAGACCACGCCTCGAATGTGGTTGGAGAAGGTCGAGTTCATCCGCGCCAACCACGGTATGGCGCTTCTGAACACCCATCCGGACTATCTGCGGAAACCTCTCACCAGGCGCATCTACTCCGAATTCCTGGCTGCGATGCGCGAGCGAGCCGACTTCCACCACGTCCTACCTCGCGAGATCGCGAGATGGTGGCGGACTCGAGCCGCGGCGACTGCCGTTCAGGAGCTGCCGGATGCATGCGTCGCAACCATCGATATCGATGGCGAGATCAGCCGATCGGAACCTGCCAGTCGGAGCGACCAACATGCTTCTCGTATAGAGGGTGCGAGAAGTAATGCAGAACGTATTGCTTAGCGTGCCATTCGGCGGCGATCGCCCGCTTATATGCAAGTCCATGGATGAGCGCCACCTTTCGGTCTGAGTGCCTCGCGTTGAACTCGGCTATCGCCAGGAGCTCGCCTGTGTATTCGGAGTGGAGCTCCCAGTCGTCGCCGATGACGTCATCGAAGTGGCAAAAGACCCGTGGCAGGAGCAGGTGCGGGTCAGCCTCCAGAAGCGCGAGAGCGGCAGCCGTCGACGAGTAGTAGTCGAGATCAAAGGCTACAAATCCGATTGGGAGTAGACCGGGCCTCGTCAGGAACTGCGGAACTGTCTGGGCCACGTCGCCGATGATGATCTCGGCCGCGGCCAGGCGATCACGGAGGGCATGGCTGTTCATAGCGAAGTACCCCGACCTCCAGACATAGGGCATGTCCTGATAGCCACGGGGTTCCGGCAAGCCTGAACCCATGTCGAATCCAAAGACGTCGATCTTGATACCAAGCCGTGTCTGGATGGCTCGGGCATGTCCTTCGAGAGCCAGAAGCCCCTGTCCTCCCGCCACCCCCATCTCGATGACTGAGATGCCGCTCAGGCCGAGAGCACGGGCCTGAAGAGCTGCCTGATAGGTTCCGTACGCATAGCCAGGCCGGTCCACAGCATCCCACTTGAGCCTGGTCTCGAATGACGCCCGGGGCAGGCGAAGCAGGATCGCGCGCGGGATTCGAGTCGGCTCCAGGACCAGGCGACCGAGGTCCTTGACGCTCATGCGAAGCCTACTTGTCGAGGACGCTGATGATGTCCCACTTCTTGGTCAACTTGAACTCGCCCGCGCGTCCCCATGAGCCGAATTGGTCCACCAAAGTGAGGCCGTGCTTCGCGACCATGCCGGCAAACTCGGCGGCTGTCATGTTGCTGCGCTGGCCGATGTCTCCCGCACTGTCTTCGCGACCTGCCCGGGCATGGTGTATGACGGCTCGACCACCCGGCCGCAGCACCCTGCTGATTTCGCCAATGTAGGCGTCGACGTCGGGGGGTGCGATGTGCACGAAGACGTCAAACGACCACACTCCGTCCACGCTGTTGCTGCCGATCGCGGAGAGGCTCCTGCCATCGGTGACGTGAAATTCCATGTTTCTGGCGTGCTCGAACCGGCGGCGGCAGATTTCGATGCATCGGTCAGAAAGGTCGACCAGGATGAGGTGGCCGGCGAGCGGCTGGAGGGCCTCGGTCCAACGGCCGGCGCCCGGCCCAATCTCCAGGATGGTGGTACCCGGTTCGAGGTTTGCGAGCATCACCTCGTCGATGAGCGACCGCTTCCATTCCTCAGAAGGCGTCCATTCCTCGCCCCGCCCGGACCAATCCCACCGCTGCCAGTACTCGTAGTTGATCGCGCGTCCTGTGCGTGCGTTCAAGCCATATCGCTGTTCGAGCCGGGCCATGCGCTCTTGCGCAAAGAGGCTGGCACGGTTGAGACCAGCCACCATCGCCGCGTACGCCGTCCACCGAAAGCCGTTTTCGGCGATGAGTAGACGAGCCCATCGGACTCGACCCAGACGAGCCCGCTGAGAGCGCTGGACGATGGACTCCGCGGTATCAGTCATCCGGAAGCTCCATGCCCCAGCTGGAGCATCGAGCTCAGCCGAGCCAGAGCCCGCTGGTGCTGGGCGCGCAGGTGGACCTGCAGCTCCCGGCTCCTGGCGGCCAATTCATCCTGTCGACCCAGTGCCTGCAGGACTGCATCTGCCATCGCAGGTGGATCGTTGGGCGAGAACAGGGCGGCGGGGCCGAATCGCGAGCGCAGGCCAGGCAGGTCCGACAGTACGAGCGGCCGCTCGAGCCCGATCGCCTCAAAGGCGGCCCTGTTCATGATGTGCGGGTCGGTGCTGAACACGGCGACGACGTTGGCGGCGAGCAGCTCTCCAAGGAACTTCGTGTAATCGAGCCAGCCGGTGAAGATGGCGTTGTCCGGCGCTCCCTGCCGAACCGAAATCGGGACTCGCCGTTCGTCGCCGGTGAGGCGAAATTCGACATCCGGAGCCAGCCTCGCCGCCTGGATGACGGCTGCCACCGGTTCGTTGCCGTCCAGGCTCCCGGCCACCACGGCACGCAGTCCCGGTGGACGGGGCAAGGGCGAAGCATCACGGGCCGCAGGCAGGTCATCCGGGAGCAGCAGGGCGCGTGCCCCCCATGCCCGGACCAATTCTTCGTCCTCCAACGTGTGGACGAGTGTGGCGGCAGCCTGCCGGCAGACTGGTCGGAGGAGCCGGCCCGACCACCGCCACTTCCATGAGTGGAAGGCACCGGTGTGGCAATCGACCACGAGGCGACATCGGTGGGTCGCGCACCAAAAGCTCGCAACGAGCGGCGCGACGACCGGTGGAGTGATGACCATGAGCACGCCAGGCCGGTGGCGCCGGAGCAGTCGCCACATCCGGATCGAGTCGAACAGATAGCGAACCGGCAGCAGGGCCTTCGCTCTCGGACGGCCTCGGAGGTACCACGCGCGTCCTCCGAGGGCATTGGCAAGCGCCTCGGTGCGGCCCTGGTAGTTGTCCCAGGCCACGGCGAGCAGGAAGCCCTGCTCCGCGGTGCTCGTGGCCGTCTCAGTGGCGTTTCGTAGCGCCCTGCCCGCCACCAGCCTGCCGACGATCTCTTGATAACGCTGGCGCTGGTGTGGCCACCGGTAGGGCTCGTTCACGTGTGTGGCGCGACTTACGAGCTGGTGGCGTCGCTCAGGATCGTCATGCAGCTCGCGGATCGCACGCGCGAGGTCCCGCGCGTCGCCGGCAGTGAACATCTGGAAGCACGACTGGTCGAAGTAGGCTTCGACTGCACTGGTTCGCGAAACGATCGCCGGCTTGCGCATCGTGATGTAGTCGAACATCTTGTTCGAGTGGGTGAGATCGCGAAAGATGTCGCGGCGTAGCGCGACGATCCCCACGTCGGCGTCAGTGATCGCCTGGACCAGCTGCTCGAGGGGTACCCAACGCTGCGACAGGTGCACGCGGTCCGAGACTCCGAGGTCGGCGACGAGCGATTGGATCTCGGGCAGCGCCGTGCCCTCGCCGTAGATGTCCAGGCGGAGCCCGGGGATCTCATCCTTCAGCAGTGCCACCGCGCGCACGATGACATCGATGCCAAAGATCCTCTCGACCGTGCCGTGACAGATAAGCCGCAACTCGCCCGGCACAGGTTTCGATGGCGTCACAAGTCTGGGGTCGAACGCGTCTTCGTCGGAGGAGTTCAAGACGACCTCGATCTTGGCGGGCTGCGCGCCCCGGCTCACGAACGCAGACCGCATCTGCTCTGTGCAGGTGATGACCTGGTCGGCAAAGCGGATCGCCGCCTGCTCCATCCAGGCCACGAAGCGAACGGCTGGATGACGCAATCCCACACCGAACTTCACGGCGTAGAACTCCGGCATGCATTCGTGCAGATCGAGCAGCACTCGAGCTCCCAGCAGGCGGGGGACGATCGCCGCAAACACCAACGAGTCGGGCATGGAATTGACCTGGACCACGTCAAAGCGCCGGCGCAGATGAAGAACCGCGACCAAGACTGATGCGACCGCAAAGAAGGCCGCGTACTGAATCACGTAGTTGAAGCGGCCGGCGCGACGAGTTGGGATCGGGACCCGATGCGCGGTCACGTGGCCCTGGCTTTCGAGGCGTTTCTCGCCGGGCCGGCGCAGGCAGATCACGTCGACCTCGTGGCCCGCCTGCGCCAGCGCGTCCACCTCGCGCCGCACTCGGGGATCAAGTGGGTAGTAGCCCTGCCGAATCAAACAGAGCCGTGCCGGCCTGGTGCGTGGTCCGTCAGCCGGTGCGACCGTCACGCTCCGGGGCGCGCTTGGGCCAGGCGGATTGCGTTTAGGCAGGTATGAGCCACGGTGTGTAGGGCCATCAGACTCCTCTGCCGCCGAGCGTAGGCGCTGGCCACGCAACCGGGGAATGGGCGCCCGACGCTGCGCCACGCCGCGAGTACCGCCCGAAACGGGACTGGCGCCCACGGCATGGGCCAAGCGTCCTACTGAGGTTGGCTCAGCATCCGCCGAAGGCGGTGTTCGCCGCCGCCAGCGACGCAGGCGACGAGTCGAGCGCGAACGTGCTTCCGGCCGGGTTGAACCAGATGACCGCGGTGATCCGAGTGTAGGTGCTGCCGAGCGCCGACGCGGCGTCGAGGATCCACTGCGACTTCGAGACCCCTGCGGGGTCGCTGGGGGTGGCTTCCGCGCTGGCCCACTCGCCCAGCATCATCGGCTTGGTTGCGTTGAGTGAGGCGACCCGGGAATAGATCCCGGTGTCAGCCAAGCCCTGGCTGAGAGACGCCCAACCCCCGCCATTGGCGCCCCAGTTGAAGACGTCGATTGCCAGCCAATCGACATATGCGTCCCCAGGGTAGAAAACGCGCTGGTCGACATAAGACGGGTTCCACACGTTGGCCGTCCAGACAAACTGCACGTTGGTCGCGCCCGCCAGAGCGAACCGGTCGTGCACATGGCGGTAGGCCGAGATGAAGTCGGCGGGAGTGTTGCCGTTGACGGCGTAGCCCCACGGAAACCAGTTGCCGTCCATCTCGTGTCCGAAATCGAGAAGCACCAGGCCGCCATATGTATGCAGGCCGTTGGCCCACGAGTCGATGTAGGGGTCGAACGTTCCGGCCGCGATCTGCTGGAGCGGAAAGGTGTTGTTCGCGGCCGTGTATGGCGCGGGGCCCCACGGTTCCCAGGTGATGAAGGGAGTGGAGCCCGTCACGCCGACGGACGAGTAGGCGCGGACGTTGCTGAGCATCCACGGCTGGTTGGCCGAGAAGTTCCCTGCGCCTGGGTCGCCCCACTGGGCGAACCAGTGCACGATGCTCGAGTGCCGGTTGACGGCCGCATCGAGGTTCTTGATCGCGGTCTCGCTGGGATCCCATGGCGTGTTGGTGTCGTACACCCCGTACTGAACCGAGCACGGAAGGTTCCCGGCATGTGTCGGCCGTGTCGAAACCGCCAGCGCTGCGAACAGCAGCAGCGAGGCGAGCATGATCGCTCCCGATCGACTCGATCGATTCGGTTGGCTTCGGACCAGGTTTGCCATCGGGTATCAAGCCTCCTCGACGACGGGATGTGTGACTCGCGAGATCGAATTCGTCTTACGTCGCAAGTCGCCAATGACCGTGGTCAGCGTGCGGGCGAGGATCTGGATATCGACCCACAGCGACCAATTGCGCACGTAGCGAACATCCAGGACCATCATTTCGCGCGCGGATAGCCGATCGCGGCCTGAGACCTGCCACAAGCCCGTGATCCCAGGCTTCACGGCTTCGCGCTCGAAATTCCAGCTTTCGTACGAGGGTCGGTCGTAAGGCATCAACGGACGCGGCCCTACGAGGCTCATCTCACCTTTGAGCACGTTGACGAGTTGGGGCAGCTCATCGAGGCTCGACCGCCTCAAGTACTTGCCCACGCGCGTGATCCGCGGGTCCAG
>WNFE01000983.1_pt1 | contig 20490 bp, 21 predicted proteins | sample 5400451 | NCBI WGS metagenome assembly WNFE01 (sample SAMN13153344, study PRJNA577476) | soil metagenome | isolation source: 200 cm saprolite under Douglas fir tree site 2 hole 2 | place: USA:California | collected 2015-04-18
GATCGTGTCCGGATCGGACGAATACCCCGAGCCAATCGTCTCGCCGATCTCCTCCTCGATCACGCGCATCTCGCGGTCGCGGCGGACTTTCGCCAAGATCGACGCCGCGCTGACGACCGGAAAGAGCTCGTCGGCATTGTGCTGCGAGACGACCTCGACGGCGAAGCGAAGCTCGCGTTGGACACAGCGCTTAAATTCGATCTCGTCCACGTCGGCCGCGTCGACATACGCGGTCTCCGGATGCAGCCGCTCAATCAGCTGCGCGAAGAGCTTCGCCTCAAAGTCATTCAGGGACATCTCCGCGCGCATCATGTCGATCTCTTCCGCGGAGACCACGAGGAGGTCCCACGTCGCACACTTCTCGATCTCGGGCGCCAGCGCCTCCCGCTTCTGCGGAGAGAGTTTCTTCGAATCCCGGACGTTCATGTGCCGCAACGCGACGTCCGACTCGACCGCGACGCCGGCCACGACGAGCGGACCGAGGACCGGGCCTCTCCCCGCTTCGTCGATGCCGAGGATCACGGCTCACGCCTCGAATAGCTCGCGGGCCGTCTCTTGCGCTCGAGCGATGACGTCCGCCTCGTCGACGGTTCGCACGACGCCAGCCGCCATGAGGACCTTGCCATCGACAATCGTCGCCTGCACATCGCTCCCCCGGCCGCTGTAGACGAGGTGCCGGATGACGCTCTCCGGATAAAAAGGAGTTGTGTGGGCGCCTTTCAACGAGACGACCGCGAGATCCGCGCGCTTCCCGACCTCGATCGAACCGATTTCCCGCTCGACGTGTAACGCACGGGCGGCGTGGATCGTCGCGAGGTCGAGGACGGTCTGGGCCGGCATGATCCGAGCGTCCCACCGCGTCGCCTTGTGCAGGAGCGCGGCGACCTTCATGTCCGCGAAGACGTCCATGCCGTTGTTCGAGATCGGCGAGTCGGTCCCGAGGCCGACGACGACGCCGGCCTCGAGCATCTCCGGCACCGGGGCGACGCCGCCGCTCGCCAGTTTCATGTTGGACACGGGGCAATGGGCGACGCTCACGCCGCAGCGGGCGAGGGCCCGGACCTCGTTCATGGTGACCCAGGTGCAGTGCGCCGCCGTGACCCGTTCCCCGAGGAACCCGATCTTCTCGAGCCACTCCACGGGTCGGAGGCCGGTCTTCCTGCGGTGAGCCTCGACCTCGCCGCGGGTCTCCGACAGGTGCGTGTGGAGCCGGACGTCCCGGCGGTCGGCGATCTCCTTCGCCTTCGCGTAGGTCTCCTCCGAGGCGACATAGACGCCCTGGACGCCGACGGATGGGGTGACGAGCGGATCGTCCTTCTGTTTCGCGACGAACGCATCGGCGTTCTTCAGCGGACTCCCGTGCTGCGTTGTGAAGGCCTCGTCGAGGGTGACCCACGACAGAAACCCGCGCATGCCCGATTCGCGCGAAGCCCGTGCGACCTCGTCCTCCCAGTAGAACAGGTCGTGGAAGCTCGTCGTCCCGGACCGGATCATCTCGACGCATCCGAGGAGCGCGCCGATTTGCACGTCCCGTCGCGTCAGCTTCGCGTCGATCGCGGAGGCTCTCGGGAGCATCTCTTCGAGGGGGACATCGTCGGCGACGCCGCGAAGGAGCGTGTTTGCGACGTGCTGGTGTAGATTGATGAGACCGGGAAGGATCGCACAGCCGGAGCAATCGATGACGTCGTCCGCGGACCGGTCGACGTCGCCGACCGTGACAATCCGTCCGTCCTCGAGGAGGACGTCTCCCGTCACCACATGACGTTTCTCATCCTGCGTGACGACCAGGCCACCGCGGAGGAGGAGGGACATCGGGAGCCGTCGATGGGGCGAGCCGTAGAAAGGGTTTTCGAGGCTCTCGGCGAGGTCGACGACGCGAACGAGGGAGTTCCGGCGAAATCTCCGATGTGAAAGGGTATGGCGGTCCGAGCCGATTCGCATTCGTGGACCTCGACTTCGCGAAGGCGCTGCAACAGTGCCTCGATCAGGTCGATCCCGGCCGAGTCACCACCTGTGGCGCGATCGCGCGGGCATTGGGCGATATCCGAGCGTCCCGAGCCGTGGCCACGTGGATCGCCACCCGCCCGGAGACGCCGGGAGGGCATCGGGTGGTCCGCGCCGATGGTCGACCGGTTCTCGCATCGGCATCCCGGGAACTCTTGCACAAGGGCACGCACCTGTTCCGAGGTCGTGTCTCCGCCAATCGAATCTGGGATCTCTTGGAACCCACCGGATTCCTCACGGCCCTTCGCGAGGAACAACAACAGCTAAGCGATCGAGTAATCGAGCAAGACAGCGAAATGCAAGTCGAGCGCATCGCCGGCGTCGATGCCGGTTACGACGGAAATATCATGCACATCGTTGCGGTCTCTCTCGACGCGAAGGACCTCGGGCTCGTCGAAATCACCGCCGTGAAACGTCAGGCTGAGTTTCCCTACATCCCGACGTATTTAGCGTATCGCGAATTCCCCGGGATTGAGGCGGCCGTCCGTCGCCTGAAGCAGCGACCTGACGTCCTGCTGGTCGACGGCCACGGTCGCCTGCATCCCGCGCTCTTCGGCGTCGCGTGTTACGTCGGCGTCCGACTCGACCTCTCGACGATCGGTGTGGCGAAGCATCCACTCGTCGGCCGGGTGAGACCGGGAACCCGATCCCACTCGGGAGCGTCCCCAATCGAGTTCCGCGGTCAGGTCCGAGGATATGCGTGGACTCCACCGGGCCGCGCACGACCCATCTACGTGTCGATTGGTCACCGCATCTCGATCGAGCGCGCGCTCGAAGTGGTCCGCGGTTCCACTCTCCGCGGATATCCGGAACCTCTGAGGCTCGCCGATCGAATTGGCCGCGCGATGAAAAGGAATAAGGAATGAAAAACGGGAAAAGGGTGCGACGCGACGAGTCGCCGAGCGACATATCATCGCGGGGGCTGGCCGGGCAAGTGCCTATCTCTTCTTTTTCTTGCCCTTCTTTTTCTTGGCCACTTCTGTCCTCCCTATTTTCTGTATAGACAAAAGGGGTCTTAAAAGTAGCGAAGCGACAAAAAATCGTCCATTTTGCGATTTATATAAAAACGAGAAGATGCGAAACGCACATCGAAACCGTTTTGGAGTGCGCCCACATCACGCAATTCGTGGAACTTCTCGTGTTCGGCGCCGGCGCAATCGGAAGTTTCTTTGGGGCTCTTCTTTCTCAACGTCACGATGTGACGCTTATCGGGAGGGCAGAGCACATTTCCGCGATCAAATCACGCGGCCTCCGAGTTCGTGGAAAGACTGCGATCATTGCGAAACCGCGCGCTACGATCCGCGTGCCGCGCACCGCGAGACCGGATTTCGTGTTCGTCACAACCAAGTCGTACGATACCGCGAGTGCGATGCTCGCATTGCGTCCGTTGGCCGATCGAGCGATCTTCGTCACCCTTCAAAACGGCCTAGGGAACGCAGAGACCATCGCGAAGACCGCGCGGCGCGTCGTTGCCGGAACCACGACGAACGGAGTCACGTTCGTCGGCCCCGGCGAGATCCGTCATGCGGGTGTCGGCGAGACGGTGCTCGGTGCGTGGAGTGGGGTGGACGAGTCGGAGCTTGTCCGCCTGCGGGATCTTCTCGCGGACGTGGGACTCGTCGCGAGCGTGACGAGCGACATTCGAACGGAGCTGTGGTCCAAGCTCGTCGTGAACGCGTCCATCAACCCGATCGCTGCCCTCGCTGAACTCCCGAACGGGCGGATCGTACGGGACAAGCATCTTCTCACCGTCGTCGAGATGGTGTGCCGCGAGGCGACCGAGGTCGCGAAGGCCGAAGGGGCTCGAGTCGATTATGAAGAGTTGCGACACCGCACGCTCCTCGTCGCGAAACGGACCGCGTCGAACCGGGCGAGCATGCTACAGGATCTGGACCGACACCATCGAACGGAAATCGACGCGATCACTGGATCAATCGTGCGGGCGGCGGAACGCCATCGGATTCCCGTTGCTATGAACGCCGCTCTGTACGCCCTCGTGCGAGCGAGGGAGACAGCGTTTCGTTCGACCTCGGCCGTGAACGTTCGCGACCAAACCTTATAAAGGGGCATTTAACTCCCCTCCGTACCAAACCCCGTTGCGGCCCTCCAAGCTGGCAACCAGATGGTGTATCTCTTTGGCCAAAATCAAGATTGAGAACGTCGTCGCCTCGACCTCCCTCGGGGAGCAACTCGACCTCCAGGCGATCGCCCTCGCCCTCGGCGGGGCCGAATACGAGCCGGAGCAGTTCCCCGGACTCATCTATCGACTGAAGGAACCGAAGACTGCGACCCTCTTGTTCCGGAGCGGGAAGGTCGTCTGCACGGGAGCGAAGAGCCTCGAGCACGTCAAGACCGCGATCGACATGGTCGCGAAGCAGATCGAGGCCGCAGGCATCCCGATCAAGAAGAATCCAGTGATCGAGGTCCAGAACATCGTCGCGTCCTCGGACCTCGGAACGGAAATCAATCTGAATGCCATTGCGATCTCGCTCGGCCTCGAGAAGGTCGAGTACGAGCCGGAGCAGTTCCCTGGGCTCGTGTATCGGATCGACGTGCCGAAGGTGGTCGTCCTCCTGTTCGGCAGCGGCAAGCTCGTGTGCACGGGGGCCCGCAAGCCCTCGGATGTCGAGGAGGCCGTTGAGAAGATCACGCAGGAGCTGAAGGCCGCCGGACTCCTCCGATAGCGCGATGTTAGAACTTCGGACCGAGATTGAGATCGACGCGCCGGTCGAACGCGTGTGGGCCGTCCTGATCGATTTCGAGAGGTTTCCGGATTGGAACCCGTTCATCCGACGGATCCACGGCAATGCGCAGGTCGGTTCCCGACTCGACGTCCTCCTCGGAGCGTCGGGCACTCGCCCGATGCGATTTCGACCCACCGTGAAGGCCGTCGTCCCGAACCGCGAGCTCCGCTGGCTCGGCCGGCTCGGGCTCCCCCGCCTCTTCGACGGCGAGCACATCTTTCAAATCGAGCCGCTCGGGCCGAATCGCGTTCGGTTCGTTCAACGGGAGCGATTCCGCGGCCTACTGGTCCCGCTGCTCGCCCGGAGTCTGAATAGAGACGTCCGCCGCGGGTTCGAGGAGATGAACCGCGCGCTCCGAGAACGCGTCACCGTTTCGGCCGAGCGTCGGCCTGCAGCGGGGAAAGCCTAAGAGAGCGCCCTCGTTTGGCGATGCGTGGCCATTTTCGACAACCACATCCATCTGCGTGCGAGCTTCAAAGGCGTCGAGGCCGCCAAGGCGTTCGAGAAAGCCGGCGGCACGGCGATCCTGCTGACGCACAGCCCGTACCCCGAGACGCCCATCACCCGGGCGGACGACTACCGAGCGGCGTACGGACTCACGCTCTCGATGGCGGATGCGGTCCGCGCCGCCACTCGCCTCCAGGTGTTTGTCGCGCTCGGGCCGTATCCGGTCGAGTTCATTCATCTGAGGGAGACGCTCGGCGAAGCGTCTGCGGTGGACGCCATGACAGGAGCAATCGACCTGGCCGCGAAATACATTCGTGAGGGGAAGGCCGTCGCCTTCGGGGAAGTCGGGCGACCTCACTTTCCGGTCGGCCCGGACATCGTGCGGGCGTGCAACGGCATCGTCGCGTACGCGATGGCTCAGGCCAGAGGCCTCGAATGCGCGGTCGTCCTGCACACCGAGGACCCGACCCCCGCGACGTTCGCCGAGTTCGCGGCAATGGCCATGCGGGCAGGGCTGGATCCCAGGTACGTCGTGAAGCATCACTCGACGCCATTCACTCGATTGGCGGACACCGCGGGACTCGTTCCCTCGATCCTGGCGAAGGAAGATCTTGCCGCGGAAGCCTTGAGAGGCGGACCTCGGTTCCTCCTCGAGACGGACTACATCGACGACCCGTCGCGGCCTGGGGCCGTCCTCGGACCCGCGACGGTGCCGAAGAAGACGAAGGCGTGGCTCGAGAAAGGGGTTCTCACCACGGAGCAGGCCTGGTCCATCCACCACGATCTGCCGGAGAAGACGTACCGCATCGAACTCGACTGACTCGCGCCGCCGGTCCACCGGCTAGCGACGGACGCGGAAGCCGTGGAATTCTCCGTTCGGCTCGGACCAAGAGACCTCGACCGATTGAACTCGGGCATACGGTTGCGAGGTCTTGTTCCACTCGATGCAGGTCTCGATCGTGGACCGGTCGCCTTCGAACACCGCTTCCACGCTCCCGTCCCATCGATTTTGGACGTACCCGTCAAGTCGCATCAATTCCGCTTTCTCCGCGCAATACGCTCGGAAGTTGACCCCTTGCACGCGTCCGCGGAAGACGACGACCGCGCGGGCCTTCACTACGAAGCAATCGAGACGATGTCGAAGAACTTTGTCGTGGCGACCGCCGTCAGAGAAGCCGCCTCCTCATCAAGGCTCGCAGGATGGAGATAGCCCGCGCGGTCCATCCGCTGGGGAGGCCGCACTTTTCTTATACGCCCGCCTGCTATCGCTCTCTCCCCCCGGGCGGTTCTTCATGAAGCGGAACAAGGTCCAAGACCTTCATGTGTCCGACTTCATGTCCACGGAGCTCGTCACCGCGAGCCCGGACGAGACGCTCGGGGATGTCTTGGGCAAGATGAAGTCGAACGACATCCACGAGCTCCCGGTCCTCGATCGCAAGAAACTCGTTGGCGTCGTGACGATGCGCGAGCTCATGCGCCGACGGAACCTCCCGCCGAACACGAAAGTCTCAACGGTCCTCGAAAAACCACCGGAAATCACCCCGGAAACGCCGCTCCCCGAGGCGGCGGAGAAGATGATCTCGGCCGGGTTCCGCGCGGTCCCGGTCGTGAAAGGGAAGGGCCTCATCGGGATCATCTCTCGCTCGGACATCGTCCGCGCGCTCGTCGAGACCCGGGCCTTGGAGGGCGTCCGCGTCTCGGAATTCATGACCCCGAACCCCCAGGCCGTCGCCGAGGACGAAGCGGTCGATCAGGCGGTCCAGATCATGCGGTCCCTAGGCGAACGATCCGTCCCGGTCGTGGACAAGAACCGCCACCTGAGAGGGGTCGTCGGCCTGAAGGACATCGTCGACCTGTTCGCCCAGCCGAAGGTCCGCGAGCAGTACGGGGACCGTGGAGGCCGCGAGGAGAAGGTCGTCCTCGAAGTGAAGAGCGTCATGCGCTATCCGCCGCTCACCGTCAGGCCCGAGGCGGACGTCCACCGCGCGGCCGAGCTGATGGCCAAGAACCACGTCTCGTCCGTCATCGTCACGGAGAACGACGAGCCCGTGGGGATCATCACGAGCCAGGACCTGATGGCGTTCCTGGCGGGACTCCGGGAACGCGAGCAGCTCTTCGTCGAGGTCGGCGGTCTCGAGGACGAGCCGAAGGACACGTACGACGAGATCTACGAGGTCATCCAGAAAGAGATGCGTCGGATCGCGCCGCTCGTGCAACCGCGGACCCTCGCGATCCACTTCCAGAAGTACAAGCCGGAAGGCGACCGCTGGAAGTACTCGCTCCGCGCGCGTTTCACGACGAGCCACCGGATCTACTATGCGCACGAGTTCGATTGGGACCTTCGGGTCGCCTTGACCACGCTCCTCGACACGCTCTATAAGCGGATCATCAAGGAGAAGGAACGCAAGGTCACGGAGCGGAAGCGGCACCACCTGTCAACGTAGGTTCCAGAACGGTCGGTGGGCCCGAATCGTCTCCTCGATCGCGGTGCGACCGCGTACGTTGTCGTCGAGGTTCTCGGAAAGGGCGAGCCGTGTCGTTTGACTGCGAAGCCGCCCGACGACGCCGGTGATGACCTCGCCGAGCGCGTCGAGATGATATCCGCCCTCCAGGGCCACGGCGAGCCGGTTGCCGCACAGCCGGGCGGCTAGGGCCGCGGTTCGACTCATGAGTTCGACGTAACCTGGCGAGGAGAGGACGAGCGACGTGAGCGGGTCGCGGTAATGCGCGTCGACGCCGAGGCTGACGAGGACCACGTCCGGTCGGAACTGCTCGAGGATCGGCTCGATGACCCGGTCGCAGGCCTCGAAGTACGAGGTGTCCCCACAGCCCGCGGAAAAAGGGATGTTGACGGTGAATCCGCGGCCCTCTCCCGTCCCGACGTCTTGGGCGGGACCCGTGCCCGGGAAGATCCCATACTCGTGGGTGGAAATGTACAGGACCGAAGCGACTCCGGCAAAGATGTCGCGCGTCCCGTTCCCGTGGTGCGCGTCGTAATCCAGGATCGCAACCCGCCGTCCGTCCGCAACCTGATCCGCCGCCGCGATTGCGACGTTGTTGAGATAACAGAAGCCGCCCCCGTAGTCGGGGCCCGCGTGATGCCCCGGCGGTCGCACGAGCGATACGCTCGGACGCCCGGTCCCCACCGCGGATCGCGTCCCGTGCAGGACTGCCCCCGCGGCGAGAAGTGCGAGTTCGAAGGTCCCAGGGTGCACGGCAGTCTCAGGGTCGAGCAGCCCTTCGCCCAGATTCTCGAAGGATTCGACGTACGCGTCCCGGTGGACCCGCTTCACCTCGGCACGTGTCGCGGGAGGAGCCTGCTCGACTTCCGTGAATAGCCTTGCCGCTTCCAGGTGCGAGACGATCGCCCGCAGCCGATCCGGCCGCTCCACATGGAGAGGCGAGGCGACGTGATCGAGGAAGCGCGGATCGTAGACGAGCACGGCCGAGGGAGCGCCGGGGCCGACTTCAAGCCATCGCCGAGGGGCCGCCGAGACCGCCCCAAACGAGCTTATCACGATTGAAAATCACGCCGCGAAACATCTGAGAATTATGTCGGCACCCTTAAGCGAACTCGATTTCATATGTTCGATTCACAGCGCGGACAGGGGCGGGATGACAGTCTTTTCGCCGAGAGGTACAGTCGTAATTCTCCTGGTCGGGGCTCTCGTTGCCGTCGGATCGTTGCAACTCGGACGGCCTTCGTCTCGCGTCGAATCGGACACGATGAGCTTCTGGGAGGGGGTGGGACGGGGCCTCGTGACGGCCACGGTGGTGAACGAGACCTATGTCCGCAACGGGGAAACGGTCACCTCGCCGGTCGGGATCCGACTCGACAACGCCGCCGACACGCCGGTCGCCGTCTCCGAGGAGGCCGTGCTGATGAGCCCGCATCCGCTCCAGGCTCCCGCACCGGATCCCCTTCACACGACCCAGGACGCGGTCCTGACCATGGAGACCGTTCCGGCACACGGTTCGCTCACGTATTCGTACGGAGACCTCGTCGTGCAGGGCTTCCTCGCCCATCCCACGTGGTGGTGTTCCGAGGAGTTCCAATTCACCCAGGCTGAGATCCCGTACCGGATCGGTGGAGAGACATTGCCATTCGCGCTGCGTCCCATCCTTGCGAACGAGCATCACGAGGGGTCCGGTTCGAACACCCAGGACGACTTCTGGACCTACCAGCGCTCGAACCCGACGGTCGTCGTCGGCAAGGAGCCGTTGTGGACCCAGATTGACGGGACGTCAGGCCAGCGGATTCACGTGACGATCGATGCGACGAACATCGCGGTGTACACGTTCGAGGACACGATCACGAACGACGTGAACGTGACCCACGGAGCGCTGGAGGACACCGTGCCTGCGGGTTGGAGCGTGGAGGAGGGGAGTTATTCTGTCCCACCCGACGAGATCGTGAGCCACACCGACGGCTCGCGAACGTTGCGGTGGTTCGTCGACCTGCCCGCGGCGTTGGAGGGCAGCTCGGAGGATCCGCAATATCCGTCGGCGTACGAGCCCCTGATTCGTTCGTACACGCTCGTCGCGCCGGCCCTCGCCGCGGGACGGGTGGAGCTGCCGGGAGCACAATCCGACATCGACCGCGACGGGGTCGCGGATGCGGCCTCCGCACCATCCCTCGTGGACGTCGTCCCGGTCGGCACGCCCCACGCGGACGCGGGCGGCCCGTACGCCGGGCAGGAGGGGGACACGATCCTGCTCACCGCGGCCGGGTCGACGGACCCGGACGGCGATCCGCTTCAGTTCCGGTGGGACTTCACGGGCAACGGGACGTTCGAAACGCAATGGTCTTCGTCTCCGACGGCGGAGGCGCGCTACACGGACGACTTCTTCGGGACCGCGGTCGTCGAGGTCTCCGACGGAACGCACGTCGCCTCGGCCGCTGCAATCGTGACGATCGTGAACCGCCCGCCGGAGATCGAGCACCTCGACGCGGTCGCTCAGGCGTCGTTCCGAGTCGAAATCGCGGGCGAGAAGTGGCATGACCTGTCGTTCACGGTAAACTCCGATGCCGGGGTCCTCGCGGCCCTCGATCTCGTTCGGGAACCCGGGAGTCCGGCGAAGCAAGCGGCGACGACGGAAGTCCTGAAGTTCTCCCTTCAGGAACACGTTAGCGCCACGCTCGCGTATACCCCGCTGAACGACCGAGTGAACGGTCAGCTCGGTGGAGACAACCCGGCCAGGATCGTCGTCGTGCTCCCGGACGGACAGGAGCAGCGGATGTTCCACAACTTCAACGCCCGGCACCCGTCGACGTGGACGTGGACCGTGGCGGACCTCGTCCCGTTCATTGCCAGGACCGGCATCACGTTCCGCGCGACGCTTCACGACGCGGGAAGCGACGATCTGATCGCGACGTGGGACTTCGGGGACGGGACGAGCATCCAACAGACGTTCTGGAACAACGGCGTGAGTCCGGATCCGCCGCAGAGCCAAGGAGGGACCGCGCCGTTCGATGTCACCGCGATCGTCGTGCACGGATTCTATCCGAATGGTTCGTCCGCGGTCACCCTGACGGTCCGCGACGACGATGGCGGGGCCACGCAAGCGACGCTCACCCTATCGAATCCTTGACGGGGAAAGGTCTTTAGCGCCTCGCCCGAGTGCCCAGGGCGTGCTGGAAGCCCGCCTAGTCTTGCGAGGAGAACGGGTCCTCCTCCGGCCCCTCGCCTCGACGGACCTTCGGCGCTGCGTGAAATGGTTCTCGGATCCGCAGATCATCCGCTTCCTCGGGCGGGACGCCCCGGTGACGCTCGCGGAAGAAGAGCGCTGGTTCCGCGATTACGAACGGCGGACGGACGAACAGATTTTCGCGATCGAGGTCGAAGGCCAGCACGTCGGGAACCTCGGGCTGCACAAGATCGACCGCGTCCACCGCAAAGCGGAAGTCGGGATCGTGATCGGAGAGCCGTCGTTCTGGTCCCACGGCTATGGCACCGAGGCGATGCGCGTCGTCCTGCGGTACGGCTTCGAGGGGCTGGGCCTCAACAAGATCTCGCTCGACGTGCTCGAGTACAACACGAGGGCCCTCCGGACGTACGAGCGCCTTGGGTTCCAGCGAGAAGGCGTGCACCGCGATGACATCTACAAGGACGGACGCTTCGTGAACGTCATGCGGATGAGCATCCTCGCGCGCGAACTTCGGGAAGGACCGGCCGCCTGACGCACTCAGAGTTCCAACAGGTCCCGCGGCGTCGTGCTCATGTATCGAGGACTACCCTTCGTGATGAGGACGTCGTCTTCGATGCGCACGCCCCCGAATCCGGGGACGTACACTCCCGGTTCATCCGTGAAGATCATGTTCGGACGGAGCACCAAGTCGCTCGACGCGTTCAGCGCACCGCCGTCGTGGACCGCAAGCCCGATCGAATGTCCGAGTCCGTGGATGAACCGCCCCTTGTACTTCGTCCGGTCGATCACATCCCTCGCGGCCGCATCGACCGACTTCGCCTTCGAACCGGGTCTCATCCGCGCGAGCGCCGCGGCCTGGGCCCGGGCAACCGTGCCGTGCATGCGGCGCTGCTCCTCGGACGCCGAGCCCACGACCACGGTCCGCGTGACGTCGGAGCAGTACATGTGGTACATCGCGCCGAAGTCGATCACGATCATGTCCCCGCGCTCGATCTTCCGCTCGCCGGCCGTGTAATGCGGCTCCGCCCCGTTCGGACCGGACCCGACGATCGTGTGGAACGAGGGACCGGTGGCCCCGTTCTTTTGCATCCGGTACACGAGCTCGGAGGCCACTTCGGCCTCGGTGACGCCGGATCGGACGAACGGCAACGTTTCCTCGAAGGATTTCGTCGCGATGTCGCACGCCCTCTGGATCCGCTCGATCTCCTGTGCATCCTTCACGAGCCGGGTCTTCATGACCGCCTCGGAGACGTCGACGAACCGCGTCGACTTGGACGCCTGTTTCTTGAGTCGCTCGAACGCGGCCTGGGTCAGCTCGGACGCGTTGATCCCGACTTTCCGATGGCCTTTGAGCGCGGCCTTTATGCGGCGGGTCGACTCGTCGCGAGTCTGGAATACGTGGAGCGGGAGGCCGCTCTTCTTCGCGGCTTCCTCTTCCAATGCCGACGTCGTGATCTCGCAGCCGCCGTCCGGCGTGAGCCAGGCGCCGCAGCCCTCGAACAGTCCATCCGTCAAACCGGTCGCGTAGAAGAACGAGCGGTCGATGTGCGGCTCGGTCGAATTGAGGAAGACGATCAGGTCCAGGCCGTCGTTCACGTTGCGGAAAATGCGCCGCACGCGGTCGCGCACGAGAATCCCCCGCGCGTAACCGAGCGAGTCTAGTTAAAGGTTCGTCGCCCGGGAAGGATTTTATCCTCCGGACCGGCTGCGCAACCCGATGGCGAAGCGACGCCACCGCGGCATGGAGCGGCGGATCGCCCTGGAACGGATGACGACGCTCTTCCGCCTGGCCGAGGGCGAGGCGCTCCAGCGCCATGCAGGCCGGGCGCGACGGTACGTGGAGCTCGCGCGTCGGATCGGGATGCGCTACAACGTCCGGGTGCCCGCGCCGTTCAAGCGGTCGTTCTGCAAGAAGTGCCTCGCGTTCCTCCTGCCATCGGTGAGCGCCCGGGTCCGCGTGGGACGGGGCCGGGTCGTCGTCACGTGCACCACCTGCGGCGCCGTCCAGCGCTATCCGTACCGTCGGGAACAGGTGGCGCGTCGTGCGTCCCGAGGCTAGTACGACGTCGTCATGTCGATCTTGCCCGCCTTCCGGGCGAGGTATTCCCCGGCCTTGAAGACGGCGATGCTCAGCCCGAAGAACGCTACGCTCGAGATCGCGAGGAACGCGAGGATCGTGAGATCGCTGAAACCGCCGAGGCCGGTCTGGATCCCCTGCAACTCCGCGGCGGGCAAGAGGAGCCGACGGGAGAGGTCGAACCAATACGTCAGCGGGATGACCTTCCCCACGTTACTCAGGCCGCCCGGGAGGACGCTCAGCGGGAAGAGGACGCCGCAGAACACGTAGAAGATCCCCGGGACCGCCTCGGCGATGGTCTGCGTGTGTCGGGCCATGAGGAACGTCGCGCCGCCCAGGGTGATGCCGATCGCGAGGAGGCAGAACAGGCCGAGGATTAAGCTCACGATGAAGACGGGGACGGCGGACCAGCTCATGGTGATCGGCACGGGAGGATTGAGGACGAACGCGCCGAAGGCGAGGGTGATGACGACCGCGAACGAGGCGACGAGGATCTTCGAGACGGCCCGGCCCATCACGTACACGTAGAACGAGATTGGCGAGATGTACACATAGCGGATCGTCTGGTACCACTCCCGGTCCGACTGAATCACCTGGAACGTCCCGAACAGCGTCGAGCCGACGAAGATGAAGAACGCGTTCCCGACGTACATGAAGTCGAACAACGGCTGCGGCCGGACGTTCCCGATCGCGGCGAAGACGACGTACATGAGGACGAGGATGAAGACCGCGGCGATCGGCTTGACGATCGAGTAGATGATGAAGAGCCACGGCTCGGTCCAGTTCGAGTCCATCTCCCAGCCGAGCCAGGCCGCGACCTTGAAGGTCCTCCAGAACGTGCTCACTGATGCCGTGATGTCAACTTCCCCTCCCTCTTCGCGAGGGTCTCGAGATAGGCGAGCGTGTAGCGCGCGAGGATGAGGAACACAACCGCCAGGACCAGCAAGATCTCCAATTCCGTCACCGGCGGGAGGAGCGGCAGCGGCGCGGTCCCCGGCAACGTGAGCTGGCGCAACGCATCCAGCCCGAAGGTCGCGGGGACGATGCTCCCCGCGATCGCGACGGCGGGACCCCATGTGGGGACGGAGAACAGCCCGCCCGCGGGGAAGTACATCCCGCTCGAGAAGAAGATCGGTTCCTCCATGAGGGCCGAGAGGTTCCACGCCTCACGACCCCACAGGAGGTACAGCGAGGCGAACATCATCCCCATCCCGTAGAGCGCGATGAGCGTCACGAAGAACACGGCGAGGAGGAGGAACGGGTTCGCCACGGAGAAGATGACGCCGAACACGACGATGCCGGCCACGAGGGTCGACAGCGCCCGCACGGACGTCATGAACATCCCGCCGATCGCCATGCCGCCGAGGAGGGCCATCCGGTTCATCGGGGCCATCATGTACAGTTGGAGGTTGCCGATCTCCTTCTCCCAGTACAGCTGGCTCGCCATCGACCAGAGGACGTTGAGCCAGAACGCGACCATCGTCCCGCCGAGGACGACCGTCGCCACGAGGGCATTCAGATTTTGGCCCGCCTGGTGGAGCGCGAGGAGTTGGGCCGGCGTCGGCGTACACGGGCTCGGACAGATCGCCGCGGCCTGCGCCTGGTAGAACGCCTGGTAGATGAACACGTACGCCGCGATCCCGAGGAGCGGGAGGAAGACTTCGAAGATCAACCAGGACGGCTCGCGGTTCGCCCCGATCACGCGCGGGTACGCGCGGCCGACGATGCTCCGGAGGTTGAGGCCGAGACGGAACCGGAGGTCCGAACGCCGGACGGTCGCCTCCCTCACTCGAATCCCCTCCCGACCATCCGGATGAAGACGTCTTCGAGGGTCGGCTCCGACTTCTGGAGGGAATGGACCTTCGATCCCTGAGACATGATGTGGCTCAGGATGTCCGCGACGGGCGCCTCGCCGTCGAGGATGAACGTGAGGTGCGTCATGTTCGTCCCGATATCGTTCTTCGAGGAGAAGTTTTTCACGCCGGGGATCGTGGTGAACCCGTCCAGGTTGCGGAGCGCGTCGACCTCGAGCTGGAACGTCGTGTCCATCCGCGCCGTGCGCTTGAGGTTCTCCGGGGTGTCACAGGCGAGGATCTTGCCGTTGTCGATGATCGCGATCCGGTCGCACATCTCATCGGCTTCGGCCATGTAGTGGGTCGTCAGCAGGACCGTCTTCCCCTTGTTCTCTTTGAGCCACTTCATGACGTAGTCCCGGATCGTCCGCGCGGCATTCACGTCGAGGCCGAGCGTGGGCTCATCGAGGAACAGGATGTCCGGGTCCGTCGCGAAGCCGCGGACCATGTTCATCTTCTGCCGCTGGCCGGTGGACAGCGTCCGGACTTTCGCGTCCCGCCGGTCCCACAGGCCGAACACTTTCATCAGGCCGTCGATCCGTTCTTTCGCGACCTTGCTCGGGACGCCGTAGAACTGGGAGAACATCCAGATGTTCTCGCGGGCGGTCAGCAGGCCGTACCCGGTCGTCTCGCCGCCGGACACCATGCCGATCCGTTGACGGATCGGGAAGACGTCCTTCGTCACGTCGTGTCCCGCGACGAACGCCTCGCCGGCCGTCGGCAGGAGGAGCGTGCACAGGATCTTGATGAGCGTCGTTTTCCCGGCGCCGTTCGGGCCGAGGAGCCCGAACAGTTCGCCCTCCGGGATCTGCATCGTCACCCCGCCGAGGGCCGTCGTCGGACCGACCCCGCGCTCGACCTCGTCGGGGTCGGGCTTTCGGAGCCAGTGTCGCTTTCCGGCGAAGATTCGGGTGAGGTCGCGCGTCTCGACCGCGTAGGGCATGGGGGATCGATTCCGATTCTCCTCGGACCCCGCGGAAGGTCGGAGGGCCTACACGGCCAGTCGCTGCCGGTATCGGGTGACGTATCCGGCGATCCGGTTTCGCATCAGGATGCTCCGCACGTCGGTAAGCTCCGAGACCTTTGCCTTGTTGTGCTCGAAGTCATCCGTGAACTCGTTCGGATAGAGCTTTGCGAGTTCAATCGCGACGCGCTTGATGTACGTCGGCCGGATATTACCCAACGATTCACTCCGCTCAGTACGAGGAAGCGCTCCAAAGGGCGTGTGCTAAATAAAGGTTCGGAGGAGAACCGCGACGCGGATGCGTTTCGCGACGCGGGCGGCGTGCCGTTCGCGTCCGCGCCATTATGCGGGCAACTCTTAAATAGGGACCTCGGATACGCCCGATTGGGACCCCGCGCCGCACCGTCCCCCAGGAGCGGATGACGATGGAAGAATCCCTCGTGAACGTCGAATTCCTGAAGAGCTCAAACAATTTCATCGCCCGCATCCAGAGCGAACTCGGCGGCATGCGCGAGTACCGGAGCTCCTCCTTCGAGGAAGTTTTGGAGCAGGTCGTGATCGACCTGCAAGAGGAGTTCGAATCGTACTGATCAGGCGCCGGTCCACGCCGGCTTCCGTTTCTCGATGAAGGCGCGCATCCCTTCCGCCTTGTCCTGGGTCGACCCGACGATCCCGAAGGCCGCGGTCTCGAAGTCCAACCCCGCGGAGAGCGGCATGTCCCACGCCGCCCGGAGGCACGCCTTCGCCAGGGCGATCGCGGCGGGGCCTTTCTCCAGGATCTTGTGGGCCAAAGCTTTCGCCTCCGCGAGGAGGCGGTCTGGGGGCACGACCCGGTTCACCAGCCCGATCCGTTCCGCGGTCGCGGCCGAGATCCGGTCGCCGGTGTAGATCATCTCCGCCGCCCATCCCGGCCCGACGAGCCGCGGGAGACGTTGGCTCCCACCGAAGCCGGGGATGATGCCAATGTTCACCTCCGGCTGGCCGAGCTCCGCGCGGTCCGAGGCGATCCGGATGTCGCATGCCAAGGCGAGCTCGCAGCCCCCACCGAGGGCGAAGCCGTTGATCGCCGCGATGATCGGCTTGTTGCACGCCGCCATCGTGTCGCCGAGCCGCCGACCCATCTCCGAAAAGCGCTGCATCTCAAGGCCCGTCAGGTTTGCCATCTCCTTGATGTCCGCGCCCGCGACGAACGCCCGGTCGCCCGCCCCCGTGAGGATGATCGCCCCGACGTCCTGGGCCATCGAAAGGTGCTCGATCGCCATCGACAGCTCCCGCAGGACCGCGCCGTTGAGCGCGTTCAACGCGTCGGGCCGGTTGATCGTGACGATCGCGAGGCGGTCGTCCATCTCCATCTTGACGAATCCGGGCATGGGAGTCCTCCGGTCGCGGAATGCTTCTGCCGGGGATGAACGTTCCTTGGAGCACCGGTAAGCTCATACGCCCGCGCCACCGTCGGGGAGCCCGGCGGGATGGATGCATACCCTCGCGCGGATCGTGGCCTTTGGTCTCGCACTCCTACTAACCGCGTCTTTGGGGCTTGCGTTGCAGCCGGCGAAGGCCTCGATGGACCGGCCCACCTGGTCCGCCGGCAACTTCTGGGTATACAACATCAGCTCCGGATCCGGCCCCGCAACGGTGACCGGGACGTTCCGGATGGACGTCAGCGGGACCGAGACGGTCACGCTGAACGGAACTGGATATCCGAGCTACCGTGTGGCGTCAGACCTCAAGATCCCCCTGGGCGGAGGACTCACCTTCGAAGTCTTCCCAGTGATCTGGTTCAGCGTGGACACGCTCGCGGTCGTGAAGATCCAAGCCGTCGTCCCGCCTATCCTGAACCTCACGACCCAGACAACGGTCGTCATCGCAGGGAGCCCGCCCCAGACGATTCAGTGGCCGCTGACCGCGGGCGCGACATGGAGCAGCTCCACCGTCGTCTGGACCTCGTCGACGAACGCGACCCGGACGACGTGGGCCCATTCGACCTTGTCGACGACCTTCTCCGTCCAGTCGGACGCGACGATCACGGTGCCTGCCGGGACCTTCTCGACGACGCCGCTCAAAGAATTGAGCGCGAACGGAACCTACACGACGAACTTCTGGTCGGCCCAAGTCGGTAACTGGGCGCGTGTGGGCAGTTACAACAGCACCGGGCAAAACTCGCAAAACTTCAATCTGACGTCCTACGGCTACTCGGGTCCCGGGTTCTTCGGCTCCACCATCCTCGGGTTGCCGGTCTGGATTTGGCTCATCCTGCTCGTCGTCATCGTGGTGGCCATTATCGGGTTCTTCGCGGTCCGACGGCGCAAGCCACCTGCCGTCATGATGCCTCCGCCGATGCCGCCGCAGGAACCGCCGATGGGTCCGTAAGGTCCCATCACGCCCGAGGGTACTCGTACACGCCGCGGCCCGTCTTCCTTCCGAGCCGCCCAGCCCGAACGTACTTCCGTAGGAGCGGCGAGGGCCGGAACTTCGGATCGCCCGTCTCGCGGTGAAGGACCTCCATCACGTCCAGGCCGATGTCAAGCCCGGTGTAGTCCGCGAGTTCGAACGGTCCCATCGGCATGTTCGTGCCCAGCTTCATCGCCTTGTCGATGTCTTCCGGGGTTGCGACGCCTTCCTGGAGGAGGTTGAAGGCCTCGTTCATCATCGGAACGAGGAGTCGGTTCACGACGAACCCGGGTGACTCTTTCACTTCGACGGCCTCCTTCCCCAGCTTCGAGCACAGGTCCCGGATCAGCCGCACCGTTTCATCGCTCGTCTCCGAGCCCCGGATCACCTCGACGAGCTTCATGACCGGAGCCGGATTGAAGAAGTGCATGCCGACGACACGGTCGGCGCGTTTCGTCGCGCTCGCCATCTCCGTGATGCTCAGGGAGGATGTGTTCGAGGCGAAGACGACCGTGGGCGGGCAGAGCCGGTCGAGTTCCGCGTAGAGCTCCTTCTTGATCTCCATCTTCTCGAAGACCGCCTCGATGACCAGCTGAGCACCGTCGACCGCCTCCTTCAGCGACACGACGCCTCGGATCTTCGCGAGGATCGAGTCGACTTCGGCCTGCGTCATCTTGCCGCGTTCGACGCGCTTTTGAAGCGGTTCGCGGATCCGACGGAAGCCGCCGTCGACGAGGCGCTGGTCGATGTCGCGCATCGCCACTTGAAATCCGGCGGCGGCACACGCCTGAGCGATGCCTGCTCCCATTGTACCCGCTCCCACGACGGCAATCTTCCGGAGATCGGCCAGATTCACGGTCGCCACCTCGTCGCGCGAGAACGCTTCGCGAGCCCTAAAGGCTGTGTTTATAAGCGGTTTCGGTAGGCTCATATCCCCTCCGGGGCATCGGCGCGGCGGAGGAACCCCGATGCGACGCCCTCCGAGGTCCCTTGTCTGGATGGCGGTATTCGCGATCGCCGTCGCCGCGGTGCTGGCGACCGCACCCCGAGCCGCGGCCGCCCAGAATGCGCCCGCGTGGAGTCAGGGTGATTTCTGGGTGTACACGCGGACGGCGGGCGGTGGCACCAGCACGGTCCGCATCGATGTGAACGAGCGCACGACGCTCACGCTGCCCTCCGGCACGTACAACGTTTGGCACCTGACCACGACCACGACGGACGCCGGCGGCAACTCGACCGTTCAGCACAGCTGGGTCGTCGACTCGAACCTCGCAATCGCGAAGGCGAACTTCACCTTGCCACTCCTCGGCGACGTCCAAGTCACATTCGATCCGCCCCAAGCAGGAGCCGTCTTTCCTCTGACGGCGGGAGCGCAGTGGTCCCTGAACACGACGCTTCGCGTGGTGGGCATCTCCTTCAGCCTCAACATCGCGTACAGCGGCACGGTCCTCCGGGAGCAATCGACGTCGGTCGCCGCGGGGACGTTCAACGTCGCGGTCATCCGCAATCCGTCGACGGCCACGGCTCACAGCGAGGACCAATATTCCGACGGCGCGGGGAACTACGTGAAGCGGGAATCGTACGACGGCAGCGGAAACCGTGTTGCCGACCAAGAACTGACGTCGTACCGGTTCCAGTCCGGATCCTTCGGACTGTTGCTCATCATCGGCTCCGCCGTCGTTATTGCGGCGGCCGCGATTGCCTTGGTCATCGTCGTGCGCCGGCGGAGGCGCGCGTCGATGCCGCCGCCACCGGGATCCAGCCCGCCGCAGGCGCCACCGCCTCCGTGAGGGGCGCAGGCGTTAGATAGGCCCGGCACCCGTGACCGGGCGTGCGAGGCGGACCCTACGCGGCGATCGCTTTGGCGGTCGTTTCCGTCTCGTTCGCATCGATTTTCATCACCTGGAGCGAGTCGCCTCCCATCACCATCGCCCTGTACCGCCTGGCCATCGCCACGTTGATCATCGGGGCGACGATTCTCGTGCGCAGCGGCGTCCTTCGCCGCGAGAACACGCTCCTCCGGATACCTCGGCGCGATGCGGCCATCATGGCACTGATCGGAGGGATCCTCGCGACCCACTTCGCGCTGTGGATCTCCTCGCTGAAGGTCGAGGGCGAGTCCATTGCGTCGTCGGTCGTGCTCGTCACGTCCCATCCGCTGATGGTCGGCCTGCTCTCGCATTACGTCCTCCGCGAGCGCCTGAACCGCTGGATGGCCGTCGGGATCGTCCTCGGCTTCACCGGCGTCGTGTCGATCGCCCTCGCCGACTACGGATTCGCGGGGAGCCTCCTCTATGCGGACATCCTCGCGTTCAGCGGCGGCGTGATGGCCGGATTTTACTTCCTGCTCGGCCGACGGGT
>WNFE01001073.1_pt1 | contig 20482 bp, 15 predicted proteins | sample 5400451 | NCBI WGS metagenome assembly WNFE01 (sample SAMN13153344, study PRJNA577476) | soil metagenome | isolation source: 200 cm saprolite under Douglas fir tree site 2 hole 2 | place: USA:California | collected 2015-04-18
TTGGAGTCGATCCGGTCGACTCCACCATCGTCTACATGGTGTACTCGGGTGGAGACCTCGAGCTGCCGTACCGCTGTGCGGGCGCCGACGGATTCCATAGCGACATTCTTTTCCGAAAATCGGTGGACGGTGGGGACACGTTTACCGATCCGATTCCGATCAACCAGGACGGACCGGGGTCTGATCAGTACTACCCTTGGATGGACGTCTCGGCCGATGGCACGATTTGGGTCGGCTGGAATGACCGGCGCGATGATCCCAACAACTTCTTCTCGCGCTGGTATCAGGCGTTCTCTACCGATCAAGGCCAAACCTGGACGGAATTCCCGGTCACTGACGTGATGGTTCACCCCGGCACCTTTATTGGCGACTATCACGGCATGGCAGCCCAAGCGGGACTGCTGCTCGGAATGTGGTTCGATACGCGGATCAACCCGTCAGGAGATCCGTATACCCATCCGGGAACGCCTTAGCGGTTCTCCCTTCCAACTGCTTCAGTTAGCGACCGAAACCCATCTCGGGCCAACAGCTGCCGTAGGCCGCGAAGCATCCGTCCCACGACAGCGGGGCCCTGGTAGATCAGCCCGGTGTAGATCTGCACGGCGTTCGCGCCTGCGCGAATCTTTTCGTATGCGTCCACGGCGCTGAAGATTCCTCCAACTCCGATGATCGCAAGACGCCGATCAGCACGTCCGTACAGGCGCCGGATGACTCTCGTCGCCCTCTCTCGCAAAGGCGCCCCGGAGAGCCCGCCATCCTCCTTTGCAAGCGGATGCGAAAATGGCCTTTCGAGCGTCGTGTTGGTGGCAATGATGCCACTCACTTGGTGCGCCAAGGCGATGTCAACGATTTGATCGAGCGCAGGATCGTCCAGGTCGGGTGCAATCTTCACGAACAGCGGCTTGGGACCGATCCGGGCGAGTCGCGTTTGCACAGCGTCCAACAATTGAGGGAGTCGGTCCGGGTCCTGCAACTCGCGCAGGCCCGGCGTATTCGGGGAGCTCACGTTGATGACCAGGTAGTCGCTGACCGTCGCCAGTCGATCGACGCACTGCAGATAATCGTCAACCGCGCGCTCTAGAGGCGTGTCCTTGTTTTCCGCCTGAGGTCGCGGAGTCACTGTTCCGACTTCCACCGCGCCAAATCCCAAAGCGAAGAGGCCCGAGATCGCCTCCGCATTCTTGTCGAGTCCGGCTGCCAGGCCTACCGGGTTTGGGAACGCCAGCCCGGCAATCTGCGAGCCGAGATCCGACTGTGCGTCGAGGGCCCTGCGCCTCGTCCAGTTCGCGATTGCGATGCTTCTTCCGAGCCAACGCAAAGTCCACATGCCCAGTCGGTGGGCTGCTTCCTCCGGCAGCAGGAAGAGAATCGCACGGATGAGGCGATACATGTCATCAGGCCTGGTCCCGTCCCGTTACTGGATGAAAGAGTATTGGCGGGCCCAGGCCAGCGTCTGGTCGATTTGCTTGGCTGTCAAGATACGGTTCTTTTCAACGAAGTCGATCTCCTGCTGCATCGTGGTGTCGAGCAGGTAGGGTCCATCCGTGTTGATCGTGATTTTGACTCCACGGTCCATGAGTGTCTGGGCAATGTGAGCCATCTCTTTGACGTCTTGAACGGCTTTGGTCTGCAGGTTGGAGGTTGGGCATAGCTCGAGCACGACGTCACGCTGCTTGAGCACCTTCATCGCAGCTTCGTCGTAAGCCGCGCGGATTCCGTGCCCGATGCGATGCGGATTGAGCTTCTCCACCACCGAAATAACGCCTTCCGCGCCAGTACCCTTCGTTTCGCCCGTGTGCACCGTGGTCTTCAGGCCCATCTTGCGGGCTCGTTCGTAGAGATCCTGATAGGGAGCGAGCACCTCCGGCTTGAGCTCCAGAGCCTCCTTCTCGGTCCCGGCGAGGTCGATGCCAATCACTCCCCGACTGCGGTACCGGATCGCCTTTTCCAGCATGATGCTGTTGAGCGAGTGGTCAAACTCCCGCGCCAAGCAGAAGATCAAACCCGCTTTGACTCCGTATTCGAGCATCGCCTGATCCATTCCTCTCAGCGCGGCATGAATGATGTGATCCAGGTCCAGCTCGGAGCGAAGGTTTCGCTTCATCGGATTGAAGCGAAGCTCGATCTGCGTCACAGAACTTCCGCGGTATTCCTTACCGATCACCTCGTACACCGAGCGTTCGATCGCCATCGGAGAGCTTTGAATCTTTTCCGTCCAGGTGTGCATGATGGCAAGGTAGTCCTCCAGGTTGGAGACCTTGCCCGGACGGACGGTGATCAGCTCAACGAACTCCTGATAGTTCTTGACCGGCAGCTTGAAGCCCTGTTGGTGGGCGATGGACCAAAGAACGTGAGGCGCGACGGCGCCCCCGAGGTGAATGTGAAGGTCGATTAGGTCGCGCGTCATGATGAAAAATAGCCACAGGAGCCTCTCCGCGTCGAGGTTGTTTCGCGTAGAGTTCGGCAGGTGATGGCACAGCTGATCGACGGAAAGGCAATCGCCGGCCAGGTCCGCCGCGAAGTCGCGGAAGAGGCGAGGCGGCTCCGCACCTCGCGCGGAATCACTCCCGGCCTGGCCGTGGTGCGGGTGGGAGAGGATCCGGGATCGAAGATTTACGTGACCGCGAAGCGCAAGGCAGCCGAGGAAGTGGGCTTTCGCTCGTGGGAGTACCACTTCGACGCGAGCGCCAGCCAGGCCGATGTACTCGCGCAGGTGCAGAGCTTGAATCGCGATCCCTCGGTGCACGGCATCCTGGTGCAACTACCGCTGCCGGATCAGCTGATGTCAGACGAGATCATTTCCGCCGTGTTACCCGAAAAAGATGTCGACGGGTTTCACCCGATCAACGCTGGAAATCTTTTCTTGGGCCGGCATGGAATGCGGCCGTGCACTCCAATGGGGATCATGCGGCTACTGGAGGCAGTGCACTGCGAGATCGCGGGAAAACGGGCGGTGGTGGTGGGCCGCAGCAATATCGTCGGAAAACCCACTGCGATGCTACTGCTCGCCGCCAATGCGACGGTCACGATTTGCCACCGAAAGAGCCGACTCGAGCAAGAAGTCGCTCAAGGGGATATCGTCGTGGCCGCGGTGGGCGTTCCAGAGCTGATCAAGGGCAAATGGATCAAAACCGGCGCGGTGGTGATCGACGTCGGGATCAACCGCACGCCGGCCGGAACGCTTGTTGGAGACGTCGAGTTTCAGGCGGCAGCGGAGCGCGCTTCGTTCATCACCCCAGTGCCGGGAGGCGTGGGTCCGATGACCGTCGCGATGCTGATGCGCAACACGCTGCTGGCCGCTCAACGCTAGAGGTCTGCCGGATCGTAAGTTTGCAAAACGGGGAGTGTGGGGCGCAGAGTCAGCCCCGAGCTTCGATCTGGGAGGGGGAAACAATGAAGAAGCTGCTCATGGTGTGCTCGATTCTTTGCGTTTTTGCCCTTACCGCGATCGCTGGCAACAAACCCGCTGGGGGCACGCGAACCGTAACTGGGGCGTTCAGAACGGTCTACGTACCGGATGACGGAAGTTCCACGACCTTGAGCACGCCTCCGCCGTTTCGGGAGAGGCCGATCGCGCTTCTGGTTCCCGACGACAGCCCAACCGGTTACACCGAATTTCCGATCACCCTCGGAGCAGACAACACCTTCACCGTCGAAGGAGTGCCAACCGGCTCATACTTCCTTCGGCTGGACATCACCGTCAACTACTACCCGGTTCCAGTCATCTTCAGCAATCTGTTCGAGCTGACGGCTGACCCCCCCGACCTTTCCGTCGTGAGCGCGGCGCGCTCTGACCTCGCGCGGGTGACCACCAGAACGCCCGTAACGCTAAATATTACGAACATGCAGCCGTGGCAGGTCGGCAATCACTTTCTGATTTCGAGCTCACAGGGTGACGTCTACGAGAGACCCCTGATTGCCCGTCTAACGCCGCCTCCGAATCCCGGTGACACTTCCTACATCGGGACCTTTGACTGGAGCGGGGCTTCCACCTCAGGGAACACTCCTGGGCTGCCGGCTGCGGCCCACGGTGACGTGGTGTTTTTCAACCAACGCTCGACGCTCAGGATCGGGCAAGGCGACAGTGCCGCCGACCTCCGATATGCGAGCAGGTACGCGCGCCTGACGGACGTCACGGTGACCGACGGCACCCCGTCGACGCTGATGGCTTCGTTAATTGAAACGCCAATGACTGGGCGGCTGAGAGCGGACGTGCGCGGGAGCGAATTCGCTGCGCTCGCGCCAGAGGTGAATCCCAGCGCTCGACCTACCCAGGACCCGTTCGGCAACCTTGGCTTTTCGATATTTGCTGTGCCGCACTCGGTTCAGTATCCGGACAGGCCCGCTTCGTCGACGTCATCACTCTTCTATTTCCAGAGCGTGACCCCCACGAGCACGAACTTTGATTACGGAACTTTCAACTATCCGCAGTTTCACGATTCGCTTTGGACCGAGTACCGTCAGCTGCTCTACTGCTTCGACGTTACTCTGCGAGCACCTGGAACGAAGGCGCCGATCGAGCTGACATGCGCAGCATACGTGTTTTCTGCCGTTCCGATGTCGCCCCCGCCGACCGATCCGATGGCACCTGTGCTCGGGCCGCCCACCGCGCCCCTGATTAATGGCGAAGATGCCTTTGCCCCGCATGCCGGCGTGGGTTTCCAGCCCGTCATTTCTTGGTCGCCACCTGACCTGGGAACTGCCACTTCGTATTTTGTGTCGATCTACAGCCTCAGCCCTGTCGAGGAAGGCGAGCGTTTCGCATCAGCGGCGGTCTATAGCGGCACGTCGTTCAAGGTCCCTCCGGGATTCTTGAGGCCCGCGCACGTCTACTACGGAGTGATTTCAGCGTTTCAGGCCGATTTTGACGTGCTGGACGGCCCGATCTACCGCTCGGGTACTCCCGAGCATCAGACGGATTGCGTCATTGGCGCCTTCACGCCCTGAACGCTCGTCAGGATTTTCGCGCGCGCAAGGCGGAGACGATCATCCGGGTCGCGGTCGATCGGTTCAGCGTGTAGAAGTGAATGCCCGGCACGCCTCGATCGAGTAGTTCCATGCACTGCACGGTCGCGTGGGCCACTCCCAACTGGGTGATCGCCTCCGGGTTGTCCTTCACCTTTTCCAGCTCGAGCGCCAATCGCATCGGCACGGTCGCCCCGCACATCCGGGTGAAGCGATTAAGCTGTTCATAGTTGGTAATCGGCATGATGCCCGGAACGATTGGGACGTTCACTCCAACGCGTCGCGCGCGCTCGACGAAGTCGAAGAAGAAGGCGTTGTCGAAGAAGAGCTGGGTAATGATGAAGTCCAACCCAGCGTCGACCTTCTGTTTGAGGTTGTGAAGGTCCGCCTCCCTCGAGGGCGTCTCGATGTGCCCCTCCGGGTAACAGGCGCCCCCGATACACATCGTATGATCGAGGCTGCGGATGAAGCTGATCAGCTCGGCTGCGTAGCGAAATCCTCCCGGCACCGGCTGAAAGTTGGCTTGGCCGAGCGGTGGATCTCCGCGAAGCGCGAGCACGTTTTCCATCTTCGCGTTGCGGATCCGGTCCACAATCTCCTGGAGCTCCTCCCTGGTATGTCCGACGCAGGTGAGATGAGCCATCGCCTCGATCCCGGTAAGCGCCTTGATCTGCGAGACCAGACCCAGCGTTCGATCGCGGGTGCTTCCGCCTGCTCCGTAGGTGACGGACACGAATCCAGGCTCAAGCGGAGCCAATTCTCCCAATGTCGTTAGGAGGTTGGCCGCCCCTTCGTCGGTCTTGGGGGGAAAGAACTCGAAGGAGAAACAGGGATTGGAGGGATTGAGCCGGTTTCTAATCTTCATCAGCTTGAGCTGTACAACCCTTCCTTGATTGGAGGGGACGGGACGTTATAGTCCACCTCCCGTTACCCCTCGGAGCGCGCCGAGAATGCCCCAAAAAACGCCACTATACGATGCCCACCGCAAGCTCGGGGCGAAGATGGTGGAGTTCGCCGGCTGGCAGATGCCCGTTCAATATAGCTCGGTGATCTCCGAGCATGAGGCGGTGCGGACCGCCGCCGGGATGTTCGACGTTTCCCACATGGGCGAAATTGAAATCCGCGGCCAGGGAGCGCTCGAGGTCTCCAATCGATTGATCTCCAATGATCTCGCACGGATTAAAGATGGTCAGGCGGTTTACGCCGGGTTGCTGAACGAGCGAGGTGGCTTTGTTGACGATGTCGTAACCTACCGCTTCTCGCCCGAGCGGATCTTCATCTGCGTCAATGCCAGCAACCGCGAGAAAGACTTCGACTGGATTAGAGGCCATGCCAAAGGCGTGGAGGTCCTCAATCGCAGCGACGAGTTCGCCCAACTGGCGGTTCAGGGTCCGCGGGCGGCTGAGATCCTTCAGCGGCTGACGGCAGTGGATCTCTCAAAGATTGCCAACTACCACTTCACCGAAGGGAAGGTCGCGAACGTCCACTGCATTATTTCGCGGACCGGGTACACCGGCGAGGACGGCTTTGAGCTCTATTGCAGCCCGGAGCAAGCAGAGCGCCTGTGGTTCGCGATCCTCGACGAAGGAAAACAGGATGGCATTCAGCCGGCAGGGTTGGGAGCACGCGATTCTTTGCGCATCGAGATGAAGTACGCGCTCTACGGCCACGACATCGATGATGCTCATACGCCGCTCGAGGCCGGACTGGGATGGATTGTGAAGATGGAAAAAGGAGAGTTTGTGGGCCGGGAAGTACTGCAGAAGCAAAAAGCCGAGGGCGTTCGCCGCAGGCTGGTTGGCTTCGAGCTAATCGGAGCGGGCGTACCACGAGAAGGTTACTCACTCTTGAAGGATGCGAATCCGATCGGTGAGGTCACCTCGGGAACGATGGGGCCGTCGGTGAAAAAGCCGATCGGTATCGGCTACGTGAGAGCGGACCTTTCGATGGAAGGGTCCACCTTCGATGTGGACATTCGCAGTCGCGCGGTTCCGGCGAGAGTTGTCAAAACCCCTTTCTGGAAGAAATCCTAGGAGCCTGACGATGGCGAACAACCCGAGCAATCTGAAGTACTCAAAGGACCACGAATGGGCGCGCGCGCAGGGCAAAGTGATCGTGGTAGGCATCACCGATCACGCTCAGGAAGCGCTCGGCGACGTGGTGTACGTAGAGCTTCCGAAGGTCGGCGATTCGGTCACCGCCGGAAAGCAATTTGGCGTGATCGAGTCAACCAAGGCGGTATCGGAACTCTTTGCTCCGATCAGCGGCAAAGTCGCGAAGATCAATAGCGCGTTGGTGGACTCACCGCAGACGGTCAATCAGGACCCATATCAAGCGGGCTGGCTGATAGAGATTGAGGCATCCGACCCAGGCCAGCTTGATAAGCTCCTCGACGCCGCCGCCTATGAAAAGCTGGTCGCGAGCAGCGAAGGGTAACTGTCTTTCTGTCCAATTCAACAACACCGGTTATAGATGCGCCGGCCCGCGCAGGCTGACGCAGAGGACTATCCAAAGATGGCTGTAGACTTCAAACAATCCGACTCCTTCGTACACCGCCACATCGGGCCTGATCAGGCCGAGATCGAGCAGATGCTCCAGACGCTGGATCTCGCCTCGCTTGAGGAGTTGGTGGAACGGGCCGTCCCCAAATCAATCCGGCTCAAAGGCCGGCTTCGGCTGCCAGATGGGGTCAGCGAGTTCGAGCTGATTCGGCAACTGCGGGAGATCGCTTCGGCCAATCAGGTCTACAAGTCCTTGATCGGAATGGGGTACTCGGACTGCATCACGCCGCCCGTGATTTTGCGGAACGTTTTGCAAAACCCTGGCTGGTACACCGCGTACACGCCCTATCAAGCGGAGATTGCTCAAGGCCGCCTGGAGGCATTGCTCAATTTCCAAACGATGGTGATCGATCTGACTGGACTGGAGATCGCCAACGCATCGCTGCTGGACGAGGCGACGGCTGCCGCGGAAGCCCTCCACCTGATTCAGCAGGTTACCAATTCGCAGGCCCCGTTCTTCGTTTCTGAGGAGTGCCACCCTCAGACCATCGAGGTGGTGAAAACCAGGGCGGAGGCTCTGGGAATCCGGATCGCGCTCGGTGATCACCGACGGTTCGACTTTTCGAGCGGTGTTTTCGGCGCCCTTTTGCAGTATCCCACCTCGGACGGCGCAGTGCTCGACTACCGAGCGGTTTGCGAGCGGGTTCATGCCGCGGGCGGATTGGTTGCGGTAGCTGCGGACCTACTGAGCTTGGTCTTGCTGACTCCGCCAGGAGAGTTCGGCGCCGACGTTGCGCTCGGAAACACTCAGCGCTTTGGCGTGCCGCTTGGCTACGGTGGGCCGCACGCCGCCTATTTCGCCACCAAGGCGGCCTACGCACGGCACCTGCCCGGTCGGATCATTGGCGTTTCAGAGGATGCTCAGGGACTGCCGGCCCTGCGAATGGCGCTTCAGACGCGCGAGCAGCACATTCGCCGAGAGAAGGCGACCAGCAACATCTGCACCGCCCAGGTGCTGCTGGCGGTGATCGCCAGCATGTACGCCGTCTATCACGGCCCAAAAGGTCTGAAGGCAATCGCGGAGCGGGTTCATGCCCTTGCCGTCCTGTTGGCGAAGGGACTGACTCGACTTGGGTATAAGCCAAGGCACGAGCGAGTCTTTGACACGCTGCGGATCGAGGCGAGCCCGGAACGGGTGACGGAGATCCTCCGAGCCGCGGAAGCCGCTCGGTTCAATCTTCGAAGGATCGACGACCGTTCGCTCGGAATTTCCCTGGACGAGACGACGGAGCTGTCCGACGTGGAGAAGCTCTGGACGGTGTTCGCGCTGGGTAAGCCGACCGGGCTCTCGATATCCGATCTGGCCAAAGAGGAGGTGCCGTCGTTTGACCCGCCATTCTCACGGCAGAGCGCTTTTCTGAAGCATCCGGTTTTCAATACCCATCACTCCGAAACCGAGATGCTTCGCTACCTCAAGCGGCTCGAGTCACGCGATCTTTCGCTCGCTCAGGCGATGATCCCGTTGGGCTCGTGCACGATGAAGCTCAATGCCACCACCGAGATGCTGCCGATCACCTGGCCCGAGTTCGCCGGCATTCATCCCTTTGCTCCACCCGGGCAGGCGCAGGGTTACCAAGTCCTGTTTCGCCAGCTGGAAGATTTTCTCAAGGAGATCACCGGCTTCGCGGCGGTGTCGCTGCAGCCAAACGCGGGCTCGCAGGGAGAGTACGCCGGCCTACTGGTTATTCGCGCTTACCACCAGAGACGAGGGCAGGGGCACCGAGACGTCTGTCTGATTCCGTCCTCCGCGCACGGCACCAACCCCGCGTCCGCGGCGATGGCGGGTTACCGGGTGGTCGTCGTGCAATGCGATCTTCACGGCAACGTTGAGCTGTCGGACCTCAAGGCGAAGGCCGCACAACATCAGGATCGGCTGGCGGCCTTGATGATCACCTATCCGTCGACGCACGGGGTTTTCGAGGAAGACGTCCAGCAAATCTGCGCCGTCGTGCACCAGCACGGGGGTCAGGTCTACATGGATGGCGCCAACCTGAACGCGCAAGTCGGGTTGTGCCGTCCGGCCGAGATCGGCGCCGATGTTTGTCATCTCAACCTGCACAAGACGTTTTGCATCCCGCACGGCGGCGGAGGCCCGGGGATGGGGCCAATCGCGGTGGCATCGCATCTCGCGCCCTTTCTGCCCACCCACCCGGTAATCAGGACCGGAGGAGCGAACGGAATCGGCGCCGTTTCAGCCGCGCCCTGGGGGAGCGCCAGCATTCTTCCGATTTCTTGGGCCTATATCGCGATGATGGGAGGCCAGGGGCTCACCCGCGCGACCCAGGTTGCCATCCTCAACGCCAACTACATCGCCAAGCGGCTGGAGAGCGACTACCCGGTGCTGTATCGCGGCAAGCACGGACTGGTGGCCCACGAGTGCATTCTTGACATGCGCCACCTCAAGCGCTCGGCGGGAATCGAGGTGGAGGACGTAGCCAAGCGTTTGATGGACTATGGGTTCCATGCGCCGACGGTGTCGTTTCCGGTGTCCGGAACGATGATGGTGGAGCCTACGGAGAGCGAGCCGAAGGCGGAGCTGGATCGCTTCTGCGACGCGATGATTGCGATTCGCAACGAGATTCGGGAAATCGAGAGCGGCTCCGCTCCTCGAGAAAACAACCTTCTCAAGAATGCACCGCACACCGCTACCGTCGTCGTCGCTTCCGAGTGGAACCGTCCCTATTCGCGCGAGCGCGCCGCGTTCCCGACCGCCTGGTCCCGTCAGTACAAGTTTTGGCCTGCGGTCAGTCGATTGAACAACGTGCTTGGAGATCGCAACCTGATGTGCTCCTGCCCGCCGATCGAAAGCTACGCGGATTCGCCCCCGGCGCGCGAAAGAAACAGCGCCGCCTAGCGAGGGTTGAGCGTCCGACGAGTCAGTTGTTGCCGCGGAAGAGCCGAAGCCTGGGACCGCTACCGAGTTCGAGGAAGAAACCGAACTGGAAGCGCACCGTCGAATCCGCAGCTAGCAATCCAGGCGGCGGATTGGGAAAGGGCTGGGCTCTTTGGAAGGAGGCGATCGCCTCCATGTCGAGAAAATCTACCCCGCAGCTCTTCTCGACGAAGATTTCCTTCACCATCCCCTTCTCGTTGAGCGCTACGGTCAAGATCGTGAACCGGTCCTTGCCTCCGTAGATATTGAGCGAAGGATCTCGCATTCGCAGCTGCGTCCCTGGATCCCAATGCATTCCGACGCTCTGCTTTACCCGGTTGAAGAAGGTTGAATACTTCCATTCCTTGGTGTTGAGGTAAGTGCCTTCTCCCTCGTCGACGTCCGCCAAGTGATCGTTCGGAGCGGCGCCAGAGAGCTTGTCCAAGACGGAATACGAGGGTACCAGACTGGCGATCCCTGGGGTGCCGCGTTTGCCGGCGGAGCCCTCTTCGCTTTGCTCCCCTGGTGCGCCGGGTTGAATCTTGAGACGATTGGAATTGCCGACGACTTCGGCACTTTCGCTGCGGTTCTGCACCGGAGTGCCAGGGCCGTCACCCTTCTTGCTCTCCCGCATCGCGACTTCCTGGCGCTTCTTGATATCTGGAACTTCGAAAACGTTCTTCGCGGACTTATCGCGCAGTGGCCGGTCGTCGTTGGCCATGCCGTTGTTTCCGACGATCTGCATTCGATCCGCGTTCCCATTGCTCTCCTGAGGCGTTGAGCTACTGCGGCGTGGCATCGCGTTGCGATAAAAGGCCGTTTGCTCCTTGGCGCGCGACTCCTTCGCGACTTTGTTGTTTTTTTCCGCCAAGTACTTGGCATCGTCAGGCGGCGCCACGCCATTGCCTGGCGGGGTGTCCACCACTTGTCCGCGAGGCCTGTCCTCGGGCTTCTTCTCCTTCGGCGTCTCTTGGCGCTTGGCCAACGCTGATTCACGCTCGGGTGCCGAACGGCCTGGCGGCTTGCCGCGGTTCTGCGCCCATTGGTCCGCCGTCAGGGGCCGCAACGTCACCGGACGCGGCGGTGGATATTTGCCCCGATACCCAGGAACGTTCATCGTCAGCAGCGAAAGAAAAAGGATGACGGCGAGGAAAGCGAAGTGGCAGGCGATTGCCACCGCCAGCGCAGCCGCTGCGCGCCGGAGTCGTTCGGGCCGTTTTGGCCTGCGTCGTGATGGAATCAGCAGGGACGGCATGGGGCTATTCTACCTTGACCCCCAAAGTGAGGTTTCGTTGCGAAAGAATACTTAACACCCTCAGGAAAATTGCCCTACTCGCGAAGATTGCACGTCTTTCTGGGTCATCCGCACCTCAGTACAAAGGGCTCGGCTCCGCGCCGTTAAAATAGTGTCGCAGAATCGCTTGATAATCGTGCCCCGCCTCCGCTCGACCGATCGCACCCATCTGGCACATCCCCACTCCATGTCCCCAGCCGCCACCCCGGAAGTTCCAGCCCTTAAGCCGCCCCTCCGCGTCCCTCTCGGCTTCCACCAAGAACATTGAACTATTAAGCATTCCAAAAAGTTTCCTGATTTCAAGCTCACCACGCACTTGCCTGGCCTTGCGTTGTCCAGCCAACGTCACCGCTCGCGCTCGCCCGGAAACCCCTCGCTCGGTGACGGAAATCGCCTCCACCGGTCCAATCCCCAAGGCTTGAGTGAGCCGATTCATTTCCTCGCTGCTAAAGTGCCGGGTCCAACGGTACCTATCTGGCTGAACGAAGCTCGCGAGTCGACAAGCAGCCGGGGCGGTGGCGGTCAGAAAATCCGGCAGTTCCGATGGGCTGGTATGTTCGCCTGGAGGTGAGAGGAAATCCGGCTTACCGCGAAGATTCGGATCGGGAAGGCCACCCCAAACGACTTCATTGTTTTCGGTATGGCCGCCGCAGACTGCGCTGTAGACCGCGTTGACCAGATGTCCATCCGGGGAAAACAGCGCGACTCCCCGCGTCGCATCGACGGCGGCATTGGTGGTCGGCGTTTCTCCCGAGATTCCGCGATAAACAGCGCAATGCTGTTCGGCGCACAGAAAGTATGGGTCCGCCAGGTGCCGAGTTCCAATCTTCGCAAGCACTTCGGTCCGGGCGGTTATCGCCTGGGCCTTCAACGCCTCCATCGGGGCCCGGGAAAACATCTCTGCCGGCACCAGGCCCCGGAGCAGATCCTCCAATGAAAGCAGATTTACGACTGCCAACATGCCTCGGCGATCGACAGTGACATCGATTGCACCGCGGTAGCTTCGATCTTCAAAGCCATGGAAGTCATATCCGACGCCGTGCTCGACTTGACTGACCTTGAGCGGACTTGCGTCCAGGCTTTCGATCGTCAGACGATTCGGACCCCCCGCTACGGTGTGCCCGGACCCATCTTCAAGTTGAAGCGTGCCATGCGCCGGCTTCTGCAGCTCCTCGAACAGAAGGGTTTCGCGGCCGTGCGTTTTGAAAATGCTCTCCTGCTGGCGCTCTGCTTCCGACGCGGTTGCCGCGGGTTCCAGCAACAGCAGGCGACGGCGGTTGTCGATCACCTTGCCGCGCACGCCGTACAGCGCCCCGATGGTGTGAGTGCGCACTTTCAGACCGCGGCGCTCCCACAACTCCCGCTCGGCCGCAAGTCCTGCGCTGTCGGCAAAAGGCAACTCGGCAAGCTGAACGGAGGTTCGGACGATCGCTGGCTCGCTCGCGATCCGGCGAATCGTCCAGGATGATCCGGCATCGCCCATCACCGTCGCCCCACCGATGGCGATGCGGATCGGCCCGGGCGACGCGACGGTCACGACCTCGCGTCCCTCCATCAGCCGAACTGGAATCAATGGACTGCCGTCCCGGAAGTAGAGCTGCTTGGAATAGAGGGCCGAAAGCTCCTTGGGCTCGGGCAAGGATGTAGTGGCGGAGGCCACTTCTTTGGAATGAGCCGCCAGCTCGCTATTGTCGCCAGCGTCCGGTTCGGAGAAAGTTGAAGGCTCCGCCGGCGTCGAATGTCGACACCCGAGAGCGGAGCTGGTGAGCGCAAGGATGAACGCCGACCTGATGAGAATCAAGACGCCAAAGCTACATGAGAGTTGACGCTCCCGCACAAAAGAAGTCGCAGGATTCCCCGCGCGCCGAGCCAGGAGAGGCGACGGCAAAGGAAGTGACAACTTCGGGCTTCTTTGTCGTTCGAACGCCACTCTTACCTTTCGACGCCTTCGAGGAATGGAGCTCCGGACTTTCGGCGCCCTCGGAGATCGGCGATGACGCTCGTCTCGCTCAGGCTCTAGCGTCGGATCGCGCCCAGCTTCGGGCCAAGCTGCGCGAGCTCGTCACGCAGCCCGCGTTGCGGGAAGCGCTGTTCGTGGCCTCGCCATCTCTGGATGAGAGCCTTCCGATCTGGATCGAGGCTCCGGAGAGTGAGCGTGGTCAGAAGGTTGAACGCACCTTGGTTCGCTACTTTACGCGGCTGAGCGCCCGACCGACTCCATTTGGGCTGTTCGCCGGCTGTTCCTTGGGAAGAGTCGAAGACAGCACGCGGCTCACGCTTTCATCCCGCGAGTCGTACCTACGCCATACCCGGCTGGACATGGATTACTTGACGTCGGTGATCGAGGCGCTCAATCGGGATGCCAAGATTCGCGAGGCGTTTCGCTATCGTCCCAATTCGAGCCTCTACTCGGCCGCACAAAGGCTTCGGTATGTCGAATCCCGACTGGACGAGAACAGCCGCTCGTACCATCTCTCCGCGGTGGAACCTACGGACTATCTCCAGCTGCTGCTCGATCGAGCAAAGGGCGGCGCCCCTCTATCCGAGTTGGCGCGCGTTCTCCGCGAATCGGACCCGGAGCTTCAGGACGATGAGATCCAGGAGTACTTAAAGGCGCTGGTAGATAACCAGGTGCTCGTCGCTGAGCTGGCCCTGTCTGTCACCGGGATCGAGCCGATTCACGACTTGATTGCCCAGCTTCGAGACAAGCCCGACGGGAACGCGATCGTAAAGGTTCTGGAGACAACGCGAGAGCGGCTCGATGCGCTTGATCGCCAGCTGGGAAATCTGCCTCAGGAGTACCGAGACATCGCTACGGGCCTGGAAGCGCTCCCGGCGAAGGTCGAATTGCCGCGACTTTTCCAGGTGGACCTGCACAAGCCAAGTCCAGAGGCGGTTTTGGGAGGGGCGGTGATGGACCAAGTGGTGCACGCGGTTGGGCTGCTTCAGCGGCTGAGCCCGAAGCGTGGCGCTCAGCGACAGCTCCAGGAGTTCCGGGAGGCTTTCAGCAGGCGGTACGAGACTCGGGAAATGCCATTGGTGGAAGTGCTCGACGAGGAAGCCGGGATCGGCTTCCAAGCGTCGACTGCTCCGAGCGCCGAAGCCTCACCGCTGCTTGCAGGACTGTTGTTTCCAATGACTGGGGAGGAGCAAGGATCGTGGACTGCCCGCGATCTGTTTCTCCTGAACCGAGTTGAGGAGGTTCTGCGCAGCGGGGGTCTCGAGCTTCAGCTCAGCGAAGCCGACCTCAAGAAAATCGAGACCAAGATTCCGCATCCGTTGCCTGACGCCTTCGCGGTGATCGGGAGCGTCCTCGCCCCATCCGCCGACTCCGTCGAACGAGGCCAGTTCCGGGTCTTGATCAGCGGCGCGGATGGACCGTCCGGTGCCAAGCTCCTGGGTCGATTCTGCTACGGCGACCCTCAGCTGGCCGAGCAGGTCAGCCGCCATTTGCGTCAGGAAGAGTCTTTTCGGCCGGATGCGCTCTTTGCGGAAATCGTTCACCTTCCCGAGGGCAGGATTGGAAATGTGCTCCTGCGTCCGGCCCTTCGCGAGTACGAGATCCCTTACCTGGGTCGTGCGAGCGTGGCCGCGGAGAGGCAAATTCCGGTGACGGACCTTCTGGTTTCGGTGGTGGGTGAGCGAATCCGACTTCGGTCCGCCAGACTGGGACGCGAGATCATCCCCCGACTCACCAACGCGCACAATTTTGGGCTTCGCAGCCTTGGAATGTACCGCTTCCTCTGTTCGCTGCAGCAGCAGGGCGTGGCCTCTGGTCTGGGGTGGAGTTGGGGAGCCCTGGAAGCGGCGAGCTTCTTGCCGAGAGTGGTTGCCGGACGACTCGTACTCTCTCGCGCGCGCTGGCATCTCGGCGAGCCTTCCCTCAAGGAGTTGGGAGCCGCGCAGGGCGCCGAACAATTCCTCGCGGTCCAGCGACTTCGCGAACGGCTGAAATTGCCCCGACTCGTGCTGGTCGCCGACGCGGACAACACCCTCTTGGTCGATCTGGACAATGTCTTGAGCATCGAGACGTTTATCCAGCTGGTGAAGGGCCGCTCGCAGGTTCGTCTGGAAGAGTTCTTCGCCGACGAGCTTTGTGCCCAGGGTCCCGAGGGACGATACACGCACGAGCTCGTGATTCCTTTCGTGCGCGCTCGAGGTCCCGCGCCGATCAGCAAGCCGGCGGCCCAGACGATGGTGCCGCCATCGCGGCGATCGTTCGCACCCGGAACAGAATGGGCGTACGCCAAGCTCTATACGGGGACGGCGAGTGCGGACCAGGTTCTAAGAGAAGTGGTGGTTCCTCTGATCAAAGAAGCCATCGCCAGCAACTGGATCGATCGATGGTTCTTTATCCGATACGGAGACCCCGATTGGCATTTGCGTTTGCGCTGCCGCGGCTCGCCGGAGCGGCTTCGTACCGAGCTTATCCCCAGGCTCGAAGCGGCAGTCGAGACGCTGCTTGCCGACGGTCGCGTCTGGCGCTTCCAGTTCGACACCTACGAGCGCGAGGTGGAGCGGTATGGGGGTCCGGAAGGAATCGAGCTGGCCGAGAAGCTCTTTCACGCGGACAGCGACGCGGTGGTGGGGATTCTGGAGCTATTGTCCGGCGATGAAGGCGCCGATGCTCGGTGGCGCTTGGCCTTGCGGGGTATGGATATGCTCCTGGAGGACCTTGGACTTGCCCCGGACGCGAGGCTCGGCGTGGTGAAGCAGATGCGGGAAAGCTACGGACAAGAATTTCGAGTCGACGGCTCTTTCGAGAGGCAGCTTGGGGCGAAGTACCGGAAGGAGCGGCGGGAACTGGAAAGTCTTCCGAGCGAGCTTGCCCCGGGACTGGCCATCCTCAAGGAGCGTTCATCGCGGATCGCGCCGATCGCGAGCGCGTTAAAAGAGCTGGAAGCCGAAGGGCGGCTCACGGTTCCGATTGCAGTCTTGGCCTCGAGCTATCTGCACATGCATGCCAATCGTTTCCTGCGATCCGCTGCGCGCGCCCACGAGCTGGTCTTCTATGACTTTCTCACCCGCACCTATGAGTCGTGGCTGGCGCGAAGCCGAAAAGGTTCCGGCTCCAAAGGAGTCTCTTGAGCTCGAGTGAGTCTTCCAGCTGGCAGCCCCTGCTGAAGGGAGAATTGCGCCAGAAGGCGGAGCGGGCGATTCAGGAGATTTGCCCGGCGCTGGAGCCAACCGACTCGAATCTGCTGGAGGGTCCGGACTTGCTCGCTCAATACGCGCTGCTCCATGCATATTTGGCCGTGGTGACAGGCGATGATGAGCACGAACAGGCAGTCACGCGCTTTCTCGATGCTTCAATCGAGCGCCTGGCGGAGGCGCCGATTCGACCGGCTCTGCATGGCGGGTTCACCGGGATCGCCTGGATCGTCGAGCATCTTCAGCATCCACCGTTTGCCGCCGGCGGGGAGGCGACCCCAGAGTCGGAGGATCCGAACTCCGACATTGATGCGGCTCTGCTTAGCTATCTCGGCTCGCCCAGCTGGAAAGAGACCTTTGACTTGATGGCCGGCCTCGTCGGCTTCGGCGTCTACGCCTTGGAGCGCATGCCGCGCCCCTCCGCCGTCGCTTGCCTCGAACGCGTATTGGACCACCTGGCGGGCTTGGCGAGCAGCTCCGAGGGGGACGTGACGTGGTGGACCCCGCCAGAGTTGGTGGCCAGGCTCAATCGCGATCCTCAGGAGACGGGTCATTACAACCTTGGCGTCTCGCATGGGGTGCCTGGCGTGATCGGGTTTCTGGCCCAGGCCAGAATGGCGACTGACTTCGGCGCAAAGATCGAACCGATGCTCGCGGGAGCCGTGTCGTGGCTAATGAAGCAGCAGCTGCCGAAGGAGATGGGCTCGCGTTTTGCGCACGCCACCGGAGGGAACTATGAGCCGCGTCCCTCTCGGGCAGCTTGGTGCTACGGAGACCCGGGGATTGCGGTCGCGCTGTTGTCCGCGGCTCAAAGTACCAAGTCCGCGGATTGGGAGCGGCAAGCAATCGAGATCGGCATCAACGCGAGCCGGCGAGATCCCGCTCAATGCGGGGTAACGGATGCTGGGCTCTGCCACGGCGCCACCGGATTGGCGCACGTCTACAACCGACTGTTCCAAGCCACTCGCCAGCGCGAGTTTGCCGATGCCTCCATCTTTTGGTTCGACCGAGCGCTCGAAATGCGTCGGAGCGGGCAGGGCGTGGCGGGTTTTGCCGCTTATGTGCCGAATGCCGATCCGCTGGTGCAGTGGCACAGCGACCGCGAGTTCCTGATGGGCGCCACCGGCGTGGCATTGTCGCTGCTGGCGGCCTCCTCATCGGTCGAGCCGCTGTGGGATCGCCTTTTGCTGGCTTCGGTTCGACCCAAACCGATGTGAGCAGTGAAGAGGCGCCACCCGGACTCGAACCGGGGAATGAGGGTTTTGCAGACCCTTGCCTTACCAGCTTGGCGATGGCGCCGACTGCTTGGAATACCGAAGTATGTGATCGCCGACTACTGTATCAAAAGCCAGGAACTCATGAAGCAAACGGAAGAGGTGACGAAGTCGACCGGATAGATGGGTCATTTCATCCCGGCGGAGCGCACCACCGATGCGGCCAGCTTGCGGATAAAATCGGCCCGGACCTCGTCGACCGTCCAGTGTGCCACGGCTGCGCCCCGATCCTTGAAGAGCTGAGACCATACGAGCCCGAGCATGTGAATGTCGGGCGGTCCTACGAAGGAACGCGCTTGCTTGCTGCATTCTTCGATCCTCCGACACAGCTCCGGATCGGCTGTCAGTCGAATAAGCACCTCGACGTCGGCCGTCCGATTGAATAAGCCAAAGAAGGTCTGGTACGAGACCGCAACTGTACGAGGCCAATCCTGATCGGCGCTGGCCAAGTCGCACCACGAAGGGGCGACATCAAGGCTGGGCTCGCCCATCCAGACACAAACCGCGAGTTTGCCGATGACCAACAGAAATCGCTTTTCGATGGCAGTGGGTCCCTGAGTCGCCGGCTCTGCTAGGCGGGGTGCAAAGCCAATGTACGGGTTGAGTCCAAGGACACCGTGGTGAAATCCGATATAGATCTTCATATCGGATACCTTTCCACCTTGTAACCATACCTTGCGCTGCGCGTCGGAGTAGAGCGGCGGCGCTTGCCGATGTTCCTTTGATAGCTGATATTCGCGGCCAGCCTTGTACTCCTCCGTGATCTGGTAGTTGCTCGTCATCACATCAACGATCAACCCGACGCGCTCCCAGTAACGAGAAAGCGCGTCCCGGTCCTTCGGGGAAATGCCGGGTGATTGGCCTTCGATAAGCCTCTTCAGCGGCTCTAGGCTCTTCTCCATTTCATTCGCTAAGGGGCCGCTATTGCAATTCCCGCACGCAAGGGGCGGCTGGATATTCATGATCGGACCACTGCCCTTCTTCACAAGCGGTCCAAGGAAGTCATTGCCGACAGTCCAGTTAATGTCTAGGCCGTATCGCTCGCGAAACCACCGAGCCAACGCTTTGCCGAATATGTGCTCCCCGGTGAGGTCCGCGGCATTGGTATTGCCGAGAAAATGCACGACTCAAACTTGCGGTGCTCATCAAACGCCATCGTCGGATTCCTCGAAGCGCTCAGGAAGTTGGCCTAAGCTCTTCCTCGTCGATTGCGCCCTCTTCGATGAGCTGTTGCGCTTGCTCCCACGTGACGCCGATCGTGCCTTCCTTCGTCCACCACTCAGCTACATACGTCGGATTCTTCGGCTGTTTAGCCGCCGCCACCGAGACCGCGTGCCCCCTGGCCTGCGGACGGCCGCGCCCGATCGTAACGCGGCGCCCCGCTTTGAGTTGCTGGAGCAATTCTTCGAATATCATGGCGCCCAAGATACAGCAGGGGCCTGGAACCTGGAATTAAGGCAGGCGCGGCGCTTCAGAAATTCAGTGAATGCAGCCAAGGTACATTTCACCAAAGCGGGCTTCAGCTGCAGCGCGCAGGGTCGGCGGGCAGCCTTCGGAGATAAAGAGCCCGTACCCAGAGACTTGAACCTTGTGATCCAAGATTGACTTCATTTCTTCAATCCGCGGTGGCCGCCCACTGAAAAAGCTGTAACGGCAACCTGCCCAAAGCTCGAATCCCAAAGAAATGTCCAGGTCGGGATCGTAACCAGAATTTTCCCCAGCCTTGACCTGCTTTGCGAGCAACCCCAACTGCTCCAGCAGCATCATTGAGCACGTGTGGGCCGCCAGATCGGCAAGCTGCAACTCGAGGACCTGGCGAGAGTCCTGCTCGACGTGCACTTGAATCTCGCTCGGCAAGAGTGCTGCCTTGACGGTTCGATCGGCTGCCGCAATCGAACGAAAAACTTGTTGGTCGAAGAAAGCCCGATGCGCCGTTCCTGGGGGCCAGGAGTACTTGGCGATGAGCTGCTTAAAGGCGGAGAGCGCCTCTTTGCCAAGGGACGGCAACTCCGAATAGGGCAGGATGACGAGAGCGATCTGACCCTTCCATAAAAGCACTTGCCGGAGCCGGTCTCGAAGCCGTGCCTGCTCGGGATGGGCGCTCATCTTGGCGCAGCTCTTGTATTCATCCGTTCCAGGAACGAGTCCCTCTGCGTGCAGCGCAGCGGCGATCTCGGCAGGAGGATCGTCCCTCGTTCCAACGAAAGCCCCCACAACGAAGTCACCTCGGCCTGGGTGCTTGCTTTCGTCGAAGTAGAAATCCAACTCTCATCCTCCCGAGCGTCCAGTCACGCAGGCAAGGGGACGTCATTGGGAAGCAATTGACCCAACTCCATCACACACTTGCACTCGCTCACCATTATAT
>WNFE01003151.1_pt1 | contig 20440 bp, 19 predicted proteins | sample 5400451 | NCBI WGS metagenome assembly WNFE01 (sample SAMN13153344, study PRJNA577476) | soil metagenome | isolation source: 200 cm saprolite under Douglas fir tree site 2 hole 2 | place: USA:California | collected 2015-04-18
ACGCCGTGCTATGTTCCCCCTTTCTCTTTCGGTCCAGCGGTAAGGCGCTGAGCATTCCCCATTCCCACAGGGGAAGAGGTCTATGACCTCGCTAAGACTGACGCCCTATACGGGCGCACGCGCTATCAGGTAACATGCGAAGCGGCTGAGTAAATAATCTTGAACAGGACGTTGAGCGCCTTTGCCGACGTCGATCAATTTACTGATGCCAGTAAAATGATCCGTCACTACCTGACCTACCTGTTCGCAGGCAACTCTGGCTCGTTGAACTGCCACCTCAAAGTTTTGCCACTTATTGTAACCAAGCAGTGGAGCGAGATCCCGTGCTGACCAATATTCAGCACCATATGGGCTGATTTGCTTGATCGATTCGAAGTTAGGTGATTGAGCTTCCATGTACAACCTCTCTCTTACACGTACTGTCTCCCCCTACAAGTACAAGATGTCGAAGAGTAATTTATCCTTTTCCCTTTGTCGAATCGATCATCCTATTACTTGTTGAAATGCGTCTTTATTTGAACCCGGATTGCTGTGGATACTCTAACACGAATGTTCTATAAACACAAGCATATTTTAGTTCTAAAAGTCACGGATCTCCATGCTTTAGGGGGATGGCGGGCGACCATCAAGGCCTTGTAAAGATACCCCGTATCTTTCTTGCCCCACCACTCTTCACCACCCCGTCCCTATGGGACGGGTATTTCCCACGCAAGCATAGAGAGCCTCTAACAATTCCAACTATGCCTTAACAATCTTTCCGTGCTATAATGAAAGCATGTCAATCATGCCAATTATTCAACCCAATACCAACGCTATTAAGAAAACCGATCTGCTCGGCCTCACCCTGCCCGAGATGCAGCAGTGGCTTGTGGAACGCGGGGAAGCGTCTTTTCGTGCAAAGCAGATCTATAACTGGCTCTACCAGCATCTTGTTGCCGATTTCCGGGCGATGACCAATCTTCCGCAGGCGCTGCGCGACAGGTTAGAGCAGGAGGCCAGCATCGGGCCGATGGTCGCGCGCAGCGAATTGCACTCCAAGGACGACCGGACGCGCAAAGTCCTGTTGGCCCGCCAATTGGTGAAAGTAGCGCACGCGCGACAGTCTGCGTGTCCACCCAGGCCGGCTGCGCTTTTGGATGTACGTTCTGTGCAACGGGCCAGATGGGCTTTGATCGTCACCTGAGCGCTGGAGAGATCGTGGCCCAGGTACTGCTCTTCGCCCGTGAATTGCGGGCCGCGCCGTGGAGCGCGAGAGGGCTTCCCGGCAGCACGCCCATTGATCATATTACAAATATAGTCTTAATGGGTATGGGCGAGCCACTGCATAATTATAACAATGTGTTACAGGCGCTGCGTATCCTCAACAGCCCGGACGGCTTTACCCTGGGCGCGCGGCATATGACCGTTTCAACCGTGGGACTGGTGCCGGCTATTCGCAAGCTCAGCGAGGAGCCGCTGCAGGTAAACCTGGCGATCTCTTTGCATGCCGCAACCGATGAACTGCGCAGCCAGACTATGCCGGTCAACAGGAAGTATCCTTTAAAAGAGCTGCTCGCAGCCTGCCAGGATTATATCGCTGCTACAGGGCGGCAGGTAACGTTTGAGTACGTGCTGCTTGCAGGAGTGAACGATACACCGGAACATGCCCACCAACTCGGTGAGTTGCTCGCGCCTCTCAAACAGTTTGCCCATGTCAATTGTATTCCGGTTAACGCCACCTCTGCCGATTACCGGCCACCCGGCGGCGAGGCCATTCGCGCCTTCCGCAACATCCTCTTCGAGCACGGGGTGAGCAACAGTGTGCGTGCAGAGCGAGGGGACGATATCGCCGCGGCATGCGGGCAATTAAGAACCCGCTTCGAGAGGAATCGCAAGCAAGAATAAGACCACATCGCACGTGATGTGGCCCTGCATTGTTTCTGATCTCCGCAGATGATTTATTTCGCCTTCGGCAACTTGCTCATGGTTCTCAGGCAGCGGGTGCAGATATTGACCGTGCGCATAACGCCGTTGATTTCAATGCGGCGGCGCTGGACATTCAACACGAAGCGGCGGCGTGTGCGCTTTTGCGAGAAAGGCACATTGTTGCCATGCATGGGCTTGCGTTCGCATATTTCACAACGACCAGACATATGGATCATCCTCTCTTTTTTTTATTACGAGCCTGGCTCTAAGGTTCCACCAAAAGGCGGGGGAAGCGGGGGCGATGCTACGCGAGCGTCCCTTGATAATCAAGCGTGCCTTTGGTATACTGTTTTCAATCTCAGATGAGAAGCCATCTTGGTGGCAATTTTATGAAGCACCTGATTTCAATCTCAGTTTCAATCTCAGATGAGTTTATAAAGAACCTGAACACGCCATGCGAGTATATCACGATATGGCTTGTTTTGGCAAGAGCGATGAAGAGAAGAAGCCATGCATATGCCAAAAACGCCTGCTATCCAACCACAACGTGGATCGCGTCCCCTTGGCAAGATAGAAGTGCTGCCCAATGCCATTCATACTATTGCTGTCCAGGCCACCAGTGAGTGCTACGGCGTCGTTGGCATCACTTCTCCGCGCTTACATAATGGGGGGGCCGTGTTCCTGCCCCCGGAACATTTCAACCAGGGTGTGCAGGTGCGCATTGTCAATGACCAGATCATTGTCGAAGTCTATGTTGCCCTGGAATATGGGCTGCGTATATCGGAAATAGCTCACAATATTATGAGCGGCGTCAAATTTTCCATTGAAAAGATGCTTGGCGTGCCTGTGGCGCAGGTCAATGTGAATGTTCAAGGACTCAGCCACAGTTCAAATAAATGACAGAACGCGGAAGCCCTTTTGCTGGGGACTACGCACGGGAGCCACTAACTATGCAGGAACAGACATCGTACACGCCGGCACGAACACAACGCCCCCGGCGTATTAGCGTCTTCGATGGACAGGACCTCAAGAAGGCCCTCATAGCAGGCGCGGCATGGTTAGAAGTAAACCGCGAAGCCATTAATGACCTCAATGTCTTTCCTGAACCTGACGGAGATACCGGTTCCAATATGTATGCCACGATGCAGGCTGCCATTCGAGAGATCGTCGATAGCGATGATACTTCGGCGGCTGCTATCGCGGCCAGGGTAGCGCATGGCGCGCTGCTCGGCGCGCGCGGGAATTCTGGCGTCATCCTCTCAGAAATTTTACGCGGATTGGCGCAGGGACTCGACAAGAAACAGACAATTTCGGCCTCTGATCTCGCCCTGGCGCTGCAAGAGGCTCAGCGTCTCGCCTATCGCCCCGTGCTCAAACCCGTAGAGGGAACCATCCTGACCGTGGTGCGCGAAACCGCCGAAGCAGCGCAGGTGAGCGCCCAGCGCGGTGATGACCTCGTAACACTGGTGCAAGAGGTTGTTATGGCGGCACGGCAATCTGTAGCTCGCACTCCCGATCTGCTTCCCGCGCTCAAACAGGCTGGTGTGGTCGATGCTGGCGGCCAGGGCCTGTGCATGATTCTGGAGGGAATCTGGCATTATGTGCGGGGCGAGGTTGGAGCGGCTGGGGTCGCGGCAAGCCCTGCGCATATGATGTCGCCTGAGATGAGGGTCAAGAAGGGGCGCGTGACGATTGAGGAAGAGTTTGGATACGAAGTGGTGTTCCTGCTGCGCGGCGAAAAACTTGATGTCGAGAAGATTCGCCAGACCATTACCGACATGGGAGGGGTATCCACTGTCGTGGCCGGTGACGAATCGAGGAAGCTGCTCAAAGTTCATACGCATACCGAGCGGCCCGGCGCAATCCTGGATTATGGTGTGAGCCTCGGAAGCCTGCTGGATATCAATATCGAGAATTTACAGGAGCAGGTTCTCACCTACGCGGCTGAGAGCGAAGCCGAGCATGCTGCTGAACAGGCGCAGCAGGCGACACAGCAGATCGCCACTGTGGCCGTGGTAGCAGGCCCTGGATTTGAGAAGGTCTTCCGCAGTATCGGGCTTACCGCTATTGTCCCTGGAGGGCAGACGATGAACCCCAGCGTCGAGGAACTGCTCAAGGCGGTCGAGGCGGTGGGTCCAGCGCAGGTGATTCTACTGCCAAACAACAGCAACGTGGTGTTGAGCGCGCGCCAGGTAGTGGGCTTGACCAGTAAAACCGTCTACATTGTTCCAACCGAAACTATGCCCCAGGGTATTGCTGCGCTGCTCGGATTTAACTTCGAGGCCGACTTCGAGTCGAATTGCAAAGCCATGACTGAGGCTGCCACAAGCATCCAGACGGCAGAAATCACCACCGCTGTGCGCACTGCACAGGTAGGCGGTGTGCGTGTGCGCGAGGGTGATTATATCGGCCTGGTGAATGGAGACCTGGCCATTGCAGGGCAAGATATAGAGTATGTGATCCGCGAGACTCTGCAACGTATGCATATCGAACGCTATGAAATTGTCACACTCTATTTTGGCGAGGATGTGACTCGGCAGCAAGCGGAAGAGATCGCTAAGCGCTTAAAGGAAAAATACTCGCATCTTGAGATCGAGGTGGTAGATGGAGGCCAACCCCTCTACGCCTACATTCTTTCAGCGGAATAAACTACTACTATTCAGGAGGTGGAATCATGGCTGCTCGCATCGTTACTGACAGCACCGCAGACATTCCACGAGATCAGGCCGGGGCTGCCGGCATTACCATTGTGCCGCTCACCGTTTTTTTCGGTGACGAAGCTTACCTTGATGGTGTAGACCTGGACAATGCTGGTTTCTACCAAAAGCTTTCGACAAGCAAAACGTTACCGCGCACCTCACAACCATCCCCAGCAGCTTTCCAGCAGGCTTACACGCGTCTTATCGACGAGGGAGCTGACGCCATCCTCTCAATCCATCTTTCTGCGAAGCTAAGCGGTACCTACCAGTCCGCATGTGCCGCGCGGGACACGCTGCCTGATACCGTCAAAAAGATTCCCATTGATATCATCGACTCGCAAACTATAAGCGTGGGTATGTCGTGGGCAATTTTGCTGGCTGCACGAGAGGCGCGTGAGGGTGTGGGCCTGGCGGAGATGAAAGCGCATGTGTTCGACCAGCTCGCGCGTACGCGCATCCTTGCTGTGCTGGATACGCTGGAGTATGTAAAACGCGGAGGGCGCATTGGGGGTGCGAGGGCCTTCCTTGGAAATATGCTCAGCGTCAAACCGATCATCTCGTTGAAGGATGGTGAGGTGGTCCCGGTTGAACAACCTCGCACACGCAGCAAAGCTTACGCGCGGGTTGCCCAGCTGGTGCAAGAAATGGGCGGGGTAGAACACGTCTCTCTTGCCGAGTCGGACGACGAGGTTGGTCAACAGCTCGCGCAGGTAATCAAAACTGTCTATGCGGGTGAGCTTCCTGTCTATCGCCTTGGCGCTGTACTGGGGACGCACACGGGACCCGGCACAGCTGCTGTTGCCGTCGTCTCCACGAAGCAGGACTGACATAGGGTGCTCTGGAAAAGAAAAGAGGTTCGCAGTGTGGCATGAAGTTGTAGCATGTGACATGAGCAGCCCCCCGATTTAGCCATTGACGATTCAGTATGTGTCAAGTTACAATACAAGTACGGGGTATGGAAGTCAGAAAGGCTTCTATCCCAGCGAAACTAGACGCCGGCGCTGAATGTATCTTTAGTAGAGGTGCCTGCCAGGTACCAAGGTCTGTTTGTCTCGTAGTTCGTTTTTTGTAATGGCCGTTGTTCGTTAGAAACTATCTTTAGGGATACCCCTGGTGGGTATCCGCGGTTAGCCATCTTTTCGAGCGTGCCGGGATTTACCCGGCAGTGGGCTATGACTACGAAGGAGGAACGACTGTGGGAATGTTACGGGTGATGTCACGGCGTGGTGACGACCGTGTCACCTGGGATGAGCAGAAGGTGCTGGAGGGAGACCCCGAAGCAGCCGCTGCAATCCGCGAAGCGGAACGCATCTTTTCGCAGGAACGCGCCAAGGGTGCGACTGCTTTCCGCTTGGATCCTGGGAAACCGGCACAGCGCATCGAGGAATTTGACCAAACAGCCGAGCAGATTGTCCTTGTCCCGCGAGTCGTTGGTGGATGATCTTGATCACTCAGCAGGTGCTTACCACCCTGGGTTGGATTGTCTTAGCACTGGCGATTTCTCCAATGGTATGGTTGATCTTTCAGCCATATTTCAAAAGTTTGTCGCCTGCTGAACGAAGGGCCAATGGGCTTCTGCACGATGTACTCACACCTGAGCAATGCCGTCAACTCGTGTGGCGTGGTTACCTTGAAGTCCCAAGTCCTTCAACCGCCCAGCGTGTTTATCGTGTGCCCCGCGCCAGAGGTTATGTTCAGGTCATCGAGAATGGTCGAGCGGTGATGCGCTTGTGCGTGCAACCAGTGGAATGCTTGCCTGATGCTGATGTTGTCGTGCTCCATAAGCTGATGATCGAAGCGAACGAGGAGCATTACCTGCAGAAGGCAAACAAGTATCTTTGCACAGAGTAACGGGAAGCGAGCAGGGTACCTGATCTCTTTACGGGACCAGGTGCCCTGCTCATTTTTCTTGACAGAAGTCCGAGCGGGGAAGCCCCGCGCATGCATGCGGGGGTTCATGACTCATCCTCTTCTGTATCATCTTCCTGCTCCTCCAGCACCTGCACGAGCTCGCGATGACCATTCTGTTTGATACATGCGTGGGGTCCCTCGTCGAGCGGTGTTCCACAGAGTGGGCAGACTGGTCTTCCACTGGTGACCAGCACGGTGATCATTCTGCTGAGTTCCTGTGCCTGCTGCAAGGTGAAGCGGAAGGAGAGCGTGTTCTCTTCGCGGAGTATAACCTGGGGGTCCTGCCCGCGCTCTATAATTACCTCGAGTGGGACGCTAAACAGCACCAGCAGATTGCGTCTCTCGTCATAACTGATGCGCAATTGCCCAACCTGGAACTCAAAGCTGGGCTTTTGCGGAAAGCTGGCTGGGGCTTGCTCCGGAACCTGCTGGGGACCAGTTTGAGCCTCGACGCGCAGAATGCTGCCTTCGGAGAGCTGCGCCAGTACGCGGTCGAGCGCCAATGACAGATTAAAGAGTTGCTCTTTCTCCATCCATATGGCGACTGAGATATTGCGCACCAGGGCAAACAGGCGAAAACGACGTTGACCGGGCTGGCCAATTGCTTCAGCACCAAGTATTTCCACGGAACCCAGGTCTGTAATCATGGAAAAACCTCCATCCCTGCCAGGTGAGGGGGTGAAACAGCCTACTTGGTTCTACACTACTAATATCCTCGCGCTGGATCATACCGGTTCTGCAGCGGCTGACCAGCACGATAGCGCCGCAGGTTTTCAGCAAACAATGCAGCAAGACGAGCCTCGTAATGAACACTGTTTCCAGAAATATGCGGCGTCAAAATCACATTCGGCATCGAGTACAGAGGACTTTGAGGAGGCAGCGGCTCCTCTTCTGCCACATCCAGTCCCGCGCCTGCGATCCATCCCTCATGCAGCGCACGCACAAGCGCCTGCTCATCGATGACTCGTCCGCGAGCAACATTGACAAGATAGGCGTTGCGCCGCATAGCCCGTAATTCGGGTTCGCCAATCAGCTTCTCGGTTTCTCGCGTCAAGGGCACCGAGATTACTACGTAGTCGCTCGAGCCTAACAGCTCGCGCAACTTATCTACGGGAAAGGATTGATCCACATCAGGGTCCTGGTATGCTTCATCACGTATTGAGCGGCTTGTGGCCAGCACACGCATGCCGAAAGCATGGCCAAGTTGTGCAATGCGCCGGCCAATATGGCCAAGCCCGATGATGCCAAGGGTCTGGCCCATCAATTCACGCCCTCCGAGATTATACCAGGTGGCGCTGCGTGCCCAAACATGCCCATCCTGGAGGTGTACCATCTGTGGCCAGTTCCAGTTGAACATCAGCATGCTGCCGAAAACGTACTCGCTGATATTTATCGCGTGAATACCCGCTGCTGTGGTCACAACCACGCCGCTATCCGCGCCAAGTATGCCAGTGGGCGCAAGTGAATCGATACCCGCGCCCGGAAATTGGAGCCAGCGCAAATTGGGCGCTAGCGTACGCCAGTTGACAGGGAGTGTATAACTACACAATATTTCTGTCCCGGGCAAGCAGGTGGAAAGTTCATCCGAAGTGGTCACAACTACCGACTCGGTAGCACCGGCCTCCCTGAGAAGCTGCTGCGACGCGGCAGAGAATGGAAATGTACTCACGACGTTCAGGCTGGTAGACACTATCACAAACTGCCTTTCAAATGTAGTTAAGTAGTACTCGATCTTATTCCGACCGGCAACGTACCTTGAAATGGGTCTTGCTTGTAACGGTTCCCCGAACCGTTCTTGACGCGACTGCGTCGGTTCTTACCCGTCTCGGCAACGCTGCTGCGCAGCTAGTGCTGCGCACTCAGCCGAGACGAGCATCGTTGAGCGAATAATCATTTGCAGTGGTAGTAGTAGTAGTCTATACGATGTAAAGCGTTGTGACAAGGGTCTATTCACCACGAAAAAATATGAAATTACGTCTCTTTTCATCGTCGTTCAATCACTTCCTCTGCCGATTTTTTCAACTCTTCTTCATACAGTTTCGACCAGGTGTGACCAAAGTACTGTAAGGTTATTACTTTAGGAGAGAAAAGTAGCCCACTTAATCAGTTCTTCATCTACATAGAGTATGGTGAATAGGAATCCTGTCGGTTATCTTCGTTGAGCTGACAGGCAATATGTATGTAGTAATAGAGACATCAAATTCAACACTAGTTTGGGGGATTGGATGCAAGAGACTCGACATCCAACTTTGTCGATACAGTCTCGTCTGAAACGGGTCAAACTGGTGCGCATGACACCCGAACGTGTGCCTGCACCGGAGAACGAAAGCAGTGTGACACTGCCATTACCAGTGCAACAAAAACCAGCCTGGCACACTTTTTTAGGTACTCCTTTGGTCAAAGGAGCGCTTGGTCTGCTCATCGGCATCGGTTTACTGGTGGCTGTCTCTCGTTTTGTTGACTTCTCCACAACCATTCATCTCATGCAACAGCGCCTGACGACGCCCCAGGGAGTCCTGTTAGCGCTCTTAGCAAGTATGGCCCTCGTGCTGGCATTTTCCATTCGCGCTCTGCGCTGGAAGGTCCTCTTAAATCCCGTTGGGAAGGTTCGGTCCCTCACCGTTCTGCAACTCTTCCTCATCGGCGTCTTCCTCAATTTCCTGTTGCCCATCCGTGCTGGCGAACTGGCAAAGAGTCTGGTACTCAAACGCAAGACAGGTATTCCCCTCAGTCAATCGCTGCCCACGATCACCATGGACAAGGCTTTTGATTTGTTGCCCGCACTTTTCGTGATTGCGGTTGTCCCGCTCGTGGGTGCGCACCTGGATATCAAGCTCTGGTCGGTGTTGGTGCTCGCCAATGGATGCCTGCTTGGTCTGTTCCTCTTTGTCATCCTCGCTGCCTGGAAACGTCCTCTCGCTCTTGGCCTTCTCCAACGAGTGACGGGGATGCTTCCCAGGGCCCTTGGGAGCAAAATCGAGGGCTTTCTCACTGGCTTTGTCGATGCCCTGCTGCTGAGTGCGAAAAATCCCAGAGTGCTGCTCTCGGCAGTCCTGCTCACCGGTGTTGCTGTGATCTGTGATGGTCTGTACAATTACTTCGCTTTCTGGACGATTGGGTACCACATTACCTTTGGGGAGGCCCTTGTTGGGTATCTGCTGTTCAACCTGTTCTACCTCCTGCCCAGTCCACCAGGACAGGTCGGCAGTAATGAAGTCGTAGCTCTGCTGATTTTCACCGGACTGCTGCATCTTGCACGCGAGAAGGTGATCGCGATGGCCGTGTTCTTCCATCCCTGGTCGGGTCTGCTCATGTGCGTGATGGGGATGGCATGTCTGAGTTCCTTGGGAGTCACCTTCTCCCAGACGCTGAACCTCCAGACGGCAAACCACAGCAGTAAGCACCGCAAACCGCCCTATCGACAACATTGACCAGGGAGTTTCCTGGTTGTAGAAAGGACAAAACGATGTCATCGCAGGCTGAACAGCTAACGCCCAGCACACAGAACACGGAAATACCAGAGCAGCAGCGACAGGAAGCCGAGCGAAAGAAGCTTGACATTCAGGAATTCATCTCTTCGGGGTTGACAAGACTCTGCTTACGCATGGGAGAGCATATGAACCCCTCACACCTTGTTAAACTGAACCATGCCATCAACTCCCTTGAAGTGGGACATTGGATGAAGGAGAACGGCTACAGCTTTCGCAACGCACCTCGCTTTCGAGACCGATATGACCTGTATACCGCGCTTGCACGTAAGATCGAGCAGGAGGTCGTTCTTTATCTCGAATTTGGTGTCTGGCAAGGAGCATCGCTGCGCACGTGGAGTAACTTGTTGCGAAACCCCCTCTCTTCACTTCACGGTTTCGACAGCTTTGAAGGCTTGCCTGAAGCCTGGGACAGATTTCCCAAGGGGACGTTTGATGTCAAAGGGGTGCTGCCGCAGTTCGACGATCCCCGCATTATCCTTCACCAGGGCTGGTTTCATGAAACGCTTCCCGAGTTTGTGTTGCCCGCGCATGAGCGTCTTTTGCTCAACCTGGACGCTGACCTTTATTCGTCAACCAAGTATGTGCTCGAGACATTACGGGAAGTCATTTGCCCAGGCACGATCATTCTCTTCGATGAATTCCATGACCGTCAGCATGAAGTCAAAGCGTTCAGCGAGTTTATGGAAACCCATCGCATGAAATTTCGTTTCCTCGGCGCTGCCGTGTACTGCGGATTACATACCGCCTTTGAGCGGATCAAGTAGCTGGAGCGGGGAGAGAGACGATGCGGGAGCCCGTCTGTCCAAATGATCTTTGGACTGCACCCCTGAGACCGGTTCATGCACATTACCGGGTTAATTGTTCATGTGCATGAACCGGTCCCCAGGCTCACCTTCACGTATGCAAGGCAGCCGCAGCCATGATACCATTGTTCCTCTAACCTGATACTGTCGTGCCTTGTAGGAAGCGTGCTGTTTTGTTATGCTCTAACAACTCTCACCCGGTTGACAATTGTCCTAAAGAAAATCAATTTAGTAGCAGATATGTAGAGCTGTGCGTTTGAAGAAATAGATGCCTGAAAGCATCAGCTCATTCGCTTATTCCGGGCCAGCAAGATGTTGCCCCTACGCAGGGAGTTGGGAAGTATGCCGATCAATAATGACCTGAACCCAGGAGCCGCAGCAACTCCTGACAAATACTACAAGCAGCAGGCGGAACCGACGCCGGGCTGGAGAGAACTTGTAGGAGGAGGAGGGACACCGCCCCGCAGGAGGTCGAAAGGGAAAGGACGTCTCTATACTATTTTGAGCACGCTTTTGCTCGTGATGATTATTCTTGCCGCAGTGCGTGTGACGAGCGTCGCAAGCGGGAACACCGACGAGTTGGTACTAAAGGTTGGCAGTCAACAGCAGGCTCTCATCGACCTGCGCCAGGGCCTGCCAATCAGCCCCTATCTTTTCGGCGTCAATGCGTTTCCGGAGGAGCAGACCAGGGACGCGCTCAATATCTATTCAGGGTTCATGTCCTATGGCCAACAGGTCGTAAGTGGCTTGAAGGACGCGGGTATCAAGCTCCTGCGCTTTCCCGGTGGGAGCTGGGGCGAGGATAAGCCGCTCCAGAATCATGTTCTCTCTTATGAGCAACTCTACGACTTCAGCACGTTGCTCTCCCAGACTGGAGCCGAGGGCATGGTACAGGCGCGCCTCTCGTGTCCCCTCGACAATTTGAATTCGGGTCTGAAAAACTGCCTGGAACAGCGAGCCAACCTGGCCGGGAGCTGGGTGGACTTCATGAGCAACCCGAAGAGCAGACTGCGCACAGGCCTGTTCGCGAATAAACCGATTCATTCGATCAAATTCTGGTCCGTGGGCAATGAGCCTGATCAATTGATCGATCCAGCTACTAAACAACCGTATACCGTGAATGACTACGTCAAGGATTTCATAGCCTATTCAATTGCCATGCATCAAAACAACCCGACTATCGAGGTCTTTGGCCCAGAGCTGAGCCAGTTCTACGGCGTTGGCGTAGGTCCAAAGGACAAACCAGGAACGCTCTGGATGGAAGGGTTCCTGAAAGGGGTGGCCGATTACGAAAAGGCTACTAATTTTTGTAAAGTTCATGGTTATTGCCTGCTCGACGGGGTCTCATTCCATTTTTATCCGTTCACCGATGCCAGCATCAATCCTGACCTGTTAATGAGCAGCCCGGATGAGTTGAATTACCTGCTGCCGCCACTGCGGCAGCTCATCCGGCAAACGCTTGGACGCGATGTCCCTATTGCCATCACTGAAATTAATACGAACACAACCGCCCAGGTGCCCACACGCGGGCAGGCTGCACTGTGGTGGGCCGATACACTGGGCACGCTGATGAACCAGGAAGTCGAGTTCGTGGGCTTTTTCTTTGCGGAGGGCTTCGATCAGCCCTACCCGCTGTTTACCAGCGATAATTCGCACCAGCAAACGGCCATGTTCAGAGTAATGCAGTTGTTCTCAAACTTGCAGCATAATCTCATCCCGCTGCAGGTACAGCACGACCCGGTCAGCGTCTATGCCACGCAGGATGACGCGCACAATACCGTCAGCCTTTTATTCATCAATAAATCGGGCGACAACCAGTCTGCGGAGGTGAGTGCGCAGAACCAGATTTTCGGTACCAGTCCCTGGCATACCCAGGATATCAGTATCGCGCCCTATAGTATGGTGCTGGTTACATTGCACCGTAATGGAGGCGCGGAAGCCTATAGCTTCACGGTGCCAGCCGTCAATGATGCCACCATTCAGTCTTTGATACACACCATGTGCGGCAATAAAGTTGACGCGCTGGCATACAATGTTCCTTGCTAGTGGAGGGCCGATAATGAATTTTAACAAGCAAGACCGGTAATAGTTTGTCACCCTGAGCGCAGCGAAAGGTCTGTCTGGATGGGCGCACAGATCCTTCGCGGAGTTTACCCTGAGCGAAGCGAATGGGCTCAGGATGACAGTACCGGCCCCTACGGGTGGCCGGAGTAATTTGCGGTTTAGTGGGGGAAAGATAGTGATTCTGAGTTTTATTGGCCTGTTTTTTTTAATACTCTATCTGCTTATCGTCCTGCTGATGGTCTTTCAGGCCATCTTCAATATACGCTTGCGCCTTTATATCTGGGAGAAGCCAGAACACGCGTGGCTCAACCACGCCCCAACGGTTTACCAGGATCCGTGCCTCTCCTTCACCATTCTTTTGCCTGCAAAGAACGAGGAGCGTGTCTACCGCGAGACTATTCAGAAGGTGTACGATCTCAACTATCCGAAAGAACTGTTGCAGATCATCGCCATCTGTCGCGAGGATGATCCGGGCACCATCGCCGAGGCCCAGGCAAAGATCGACGAACTCGGTGATCCAAATGTCCAACTACTGATCTATAATGATTATCCTATCACTAAGCCACATGGGTTGAACCTGGGATTGCAGGTGGCGCGGGGCGATGTCGTGACCATCTTCGATGCCGAGGATGAGCCGCATCCCGATATTCTCAATATCATGAATACGACGATGCTCAATGAAGATGTGGATGCAGTGCAGAGCGGCGTGCAGCTCATGAATCACAATACCAGGTGGTTCAGTTTTTTGAATGTGCTGGAATATTTCTTCTGGTTTAAATCATCGATGCATTTTTACGCAAATACCGGTATAACGCCACTTGGTGGAAACACGGTGTTTGTGCGGCGCGAACTGATGGAGCAATTGGGCGGTTGGGATGAGTATTGCCTGACCGAGGATGCCGACCTGGGCATTCGCCTGAGCCTCGCCCATGCGCGTATACGCATCATCTACGATGATGAATTTGTTACACGCGAGGAAACGCCGCACACGATTAAACAGTTCATCAGGCAGCGCACGCGCTGGAATCAGGGCTTCATACAAATTTTTCTCAAGTGGGAATGGCTGAAGTTGCCAAAGCTTTCCCAGCGCCTGCTGGCGTTTTATGTGCTCATCTTACCGGAATTGCAGGCATTATTTGCAATTCTGATACCTGTTGCAATCGTGATGTTCATTTTAGTCAAGTTCCCGCTCTGGCTTGCCATGTTCACCTTCTTACCCCTGTATTGTCTTGTCCTGGGAATTTTCCTGGACCTGGCGGGACTGCACGAGTTCTTGAAAGCGCACAAGCGCAAGTGGAGGTGGCACGAGGCGTTGATCCTGGTGCTGGTCTTTTTCCCGTACCAGTGGATGCTGAGCATCGGCGCGTTACGCGCGGTGTACCGTTCGATAAGGGGAGCGTCAAATTGGGAGAAAACCGTACACATTGGACAGCATCGCAGCAGGACAGTCGTGTGAGGGCAGGGGCAATCGCTCAGAGCTGTAGCTTAAATTTTGATGAATAGAGTAAAGAAAGACCGATGACATTTTCGTATACACCACAAGAACCGGAGCCGCGCCGGGGGGGCGCCGGGCAACCACAGCCACAGGTACCGGAGGTACTCGTAAATGGCGAGCCTGCAGCGCCTATGGAGAATCCGCAAAGATTATCCGGCAGAATTTCCCCGGCAGGCGCTCACGGCAGGGCCCTGATACAAGATGCGCCCACGCAAACGTTGGATGCCCAGGTTGCACCTCCACCGGAGGTTGTGAATGGCAACGTCATCCTGTATCGCCGTCCCAATTTCTTCGTGCGCACGGTGTATCGCCCCGGACAAAAACAGCCTCCTTTGCGCAAACCCAGCGGGTATACTGCGAAGACGCCAACCGTAATTCCGGATCAAGAGAAGCGCATCGCGTTCAGCGAAACGCGCATGATGCCGAGTGTAACGGTGCATACGACCAAACAGACGAAAGCCATTCCAATGCCTGCATGGTTGGAGGCGGTGATTGTCGTACTTGCCCTGGCCGGTACATTTGTGGCACACGCGTATAACATGTTTAATTATCCACGTTATGAGCTGGACGAAGGCACTTACATGTCGAATGCGTGGGCAATTACGCAGGGGATGCTCTCGCCTTATCCTTACGGGTATGGACACCCGCCACTGGCCTGGATACAAATTGCGGCCTGGATAAAACTTACCGGCGGTTTATTTACCTTCGGCAATGCGATCAACAGTGGTCGTGCGTTTATGCTCTTATACGCGGTCGGCAGCGCCTTGCTCGTCTACCTGATTGTACGCCGCCTGGGCGGAAGCCGGAGCGCTGCTCTGCTGGCACTGGCGATCTTCTCGTTTTCGCCGCTCAGTATCACCTATCAAGTGCAGGTATTTCTGGATAACATCGCCACGTTCTGGCTGCTGCTCGCGATCTACTTTCTCGCGATAAGCAATAGCCGCCTGATTTATATTGTACTGGCGGCGATTGCCTTTGGCATCTCTGTACTTTCAAAAGAGGTGTTCCTGGTCGCTTTGCCGGCGATGATTTACGGTGCCTGGCTGCACACGACCAGATTCCAGCGCAAATTTACGCTTGTTGCCTTTATCTATATCGTAATGGCCATCTGTTCGGTCTTTGTGCTGCTGGCAATTTTGAAGGGTGAATTGTTTCCTTATGAGTGGCACCTGCCCGGGGATACGCACCCACACGTGAGCATGTGGGATAGCCTTATTGGGCAGGTCCAGCGTGGGGAGGAAAACGGCAGCTTAGCGCAAAGCCTGACCGCCTGGGAAGACGATCAGTTGTTTCTCATTTGCAGTCTTGCCGCTCCTGGCTTTAACCTGCTCTATGGCTTGTGGAACCGCAGGCTTTTACTCTACTATATGGTGCTCTCGCTACCTCCGTTTAGATTTTTTGTAAAAGGATGGCTGCGCAAAACGAAAGAGTCGCTGCCCGATGTCACAGTAGTACGTGACAGGCATTTTCTGCTTTCGCTACTTGCGATCTTCTTCTGGCTGTTACTGGTGCGCGGCGGGCAGGTGCTCTCGTTCTATATCATCCCGCTGATCCCCCTGGTCGCGCTCAACACCGCCATGGCGCTCAACACTATATTAGGATGGCTCGGCAAACTGGTGCGCTTCGACGTTGTGCGCGCTGTGCTGCTCGTCATTGCTATCGCGGCTGTAGTTACCTACGATATCCAGGATACGGGGTTCCGTTTCTACCAGCACCCCACTTCAGCACAGAATCAGGCGCTGGTGTGGATACGCGCGCACGTGCCGCACAACGCATTTATTGTCATTAACAGCTACCTGTACCTGGACCTGCGCGTGCCCGGCGGCGTGGGCGTTGGCGATGGGGCGCCGTATCCTCACGCTGAGGTATACTGGAACGTGGCCTATGATCCAGAGCTACACTCCCAGGCCCTGGAAAACAACTGGGACCGCATCGACTATATCGTGGCCGATTCGGAGATGCTGCTCGACATCCAGACCTACGGTGGGCAGGTGGGCATAGGGGGGATGGGCATAATTTACCAGGCGTTAAAGAACTCAGTTCAGCTCGCGGAATTCAGGACGAACGATCATAGCCTGCAAATTGTGGTTGATGTGTTCCAGGTGAACCATAAAAATCCGCCACAAACCGTCTACCAGGCGCCAGCAGCGGGCAGCGGTGCCCTGGCCCAGACCGATATGACGGCCTTGCCAGGTGGGCCGTCACCGGGAGATCATTTTGGGCTGGCTGATCGCCAACGGGCAATCACATCGTAGGGGTGGCGGCGGCGGGATATAATAGTAGGGGCAATATATAAAATAATTTATGGAAGAGGCATCATGTTAGCAACACGGCCAGATACGGATACACTAGCAATTACGCGCACTTTTGATGGTATTGAGGAAGCAGCGCATCGCGTCATTGAACAATCAGGCGGTATGGTCTCTGTTATGCGTGGGGCCAAAGTGGCGATTTTGAAACCCAATTTTGTAGCTGGCCGCAGCGCCGGGACAGGTTCAACCACCAGCTTTGCCCTGCTCAAGGCCGTGGCAGAAGAAGTTCGTGCCTGCGGAGCAGAGCCGGTACTCTGCGAAACCCCTGGCACAGAGTTTGACCGCGAGGCAACCTACACCATCCTGGGCGTCGAGCAATTCTGCGCTGAGAATGGCATTCGCATTTTGCGCGTTGACCCGGAGGGCGGCGAGCAGGATTGGATGGAACTGCGACCGGAGGGTGCGAAGCGACTACGCAGATTCCGCGTCCCGCGTATACTGAGCGAGGCGCGTTTGATTAACCTGCCCGTTCTCAAGACGCATGTTGTCTCGACGATGACGCTCGGCATGAAAAATCCAATGGGTATTTTGCCCCGGCCTGACCGCCGCTCGATGCATACCTTCGGTATCGACCAGTGCATCGTGGATATGAATCGTGGTATCAAGCCTGACCTGACTATTGTCGATGGCAGCGTTGGACAGGATGGCGAGGGGCCACTCTATGGCGATAAAGCCGATCTGCAGGTACTGGTAGCCGGGCGCGATAGCCTGGCCGTTGACCTGGCCTGCTGCCAGCTCGTGGGCGTTAAACCCCGGGATATTCCGCATCTCAAACTGGCCCTGGAACAGCTGGGCAAGCCCTCGTGGAACCTGGTCGGCGAAGAGCCCGGCGTGATCAAGAAATTCCGCCTGCCGCAGCAGAAACCCATCTATCGGTTTATCTTCTGGATGATGTACCCGCTGGACTACCCATACACCTGGATTGCAGAGCGCGGTAAGCATTTTTGTACAACGCTTTACAGCACCGGCCTGGTTGGCACGCGCCCGCAAATCAAAGAAGAGGATTGTACGCGCTGCGGCGTATGTGTAGAAGCCTGCCCGCTGCCAAACGTGATTGACCTCAAGAACTTGAAAGTCAACTATGCAACCTGTCAACGTTGCCTGCTCTGCTACGAGGCTTGCCCTGAGAATGCCATCAGCGTGAAAGGGTATTCAGGAGCGAGGCAGTAAAATGACTGTCTTAGTAACGGGCGCGACAGGCTTTTTAGGTTCTGCGCTGGTCACCGAACTGGTAAGACAAAAACAAGCGGTGCGTATACTTGCACGCGACGAGCAAAAAGCACGCACACAGTGTGGTGATGCGGTTACTATCATTCGCGGCGAGATCACGGATGTAGAGCAAGTAGCACGGGCAGTTGATGGCGTGAGCATCGTCTATCACCTCGTAGGCAAGCTCTATCACCCCAGCATACCGGCAAAACTCTACCAGCTTACACATGTCGAGGGCACGCGCATCCTGCTCAATGCCTGCACAGGGCAGAGCCAGTTGCAGCGTATCGTGCACTGCAGCACGACCGGTGTACACGGTGTAACGGGCAAAACACCTGTCGCCGAGGATGCGCCCTTTGCTCCTACCAATCCGTATGAAGCCACCAAACTGCAGGGCGAACTACTCGCGCTCAAAGCCTATAAAGAGCACGGCCTGCCGGTAAGCGTGGTCAGGCCCGGCCTCGTGTATGGCCCTGGCGACCTGCATTTGCTGGGCTTCTTCTCTTCAATCAAAAAAGGCCTGTTTCGCGTCATCGATGGCGGGAAAGCGCTGCTGCACCCGGTCTACATCGATGATATGACCGCTGCCTTCCTGCTCTGCGCCGGGCGACCGGAGGCTATTGGACGCAGCTACAATATCGCTGGAGAGTGTCCTGTGACCGTCCGCGAACTGGCGACAGCCATCGCGCACTCGCTGGGAAAGGAATTACCCGGGGGGAGTATTCCGCTCTGGCTCGCCAATCTTGCCTCGGATATCTTCGCTGTGACGCCGGGGATGAAAGGGGAACGAGCACCACTCACGCACAGCCGCGTCCAATTTCTGACGCATAGCCGCGTTTATGACATCAGCCGGGCAAAGTCCGAACTGGGCTATGCACCCGGTGTGGGGTTGGAAGAGGGCATGAAAAGAACCGCCGAATGGTACCACGAGCATGAATATTTATGAAGCGCAGTTAATATTTGATGTGTTAATGCGTTGATAACTTTGGAAAGGGCGCGCACATAAAAAGCGTCCTAAAAATATTCAGTAGAGGGATTGCATGCGACTTGATCCAAAAATTCCGTTGCCGCCGCCAGTTCGCCCCCGCCCAGCGCGGACGCGCCTGGTAGGGATGAGCAACGGGAAGACCGAGATACCTGTTTCGCAGAATGGAACCGTGGGGGGTGCTTCTGCCCATGATATTGCCATGCAGCCCACGAAGTCCCTGGCAGCGCCATCTCTTCCTGTAACGCCTCCACACGGCCTGAATGGCAAGAGAAGCGGGGAGTTATCCAATAGCGATATCAGCAAGCAGAGTACGACACACCTGATGCAGCTCAGCGGCATGATGCGTGCGGTCCGCGTGCCGCAGCAGGTCGCGCCTGAGCAATTGCAAGACAATGAGGAGGGGTACTGGCCTCAAGGTATTCAACAGACAGGCCCCTTGCCGGTGGGAAACCTCTATGGAAGCGAACCATTTGGCCGTACCTTGCCCTTAACTGCTGTTGCCACGCCCATACAACAGCGTCCAGCCTGGAAAGCGTTTCTCAGCACCCCTGTAGCCAAAGTGACGATTGGCCTGGTTGTCGGTATTGGCTTGTTGTTCCTGGTCGCACGTTTCGTAGACCTGCCTGCGACCATTCAGGTGTTGCGGGAGCGCCTGACAACCCCGAGCGGCATTGCCCTGGCTCTACTTTCTGGCGTCGCCTTCATGCTGGCCTGGTCCATTCGCGGCGTGCGCTGGAAGCTCTTCTTGAATCCAATCGGCGAGGTCAGTACTTTAAAGGCCATAGAACTTTACCTGGTAGGGGTCTTTCTGAACTTCCTGTTACCGATACGCGGCGGCGAAGTGGCAAAGAGCCTGATGCTCAAACGCACATCGGGTATACCCGTCAGCAAATCGCTACCAACCGTGGCTATGGACAAAGCGCTGGATTTAATGCCCGCGCTCTTCATCATGGTAATTGTGCCGTTTCTGCCGGGGATAAAGATGAACATCGAGCTCTGGTTGGTGCTGGCATTCATGGGTGGGCTGCTCATGTGCCTGATCTTCTTTGTGATCCTGGCGGCCTGGAAACGCGATGCCGCAATCCGGCTGCTCCAGAGAATGACCGTGCTGCTTCCCAAAGTCATTGCCGGCAAGATCGAAGGCTTTGCCACCGGCTTTGTTGACTCACTGCTGATGGGCGCAAGCCAGCCGCGGATTTTTGTGCCCGCGATGCTGCTCACCGTTGTGGCTGTCACCTTCGACGCCCTTTTCGCCATGCTTGCTTTCTGGACAGTCAACTACCCCATCCCATTCGGGAAGGCCATCTTCGGCTATACAGTGTACAACATGTTCTATATTCTACCGACGCCTCCCGGACAGATCGGTAGCAACGAATTGGTAGGGGTACTAGTGTTTAATAAGCTGTTGAGCGTGCCTGTCGGTAATGTTGGTACCATGTTCGTTTTCTCGCATCCCTGGGCTGCGCTGCTGATGACAGTTTCTGGCATGGTTTGCTTGAGTGCGCTGGGCCTGAAGATTTCGACTGCAATGAAGGTGCAAACGGAGGGTCAGTGAACGCTGGC
>WNFE01001418.1_pt1 | contig 20416 bp, 23 predicted proteins | sample 5400451 | NCBI WGS metagenome assembly WNFE01 (sample SAMN13153344, study PRJNA577476) | soil metagenome | isolation source: 200 cm saprolite under Douglas fir tree site 2 hole 2 | place: USA:California | collected 2015-04-18
TGGTGGTAGCGCACAGACGGTGCGCCTTCGGCCGGATAGGACACCGATACCCAAACGGCAGACCCGATCGCGGCCGGCCTCAAGCACCCTCAATGCGTACCCGAATCGGCGAATCGAGGCGCATCGCAGGCCCTGCCCACCCCTGTCGAACCCCCAACAGCAAGACCGCCCAATACACCCTTCTGCCGCGATACGTGTGCTCATGCCTCGCGTGTGAGGCGAGGCCGTACCGATGCAGGGGCGGGATGCACGAGTACCAGGTTGTTCGGCCTGCCGTCTGGTGCGTGCCTCAGAGGGGCAGGAGATCCTTTGCGAGTGCCTGCTTCACCTGCGATGAGCTCGATGTTGCGCCGCGCCCGGCGGGCCATCTCGTCACAGACCAGCTGAGCTTCCCCGCCAGGTGTTACGCGTTCATTCGCTATGAGCACCGGATATAGGACGTCGGACAGGGCCTAGCCGAAACTGTCCGGCGATGTTCACGATGACGCGGCGATGCTCGTGGTGACGACTCCGGTCGATCAAGATCAGCCTGCGAGAGGAATGTGGAGTGCTGCTCTGCGATGGTCCTTTTCGTTACGTGACGAGACCAGCCCGATGATGGAGTCCGCGCGCGTAGCCGATATGCGCGCTCTGGGAATCTTGGCGCTCGTCAGTTTGGGTGCGCAGAACGGGCCGATCTGGCGCTGAGCCACTCTCGGTCCGGTGCTCATGCCGATGAGCGATCATCGTTGCCTCAGAGTTCCGCTGCCCATGATCGGGCGGTTGGGTCGCGCGAGAAGCCCGAGCATTGACGGCGCAGCTCGTGTCAGGATGCTCGGCATGTCTAACCGCGCACTGAGCTTCGGAGTGATGGCGGAAGCATACGAACGATTCCGGCCGGGGTATCCCGTGGAGCTCTTCGACACGGTGATGACGTACGCGGGTCAGCCGGTTCGGACTGCCCTCGAGATTGGTGCTGGAACAGGCAAAGCAACCCGTCTGTTCGCTCAACGGGGGGTCACGGTCACCGCGACCGAGCCTGACGGGGCCATGCTCGCCGAGCTGCTTAAGCACGTGCCAGCAAACGTCAAGACCGTGCAAGCCGCGTTCGAGGACTTGCGACCGGGCGAGAGCTACGGCCTGGTTTATGCGGCAGCGGCGCTGCATTGGACCAACCCAGAGGGTCGGTGGTCGCGCATGGCTGCGCTGCTGGAGCCGGGTGGCGTGTTTGCCTCGTTCGGTGGACCAGCCCAGCTGGTTGACCCGGCTGTGGAGGAAGCTGTTCGCGCGGCCCGGGCGCCGTTCTTGGAGAGCGACGAGGTTCCGTCTCCAGATGGGACGCCACCGGGACATGACATGCAGTGGCCGGGTACGGAACTCCAACGGTCTGAGTGGTTCGCCGATGTTCAGCAGTTCGTGATCGAGCGGCGCTTGACGATGATTGCTCGCGACTACGTTGGCCATCTATCGACCATCTCGGCTTATCTCGAATTGCCGACCTCGGAGCAAGAGCAGGTATATAGCCAGATCATGCAGGTCCTGCCTGAGACGGTCGAGATAGCCGCCGACATCACCGTCCATCTCGCGCATCGGCGCTGCGAGCACTAGTGCCTCGATAATCAGATGCCCGCCCCTGCGAACGGCAATCCGGACATGCCGCGACGAGCGCCGCCACGCTCACGCACAGAACCGGCGGGATCTGCATGCGATTGGCTGTGCGGAGCTGCCGACTCTAGGTAGCGCGGAATCGGCGATCTATCGCTAGTGTCGTGTGAATGAGGCTCTCTTACCGGGCTTGCAGTGCGGGAGTAACTCCTCTGCGGTTTTGGTCCAGGTGAAGGGGTGGCAGCGGTCGTTCCAGCCCTCGATGAAGGTCTCGATGGCGGCGATGAGGTCTTTGACCGAGGTGAAGCTGCCGCGGCGGATCGCCTGGCGGGTGATGATCGAAAAGAAGATCTCCATGTTGAGCCAGGACCCCGACGTGGGCGTGAAGTGCAGCGTGATCCTGGGGTGCTTGGCAAGCCATGCCTGCACGTCTGGATGGGTGTGGGTGCCGTAGTTGTCCACCACGATATGCAGCTTGCGGCGTGGGTAAGCCCTCGCGACCTGGCGGAGGAACTTACCGAACTCCTCGTGCCGGTGGCGGGGGTAGCAGGCGTCGGTGACCCTGCCGGTGGCACTTCGAGGGCGGCGAACAGCGTGGTGGTGCCATGCCGGATGTAATCGTGGCTGCGCTTTTCCGGGGTACCGGGCCGCAGCGGGAGCACTGGCGCAGCGCGTTCCAGCGCCTGGGCCTGGGGTTTCTCATCCACGCACAGCACGACAGCCTTGTCGGGGGGGTTGAGATACAAGCCGATGAGGTAGCGGACCTTGGCTTCGAGTTGCGGGTCGGTGGAGAACTTGAAACTCTCCGCCCGCCAGGGCTGCAGCCCCCACTCGCGCCACACCTTGGCGACCTTCACATTCGACAAGCCCAGCTCAGCGGCCAGCAGCCGGCTCGACCAGTGCGTCACCCCCAGCCGGGCCGACGGCGGCTCCAGCGTGGCCAGCACCACCGCCACATCATCGATGGTTCGCGGCTTGCCCGGCTTGGGCCGGTCCTCCAGCCCGCCGATGCCCTCGGCGGCATACCGCCGCTTCCAGAAGATCACCGTCGGCTTGGACACCCCCGTCCGCGCCATGATCTCGCTGGTGCCCAGCCCATCGCCCGCCAGCAACACGATCCGCGCCCGCCGCGCCAGCCCCACCCGGATCGACGGCGAACGCACCCACGAGGCCAGCACCTCATGGTCGCGCAGCGTAACCTCCACGGTCACAGTCAACGACATAAACCATCGTCCGCGAACGAGAATCAGACGTCAAGGTACCTCGCTCACGGGACATTAGGTCACCTAATGATCGGGTGCCACTCGGGTTCGGGATGATCTTCGGGATGGTAAACAGACCCGCTCCCAGGCGGGCAGTAGTGCGGGGGGTCGCAGTTCTCTGGCCCGGAGATCAATCTCATAGCAAGCCAGATAATGAGCCCAATCCCCACGATCAGGACTAACCCTCCGATGGTTTTCTCCACGGCGCTTTCCCCGTTCATTGCTTCAGATTCCATTGTGGACGTGGTCCGCAAGCTGTCAAGACATAGCGGGCCATGCTCTGCCCGGACAGCGAGCCTGCGCCAGGCCAGCACCTCATGGTCGCGCGGCGGAACCTCCACGGTCACAGTCAACGACATAAGCCATCGTCCGCGAACGACAATCAGACGTGGGGGCGTCTCCGGTGTGGTCACTTTGGCGCATGCCGAAGGAACGATCTGGGTGGCGGGACATACCCCGACCGGGAATGTCATTGATTACCTGAGCATGCTTGTCGTCCCGCTGGTAGCTTCGCGAAGGTGGCTGCAGAGTTCGCGACTCCGTTCACCATGTTGGTCGGATGCCGAGCGCCGATCCAGTTGGCGGTGATGGGCGGTGGCACCGGTACACCGGAGCTGGCAGCCGCAGTGAGCCAGGCCGGCGGACTGGGGATGCTCTCATCGACCTTCCCCAAGTCCCTCGATGAACAGTTGAGCTGGGTCCAGGCGCACACGGAGCGGCCGGTCGGTGTCGGGTTCTTTGCCTTCGACCTACCGACGAGAACCGAGGAGCTCGAGCTAGCGGCCCGTCGCGCACGCGTCGTCGATGTGTTCTGGGGTGATCCTGAGGCCACCGTGGTGGAGCGTATCCATGCCGGCGGCGCCATCGCCTTTTGGCAGGTCGGCTCGCTCGACGAGGCGGTGGCCGCCGTCGACGCCGGCTGCGACGCGGTGATCGCCCAAGGGATCGAGGCCGGTGGCCATGTGCGGGGCACGACGCCATTGGCCACGCTGCTCCGGCAGGTCATCGCGGCCGTCGAGGTGCCCGTGATCGCCGCCGGCGGTATCGCCACCGGCGCCGCTCTGGCCGAGGTTCTGAACGTCGGCGCTGCTGCAGCTCGAGTGGGCACCCGCTTCCTGGCCACCGCCGAATCCGGAGCCCACCCCGACTACGTGGCCGCGCTGCTCGCAGCCACCGCCGACGCCACCGTGCACACCACCGCGTTCGGCGAAGGCTGGCCGGACGCCCCCCACCGCGTGCTGCGCATCGCCAGGGAGCGCGCGGCTGTATGTGCGGACCGGGTCGTCGCTCGCGCCGCCTACCGGGACCAGAGTTGGGACGTGGTCCGCTGGTCCGCGCAGCCACCGACGGTATTCACCACAGGCGAGGTAGCTGCCATGGCCATGTACGCCGGCTGCGGTGTGGGCGACATCGCCGACGTGCCGACCGCCGCGCAGATCGTTGACCGAATGACGACAGAGGCTGTGGCGCTGCTGCACCCCCCAGCGCGTTGAGGTCGAAGGCATTTGCCGCCGCCACACACGAACCTTGATCTCGCCGCCTTGTCTGGGGTTCCTTCCGCTGGCCGAGGCGGCGCGGGACGACGCCGATCGGTCTATCTGTAGCCAGTCTGGCCCTGCCCGAGCACCCCCGTGGAGCGGTCGATAATCGGCAGGGAGGATGTACCAACGCATGGCGCTATCGCCTGGCGAATACTCACGCTGCGTAGTAGTCGCAAATGCGTTGCGCCAGCCTGCAGCCGCGCAGGGCCGCGGCGAGCGTCGCGCTCTTATCGGGGTGGGACCCCGTCGGCGGATACCCGCATGAGGGCGAGCCGTTGCCCGATGTCGGCGAGGTCGCTGGCCGGCGGGAGCTGTGCGGCGGCGCTCCATGGAAGTGCGGCAGTGACCTGCTCCGGTGCGTCGCGCGCACCGACGAGGGCAGCGACCGTGTCGGTGTCGCCGCCCATGCGGACCGCCTGTATCAGGCCGTCGCGCAGGCTGGTGGCCCGCAGTACACAGGAAAGCACGGCAGCGACGGTCTGGTACGGATCCAGTGATACGCCGTCTGCTGGCGCCTGCCAGGTGCCGGCCGCAACCGCTTGGAGCATCTGCTCCAGTCCGGGGTCTGCGCCAGGTCCCGCTCGTCATCAGCGGCGCCGGTCAGCAGCGACAGCGCCTCCTCGAAACGCCGCTTCCCCTCGTCCACGTCTCCGCCGAAGAAGGCCGCAGCGCCCAGGATCCCGATGCAACGGGCGCGCTGGCTGACCGTGCCCGACTGGCCGGCCTCGGCCAGTGCCTGGCTCCCGTGCTCGGCTGCCCGGGAAAGCTCACCGAGGTAAAGGTCAATCGGCGATCCGGATGAGCACGTCGATCCGGTCCACCGCGGTACTGGCCAGCGCCTCCTCGGCTTCGCGGACAGCACCGCCGAAATCACCCTGGACAAACCGGAGTTCGGAGGTGAGCAGGCGGACCCGCCCGTCACGGCGGGCAGGCGCCCGATAACCTCCTCGGCTTGCTGCCAGTCGCCGAGCATCAGCAGGGCCCGGCCCAGCCGCGGACCCAGCTCCCGGATGTCGGCGTACGGGCGGACCTTCTGATGCAGCATCAGCGCCGAGTGGTACATGCCGGCATGCTCGGCGCGGGTGCCCGCCTCCAGCGCGCTGCGGACCAGGTTGCCGGTGTCTCCGGCCCGCTCGTAGTGGTAAGAGGCCGACGCGAGATCCCCGGCGGACTCGTGCCACCGCGCGACCCTGCCGTGCAGGAACCGCCGGTAGCTGGCACCCAGATCTCCGTACACAGCGCGCTGCAGCAGGGCGTGGGCAAAACTGATCTCACCGTTTGGCCCCTCGGCCATGAGGCCGAGCCGGCAGGCCTCAGCCAGCGACCGCACCGAGACCCCCTCGTCCACTTCGACCGCGAAAGTGATCGGCCGCAGATCCTGGCTGGTCTGGACCGCCACCGCCGCAGCATCCAGGAACTGCCGTGTCTCACGGTCGGCGCGGGCCAGCCTCCGCGCAAGCACCGCCTCGACCCGCGGCGGCACGTCCGCCTGCTGCTCCGGACTGCCCGTGGCCGCCGCTGCCACGCCGCCACCGTCCCCGGCCAGCAATCGCAGGCATCAGTCTGTGCCGTAAGTCGTCGGGGAGATGGCTTCGGTGATGTCTCGCAGCCGGGTGTTCCACAGCGTGCGCAGTCCCCAGATGGCGACGGCCAGGGCAAGGTCGGGCGCCTCGCCGGCGCCGTCTTTGACCGCCAGGTAACTGTGGCGCCAGGCGTCGAGCGCCTCCTGGCCGACTGGCGTTCGCCCTGGCCTGCGCCGGGTAACGCGCTGACCTGGGCGCAGCAGGCCAAGCTGCTGCAGCCCGCACTGCACGGCCGCGGCGGCCGGGCGTACCTCGTGGCAGAGGTTGGCATAGGACGCGCCCGGCGTCCGTCCCACGTCCGGCCCGCGCTGCTGCCTGGCGCGGGCGATCACCCGCATGCGCTCACTCTGCCTTGGCGTCCAGCAGTTCCGAGGGTGTGGGTGAGGCGGTGTCGTCCAGCCAGCGGGCGACGTCACGCAGCGACCGGCCGGACGCGGCAGCGGCGAGGAACCGCGCGCACAGCAGTTCCTTGGCGGCGGGTCCCCACAGGTCTTTCTGCCGCCCGTCATCGACGGTGAGCACGAAGTGGGCGGCCATCCGGTGGGCGGCCTCCACGGTGTTCATGCCGTGCAGCGGATCCCACCACCACTCCTGCGGCTGGCCGGTGATGCGCTGCGGGTCAAACAGCCACACACTCTGGCCATCTGCCGCGCGCAGTTGCGCGGTGGCGGCCCACAGGTCCGCCTTGATGCTGGTGGCGACAACGGGGGCGGGCGCGGACAACACGTAGGGCACGCCCATCGCGGTGGTCTTGCCAGACCGGGGCGCCATGAACGCGACGATGGTGTCCCCCCACGACGCGTACAGCGCCGGGCCGCGCCCGCTGGGCAGCTTAAGATTGAGCCCAGTGTCGGCAGGGGCGATCCTGCGCAGGCTGGTTCCGGCCAGGGAGGTGCGCAGCCGGGCCGCTGTCCGGGCGGACGGGCCCGCTACCGGCGCGGCTGCGACGACCCGGTCGCCTGCACCAAGGACCGCCACCGGGAGCCCTGCCCGGCTGCCTGCACGAGGCACCGCCACCGGCCCCGGCTGCGCCGCCGATTGCGCCAAGCGCGGGCACCGCTGCCCCGAGGTGAAGCGGCCATGCCCGAAGGGATGCACAGGCCACGCGCGGGAATGCCCGCAGCGCACCCGGGGGAGGCTGGCACTTCACCCGCCGCAAGGGTGTCAAGCCCGGCCGGGGACAGGTGAAGCTGGTTCCGCCGATACCGGCTCCCCTCGTCGCCCAACTCCGGACGCACCGGCGATGCCAGAACGCCGAGCGGTTGGCCGCAGGCGCGGCCTGGGAAGACTGGGACCTGGTCTTCTGCTCGCCCGCCGGCGCTCCACTCGACCCTCATGATGACTGGGAGGACTGGCACGCCCTCCTCACCGCAGCCGGAGTCCGTGAAGCGCGCGTACATGACGCTCACCACACTGCGGGCACGCTCCTGCTGGAGCAGGGCATCGACATCCGCGTCGTCCAGCAGATCCTCGGCCACTCCCAGCTCAGCCAGACCCAGCGCTACACCCACGTCAGCCTGGAACTCACCCAGCACGCCGCCGACCGGATGGAGGAGGGCCCTGTGCGGCTAGCAGCGGCTGTCAGCGGCCCGAAGCCGTATCAAGCGGCCGAAGCCGACGCGAAAGGCAACTGCAACCAGAACTGCAACCACGGAAGGATCACGATGCCCAAGCCAACAGTGAATGCGCAGGTCAGAAGCGTGCCATCGAGTGGGGCGCCAGGGGCTCGAACCCTGAACCCACGGATTAAAAGTCCGCTGCTCTGCCATTGAGCTAACGCCCCGGGGTGCGCGGACCAGCCGGGTTTCCAGAGGAGGCCCGGCGCGGCTCCGCCCGCCATGAGTGTGCCAGACTTCGCCGCTCTGGGCACTTCCGGGATCCTCGCCGGGCCGCGCTTCCTGGTGAGCGGCGATACGCGGCGCTGGGGTCCGTCTGGATGCACGAATAGAAATTATCCTGAACAATCGCTACCAGTTGCCCACGTGCGCCTGCCGGGGCGGCCCCCTGCGATCGGCCTGACGGGTCCGCCGCTACCGGTACGCGGAGATTCCGGTGATCGCCTGCCCGAGGGCGAGCGTGTGGATCTCCTCGGTTCCTTCGTAGGTGAGCACTGACTCCAGGTTGTTGGCGTGCCTGATCACCGGGTACTCCAGGGTGATGCCGTTCGCGCCGAGGATGGTCCGCGCCTGCCTGGCGATCTCGATGGCGGCGCGCACGTTGGCCATCTTGGCCAGGCTGACCTGCTCCGGGGTGAGTTCCCCGGCCTCCTTGAGCCTGCCGATGTGCAGGGCGAGCAACTGGGCGCGGGACAGGTCGGTGAGCATCCAGGCGAGCTTGGCCTGGGTGAGCTGGAAGCCGCCGATCGGCCTGCCAAACTGCTCCCGGGTGCGCGCGTACCCGGTGGCCGCCTCCAGGCAGGCCCGCGCCGCGCCGGTGACCCCCCACGCGATGCCGAACCGGGCCTCGGTCAGGCAGGACAGCGGGCCCTTGAGCCCCCTCACGCCGGGCAGCACCGCATCGGCGGGAAGCTGTACCTCGTCGAAATGCAGTTCCGCGGTGACCGAGGCGCGCAGCGACATCTTCTTTTGGATGGCCCGGGACGTGAAGCCGCGCGCGCCGCGCGGGACAAGGAAGCCGCGGACCCCGTCGGGCGTGCCGGCCCAGATCACCGCGATGTCGGCGATCGACCCATTGGTGATCCACATCTTGGTTCCTGAGAGCAGCCAGCCGGAATCGTTCGGCTTGGCAAAGGTTTTCATGCTGGATGGGTCGCTGCCATGGTCCGGCTCGGTCAGCCCGAAGCAGCCGATCGCCTCGCCCGCCGCCATCCGGGGCAGCCACTCGGACTTCTGCTCCTCCGAGCCGTATCGCCAGATCGGGTACATGGCCAGCGAGCCCTGCACGGAGACCAGGCTGCGCAGGCCGGAGTCGGCGGCCTCAAGTTCGCGGCAGGCGACGCCGTACGCGACCGGGCCCATGCCAGCGCAGCCGTAACCGGTGAGGTGCATGCCAAGCAGGCCCAGCTTGCCGGCCTCGGGGACCAGGTCGCGGGGGAGCGTGCCCGCTTCGAACCAGTCGGCGATGTACGGCATCACCCGATCTGCGGTGAAGGTGCGGACTGTGTCACGGACCAGGCGCTCTTCCGGGGTCAGCTGGTCGTCGATGCGGAGCAGGTCAAGGTCGGCGGGGCTGGCCGGGGGATACGGCGGCATGGGCGGATCCTTTCTGCATTGCTGCTCGCCAGCGTATGCGTGTGCGATCCGGCTGTCTGGACCCACCCGGACCGGGCATGATCAAAGGCATGAATGAGCCAAACGTAACCAAGCGGCTGATCCGCACGCGAAAGGATCGCTGGGTCGCAGGCGTGTGCTCAGGGATCTCCGCGTACGCAGGCATCGACGCGAACGTCATCCGCGTGGTATTCGCCGCGCTCACCATACTGACGGCCGGGCTCTTCGCCCTCGTCTACCTGGCGGCCTGGGTGATCATCCCGGAGGAAGGGGAGGATGGGTCGATCGCGGAGAACCTGATCAACAAGACGCGCAGCGGCTAGGGCGGGCCGGCCTCGGGCGTGCCGGATTCGGGCGTATGGAGTGCACTGCTAAGCGTCATGATCATCTCTCCATGCTGCCGAGTCCAGCCAGTGGCGAGCGCCGCCGCCAGGACCAGGCCCAGCAGGCCGGCCAGCGCGACCGCGGCCTGCGGGCCGAGCCATTGCGCGAGAGCGCCTCCGGCCAGGATGCCGAGGCCCTGCGCGGCGAGCAGCCCGGACTGCGCGATGCCGAATGCCCGTGCCCGGCCCGAGGCCGACAGGGCCTGCCCGAAGGCCGCCGCCGCGGCCAGCTGATACGCACCCCCAGCGCCCGCGAGGCCCCAGAGCGTCAGCACCAGCCAGAACGGCGGATGCAGCAGGCTGACGACCAGCGGGGCGCAGGAAAGCATGGCCAGCCAGCCCATCGGGCGCATCCGGTCGGATGGCCGGGCCAGGTGACCGATGGCGAACGTGCCGACGATAGTTCCAGCCGGCATGGCGGCCATGAGCAGGCCGACCGTGAGAGGGCCACCGCCAAGCGCGTGCGCGTAGGGTGCCGCCAGGCCCTCGGGCACCACCGCGAACCCGGCTAGCCAGCCGAAGAACACGAGGGTGCGCAGCACCGGATTACCGAACACCAGGCCCGTGCCGTCCCGGGCGACCGCCAGCAGCGACGGCCGCGCTTCGGTCTCGCGGGGTGGTGCGGACCGGGGTTTCACCCAGCGGGCGATGATCGTCGCAGACAGGCAGAACGAGAGTACGTCCAGTGCGAGCGCCCTGTTCGGGCCGAGCATCGCCACGGCACCCGCGCCCAGCACGAAACCGGCGATCTGGCTGATCTGGAAGGTCATGTTCCCGATGGCGGTCCCGATAACGAACTTGTCCGGCGGCAGGACGTCGGGCAGCAACGCGGAGCGGGCCGCGGAGAACGGAGGGCTCAGCAGGACTGTGCCGAACAGCAGCGTGCACAGCCCGGCCAAGGGCACCTGCGGCAGCGCCATGACCGCGACAAACCCGGCGCGAGTGAGATCCAGCGTGATCATGACCCGATGCCGGGGGAACAGGTCGGCCAGTCCGGACAGGAGCGGCCCGCCCGCGATCAGCGGAAGGTATGTCAGGGCATACGCCACGGCGGTCAGGAACGCCGACCCGGTCTTTGCGTAGACGAGCACGGCGATCGCGACCTGTGCCACCTGGTCGCCCGCGTGAGACAGGGCCTGCGCGGACCACAGGCCGCGGAACTCCCGTATGGCCAGGACATCGCGGTAGGTAGTGGGGTGCTGCTCCGGCTGGCGATGCCGTCCAGAGCGGGATCCCGTTATCGGCACTGCTCGGAGCAGGGAATTTCTGCTTGGTAAGCCGGTGCCTCTCTCTGGCTGCTCAGCACGAGTTGTCACGCTGGTCTCACACTCTGCGGGGAGTGACCGCCGGTCAGGAGAATCCGGTAGCTGGTTGAAGTTACAGTGAGTTGTGCATTGATTGCCTACCGTGTCGGATTTTTAGCGAACGCGCAAGGGATCCGGGATGATCGTCACCGATGCCAGCGTTGCGTCCATGTGGAGCGTCATGCGATGGGGGATGGGTGCCCCGGCGGTGCCTCCGCCGGGTGCGTCAGCACCAGGCAGGGACAGCACGCTTTGCCGGGCGCGCTTCTGTCCCCTATGCTGGTGCCCGTCCCCGACGGCGGGCGCCACGGGTTCACGGCGGCGGTGGCTGTCGTGGCCCCCATCGTCTAGCGGCCTAGGACACCGCCCTTTCAAGGCGGCGGCACGGGTTCGAATCCCGTTGGGGGCACTGCCGGCTTACGCCAGCACTGCATGGTCCTGTAGAGCAGCTTGGAGTGCTCGCCACCCTGTCAAGGTGGAGGTCGCGGGTTCAAATCCCGTCGGGACCGCTCAAGCCCGGGAGCGGCAACAACCCAGGCACGGTCAGGTAGCTCAGTTGGTATGAGCGTCCGCCTGAAAAGCGGAAGGTCGGCGGTTCGACCCCGCCCCTGACCACCCGATCTCGGAGCATCTGCTAGCCCTCTCATCTGCGCGAACCGCAGGAGGAGAGGGAACGTGATGGCGACGACCGGACCTCTACTAAGAGTCTCTGACCAGCGGAAACGCTGGCCTGCAGAGAGCTGCGTCGCAGCTCGCTCGCAGGAAGAGAGACAAACTATGAGCGTGCCGGAACCGCGCTCGCGGCAGCCAAAGCCGCTAGCTGCGGGAGTGTTCCAGCCCGAGATCGGCTCGTTCCGGCTCTGCCTTGCGGCCGAGGGTAAGGCGGGCAAGACGGTGCGGATGTACACCGAGGCGGTCCAGTGGTTCGCCGCGGCGCACCTGATCCCACAGACCTGCCGGACCAGGTGGGAGCAGGTCAGCGGGCAGGACATCCAGCGGTGGATGGTGTGGCTGCTGGGCCGCTACAGCGATTCCTACGCCAGCAACCAGTACCGCGCCCTGCAGCAGTTCTTCAAGTGGCGGGCCGCCGAGGAAGGCCTCCCCGACCCGATGGCCAGGCTCCGTCCGCCCCGGGTAACCGAGAAGCTCATCCCTGTTTTCGCCAGCGTAGAACTATCGAAGCTGGAAAAGGTTTGCGCGGGCCGGACGTTTGCTCAGCGCCGCGACCTCGCGATCATCGCGGTGTTCCGGGCGATTGGGGTCCGGCTGTCTGAGTTGGCCGGGATCGTCTACGACGCGGAGGATGCGCAGCGTAGTGACGTTGACCTGTGGCAGCGGGAGATCACGGTCCGGGGCAAGACCGGTAAGGCGCGGATCGTCAGGATCAACCACCAGACCGCCCTCAGCCTCGACCGCTACATCCGGGTCCGGGCACGGCATGCCCAGGCGTACCGGCCGCAGCTGTGGCTGGGAGTGAACAACCGGGGCCCGATGACCGGCGAACGGCATCTATCAGATGATTGTGCGCCGCGGCCGCCAGTGCGAGGTGGCCGTGTATCCGCACCGGTTCCGTCACCATTTCAGCCACACCTGGCTGGACCGGGGCGGGGCCGAGGGGGACCTGATGGAGCTGAACGGGTGGACCTCGCCGCAGATGCTGCGCCGCTACGGCGCCAGCGCCCGCAGCACACGAGCCCGCCGCAACTACGACCGCATCATGGACCCCATCACCTGACACGCCAGACGGCCCAGCCTTGACCTCTTGCTCAGAGCCCCGGAGGCCACGTGGCATTTCGCCCTGCAAGAACAGCTGAGCGCTCGCGCTTGCCGCCACGCTGACCAAGAGCCGACGCCGATAGTCGACGCCGCACAGATGAGCTCGTCATGGCTGGTGGTGCTGGCATCAAGGCGGGCCAGACCCGTGCTGAGACTCACTCACGTGCCGAATAGCGCGCGTTGGATATGCGCATGACCATGCGGTAATTCGCATGACCCGGACGACCTTACAGTCGGCTCCCGGAGCCTTCGGCGTTTCCTGGAGTCCATGCGCGACGCGGCGCCCGGACAGCGCCGCTAACGAGTCACCGGGCCGGCAACATGGACACGGCGACCCGCGATGCTGCGGCGCGTCAGCTCGGGGGGTATTGCCGGGTCATCTCCGGCTGGCTGGGCGGGTGCCCAAGGGGATCTCCAGTCCCCGGTGCTGCCGCCTGCCTTGTCGGCAGTACAAGGGCCAGCCAGCCACTGCGTTCTGTTTTCTGTCCTGGCATGCCCGCCCAGCCTCTCACTCCTGTCGACTGCGCCCGCCAGGAATCGACGCGCCACGGCAACTGGTCCACGCCCAGCCACCCGCCCGGTCTGCCTATCCCACTGACCGGGGGATCACCCGTGTCCCGGTGGGTGGCATGGGGTCACCGGTTCGGCGCAAATGCGGAAGGTGCTGCCTCGCCAAGCGGCTGGCATGGGGCGTACTGTGCGAAGCGCAGGGCATTGTGCGCTAAAGGGGGTGGCGATGCTTCCAGTATCTTCAGCCGTCAACGTCCGCCCGCTCGAGCCTGGCCACCGGCACGGGCCAAGCCGCCGCCAGTTTCTCGCCGCCGGGGCAGGGTTGGGCGCCGCCGGGTTCCTCGGAGGGCAGGTGATCGGGGCGGGTCCGGCGCTGGCGGCGCGGTCGGCCGGCGCCCCGCGGCCGATCCCCGGCGGGATCCAGCCGTTCGGCCCGGGCACCGAGGTGTTCCACGTGTTCTTTCCCGGCACCGGGGAACCGAACACGATCACCAATTTCAACGGCTTCGTCGGCGTTGGCAACGTCGACGGCGTCGGTGCCGGTGACAACGCTGGCCTGAGCTTTGACGTCGACAACCGGTTCATCACCGGGGAGTACATCGCGCGCGACGGGCGGCACTTCAACGCGACGTTCGGTTTCCTCTGACTGGACATCTTCCAGGGGCCGGTCGGCTCCAACCAGATTCACGACTTCAACCCCGGCATCGCGGCAAGCGGGCTGTTCTGGACAACCCGCGTCCCAGACCGGTCGGTAACGGTATCGCCCGGCAGCGGGCGAGCGACGTGGATGCTTGAGAACTTCGAGCTCCCCGACTTCCACGACATCCTCAATTCGCTTCACCACGGCAAGCCGGTCGGCACTGGCCTGCTTGACATGACGATGACCTGGTCCGGCGGTGGTCCGATCAGTCACGTCCGCGACGCGGCGAACGGGTTCACCGGCCGCAAGGTGACCGGAACCTCGCACATCTCCTGGACCATCAAGATGGGAGATTTCTCCTTCACCGCCGACGAGTCCAACCAGATCAGCCTCGTGTCCGAGGTATGGAAGGAGCGCAACGGGGTCTTCTTCTCCTAGCTCCCGCATCATCCGAATGACCGTCTAGCCCTGCAGCGCCTCCGCCGGCCCCCACAGCGGCCGGCGGAGGCGTTTCTAGCCTGCTAACCTGCGCGTCTGTAGGCTGCTGCGCAGGCCATAGGGCCAGACCTGGCCGTGCCATACGGCCCCGGCGGTCCTCCCGGCGGCGCGGGAGAAGATGAGGACGATCCGGCCTCACTGGTTCCCGTCGGGTGCCTGGCAGCACCGGCCGGACGGCCGCTACCGTCCCGGCCAGGTCGCGGTGGTGAGCATCTGCCGACCTTGATCCAGCCGGGCCTGCCAGGTAGCGGAGTCCGGGCTGGGGCGCTGCGCGCTTGCAGGCTAGCGGATGATGAGCGCGCTGTCGCGGCGCGGGACCAGCTCCCCGATCACTGGCGCTCCCGGCAGCTCCCCGGCGACCAGCAGCCCGCCCGAGGTCTGCGCGTCGGCGAGCAGGAGCAGGTCGTCCTCGCTCACCCCGCCGGTGTCGGTGTGCGGCAGCACCCATTCGAGGTTTCGCCGGCTGCCGCCGGGCATGTGCCCGGCCCGCGCCGCCTCCCGGGTGCCCTCGATGAGCGGCACCGCCGCGTGGTCGACGATCGCGGTGACCCCGCTCGCCCTGGCAAGCTTGAACAGGTGGCCGAGCAGGCCAAACCCGGTCACGTCGGTAGCACACCGGATCCCGGCGGCGAGCGCCAGACGGCTGGCGTCGGCGTTGAGCGTCGTCATCACCTCGATCGCCGCCGCACTGACCTGGCCCGTCGCCTTGTGCCAGGCATTGAGCACGCCCGTGCCGATCGGCTTGGTCAGGCTGAGCGGAAGGCCGGGCCGCCCGGCGTCAATCCGCAGCAGCGCGGCCGGATCCGCGGTGCCGGTCACCGCCATGCCGTACTTTGGCTCGGGGTCGTCGATGCTGTGCCCGCCGGCGACGGGACAGTGCGCCGCCCGCCCGACGTCCAGGCCGCCGCGCAGCACCTCCGCCGCCAGCTCGGCCGGGAGCTTGTCGCGTGGCCAGCCCAGCAGGTTCAAGGCGACCAGCGGCTCGCCGCCCATCGCGTAGACGTCGGACAGGGCGTTGGTCGCGGCGATCCGCCCGAACGTGTAGGCGTCGTCGACGACGGGGGTGAAGAAGTCGGCAGTCACCACGACCGCCATGGCCGGGCTGACCCGCACCACGGCGCCGTCGTCGCCATGCTCGACCCCCACCATCAGGTCCGCGCCCGGACCATCGGGCACGAGCCTGCTCATTATTTCCTCCAGCTCACCCGGCGGGATCTTGCAGGCACAGCCGCCGCCGCGCGCGTACTGGGTGAGCCGGAAGCCACCCGGACCGGTCATGCGGTCAAATCTAATGCCTTGCTCGAACAGGCCCGGCCACCTGGCCAGGCGCGCTCCGCGGAGCAGATGGCGGGCGCCGCCGGGCGCGGGTAACGTCGGCCCCGGAGGCGTCCGGGTGCCTGGTGGCCCCCCCGGTCTTCAAAACCGGTGGACGGCGCACCGCGCCGTCGGCGGGTTCGATTCCCGTCCGCTCCGCGTGGACCTGGCCTGGGAACGGCCGCCCGGCCGGTGCCGGTGCGTAGGTCAGCAACGGGTGAACCGGCCGGTGACAGGCCTGGTTGGGCTTTACCGCGCATCCAGTCAGCTACGCACTCACCGATCATGATGCGGTGCACAGGCGGCCGTTTTGGCGACCGTGTCGACGACCATAACGGCGGATCAGGCGCGGGCTGCCACGGTGACTTGACCACGCTCCGTGACCGGCGCAAGCCTGCTGCGCAGACATTGCGAGCACCAACGGGCCCTGCATGACGGCGTTGAGGCTAGGTTCGCGAGCTTCGTGACAGGACCCGCCGCCTGCAGATGCTCGAGGATCTCGGACGTACCTCATCGCGGCATGTGAGTGCGTCTTTCTAGCCCGCGGCCGGCGCACGGCCGTCCTTCAACCCGGAGGCGGTGACCGCGAGGCGATCCATGTGCGGGAGCGGCAGTCCCCGAGATCCTGGTGGACGGGGTCAAAGCCATTCCCAGGGGAAGGACCGGAAAGGCCCTGCTGATCAGGCCATTCCCTCAGCGCGACCACATGATCACCCGAAGATCGCCCGGCAAAGGTCACGCGGCCTGACAGGCTGCCCCGCCAGGTGAACAAGTCTCCATATGCCCGCCCGATTCAGCCTCCGCGGGACCTCTCGATTGCCGATCACGCAGCGTGAGCCCGCCTCTCGGGGAGGAGGGCGAGATGCCGTCAGGCCGACGGGCATGCCGTTTGCAACACCTGGGTGGGGCGCCGACCTCCATGCCAAGCGGCATCCGATTAGGGGATCTTCACTGCGCTGACCACCTGTTGCTGGTAGCGCTGTGGATTGTTGCCGCTGTCGTACGTGCTGACGAATGTCGCGTAGTCGACTGTACCGTCGAAGACATTGCCGAAATAGTCACCGATGAAGGTGTCGGTAGGAACGGCCGACGAAGCGCGATCCGGGGCGTTGAGTTGAGGGTCCCAGGGGTGGCTGCTCAGCCGGATGTTGTGTCCGATCGGATCGAGATTGGCCCGGTAGAACTGGACGCTGGAGTTGATGCAGTAATCGCTCGCCCCGTAGGGCGGCAGGCTTCCACCGTAATTTGGGTTGTTGCGGTCGAGAGCCAGCCCGGCCGCCGATGCCTCTTGCGTGCCCTGGGCCGGGCACGCAAGCCTGCGGTCGTAGAAATTGACGCTCACCGTGCCGTCCGGAGCCACCGCGAGGTTGGGCTGGAACTCGTCGACGTTGGGGCTGGCGTTGTCGTTCACCTGGATCGGCGCCGTCCAATGCTCGCCTTGATCGTAGGAGGCCGTGAGCAGGATGTTGCCGAACCCGGTGCTCTTTGACTCATACGCAATGTAGACCGGGTAATGGCCGCTCGGGGAGAGGTGGTTGCCCACCGCGAATGTATTCTCGATGCCGTCCTCGAACGTGGTGTTCACGTAGCCCGCTCCTGTGAGCGGCGGCACGTGGACGTCGCTGGCCGCGACGAACGGCCCGTTCCAGGTGACGCCTCCGTCCTTCGAGTAGTCCATCAGGACATCGACACAGCATCCGCCGTGCTCCGCGTCGTAGTTGATCAACGACGTGTAGACCACACCATTCGGATCCACGTGCGGGAAGAGGTATGTGTTGTTGTTGGTGGAATTCAACGTTGGCAGCTGCACGGGAGCTGTCCAGTCGCTGTGCGTTCCGTCGCGGTGAGCGATGGCCGTCTGGACGTACGGTTTGCTGCCGTTGCCGTTGAAATTCACGTACATCATGTAGATCCGGTCGAAGTCGGGATTCGGTGAGCCGTCGGGAAGGGTTCTATTGGTATCGATGGTGATCCATTCCTTGTCCGGCTCTTGTCCGAACCCTGCATTCGTGGTGAAGACGTAGTCAGGGTGACCGTTGTGGGTCGTGATCCAATCTGTGGGCCCGGTCGCACCGTGGGGCCGCACCGCGACAGCGACGGCTTCGTTGGGGACGGCGGGATTCGGCTCGTTCCCCGGCTGGAACTTATGGAAACCGGACTTGTCGTAATAGAACTGATAGGGGAGAAGGGCCTGGTAGTAGTTCCCGTAGGCGTCGAAGGCTCCGACCGGGTCGGTGTTGTCGGTGAAGCCCTCGTAGCCCGGCACATGCGCCATCGTCGGCCACGTCTTCCCGCCGTCCCACGACTCGTAAAAGCCGAGCACGTGGTTGTATCCCTCGGGGCTGGAGAACCACTTGGTCGAACCGATGAGGTGTTCAGGATTCGTTGGATCGACTCGGATGTCTGACTCCGAGCGGTCCTTCACCAGCATCGATTGAGCGGCCGGATAGGGCGGATCGCTTCCGACCTGGGTTGGGTAGAGGTGCGTTGCCCCGGTATCCTCACCCGTTGTGGCCCCTGGGCACGGCGATTCGCCTGTGTAGCCGTCGTTCGGCCCGTTGTTCGCCGAATACGGCACCTCGGGCCGGTAGCAACTGACCTGCTGGCTGGTCACGAATACATTCGTGACGGCGTGCGTATTGAAGCTCTTCGCGTAAGCTTGATCGGACTGAAGGCCCTGGGGAACGTTTCCGATGCCAGGGTCGACGGTTGAGGATGAGCTTCCCAAAGCCGGTACGAGACTGAAGCTCAACACAGTCAGCATTCCCACTACGATCGTCAGCAGCCGGCGTCCTGGCACCCCTGCTCACCGCCCCTTCCACGCTCTCCCGGGACAACTATCTCGCGATCGCGGGCATCGCGCGATCGCGAGCATAGGCCGCCGAGTAAGCACGAATCAACCGACGAGCGGGCAAAGTGCTGACCTGAGACTTCCTTGTGGTCTTGGGGGAAGGCTAGGCGCCACCTAGAGACGACCGCTCATCGGCATTATGCGGGTGATCGTTGTCAAGCTGATCATGGGTTGTTGTTCCGGTAGTGGCGTGCTGCTGTGGTAGCGGTGGTGCCGAGGAGCTCGCCGATCTGGGTCCAGGTGAGTTCCTGGTCGCGGGCGTCGCAGACGGCCTGGGGCAGGATCTGCTGGGCCTGGGTGATGAGGCTGGCCAGGGCGTGCAGCCGGACGGCGGAGTCGCCGAGCCAGTAGGCGGTGCGCTGCCGGGCGAGGCTGTCGATCGCATCGGTGAGGACCTGCAGGCTGTCGTCGCCGGTGACGGGCGCGGGCAGCTGGCCGGGGTGGGTGAGGTGCAGTGGCGGGTGGTTCATGAGGCGTCCTGGTCGACTTGGGCGAGCAGCGAGGCGAACAGTTGCCCGCGGTGGTTTTGGCGCTTGGTGATGGCGTCGTCGTGCTGGGCTTGGAGGGTGGGGCGGAACTCGATGCTGGTCTGGAAGTAGGTGCAGGTTTCACAGATCGACTCGAAGGCGCAGTCCAGCTCGGCGGGGCGGGTGCAGTAGCCGTTGCCGAGCAGGCGGTGGTGCTCGCGGCGCAGCCGGGTCATGCGTGGGTCGGCGGCGTCGGCGGGGAGCTGGGCGGGCTGGCCGTAGAGCGCTTCGACTTTCTCGGTGACGGCGAAGTACTCGTCGGCGACGGTCCGGCTGGCGATCTTGGCGTAGCGCAGGGTCATGTCGAGGCTGCGGTGTTTTATATGCGGGTGATCTAGAGGCAGTGACATGGTCGCGTGCCGCGGTCTGTCACCGGCTGGAAGGGAAACCACCCATTGGAGTTCGTGCCATGCCTGGTCCGCTCGGCGGCAGGCGGTGAGATCCGGAAGATCACGCTCGGGCATCCGCTGCTGGATGACTGCCTGGTGTTCGTGGCGGCGCGGGCACGGACCAGCACCTGGCTTGCCGTGGCTTACGGCTTGAAGGTGTTCTTCGAGGTCGTCGGCAAGGAGCCGGCCGTGGTGACTGCTGCGGATGTATTCGCTTTCTTGTCCGCGCAGCGCGCCCCTCGCCGCGGGGAGCGGGTCGTGCGGCTGGAGGACGGCGAGGCGGGCCTGGCGGCACGGACGATCGCCCGGCGGCTGTCGAGCGTGCGGGGCCTGTATGCGTATTTGTGCGCCCGGGAGGACACCGGCGTGCGCCGTAACCCGGTGCCGGCCAGCCTGGCTGCCCGCCGGCCGGGCGCACGGCGTGGCCGGGGCGGGATGCCGCTGATCCGCACGGCCCGCACCCTGCCGCGGGTGCTCGCGCCTGCCGGGGTCGACGCGCTGCGGGCGGCGTTGCGGACCCACCGCGACCGGGCCATGGTGGATGCGATGGTGCTGGGCGGGCTGCGCCGCTGCGAAGTGCCCGGATTGCGGCTGGAGGACCTCAGCGCCGGCGAGCGGCGGCTGTTCGTGGCCGAGGGCAAGGGCGGCCGTCAGCGGGTAGTGCCGGTCTCGGCGCGGTTCTTCGCCGCCGTGGGCGCCTACCTGGAATCCGGACGGCCCGCAGCGGCCGCGGCCAGGCAGGTGTTCGTGGTGCTGAAAGGCGCCCGCCGCGGCGAGCCGCTGCCGGCGGCCGGGCTGGATGAGATCCTTGACGGGGCCCGGAGCCGTGCCGGGCTGGAGCGGGCAACCTGCCACCAGCTTCGCCACACCTGTTTCACCCGGTTGCGGGAGGCGGGCATGGCGCTGGAGGCCATCCAGGCCCAGGCCGGTCACGCCTCGATCGAGTCGACCCGCCTCTACCTGCACCTGGCCAACGGCTGGCTGGAGGAGGAGTACCTGCGGGCGGCGGAGGCAATCGAGGCGC
>WNFE01001184.1_pt1 | contig 20405 bp, 17 predicted proteins | sample 5400451 | NCBI WGS metagenome assembly WNFE01 (sample SAMN13153344, study PRJNA577476) | soil metagenome | isolation source: 200 cm saprolite under Douglas fir tree site 2 hole 2 | place: USA:California | collected 2015-04-18
TGCGCACCATCGGCGGCGGCTCAACGCATGGCGCCGCCACATTCCGTATCGCCTCCTCCTGCAAAGGCGTAGCGGCCGGTTGCTGCCCAGGAGCAGGGGCCGGCGCCGGCGCTTCCTGCGCGCAAGCCACGCCGCCAGCCAGTCCAGCCAGCGCCGCCCACAAGCACATTCGTGCCGGCTTTCGAGAGCGAGTCCGGTTCCCCACGGTCTGGGAAGCCTATCATTTTTGCCTAGGCGACCACGACTTGCACCTTGCTTCCGCTGACTTGCCGGAAGCGAAAGTGACCTGCGCTGCTTGCCGCTTGCTTTGATCAATTCAGTGGTTGGCCCCCATGGCCTACTGCAGCTGCTTGAATTCCCCGCATTCACCTGCCCTGTAAATCGGCGCACTGCTCCCCTCGCGGGACCACCACGTCGCCCACTTCGCGTACTGCACCTGGGGATGTTCGCTCCACAAGGCGTCGCCTTCCGTGCGATGTGTCAGTTGCCGCAACGCGAAAAGCGCTCGCTGCGCGATGTCCAGATCATCGCCCTGCAAAAGATTAAGCAGAATGGGGATTGCCGCTCGCGAACCGGTGTAACCCAAAGCTGTGACTGCGTTGATCCGTGTGAATTCCTTGTCTGGACTCTGCATTAGTGTCAGCAACAGCGGCAGCGATTGGTCTCCGCCGCTGGAGGCGGCGTTATCTACATAATTTGCGATATTCGGTTTCTTTTCGGCGACCTTGCGCAATACTGGATACCACTTCGCATCACCGGTCTCCGCCAGGAAGTCCGCGCTTTTCATGTGCTCGTACGTGCCTGGTTCGGTCTTCTTCAGCAGGTCGGCCAGCGCTTGCAGGCTGCGTGGCGTGTTCAGGCCGTGCATTGCCCGCGGAGCCCACATCCTGAACTCGGCGCTGTCGCAAAAACTCAGTAGCAGTTCTTCCAGTGATGGCGGCGCCATAGCCGCTAAGATCCGAGCCGCCTCTCGCCGTTTTGCCGAATCATCAGATTTCAGTTGCTGCACCCAAACCTGCAGGCTCGCCTCCTCCACGCTTATATTCGCGTCCACTCGAAAGAGCAATCGTTCATGCACCTCCACAGTGCTCTTCACCGCCTCGAAGTAATTGAGCGACGACGGCGCGTACCCGATAGATCGCTCCGCCTCCACGAAATAAGTTCCCGGCGCGCGAACATTATGTTCGTCATTCATCAAGATGCGTTGAGTGTACTTCTCGCCTGGCTTTAGGGTCATATCCGATGAGAAGCAGCTTCCCCCGAATCCCCCCGGCGCACAGGACGAAGTCGGACTCGGATCGGATGAAACTTGAATTCTGTAACCCGAGCAAAATGAATACGGATCAGCGTTTGGGATATTTACGGGTTCGCTTCCGTTGTTTGTGACCTCGAAATAAAGGAGCACCGGCTCACCCACCGCGTACGTTTCCTTCTCCAGGAAGAATCGTCCGGAGACCTGCGCTGTGCCGACAGCCGGCCAGCACAAGAGCGCAAGAACAATAAGGAGGCGCACACGCATCTTTCCGGTTAGACACCGTCCCCCCGTCAAGGTTGCCTCCTCAGTGGGTTCTCTTATCTAACTTCCGGCCGCTACATCTACCGTCTGACTACGATTCTTCCTTCGGGGCCTTCCGTTCAGTGTCACTAATCCCCATTCAACCCCGAAATTCGACCGTTCGATGCAAACTCCTTTACTATTCCGCGTACCCCGCGCTACCCTTCCCCATGGTCGGCCGAATCTCACCGCAAACACCCGAACCGGGCACCCATCAGCACTGCTCTGAGGTCGCGACGGGGGTGTACTACCCTTCGTCATTCCCGACGTTCAGACGTTCGGACCTGCAACGTGCCAACTCTTTTGTTTACAAAAGCTTGCCGCCTCTTTGCCCTCTTTTGCGGGCCCTCGCCCTTTGTTTTCAATGGCTTGCAGCCTCTTTTTGCAAAACACCCGGGTGGGGGGTATGCCCGCAAACTCGCCAGTTGAAATCGATGGGTTCCAGCCTCTTGCTCTTGCTCCGCGCATCGCGCGCGTGCTCTGTGTTAAATTCCTGGCTCTCCTGTCCGGAGGCAGGACAGCCATGAAATATCTCTCGCTAATTCTTTTGCTGTTTGCCGCGCAGGTTGCTTCCGCGCAAGACTGGGCCAAGGCCAAGCTCGACAAATCGCCGCGCCATCGCGAATGGGTCACCCTCAAGCACGATGGCCGCTCCGTCGAAACTTTCGTCGTCTATCCGGAGTCGAAAGCCAAGGCACCGGTCGTTCTCGTGATCCACGAAATCTTTGGCATGACTGACTGGGTCCAGGATCTCGCCGACCAACTCGCCGAGGCCGGCTACATCGCCGTCGCGCCCGATCTGCTTTCCGGCATGGGACCAAACGGCGGCCGCAGCTCCGATTTTCCGCAGGGCAAGGCCACCGAAGCGGTCAGCCATCTCAATCCCGATCAGGTCACCGCCGACCTCAACGCCGCCGCCGATTACGGCAAGAAACTGCCCTCCAGCAGCGGAAAATTATTTGTCACCGGATACTGCTGGGGTGGCGGACAGAGTTTTCGCTTCGCCACGAATCGCGGCGATTTGGCCGCCGCGTTCGTCTTTTACGGGCCGCCGCCTGACAAAGACGCGATGGCGCGAATCAAGCCTCCGGTGTACGGCTTCTACGCCGGAGATGACGCGCGCATCGGCGCAACTCTTCCGGAAACAATTCAAAACATGAAAGCCGCCGGCAAAACCTTCGAGCCAGTGACCTATGAAGGCGCCGGTCACGGCTTCATGCGCGCCGGCGAAGCCCCCGACGCCAGCGAAGCCAACCGCAAAGCCCGCACCGAAGCCTGGGCCCGCTGGAAATCGCTGCTCGCAAAATGAATTCGTACTGGCGCAGTACGCTGCGCCCCAGTTCGGCAAGGTGCTGGCAATAGAGGATGCTGATTCGGATTTATGGTTTACGCAGGCACATCTGGATGGGCGTATCCGAGCTGGAAGCCGGATTTTTATCCGGCGAAGCTCGCCTCCGGGAAATTCCTGAATCACTACGCCACACGCCTCAACACGGTAGAAGTCAACTACACCTTTCGGCGCTTCCCGACCGAAAGGCTTTTGCGCGGCTGGATCGAAGCCACGCCCGCGGGGTTTCAGTTCGCCATCAAGGCGCACCAGAAAATTACGCACGTCGCGCGCTTGCGCAATGTTGCCGATTTCACATCCGATTTTGTGCGCTCGCTGCAGCCGCTGGACGCAGAGAAAAAACTTGGGCCCGTGCTGTTCCAATTGCCGCCATTCTTGAAGTGCGATGTCTCTTTGCTGAATGATTTTCTGGCCGTGCTGCCCAGATCTTTGCGCGCCGCATTTGAGTTTCGCCACGCTTCCTGGTTCAGCGAGGAAGTTTACGCCCCGTTGCGAGCAGCGAACGCCGCGCTGTGCAACGCGGAAAGCGAAAAACTCGAGACGCCGGACGTGCAGACCGCTGATTTCGCGTACCTGCGCTTGCGCAAGGAGGAGTATTCAACGAAGGAGCGCAAAGCGTTGGAGCAAAGAATCGCGCGGCTCGGCGGCAGCGGCGATGCCTACATCTATTTCAAGCATGAAGACACCCCCGAAGGCGCGCTGCACGCGGAGCAGGTGCTGTCAGCGGCGAAGTGATGAAAAAAAGGTCGTGGAAAGATGAAAACAATTGGTGCCCGAGAGAGGACTCGAACCTCCACTCCCTTGCGAGAACTAGAACCTGAATCTAGCGCGTCTGCCAGTTCCGCCACTCGGGCACTTTTGCGGTGTGTTGAGCGAGCTCGAAGCGAGCCAGCCAGCACTGCGAGGCAAATTAATTTTGCCCGGCACAGCAGTCTTTGTCAACGCGCAACGGTTTGCGGCAACTAACTGTGTGATGTTCTAGGAGGCAAGCGATGTCCAAGAAATCGATCCTGATGCTGATTGGCGATTACGTTGAGGATTACGAGGTGATGGTCCCGTTCCAGGCGCTTCTGATGCTCGGGCACACCGTGCACGCGGTCTGCCCGGACAAGAAGTCCGGCGAATTCGTGGCAACCTGCATCCACGATTTTGAAGGGGACCAAACATACACCGAAAAGCGCGGGCACAATTTTGCGCTGAATGCCACGTTCGACCAAATCAAGGCCGAAGACTATGATGCGCTGGTGATTCCCGGCGGCCGCGCTGTTGAATACATCCGGCTGAATCCGCGCGTCCTGGAAATCGTGCGCCACTTCGCTATCGCGAAAAAGCCTATAGCCGCCATTTGTCACGCCGCGCAACTCCTCGCCGCCGCCGGCGTATTGAAAGGAAGGAAATGCAGCGCCTATCCCGCTTCAGCGCCTGACGTCACCATCGCGGGAGGCAGCTACGCCGACATTGCGATGGACGAGGCAATCGTGGATGGCAACCTGGTCACGGCGCCTGCGTGGCCCGCGCTCCATGCATGGCTCGCCAAGTTTCTTGTGGTCCTGGAGGCGAAAATCGAGTTGTCAGCCCGCGTCTAAACCTTTACGCGCCGGCCGCGCGCACGAGCGGAACATCCACAACGTGCTCGGCCACGAACCAGGCTTGCAGTTCGTTGGTGCGAATTACGTTGCTGACCAGCAGGTCGTTCGTGCCATCATCGCCGGCATCCGCGGCTTTTCCGGCCATGGTGCGCGCTTCCTTCAGGATGAGCTCGTGCGCTTCGAGCAGCCGCGAAATCTGTACCGGCGCTTCCTCGCGGCCGCGCGGCGGCCGGGGAATCATTGTGGTCTCGGCAACGTCCGCGGCCATCGCGAGGCTGATGCCGCCCAGAAGCTGGATGCGCTCGGCAATGGCATCAACCAACTCGTCCTGCTCGCCATGGTGCTTGTCGAAAAGCAGGTGCAGTTGGTAAAAGGTGTGCCCCGCGACTTGCCAATGATGTTTCTTGTACATGTCGCGCAGCGTCATAGTATCGGCCAGGATCTGGTTTAGATTGCCGACGCTCTCGGCGCGCACATTTTCGTCGAGGGCGATGGGCATGGGCGTCAATTTTCCGTACGGCTGAATTTCGCGGGCTTTCTGGTGCAGGATGGGCCTTGCGCGGTCAGAGCCAGCCTCGAGTTGCTCTTCGCTTTTGGCATTGGAGCGATGATTTTTGGGACTCATAAATTTTCTCCTCGAACAGAAACAATACGCCTTCTACCGGCCAGCGTGATCGCGGCCGACACAAGTGCGTACGGCGGGTATCAGATTTGATTACTCCGCGGCGCAAAAGGATAGCATGCGCGCTCGCCAATTTTCGAGGTCCGCGAGTTGCACTCTCCGGGCCGCGTCGGACGTAAGAAGATGGCGTGCGGTTAGGACTCGCGGCCGCTGGCGCGCGCAATGTTCTCCGCGGTGCGGAAAATGGTCACGAGAAACTCAAGAGCCACTCGCACGTAGACAATCCACAGAAAGTAGCCGACGACGGCGAGTAACAGGGTCAGGAGCCCCTGGGGCGTGGAGGTTTGAAAGCCGTTGAAAACGTACCAAGTGCCCGCAATCAAGCCTAGCAACAGGTGAATACCATAGAGGAGCTTCGCGTACTTCTTGGTGATGAAGTATTGAAACGAAAAATCCAGCAAGCGTTCGAAAAAACCCTTGTCTTCGCTCATGTGCCTCGCCTCTAGAACGTGAGAAGTATCGGACATATTCAGCCTCCAAAGTGTGTTTTCTGGCCGATCAAGTTTGCTCTGTCTAAGTTTCGCACCAAAATGCGCCTCGCGGCCAGCGTCCGCGCCGGCGTTGCTGAATCCGCAACGCCGCAATTCCGGGACCCGTCAGGGCCCGGTGCTAGCCTTTGGCTTTGCTTTTTATTTGCTTGACGAGCTTTTCGATTTCTTCGGTTTTCTTGTACATGCGAATGGAGAGGACGTCGCTGGTGACCGTCTTTTGCACTTCGTCGCGCAGCTCGCTGGTGAGTTGGTAGAGGCGTTCGACGCCGGCGCGAAATTCCCGCTCATTTTCCTGCGAAACGCTCTTTGCGGATCGCCGGCTCTCGTCCGGCGCCGCGGCGGCAGGATTCTGTTTCTCGGCTGGCTCCGGCGGGTCTGGAAAGCCTCGCCGGCGCTGAGCGCGGAGCAGCGTTTCTTGCGCGGCGAGGCAGCCCGCAACCGCAACCAATGCCAGCACAAACCTGCGTCTGGTTTCGCGCATGGTAGCCTCCTGGAAGCAGAGTGCGATGGAAATAGTATAGAGAGTTTTTGGCGAGCGGAGCCGCCGACTTGGAAACTACCGGCGAGCGGCTTTTTTTCCGCCGGCTATGCGCGCGAGGGCTCGGGAGTACTCCGCGATGGTTTCGGGGACGGTGCGGTTGTGGACGAATTGGCCTTTTCGGCGGCATTCGATGAGGCCGGCATCGGAGAGGATTTTTAGGTGATGGGAAACGGTGGCGGGAGTGACACCACGGAGGGCGACGAGCTCTCCGCAGACCATCTCCTTTTTGGCGGAAATGGCCTCAAAAATCATGAGGCGGGTGGCGTCGGCCAAAGCTTTTGAAATCTTCTCGATACGGGCACGTTCCATGGTTATGGGATCCAGTTTAGCGGAGTCCGCGGGCCGACAGGTACAAATAACGCCGCCGCTGCTGCTCCCGGGCATTCGATGCAACCGAATAGTTAGAGGTTCATCTAAATATCGAAGTTAGAGCGGCCAACTTAGAAGCGATTTGGAGACCGGAGAAAAGCAATGAAGAGACTCGAAGGAAAAGTGGCGGTGGTAACCGGAGGAAACAGCGGCATCGGGCTTGCGGCAGCGAAGCGGCTGCAGGAAGAAGGCGCGCGCGTAGCCATTTCGGGGCGCAACGCGAAGACGCTCGAGGATGCGGTGAAGACGATTGGGAATGGCGTGCTGGCGGTGCAGTCCGATGTGTCTAAGCCGGCCGATCTGGACAAGTTGTATGCAGCGGTTTCCAAGAAGTTCGGAAAAATCGACGTGCTGTTCGTCAACGCGGGGATTTACAAATTTGTGCCTTTCGCCTCAACTACTGAGAGTCTGTATGACGAGTTGTTCGATATCAATACCAAAGGCGCGTATTTCACGATTCAGAAGGCGCTCCCTTTCCTAAACGATGGCGCATCGATCATTTTGAATACTTCGGTGGCCGACGAAACAGGAGTGGTCAACGGCACCGTCTATGCCGCTACGAAGGCAGCATTGCGGTCATTCACGCGCTCGATTGCGGCCGAGTTAGTCGGGCGCGGAATCCGCGTGAACGCCGTGAGCCCGGGACCGATCAACACACCGGAAGGCTTTGCGCGGACGGGGCTGTCGAAAGAGGCGATGGAGGAATTCGCGAACGGCATCGTGAGCCGTGTGCCGATGAAGCGCATCGGCCAACCAGACGAAATCGCGGGCGCAGTGGCGTTTCTTGCGTCATCGGACGCGTCGTACATGACGGGGGCGGAGATTCCGGTTGACGGCGGGTTCGGACAGATCTAAAAAAGGCGAGGCGCGTCATCCTTCTTCTTAGCTTCCGCGCCTCGCTAGTTCCCGCCTCCGGAAGGATCGGCGGTGCTGGCGGAATTGAGGTCGAGGAACCAGCTATGCGCAGTGTCGCCGGGAGCGTAGCAATTGCCGTCGGGGTGGTACGTGGCGGCGCAGCGCGCGGTGAATTCCTTGCGGCGGGGAGATTGCGCGAACTGCCAGACGGCGGCGTACGGGATGCCGCTTGCGGATGGGGGCGGCGGACTGTGCGGGACGACGCAGCCTGGCGCGGGCGGGCAAGCGTCGTTATAAACGAAATATGTGAGGTCACGCTTGCCGAGGTGGTTGCGAATGTCGTCGGAGGCGATGATGGTCACGCCGTGGCCTTCGTTGACGGGCATTCCGGAGCAATAGACGCCTGAACGATAACCGGCGCGCGCGAGCGCATCGACCCACGCGCGCAGGTAGGCGTGATACTTGGCCGGCAAACGGCCGCCCTCCTCGATGTCCAGAAAAATAATCGCGTGGGAAGGAAAACCTTCTTCTTTCGCCGTGGCCGCCGCATTTGCTGCGTCTGAGGTTCCCCTGTTGCCGGCTTGCGACGGAGATTTCAGTTCGCTGGTTTGCGGGCCGCGATAGAGGAGGAGAAAACCAAATTTCTGCGAGAGCAGAAGCTGGCGTTTGCCGACCCAGGTGTTTCGCTTGGCTCCTGGTGGAGGGCTGAGCCAGTAGCCGGCGAAAGAGAATGTTTTGCGCAGGACGGGGAGGGCGGCGTCGCCCGGGTAGGTGTTGAGATCGAAGCCAAGATACGCGCCGGCGAGGGCTCGGGATTCAGGTGCGGCGATTGCGACATCAGGGTCGCGGAGAAAGTACGAGCTGGCGATCAGCAACAGGGAAACCACCGGAAGCACAGGGTTGCGATGCATGGATTCAATGTAGCGCGAGAAACTAGGCTGAGGGAATCAGAATCAAAGCGAGTCAGAACATCCAGAAGGCTGCGAAAAGAGAGATCGACGACTGAGATCCGCCGAGAGTTGCGAGAGTTAGCTCACTTTTTCCGTAGAGGTGTCGGGCAAATAGCGTGCAAGGAGTCCGGTCAATTCCTCGAGGCGGATTGGCTTTGTAAGATAGTCGTCCATTCCAGCCGCCAGGCAGCGTTCTCTGTCACCCACCATGGCGTGAGCGGTCATAGCGATCACGGCCAGGTGATTCCCGGAGATTTTCTCTTTCGCCCGAATTGCCGCAGTTGCTGCGAGGCCGTCCATCTCGGGCATCTGAACGTCCATAAATACCAAGTCAAACGATTGTTTTTCTAGAACCGCCAGCGCTTCTTTGCCGTTTCCGGCTATCATCACGCTATGCCCGCGCTTCTCCAGTAGCCGCGCCGCCAGTACCTGGTTTACGGCGTTATCCTCGACTAGCAGGATGCGCAGGTGATGGCTAGCCTCGCGGAGGGAGTGGCGCGTAACCAAGGCAGGCGAAGCTTCCTGGGTCGGTCTTGTCCCCAATGCGGTCAAAATCGCGTCTAATAGCTCTCCCTGCCGAACGGGCTTGGTCAGATAGGCGGCGACTCCGAGTTCACGACAACGTTTTGCGTCCCCGCGTTGGCCGGCGGAGCTTAACATCATGATGGTGGCGGTCTTCCAGTCCGGGTTCCTCTTAATACACTCGGCCAACGCAAATCCGTCCATCTCGGGCATTTGGGCGTCAAGCAGAATGAGAGGGTAAATCCTTCCCAGGCCTTGTGCTTCTCTTAGGGCAGTTATCGCTCTTGCCCCGCTGTCCACCGCCGTGGGATTTGTGTGCCAGTTGGCGAGCATCTTTAGCAGAATTTGCCGGTTAGTCGCATTGTCATCTACGACCAGCACTCGCATGTCACGTAAAGTCATCGGATCCCTGGGTACTAAGGTTCTGACGGGACTCTTCTGCAAGCCGAAGTGCGCGGTGAAGTGAAAACGGCTGCCTTTGCCGAGCTCACTTTCCACCCAAATTCGTCCGCGCATGAATCCCACGAGCCGGGCGGAAATGGTCAGGCCTAAGCCCGTGCCGCCATACGTGCGGCTCATGGACCCGTCGGCCTGTGTGAAAGCTTCGAAGATCGCCAATTGCTTTTCAGCGGGAATTCCGATACCGGTGTCTGCGATTGTGAGATGGAGTTGGATGTCGTCCTTGGTCCGCGAGTCTGCCTGGACGTACACAATCACTTCACCCTTCTCGGTGAACTTAATGGCGTTGCCCACTAGATTCACGATGATTTGCCGTAAGCGCCCGGGATCGCCGACGAGTGCATCCGGGACGTCGGGTTGAAGGTCGTAGGCGAGTTCCAGGCCTTTCTGGTGGGCACGAAGGCTCAGTGTTTTCATGGTGTCACCGAGGCTGTCGCCCAGATTGAAATCGATGGCGTCGATTTCCAGCTTTCCGGCTTCGATTTTGGAGTAATCCAGGATGTCGTTAATCAAAGAAAGCAAGGCGTCGGCGGACAATTTCGCCATGTTCAAGTACTCGCGTTGCTCGGAGTCCAGGTCAGTATCGAGAACCAATTCCGTCATACCCATGATTCCGTTCATCGGCGTGCGGATTTCGTGGCTCATGTTGGCCAGGAACTCGCTCTTGGCGCGGCTAGAGGTTTCTGCTGCTTCCTTGGCCTTCTGCATGGCTTCTTCCGCGCGTTTGCGGACGGAAATATCCTGATAGATACAGAGCGAGCCGGCCACCTGGCCATTCACGACCAGGGGAACACCGTGAAGTTCGACGTCTACCAGACTCCGGTCTTTTCTCATGCGTTGTGTCACCAGGGTGACCGGGTTCCCACCGAGAGTTCCACCGGAGATGTTCCGGGCTTCCGCAAGGAGATTCCCCTCGGCGAGGAATCCGTCGACGGGTTTGCCAATCATCTCTGCCCTGGAATACTGAAACAGCTGTTCAAACGCCGGATTGCATAGCTGGAGCTTTTCTGCGGAGTCCAGCACCATAATGGCAAGCGGGCTGTTTTCGATGAGGGCATTGAGATATGAGGTGCGCTCTTCAACTCTTCTTTCGAGATCGTCATGCGCGGTTTGAATGGCGACATCGCGCTGTTGGATGCGGTCGAGCATGCTGTTGAACTGGTCAAACAGAACGCCGATTTCGTCCTGGCTTCTCTTAGCGGCGCGGATGGAATAGTTTTCATGCGCGGAGACGGAGGATGCGATCGCTGCCAACTCCTGGATCGGCCCGGAAATCACGCGCTGCAGGCGGTAAGACATCGCGTATGCAACAGCCAGGGAGGCCAGTAGCACGACGAAATCGATCATCACGAATCGCAGCAATCGGTCGTGAAGATCCCGCAGGTCTGCTTCAATATAAATCCTGCCGATGGGATCACCATTGAGGACAATGTTCTGGAACAAAACCATTTTCTTTGCGACGACCTCGTTTCCTTCTTTTTGGACCGGAGGAGGGGAAAAAACGGCCAGGGCCGGGTCCCGGCTGTATGTCGCAAAGACATTGCCACCGGAGTCGTAAATGCAGGCATGGACGACGTGCGGTTTGGCCCGCAAAGCACTCAGAATTTCCTGCGCCGATCCCGAATCGTGGAAGGTAAGCGCGGCGGTGCTGTTCGACCCGATCATTTTCGCGGAGGCCATCAGATCGTCTGTTTTCGAACGGAGGAGAGTGGTCCGGTCGTAGAAGGTGAAAGCCGCGGAGGCCACGAACAAGGCCACGCCACAAGCGACTAAGACAATCCCTTGCAGCTTATGACGGATGGATAGGTCTTGGAACAACCGCATGTTAGCTCCCCTTTGGATGACCGTTGTCGTGGACGATTCTGGCCAGCGCGAGCAGCTTGGAACTGGCTTGCAGGCGAGCCCTTTGAATCGCGTCCACGTTGATTGCGAAGCGCAGCTTGTTATTTTCAAGAAAGAATTGAACCGCGCCGCCGCGCTCCGCAAAATCCTCGCCCTCCCCGACTACGAGCGCGCTGGCCCCTTTCAAACTGTTTAAAATTTCCGGCAGTTGCTTTTCTTCTCTTCCGCTAACGAAAACAAGCTGACACGTCTTCAACTCCGGAAGGTCATTGACCCTGCGGGCCAGGAGCTCACGATTATTGATTGCTTTTTCCCGGATGACTTCATTGAGGGCGCTGCCAAAAGGGTCATGCCTGAACACGCAGAGAGTGATGGGAGTCTTTTCAGTCTGGAATGCGTCCTGGGGCCATGCGACGAATTTCGCAAAATTAAAGAGGAAGGCGGCTTTGACCTGATACTCGACCGAAGGAGCGGCCTGCGGACGGGCCGGAATTGCGCCAGCCAGCGCGAGGAGAGCCACGGTGCAGGCCTGAATGCGAGAGCGGGCAGACCGCAAGCAGCGGCTTTCTCGTGTCGTTTGCCGCAAGCTCCGTTGTAGTTGGATCGAGTAGTTCAAGGCATTGGCTCAGCGATTCAGAAGTACCAGGTGAGCTTGGCGTAGGCGCTGCGCTTGACCTGTGATGAATTGACGCCCTGGAATTGATCGTTGAATTCCGCGTGATGATCCCTGAGCAAGTTCTGACCCGTAAGACTCAATTCCACGCGTTCCGCGAGCTTCCAGGTCAATTGCGTATCGAGCCGCGTATAGGAAGCGACAAATTGCGCTGGCAAGCGCCCAACAAAATAGGCGCTCGCGTCCCAGGCCAAGCCACCGGACAGTTGAAGGTGGGAGCGCAGTTGCGCCTGGTGTCCGGGGTTTGAGCCCTGCGCGTCCGCCACGCTGTCTGAGCCCACATCGGTGGGGTCCGCATGCAGATGCATTTGCAGAAAGGAATAGCCGGGGCTGAGTGTCCATCGATTTGTTAGTTTCCATTTGACCCAGGCCTCGATGCCCTCGGTAGTGCCGTACATTTCGCCGCGCAGCGACAGCGGGATAATCAGGAGGGGCGGGACGGAGGTCGGGTCGAAGAATGGCGGAAAAAGCTCCGAGCTTTCCAGGCCGTGGTAATTGTTGAAAAATATCGTGAGGTCGAGAGAAAGCCGGTCCGTGGGCTGCGCCCGATACCCCAGCTCGTACGCGATAATGTGCTCCGACTTCATGTTCGGATTGCCGAGCAACTCTAGTTCCGCAGGCCCGGGCAATGCCGCAAGCGCCGCAACCAGGCCGGTATCTCGTCGCGTGGGCGGGCGACTCGCGCGCGAAACGGCGGCCCAGAACGTCCGGCGATTGCTCGGAGTCCAAGCCAAGCGGGCGCTGGGCTCAATGTCGAAGCCGCTAAAATAGTCGTTCTCGAATTTCGATCCAAGGTATAAGGTCACGCGATTGGGCTTCAGCGTGATTTGGTCTTGCACGAAGGCGTTGAACAACTGTCCAGAGTGGTCTGGGGGAATAAAAGCCTGGTCAATGGTGCCCTCGGTTTGATCCGCGGTATGGCGATACCCCGCGCCCCAAATAAGATCGTGACGGGCACTCAGCAGAACGTGATTCTGAAAATCGAAATCAAAGGTATCGCGGACTTCATCGGATTGCGGACCGTCTCTGGTGTATTTGTCGAAATAAACCTGCAGGGTCGTATCGAACCGGCTTGAAAAAGTGTGACTCCACCGGCTAAGTACGCTTCCTCCCGATAATGCGGCGCGCCTCTGTACGTTTATGTTGCCGGGAGGATTGAAGACGGAATGTATGATCGTCGCGCCTTCGTTTCCGGTGTAGATGTCCCCTTGAGTTGTCAGGGAATCTTTCTTGGACAGGTTTGCATCCACGCGAAAACCGCTATGCAGCAGATGCCAACCATCATCCGCGTCCTTCCCGATCAAATCGGGGAAATGGTCGTTGTTCAGGTACTTCGGGAAGACTCGATAGGTGATGCCCTCCTTGATTTTCCCGCCGTACTGCAGCGTGCCGAATCCCTGCGCCTGCGTGCCCCCGCCGGCGGTCAGCAACCCACCCTGCGTGTCTGCGGCGCTTTTCGTAATGACGTTGATAACGCCGTTCACCGCGTTGGCGCCCCATACAGTTCCGCCCGGCCCGCGCACCACTTCGATCCGCTCAATGTCCTCCAGCGGCACGTCTTGCGTGTCCCAATAAACACCGCCGAAGAGCGGCGTATAAACGGCCCGGCCATCGATCAAGACAAGCAATTTGTCGGCGAACTGTAAATTGAAGCCGCGTGCTGATATGGCCCATGTATCTGCGTTGATCTGAGCCACATCCAATCCGGGAACCATGCGCAGCAGATCGGGAATGTTTGTGGCGCCGGAGCGGCGGATGTCTTCCTGAGAGATGACGAAAATCGCGGCGGCCACGCTGGAGAGCTTCTGTTCCTTCTTCGAGACGGAAGTCACCTCCACCTTCATCAGGTCTTCGATGCTTTTTTCCGCCAGGTCTCTTGGTTTCTCTTGGGAGTAAGCAGGAATCGCGGTTAGTAGGGCGGCCGCCAAACCAAGATGGCCGCGGGTTAGAACCTTACGAATTCCAGACTTGGGCGCTGCCGGCGCGGAGCGGTCCGCGTTATGGATCGATTGCAAACGAACGATCATTTCTCCCCCCTGCCGTCATCCGAACAGCCACTCGCAGTCCTTTACAGTTTTTCGGGGAAGGGGGAACTACTCCGAGAAGATCACAACGTCAGAACAAAATACCCAGAGAGGAAAATCGAGAGGGATCCGAGGCTTGCTCTTGCAAGAGTGCCCACGCCAATTCTGCCGCATGTCGTGGGACAAAGATGCGGGGAAAAATCATTGAGTGCCTTATGAGTTAAACAAAGGATGGGCGCAAATTGGTGCCCGGGGTGGGAGTCGAACCCACATGAGGAAAAATCCCCGGAGGATTTTAAGTCCTCAGCGTCTGCCATTCCGCCACCCGGGCGCTGGCCGTACAAAGTTAACGAATCGAAAGAGTTAGTGCAATACTGGTGCCGGCGCGGCGGGCTATGAGCGAAAGAGTAGTGCTGATCACGGGGGCAAAAGGGGGCCTAGGCTCCTTAGTCACGGAGCGGTTTCTGGCGAGCGGCGCGACGGTTGTCGGGGTGTCGCGCAGCATCTCGCAGCAAGATTTCCCGCGCCCTAATTTCGAGGCGCTCCCGGTGGACTTCACGAAGGCAGCCGCGGTTCGTAGTGCGATTGGCTCCATAGTTGACCGTCACGGTAGGCTTGATGTGCTGGTACATGTGTTAGGCGGATTTGCGGGCGGCACACCCGTGGCGGAAACGGACGACGCCACCTGGGAACAGATGCGCGACCTGAATCTTACTTCCGCATTTTATGTTTTGCGGGCGACGATTCCGCACCTGCGAAAATCCGGCTCCGGGCGCATCGTGGCCATCGGCAGCCTTACGGCAGTTGAGCCGCACGCGGGGCTTGGGGCCTACGTCACTTTCAAGTCCGCGCTAGTGAGTCTGGTGCGCACCGTAGCACTGGAGAACAAGGATGCGGGGCTCACCGCAAACGTGGTTCTTCCCGGCACGATGGACACGCCGGCAAACCGCAAAGCCATGCCCGGTGCGGATTTTTCGAAGTGGCTGAAGCCCGCGGATGTCGCCGATCTGGTTCTGTGGCTCGCCGATGAGCGCGCCACCCGCGTCACCGGAACGGCTATTCCTATTGATGGCGCGAGCGCCTGAACGATAGCCCAGCCGCGGCTGAAAAAGGGCTGTGGAGGCTCGACCTCATACGCCCGTATCATGTTCTTAGTAAAAGAGATATTGCCCTATGCGGGGCAAAAGAATATGCTCTTGGGCACCATGAAAAACCCACATTCGAGGGCATCGTCGAGGACCAATCGCGCCTTCTTTGGATACCAACAAATCGCATTCACCGCGCTCGTTTTCTGTGCCATTTTTGCTCCCACAGGTTTCGCTCAGGCGGCGGGACCGAAGGACGTAGGCCTGCGGCAAATTCGCAGCTATATAGCTGCGGGGTGGGATACGCTGACGCGCTCGCTGACCGATTGCAAGGTGATTGTGGATCCGAAATTGGCGGCGGCTTCGGTGCTGTACCTTCCCGCGGATTTCGATGCGCCGGCGGACGTGCAGGAAATGCAGAAGCGTTGCAACGTGCAAGTGAAGCACCTGGCGCAAGTGATTCATAAGCTGGGCGAGATAGACACGAGCAGTCTGGAGCCGCCGGGTTTGTTATATCTGAACAACAAGTACGTGGTGCCCGGGGGAAGATTCAACGAGATGTATGGATGGGACAGCTACTTCATCGTTCGCGGACTGGTGGAAGACAAAAGGATCGAGCTGGCGCGCGGGATGGTGGAGAATTTTTTCTTTGAGATCGAGCATTACGGCGCGGTGCTGAATGCAAATCGCACGTACTATCTGACGCGCTCGCAGCCGCCGTTTCTTACCTCGATGATTTTGGCGGTGTACGACGCGCAAAAAGCGGCGGGGAAGGAAGATCGCGCGTGGCTGGAACGTGCGTATGGTTACGCGGCGAGAGATCACGGCTTGTGGACGCGCGAGCCGCACTTGGCGGGGACAACCGGACTTTCGCGCTACTACGATTTCGGAAATGGACCGGCTCCGGAGAGCATGAAGGACGAGACGGGGCACTACCGGCAAGTGGCGGCGTTTTTTCTTGGGCAGCAACAGGACTTGTGGCGCGACTACCTTGTTCCCCGAAAGCCGGACGAGGACCATGTAGGGCCGCTGTTTGCTCTGGAAGTGTGTGATTCCGCCAAGACGATGGCACAGGCGGCGTGCGATTCCGCGGGCGTGGCTTCGCTGAGTGCGGACTATTACAAGGGTGACCGCGCGATGCGGGAATCGGGGTACGACGTTTCGTTTCGCTTTGGACCACACGGCGCGAGGACGCATCACTACGCGCCGGTGTGCTTGAACAGCCTGCTCTACAAGACGGAGAAGGATTTGGAGCGAATGAGCGGGATGCTCGGGCGCCCGGCTGACACGGAAGAATGGCGAAAGCAGGCGGAGGAACGCAAGGAGAGAATTCAGAAATATCTGTGGGACAGCGAGCGAGGGTTGTACTTCGACTATGACTTTGAAAACGGGAAGCGCTCGGACTATGAATATGTGACAGCGTTTTTCCCGCTGTGGGCAGGAATTCCGACGCCCGAGCAGGCGCGCGCGGTGATGCAACATCTGCCCACGTTTGAAAAGCCGGGCGGCCTGGTGATGAGCACGCATGAGACCGGCGGGCAATGGGACTTCCCGTACGCTTGGGCGCCGGACCAGTTGGTTGCCGATGAGGGAATCCGGCGCTACGGCTTCAACGAGGATGCCGATCGCGTTTCCTATGAATTTCTTTCCGCTGTGGCGGAGAATTTCCGGCGCGACGGCACGATTCGCGAGAAATACAACGCGGTGACGCGCTCCTCGGAAACACAGGTCACCGCCGGCTATCACATGAACATCGTCGGATTCGGGTGGACGAATGGGGTGTTTCTGGCGCTGCTACACCAACTGCCAGAGACTTCCGTCACGCGTCTGGCCAACGAGCAAACTGCCAAGCCCGGCTCCGGGCGCTAAATTTCCTCGACCGTAACCGCGGAACGAACCTTCTCGAGGCGGAATTCGTCGCGTGCCGGAGTCGCGCCGACCTGACCGGCTACCCACGCGCCCATGCGATTGGCGGCCTCGTTCAGAGTTGGGACGGAAGCGTGACGCAGGTAATGGTAAACGAGTGCGGCGGTAAATGCGTCACCGGAGCCCACGGTGTCAGCGACGTGAACGCGATAGCCGGGGTGTTCGCTGGTTTCGTCCGCACCCACGAGAAGACTGCCCTTGGCTCCGCGCGTGATGCACACCAATTTTGGTCCGAGGATGTCGCGGAGCCAATTCGCCGCGCGCAACTCATCATAGATAAAGGGAATGCCCAAGAGTTTTGCCACGACAGGAAGCTCCTCGTTATTCACTTTCATGATGTCCGCCAGCTTGGCGGATTCGGATAGAGTATCGGCGTCGTAAAACGACTGGCGTAAATTGACGTCAAAGACGCGCGTGGTGCCGGGGCGAAGTGCGTTGAGAAACGCTCGTATGGTGGAGCGAGACTCCGGGCAGCGTTGCGCCAGTGAGCCGAAGCACACGGCATCGGCGCGTTCCGCAAGCGCGCGCCACTCCGGCGTCCATGCAAAGAAATCCCAGGCCACGGACTCCGCGATTTCGAAGGTGGGCTGGCCCGCCGGGTCGACCTGGACTTTCACTGTACCGGTTGGATGAGTGGAATCAAGCTGGATATGCGAGGTGCGAAGACCGAGACGTTCCAACCGGCGGCCCGCGGCGCGTCCGAGTGCATCGCTGCCGACGCGGCTGGCCACAATCCCTTCGTCGCCCAGCAGCCTGGTCATATATGCGAAGTTTGCAGGCGCTCCGCCGAGTTGCTTGCCTTCCGGGAACATGTCCCAGAGGAGTTCGCCCAAGCCGATGGTGACGTAGTTCTTGTCAGGCATCGGACTCTTGAAGGGCAGGTTTCGTCATAGGATTTGGCGGCCGTATGTTTGCGAAGTCATTCTACGACAAATCATTCTACGGCTTGGCAGTCTGGCGTTCTTCCAACTGCGCCGCAATCTTGAGCTCGCGTTCCGCGTCTTCGGTTCTTCCCAGGTCGCGATAGGCTTGGCCGAGCAAATGATGCGGGATGGGGTTGTTGGGGTCCATGGCCAAGGCGCGTTGCAACGTGCGCACGGCGAGCTCGGTTTCGCCTTTTTTTGCGAGAACTTTTCCCATCAGGATGTACGGGCCGGTGGAAGTGGAATCGAGCCAGATGGAGCGCTGCAGCAATTTTTCGGCTTCATCGAATTTTTGGATGCGGGAATACGCGTCGGCAAGTTTGTAGTAGACGGGGGCATAGCCGGGATTGAGCCGCAGCTCTTTTTCAAACTCGTCGACCGCTTCAGGGATTTTGGAGTGATACAGGTGCAGCTCGCCGAGCAGAAAATGCGCGAGTGGAAGCTTGGGATCGAGTGAGACGGCTTTTTGCGCGTATTCCTCGGCAACGGGCCCGAAATCCTGGCGCAATAGCATGCGCGCGGTGAAGAGGTAGCTGGCGGCGGAATCGGCGGAGACACCAAACATTTTCGCGAAAGCGCCTCGGGCGTGAGGATAGTCTTTGGTCTGAATGTAGCAGATGCCCAGGATGTAGGAGGCATCGACGTTAGCGCTGGGGAACCAAGTCTGCACTTTTTCAAGGGGCGCGATGGCATCGGCGGGCCGGCCGGCAAGATAAAAGGAAAGTCCGAGTAATTGCTCAGCTTCCGCATCGTCGGCGTTTTCTTCGCGGGCTTTCTTCAAATACGTGATCGCGTTCAGATAATCGCCCTTTTTGTAATTCGCAATGCCCAGTTCGTGCGCGAGACCCTTGGTGACGGGATGTTGGGCCTCGATGTCATGAAGCGCGGCGAGCGCGGCGTCGTATTTGCCCTGCTGCAAAAGGCGGCGCGGCTGCTCGAAGGCGCCACTCGCTGGACTGGAATTGTTCTCAGGCGGCGAGGTCGGTCTGGAAGATTGCGGGGGCGAGGATTGGCGCGCAGGAACTGCGGCGGCGGCGAGAATAGTGACCGAAAACAGGAGAATGCTTGGAATCTTGACCATTCGAGAACGTCCAGAGATGTAAGATCGATTAGAACATAAAAAACGGGGAGCCCGTGAGGGCTCCCCGTCGGTTTGGGGTGTTGTTTTTTTATTTGTTAGAATGTGAATCTTACGCCGAACTGCAGCTGGCGCATGCCCGACGGTGACCCCGGCGAATTGTTGTTTTCGGTGCTGGTGATCCGGCCAGAGTCGCTGCCGCAATCTATGCATGTGTTGCCCTGGGTGCTGCTGAAGGCAAGCACCGGGTGATTGAATACGTTGTAAGCGTCAAAGCGAAACTGCGCTTTGTAGCGTTCCGTTATGCTGAAGGTCTTCGAGAGTGCCATGTCGGAGTAGAACCCTCGCGGACCGCGGTACGAGTTCCGTCGGACATTGCCGATCTGGCCGCAAGCCGGCAGCGAAAACCCTCCGGATGTCGGCCGAGCGACCAAGCATTGGTCATTTTGACCGGTGATGTCCGCCGCGGAATTCTTGATTTCTGGAAGCGACTGGCTCAGAGCACTCGGCAACGGCGTGAACCAGAGCAGGAAGCCGTTGGCATCTCGGCTCGTTCCCGTCTTAAGAGGCGTGCCCGTTGCATTAGGACGGCACGGCCCGGCATCGGAAATCTGACCGCACTCCCCAAGGCTTGGTGTGAAGGGCAAACCGCCGCTGTAGTTCAGCGTGTTCGTAAGCTGCCAGCCGCCAATAACGAGATCCTTCACTCGGCCGGCATCGCTCATGAACTTCTTGCCCCTGCCGAGAGGCAGTTCATAGACGGTGTTGATCACGAAAACATGATTGCGGTTGAAGTCGTCTGGACCCCACGCAAATTTCTTATCAACGGAGAAATAGCCATCGTTATAGTTATAAGCCTTCGAGTAGGTATAGTGCGCAATGAACTGCAGACCGTTGCTGACGCGCTTCTCAGCCTTGACTTGCAAGGCATTATATTTGTTGTCTGCATCGTTGCCGAAGTAATCGCCCGGGCTATCCGAGCAACACGTCACACCAGGGAAGGCCGGGTACGTGAACGCCGGCACACCGTTCAGGAAGAGCCGCCGACGAAATGCCTGCGGGGTAAATGGCTTGAAGCTCTGTATGCAATCAAACGTCCCGGTAGGCAGTCCAGTGACTGGATCTACGTTTGGCGAGCACTTATAAGCGAAAGTACCCCCGCCGATCGCCGCCTCATTCGTATTGTAGGACGGTCCGTTGCCGGCAAACACGTGCGTGCCCTTGTTGCCCACGTAGCCCACCGAAACGTTCAGCGTCGGGGTGAGTTGCCGCTGGACGGTGGCGTTCCACTGATCGATAGTAGGAAGGCGCTGAACCGTCGGCCGGATTCTCGGACTCACGTTGCCGCCGGGCCCTCTGAGTGGCAATGTGCCGTCTGAGCCAATCTGACTGAGAAGCGTGGAAAAACTGAAGGGCTGCGGGCCCTTGCCGAGCGTAAATACGGCACTTCGGTCGTTCGTCGCAGTCGAGTTACAAACCGCTCCACCATTCGC
>WNFE01000997.1_pt1 | contig 20299 bp, 19 predicted proteins | sample 5400451 | NCBI WGS metagenome assembly WNFE01 (sample SAMN13153344, study PRJNA577476) | soil metagenome | isolation source: 200 cm saprolite under Douglas fir tree site 2 hole 2 | place: USA:California | collected 2015-04-18
CTTTTGCGCGCAAGACAAAGTTCGCTTCATCGCGAATGCCACGCAAATAACCACGCGCCGTGGCTCGGGTCGCGCCGCGAGCAAAATAGACGCGCGTCTGCGCAAAGGTGGCCAAACTTGTTAAGGCGATAAGAGCGGCTCCTGCGAAGCAGCGTGACAATCGGGATTTGTAGTTCATCGGCGTATCCTTTCGGGCTGGCAACTCACTTTCGGAATGACTGCAATCAGGTTGCGTGATTCGCTTTGTAGCGCGCGTAATACTTGTCGATGTAATGATTCATCCCCATCTCCACCCAGCCCAGGCCATAGCGCTGCGCTTCGTCCTTCGCCTGTTCAGCGGTCCAGCCGTCATGGGAAATGCGATAACACGCGACAATTGTCCCGGTGCGATCTTTGCCATGGTGGCAGTGAATGAAGATGGGTTGATTCTCGGGATCGTTGATGATGCCGAGCACGCGCCCAACTTCGTCGTCCTTCGGCCTTGAAAATCCCGGGAGCGAGATACTGTAGTAACGGAGCCCGAGTGAGTGCGCCTCTTCGCTTTCTGCGCGGGTGTGCGCATCCTCGGCGCGTAAGTTCACGATCGTTTTCACGCCGAGGTCTTTCAACTTTCGCAAACCCGCATTCTTCGGCTGTCCTCCGCGATAGAGTTGGCGATTGACCTGATGAAGGTTTGGCAACTCGGCATAGCAGGGCTCGACCTGCGCCGGCGTGGCGAGCGCCAACGTTGCCAGCAGAATACCGGCAGCGAGCGCGACGAAACTTCTTCTGATCGAGACCATCAACTGGGTTACTTGTGACTGATGACCACCCGCTCAATCGACGGCGGCAGTTCGTGCAGCTCGCTGCGCGCAAAGCCGGCGTTGCGAAACATTGTATCGAGTTCCGCGAACGTGTAGGCGTCACCCGCCGGAGTCGAGCCCAGCATCATCATGCTGAAAGCCGCGGCTTGCGGCGGCGACACTCGGTCTTCGTTGGGAACAAATTCGAGCACAACAGCGCGGCCCCCATCGGCCAATGCCGCGCGAACCTTACGCAGCAGAGTTTCGCAGGTCGGCACGTCAAAGTGATGCAGGAAGTTTGTCAGCAGGATGATGTCGTAGCCCGTCCCGTAGTCAACCTCGAACGCGCTGCCCGGTCTGGTTTTGAAGCGATCTGAGACGCCCGCGGTTTGTGCGTTTTCCTTCGCGACTTCGAGCACGTTCGGCCAATCAACCGCAGTAATTTCGGCCCGTGGATTTCGCTTTGCGAACGCAAGCCCATACAACCCATGACCGGCGGCGATGTCCAGAATTCTTAGCTTCTGATTCCCCGCGGGATCGGCTATTGGCGCCAGCAGTTGCGCGGGCATTGCCATCATGGGCACCATTGCGCGGGCGAACTTCACCCAGACAGGATGCTCAGGCTCAAGCGTACCCTCGTCTGAAACTGTGCCGCCTTTTTTCACCGCGGCCGTGAGGTGCTTGAAGTGATCGGTAATCATCGGCGAGAGTATGAAGTCAATCACCGAGCCCATGTAGGCCGGCGATCGCTGGTCAAGAAAGCACGCGGAGTCAGCGGTCAGTCCATACCTGCCACTCTGCTTCGTCAGAAAGCCCATGATGACCAGATAGTCGCAAAGGATTCGCGTGCCTCGTTCCGATGCGTCGCACGCTTCGGCAATTTCTTTCGCGGAGGTCTTGCCGTCGGCGACGGCACTGAACAGACCGAGTTCGATTCCCGACTTGATCGCTTCCGTGCGCTGGTAAGCATTAAGAGTATCGAAAAACAGTGCCGGGGTTGGTTGACCGGTCGTCTTGTGTTCTGGAGTCATTGGTCTCTTCCTTTCACTTTCAAAGAATTGGCGCCGCGAGTTGATAGCAAACCGCAGATACCGTTATTGTTATTCCGTACTGTGTGGCAAAAATCCTAACCGAAGCGATTGCCAAAAGTCTAACCCACAGCAGGGTGTCACCGAGCCGAGAAGTTAGTTCAGATTCAATGTTGCGGGTTGTGACAGGCCCTCGATGGTGAGCACAAGGCCGGGAGGCGAAGCGACGGGCTGTTTCTTTGGCGAGAGAAAAATGACAAAGCCCTGGCGGCGGCGCTCGGCGTTCGTGAGCGGCGCTTTCAGATCCAGTTCGTAGGCGCGAAACTCTTTTTCAAATGTCTTGCGCGCGTCCGGGTTGTAGAGAGCTATTCCGTTTGCTTTCAAAATGCGCGCGATGGCTTGCTTGAAAGAAATAGGTTTCCAGTCCGTGCCAACGCTATCGTGCAAGTGAAAGCGAACTTTCTTGAGTTCGATCGGCGTACCACTGTTGTGAACGATCTCCACCCGCACTGGCAGCAATCCGGCTATGTGCAAGTTTGATTCAAAGAGTTCCTGACTCTCTTCGTCGGTAAGCAAAGGCGCGGCGCGAAACGAAACTGTTCCCAGATTGGCGGTTGCGGCATTGTCGGGAAGGCGAGCGAGCTCTGATGCCGGCTTAACTTTATAGAGCGAGCCACTACACCCCAGGGTGAGTAGCAGGGGAGCAGCGAGAGCTGCTCGGGTTACTTGTCGCATAACCGATCGCGCTCGAATTCGTCTCGACCTGGTTGTTTTGTCTGAGTTCATTCGGGCGAATCTTGCATGGGCTCGCGGCTTCTGTCAAACAGCAGGCATTCGAGATGTCGGACCCGTACATCGTGGAGCAATGCTGGAGTCAAGGCCGGCTGGCGAGCAAACCATCGACGGTTTTAACGAAGCACTTGAGATTATCGATCAGCGCAACGCCATTGTCTGCGGATTCGATAGCTCCATGGAGCCTGGCATCGAGGGCCACAATTTCGGCAATGGCTTTAGAAAAGGCAGGCGTGCTCTCGTCGAGATCCGTTATCGCGATCTTCAATTGTTGCTTAGCCAACGCGCTTCGAACTTCTGGCGGGACGGCTCCGTTGGGATCGGCCGGGCGGTTTGTTTTCAAGTTATCCAGCTGACGCAGGACGTCACCGATTAATCTAACTAACTCGACCCTGGTCATAACGCCTCGTCTGGCGGGACGCTTATCGAAAACTCAAAAGCGGCGAACAATTTCTCACGTCGCCGCTTTCTCGTGTGCGATGTTCCAAGAACGTCGGGTCATCCAGCCACGTCTCGCACTCGCGCGTTTGGCGCCAGCACGCCTCCCCGGTTTCATTTAAGGGTGAGAACCAACTCGGCGCAATCTACTCCACCCACGTGGGTTCTGTCAACAGCAAAGATCCGTGCTAAGCCGGTTGCGAAAAGAGCACCGACGGAGGACAGGACAATCTCCGAGAAGGATTTCCTTGAGGTTTCGAGGCGGCTGATTGTCTGCAATCAGTTGCTGGCTGCGGGGACTCCCTCCGTGACAACATTTACCGGGGACACGATGTGGTGCAACTGGCTGGCATCGATCATGTTCAGCCCTTTCTCGCGGACGCTCTGGAACCCGGGCAGAATTTCGTTCACGGGTGCTTGCATGACTCCGCGGCTGCGCTTGTATCCGGTAAAGTCGAGGTAGAGGTGTTTGCGCATAAAACGATCGGGGACTCCGGCGAACCGATAGAGCGGATACTTGATGCCGTCGCCGAACAGCTTGCGGCCGAGCATGTAGTAGTAGAAAGGAACGCCCAGCGAAAACTTCATTGTGGACGCAGTGCCTTTCCAGAAGTGCAAGTTGTATTTCCAGCAGGTGTAGAAGAACTCCCATTGCAGGTCGGTCATCTCAATCAGCTTGGCGCTCTCCTTCTGCTCCATGCGCGTGTCTTCGAGCGGCACGAAGAAAGTCGGAACGAAAGTTCCCTTTGCATCGCGCAGCTCGTAAAGCAAATTGAGTGATTCTTTAGTGTCGGCGTCCGTCTCTCCGGGCAATCCAATGATGAACGTGCAGAACGGGAACCAGTTGTGCTTGTTGAGAATCTCCATGCCCTTGAGCACGACATCGCGCCACTGCTTAGCCTTGTAAGGATAAGCCTTGCCCTTCATGAAGATCTCAAAGAGCCGCGGACTGCCGGTTTCCAATCCAATGATTGGATCCGTCATGCGATGGTCGGGATCGGTAGATTCCCTGTGCTGGACATGCGAATAGGGAACGATCAGCGGCGTCAGACGCTCAACGACGGTCGGATCCTTAACTACTGGGGCCATCGTAATATGAGACATTTGCAAAGTCTCGACCCCGGGGATGCTCTTCACGCCCTTGAGCATTGTTTCCAGCGCCGGCACATTCGTTTCGAAGTTCGGCAGTTGCTCGTAGAGGAACATGTCCTCAGTTGCGAGCATGATTTCCGTGGCGCCTTCACCCGTATTGACGCGGGTGCTATCCATGATGTGCGGGAGCGGAAATGATCGGCCAACCTTCGTCGCCGGACCGCAGAACTGGCAGCCACGACCACAGCCGCGCGTAATTTCGACCACGCCGAACGTAGAACGATGACGAACGACTGGGATCTCTTCGACCGTCGGTTGCATTTTCTTCGGCACCTTGATGATCCGCTCGAGCGTCGGATCGCCGGCCATCATTCGTTTAAAGAGATCACTAAACACGCGTTCGATCTCGCCGTCGATCAAATAGTCGACCCTGAATTCGTCCAGACGATTGGCGCGTTCCAATTGCCATGCTCCCGGACCACCGATGACGATCTTTGGTCGGAACTTATCAATGACCGGGTGTTTGACGATCTTGAGAAACTCGGCCGCGTTGACTGGGATCAGGTTTTTGCCGGCGATCTTGGAATAGACATCAGTAGCGTATGAAATGCCCAGCGGGTTGTGCGCATGAATCGCAACGACCTTTGTCTCGGGTCCGACAAACTTTTCCAGATTCTCCAGGTAACAGACAACGACATCGGCTTCCGAGTATTCGCGGAGCAGCAACGTCTCGACCATTCGCAGGCCATTGGGCACGTACTTGGCGCGCCCGTCGGGCCAGGATTCGTTAACCAGCATTTCCGGATCACGCCACCGGTGGGCGTGCTTTGCAGGAAGTGTCGCCGAAAGCATCTGTTGCCAAATGCTGTGCCGCCATTCGCTCGCCTCGCTTGCAGATGCAGTCAAAACGATCTTCGGTGAACCCACGGAGACCTCCACTAAATCGTTGATTGGTAATGTGCTCGGGACGTATTCAGGCGCTCCCGGGACTAATGGCAGCGGATTCTAGCATCTGTTACGCGTCGTGCCAAGTATAATAGTCAACCCGGCAAATTCTGGTTGGATAGCCCAAACTAAGGTGTACCCCATGGCCTTCATGTGGTATAGTCCGCCCGAGCCGGAAGAGTTTGCTTGATTGGTGATATTCTGCAGCTTCATCCTTTCCGTTCTTTGCTTATTTTGACCACCATCTTCCAGAGGCATTTTTCACTTGTTCGTCTGACAGCTCGAGGGATCGGTCGATGAGAATCTTACTTTACAATCCTGATAACGGTGTGACCCGCAATTTCATGCCGCATCTTTGGATGTTTCTGCTCAAGGCGCTTACACCTCCCGGTCATGAAGTTTTGCTGATCGATGGCAACGCGAAGCCTCTGAACGATGAGGACCTGGTCCGGTTCCTCCACGAGGAGAACATTGGCCTGGTCGGCATCGGCGCGATGACGCGCATGGTGCAAAAGGCCTATCGAGTGGCCGACGCCGTTCGGGCCGCGGGAGTCCCCGTGGTGATGGGGGGCCCGCATGTGACCGAATGCCCCGATGAAGCTCTCGGTCGAGATGGCGGCCCGCGACATGCCGACGCCGTCGCGCTGGGGGAAGCCGACGACACGTGGCCGCTGATCGTTGAAGACGCCGCGCGCGGACAGCTCAAAGAGACCTATGCGCCAGTTGATGAAGCCGGCAAAGAGCACAAGCCACCATTGCAACCTTATCCGGTAATTCCCTGGGACACGATTGATCTCGAGCAGTTTAATTTCGTTCCTAAGATTGTTCGCCGCTTCACCGAACGATACGGCTCAGGCATAAGTTATTTTAATACGATTCCGATGGAGTCGGGTCGCGGTTGTCCCTATGGCTGCGAATTCTGCACCGTAACCGGATTCTTTGGCGACCAGATTCGCTTCCGCACAAACGAAAGTGTCGTTGCCGAACTGCTTCTGCTCAAGCGTCGCGCGGAGAAGGATCGCGGCAAGATTACGATCTTCTTTATCGATGACAACTTTGCGATCAATATCAAACGCACCAAGTCTCTGCTGCGCGACATCATCGCGGCCGAGGCTCAGTTGCCCTGGATCGCGCAAATCAGCGCCAACTTATTGCGCGATGAAGAGCTGGTCGATCTGATGGCCGGGTCGGGCTGCAAGTGGGTATTCATCGGCATGGAGTCAATCGATCCGCTCAATCTCGCCGATGTGAACAAGAGCTTCAACAAGCCCGGTGAATATGCGGCGGTGCTCAACCGGCTGGCGCAGCGCAACATCTATGCGATCACCGCATTCATCTTTGGTTTGGACAACGATACGCCCGGCGTGGCTGAGCGCACGCTGGAACAGATAGCAACCTGGCCCCCGGGAATGCCGGTGTTTAGCCCGCTGGTTCCGTTACCCGGAACGCCGACCTACAAAAAGCTCGGCGCTGAGGGACGGCTGACGCGGCCCAAACATTGGATGAACTTTGTTCATAACCAAATGGCCCACACGCCGCTTAAGATGACGATCCCAGAGGCACAAATAGAACTCGACAAGGCGTGGATGACTTCCTACAGTCCAAAGAATAACCAGAGAGCGATTGACTGGTTCGGTGGTCGTGATATTAACGACCAGATCATGCACTTTGTGATGCGCATGTTTTTCCGTGGCATCTATTTCCCGCAACGGAACGCGCGCGTTTGGACCAAACTCGTGGCCCAGAATCACCGGCCGCTGCTTAAGCTTTTCCGCGAAGGCCTGGGCAAGTACCGGGAAGGACGCAAGAACCCGTCGGTGGCGACGGTCGCCAGCAGTCCGACGAATTAGAATTCCAAGATCGGCATAGCTACTTCTTTCGCAGCACGACGGCGCGCGCGATGCCCTGGAGGTCGGGCCGCATTTCGGTCAACTCCCAAACCTCCCGGTTGATCAACTGCTCGACCAACGCCTTCTGACCAAAGCCAATCTCAAAAACAAAATGGCCGCCCGGCTGTAGGAACGGCGGCGCTTCACGCAATAGCCGTCTCACAATGTCCAGACCGTCCGGACCTCCGGCGAGCGCCGTGCGCGGCTCGTAGCCAACTTCGCGCTGCAGAGTTTCTATTTCGTCGTCGCGAATATATGGCGGGTTGGAAGCAATCAACGAGAACGCCCGGTCGGCGTTGACCTTCGCGAAGCAGTCGGACTCGATCACAGTCAACCGATCAGTTACGCCATGACGATCGGCGTTTCGTTGCGCGATTTGCAGGGCGTTGGGCGAGATCTCCGTCGCGATCGCATGTGCGTCGCGTAGCTCGTGCAGCAGCGAGATCACGATGCAACCTGAGCCCGCACCAATATCGGCGATGAACGGATCGGGATTGCCGTTCAAGAGTTCCAGCGCGATCTCTACCACCAGCTCAGTTTCCGGTCGCGGGATCAGCACGTCTGGAGTCACCTCGAAATCAAGCTTGAAAAACTGCTGATGCCCGGTGAGGTACTGCAAAGGCTCGCCGGCCGCGCGCCGCTCGATCAGCTTGCGAAAGGCCTCGACGGCTGCGGCCTTCAATGGTTCGTCCGCGCGCGTGACGATGAAAGTTCGATCACGGCCGATGGCGTGCGCCAGGAGCGAGCCTGATTCACGCCGCGCCTCGGCGATGCCGGCTGCGCGGAGCACCTGCGCACCTTCCAGGATGGCGTTACTAATCGAGATGTTCATGTCTTCTTGCCAGTCTATTTCATTTATATTACGCTTCGCCGCAAAATCCGAAGAAGCGGGTCGCGCGAGTTGCCAGCTTGCGCCACACAAGGGATAATTCGCGCCATGGCGAGTCGTTCACCGGAAGAAGCGCGTGATTGAAACTTTACTTCGGATAGCACGAAGCGAGTCTCGTTTCTTCCCGTACGGACGGCGGAACCTCCGAGCTTAACGGTTCGGAGGTTTCGCAGTTCGAAGGGCCGAGGTCTAACAACTTTTTTAAACAGGAGGGCACTCCTTAAAACATGGGAGCACTGGCAAAAAGCGTCGTTCTGTTTGCTTTGAATTGGCTGGATGCGCAACTCACGCTCTTCTGGGTTCACTCGCGCCTGGCCACGGAAGGCAATGGCCTGATGAGCGAGTTGCTCAAGGCCGGCGACGCACCTTTCTTGCTGGTAAAGGTGGCCATCGGAGCTTTCGCCGCTTACACGCTTTATCGATGTTCGCATCTCCCGCTCGCACGCCGTGGCATGCAATTGGTATTGACGGTCTACGTCGCGCTGATGATGGTCCATGCGGCGACCGGCATCAATGCTCTTGGCTGGTCCAGACCCGAAGCAATGATTGGCTACGTCACCAACTTGCCCTACGCCCTGCTTACGCTATTCTCCTGAAATTACGGCTTGTTCGGTGAAGACCGCCCGTTCCTAACCTCAAATCTCTTCAGATGTCTCCGCCCTTTCCTGGAACCATTGACGTCCTTCGCGCGTTTTGCAAATGCCGGTCAAACAACCGTAAACTTATGGCGGCGCATCTCAATTGCCGCGCATGAATCGAAGGAGAACGAAAGCATTATGTACAAAATATCCGCACGCCAAATCCTGGTGATTGCTCTGACGTCGGCGCTGTTTGCCGCCGGGGGCGTCATGGCGTTTCAGCAAATCGCAAATCATTTTCAGCCGCTCAGTTCGGCTTTCTCAGTGCCGTCGCCGTCGAATATCACCGAGCCGTCGTTGGCTTCGGACGAACAAAACAATATTGAGGTTTACAAGACGATTGCGCCCGGCGTCGTTTACATTCAATCAACGACCACCGTGCGCGACTTCTTTGGTCTGTTTTCTCAGCCAGTCGAAGGCGCCGGCTCCGGTTCGATCATCGACGATCAGGGTGACATCCTCACCAATTATCACGTCATCGCCAACGCGGAAAAGTTGACGGTCAGTTTTGGCGGCGGCAAGAACTATCCGGCCAAAGTGGTTGGTCGCGATCCGGACACCGACCTGGCCGTGATTCGATTGCTTGAGTCGCCAAAGGAACAGATGACAGTCGTACCGTTGGGCGATTCGGACAAACTCATCGTCGGCCAGAAGGTCCTGGCGATCGGAAATCCTTTCGGACTTGATCGCACGCTGACCACCGGAGTCATCAGCGGCCTGCAGCGACCCATTCGCGCGCAGAATGGCCGGCAGATTGAAGGCGCAATTCAAACCGACGCCTCGATCAATCCGGGAAATTCCGGCGGGCCTTTGCTGGATTCGCATGGCCGCATGATTGGCATCAACTCGCAGATCGAATCGCCGTCCGGCGCGTCCGCCGGAGTCGGCTTTGCCATTCCCATCAACATCGCCAAGCGCATCGTGCCCCAGCTCGTGCGCAATGGTTACGTGCAGCGGCCGAAGCTGGGCATTGAGCCGCGCAACGTCGAAGCGCTCTCGGGCCAGGTGCGATTGCCAGTGTCGTACGGCGTGTTGATTATGGCCGTGCAACCGGGGGGAGCAGCGGCCAACGCGGGCCTGCGAGGTTTGGTTCAGACTGAAAATGGCGATGTCGAGCTTGGCGACATCATCGTTGCGATTGACGGCCAGAAGATCAGCAACAACGACGAACTCTTCGTCGTCCTGGACAAACATCAAGTCGGCGAAACTGTTAACGTCGAGGTCATACGTAACGGACGGCACACAACCGTGCCGGTGAAACTGATGGAGGCCCCGCAACGACGTCAGGGTATCCGTGAATAGCTCTTGCTTTCGGGGCTGGAAAAGACAAAGCGCGCGTCGCGAAATGCGGCGCGCGTTTTTTGTTGTCATACCCTGCGCGGCACGAGAGGTCTCTATCAGGCAGGAAACTTTGGATCAGAGGAGCAACTGCTCGGCGATAGATAACCAACTTGCTGACGGTGATAACTCATAATCTTACGCGGACTTCTAAATAGAGTGGCGTGATAGACAGAATTTGTTGCTGGAAACAGAAAGCGAATTCATGGTAGATGAATCAAAAATGACTCTGCGAGCCGAGAGGCCGAATCGAAATGCAACTGCCGAATCCAATAGACAAAGCGGAAGCTGAATCGCTTCTTCGGCAGATGCTGGGCGCGGACAAATCATTTCGGGACGGTCAGTGGGAAGCCATCGAAGCTGTTGCCGTACGCAACCAGCGTCTGCTGGTCGTTCAGCGCACTGGCTGGGGCAAAAGCATCGTTTACTTTATCACGACAAAGATCCTGCGTGACCGTGGCTCGGGTCCGGCGCTGCTGATAAGTCCACTGCTGGCGCTGATGCGAAACCAGATTGAAGCTGCTCGCAACATAGGATTGCGGCCGATTACGATCCATAGTGAAAACCGGGACGAGTGGGAGCAGGCGCACGCGGCGGTTTCCAAGGACGAGTGCGACATCCTGCTGATTTCGCCTGAACGATTGGCGAATGCTGAGTTTCGTCGTCAGGTGCTACCGCGATTTCAGAAGAGCATCGGTCTTTTCATCGTTGACGAGGCGCATTGCATATCGGACTGGGGACATGATTTTAGGCCAGACTATCGGCGCATTGTTCGGGTACTACAACTGCTGCCACGAAACATCCCAGTCGTCTGCACGACGGCGACAGCGAACGACAGGGTAGTGCAGGATGTCGTCGCGCAGATTCCAAACCTTCAAGTGCAGCGCGGGCCGCTCACTCGTGCTTCGTTGAAGCTCTTTAGCATCAAGCTGAGCGATCAGAGCGAGCGCTTGGCTTGGTTGGCCCACTTCGTTCCCAGACTTCCTGGCAGCGGCATCATCTATTGTTTGACAATTCCGGATACGCGTCGGGTCGCAGCTTGGCTTCAGGCGAAAGGAATTGCGGCACGCGAATATCACTCTGACGTCGAAAACGCAGACAAGCTGGACTCAGAGCGAATGCTACTGGCAAACGAGTGCAAAGCGCTGGTAGCCACCGTCGCGTTGGGGATGGGGTTCGACAAACCAGATCTGGGGTTCGTCGTTCACTTCCAAAGGCCTGGTTCGGTAATCGCCTATTACCAGCAGGTCGGCCGCGCCGGACGCGCGGTGGACGAGGCATACGGGATTCTTTTGAGCGGGCGCGAGGACGACGAGATTCAGGACTACTTCATCCGCTCCGCGTTCCCGTCCGCTGAGGTGATGATGCGGGTGTTGCGAGAACTCGAGCTGGGCAGTGGAGCGAGTATCAACGATTTGATGGGGCGCCAGAATTACCGGAGAGGCATGATTGAGAAAGCGCTGAAGCTGTTGGAGGTGGATGGAGCCGTGGTGCGCGATGGGACAATCTTCGTTCGCACCGCCAACACTTGGATGCCTGATTTGTTGCGTTCCGAGCGAGTGACGCAAAGCCGGCGAGCAGAGTTGGAACAGATCAAGCGCTATGTGGACCACGACGGCTGTTTGATGCAGTTCCTGGCTCACGCGCTCGATGATCCGTCGCCGGGTCGCTGCGGCAAATGCATGAATTGCTCACGTAGCGCCAAACGGCAGCCTGTGCCGGATGAACTAATCCGGGACGCAGTTGAGTTTCTCCGAGGCGACAACATAAACACAGATCCGCGAAAACAATGGCCACGCGCAGTATTGTCCGAACTGCAACAAGCAACCTCCGCAGCAGTAGGTTATTCGAAGGAAGGAAAGCTAAAGACTACGATTCCTGAAGGTTTGCGACCTGAAGAAGGCCGTGCTTTGTGCATCTACGGCGACGCAGGCTGGGGCCGTATTGTGGCGCACTGCAAATACGATGCGGGTCATTTCAACGACCAGTTGGTAGCGGCCTCCGCAACGTTGATTCGGGATCGTTGGCAGCCCGATCCGTTCCCGCAATGGCTCACGTACGTTCCTTCAAAACGAAAGCCACTGCTGGTCTCGGATTTCGCTCGGCGGCTCGCCGCGCTGCTGGGTATTCCCTTCCTGCCAGTAATCGATAAGGCTCGTGAGACGGAACCGCAGAAGCGCATGGAGAACAGCGCCCAGCAAGTGCGCAATCTGCTGGGAGCCTTTTTGGTCGGGCGTGGTATTCTGGCTGCACCGGTAATTCTGGTGGACGACGTGATTGATTCGGGCTGGACGATGACTGTGATCGCAGCTTTGTTGCGCATAAATAAGAGCGGACCGGTATTCCCCTTCGCTTTGGCGAAAGCGACAGCAGGTGACTCGTGATGTACGCGCGCGAACTGATGAGCGATGACGGTGCGGTTGTTGCCATGCTGTGTTCGCACCTTGGGTTGAACGGTGGCGACGAGCCTACGCTTGCGCCCCTTACTCTGCGGGAATGGAATGCGCTGGCCCGGAAGATTCACGATTCTGAGATCAAGCATCCGCGTTCATTGCTCGAGTTATCCGCCGAAGATTTGGCAAAGCGTTTGGCACTGCTGCCGGCTGAAGCAGAGCGGATTTCTCAATTGCTGGCTCGCGGGGGAAGCTTGGCGCTCGAGTTGGAGCACCTGGCAGCCAGCGGCATTTGGTGCGTGACCCGCGTGGATGACTCGTACCCTGCCCGGCTGCGAGACACGCTAAAACATCAAGCCCCACCCGTACTGTTTGGTGCGGGAGAATTCGAGATCTTGCGAAAACCAGCGATCGCGATTGTAGGTTCACGCAACCTCGACGAGAGTGGAGAGAGCTTTGCCCAAAGTTTGGGCGCGTTGTGCGCGCGACAGTCAGTTGCCGTCGTATCGGGTGGCGCGCGCGGCACCGATCGGGTCGCGATGCAGGCAGCGTTAGAGTCTGGTGGTCATGCGGTCGGCATTCTCGCAGACAGCCTCGTCAGGACGATTCGTCAGCCCGATGTACGTGAGTTCGTAATGGATGGTCGGTTGGTGTTGCTGACGCCTTACCGGCCCGACAATGGCTTTTCAGTCGGCGCGGCGATGGGCCGCAACAAAATCATCTACGGCGCTTCGGATTATGCGGTGGTGGTATCCAGCGATTATCAAAAAGGCGGGACGTGGGCCGGCGCAGTTGAGACGCTGACCGCAGGCTGGTGTCCGGTCTTCGTCCGCTCAAGCGCGCATGTTGCTCCAGGCAATAGAGAGCTGATTAACAAAGGTGCGTTCCCACTTGCTGATGGTGAGATAGAAGGCATAGCGAATATTGTCGAATGGATGAAGGAGCATGCCCGCTCGCGGCCGCAGCAGGGTGAGTTGCTGCCGGCATAGACGTGACCACTACACGACGCAATCAACCAATAAGAGAGTTGGGTAACGATTTCTCTGTGCGAACTCGGTGGTTCTCTCCGGCGCCGGCGGTAAATCTTTTTGGCGAGTTATTCACCACAGAGGCACAGAGGTCACCCACAGAGAAGCTACTCTGCTTGACGCATTTTTCAGCAACTTGCCAACTAAGATAATGCGACGTCAGCCCGGCGGCCAGGTCATCTCGCGGCCACCGAGTACGTGAACGTGCAGATGGAAAACTGACTGGCCAGCTCCGCTCCCATTGTTGATAACCGCGCGATAGCCGCCGTTTTCATTGAGTCCGTGTTCGTTCGCCACGCGCGCCGAGACGCGCAGTAAGTGTCCCAACAGCGACTCGTCTTTTTGCGAGGCGTCATCCAATGATTCCAGGTGTTCGCGGGGGATGACCAGAACGTGCGTCGGTGCTTGCGGGTTGATATCGCGAATTACGACACAACGATTGTCCTGATAGACAACGTCGGCCGCAACAGTCCCGGCCAGAATTTTACAAAAGAGGCAATCCGTCTCACTCATGGCTGCATAATATCACACAGTTTGAATTCGCTTTTCAATTCACGCAGCCGCGGCATCGTCTTCGCGCGATGGCAACGGCGCGGTGACCGACTCGCGCACGCGTTCGATGTCTGCGCCCACCGCTTTGAGCTTCGTTTCAATCTTTTCATAGCCGCGATCGATGTGATAGACGCGATCGATGGTCGTCTCGCCTTCGGCCACCAGGCCGGCCAGCACCAACGACGCGGAGGCGCGCAAATCGGAAGCCTGCACGCGCGCGCCCGTCAGTCTGGTCGGGCCATCGACGGTCGCCTGATCGTGCCCAATCTGAATGCGCGCGCCCATGCGCTGCAACTCGGAAGCATGCATGAAACGATTCTCGAAAACTGTTTCTGTAATCACTGAGCGGCCTGCGGCCTGCGTCATCAGGGTCATGTATTGCGCCTGCATGTCAGTCGGAAAATGCGGATACGGTTCAGTGATTAAGTCATTCGCTTTCAGTCCCTGCGCGCTGCAACGAACGTTCAAAGTGCTTTGGTTGACTTCTTCGATCTCGACGCCGACTTCGCGTAATTTGGCGACTATGCGCACGCAATGCTCGGGCTGACAGTCCCTGATCTCCAGTTCGCCTCTCGTGATCGCAGCCGCGGCGATGAAGGTTCCGGTTTCGATCCGATCGGGAATGATCGTGTGCTCGGCTCCGCCGAGCGCTTCCACCCCTTCGATCTCAATCGTTGTCGTGCCCGCGCCCCGCACGCGCGCGCCCATCTTGTTCAGCAGTTCCGCGAGATCGCCAACCTCCGGCTCGCGCGCCGCGTTGTGAATCGTCGTGGTGCCGCGAGCCAGGGTGGCGGCCATCATCAGGTTTTCAGTCCCAGTCACGGAAACCTTTTCGAAGTTGATCTCTGTGCCGATCAGGCGGCCGCCTTTCGGGGCGCGCGCGACTACATCGCCGGATTCCAACATGACTTCGGCGCCAAATTTTTCAAAACCCGCGAGATGTAAATCGATCGGCCGCGCGCCGATGGCGCAGCCGCCCGGCAAAGACACCTTCGCTTTGCCGAACCGCGCCAGCAAGGGTCCGAGCGCCAGCACCGACGCGCGCATTGTCTTTACCAATTCGTACGGCGCTTCGAACAGCTCGACGTGCGCGGCGGAAATTTTGTGAGTGCGAAGCTCAGGAGTCAGCACATGCGCGCCGATGTCTTCCAGCAAGCGCCGTTGGGTGATGATATCGCGCACGTAGGGGAGATTGTGCAGCGTGACCGTCTCAGGCGTCAGGATCGCCGCCGCCATGCACGGCAGGGCAGAGTTCTTGGCTCCGCTAATTGAGACGAGGCCTTTGATTGGATTTCCGCCGCGAATGCGAAATTTCTCCACTCAGGCAGATTAAAGGAAAACCCAGCGGCAGGAAAGGACAAACAATCGTTTACGGTTAGCTTTCGTGACCGTTGACCATCGGCTGGTAACAGAGAGCCACTCCCACGAGGAAAGAGACTGCCCCGAGAAGGGCCGGCGCCAGGTGAACCAAATTAAGGTAACCGACCGCGGGGTGAACTCCGATGGCCGAAGCGAACCCGACGGCGCCCGAAAAAAATAAGACTTGCCAGAGACTCTTTGAAGGTTTGGCACACCAAACACAGAAGAGAACAACGATTCCGGTCGTGCAGATCGCGCCACCGAATCCCGCGCGGTCGTGCGCGATCAGAGGAATTAGTCTTGGATTAATAGCGCGGATGTCGACAGCGGGCAGGCCGATAAACTGCAAGTCCTGCGAGACAAAAACTTTTGTCATGCCGACCATCATCACGGTGAAACCGCCCGCGATCATCCCGGTGGCCGTGGCGAGTAAGAGCGCGCGGCCAATACCAAACGGCGAGAACCATGGGACCCTCGTCGAGGATTTTGTTAAGGAAGAGAAACGTGCCGGGGTCTCGAGCAGGGAAAAGGATTTCACCAGGCCGCCAATGAAGAAGGGGATGAGCAGTAAGGTTGCCATTCCATGCCAGCTATCCAGATAGCCATAACCAAGATAGCCAAGAAAACTCCCAAAGCCGGCGACTCCGCTAATCACGAAGAGCCACCACGCCCAGGCTTCACCCTTGCGCAAAGGAAACTCCGCCAGCCAGACGTAAAGCGAACCGATGGCGATCAGCGCGCCGCCGAAGGAAACCCGATCATGAAACATGAAATAGACAACGCGGCAGCTCTGGATCCCGCAAAGCTGTTCGGCGGTCATGCCGAGAAACTGTACGTCGTGCGGAAGAAAGTGGCGCGTGGCTGAGAGGAAGAGTGCAAACCCACCAGCCAGCACCAAACAGAGGCCCGCAAAGACGAGCAGTGGGCGGCCGTCTCCGATCAGCGCTTCGATAAGTCCGCGGTTGTCTCGATCAGCTGAAGCCATTCGAAGGTCTCCGACTCATCCTGCTCGTCGAAGTATCTCGTTAGTTAACAGATCCGGCGCGCTGTCGCTGCGGACATCGACCCGCAGCCCACTGATTCCGTAACTCACGCGGCGATTGTTGTAAAGGCCCTCTGCCGTTGGCCGATCAGGAGCCAGCGGCCGATTAGTTCCGCTCGACTGGATTCGTTCCCAGCAGAGCTCGAACGGCGCGTCCAGCCAGACGCTCAGGCAATCATGCTTTTCGGCGAGCGCGCGGTTAGCTTCGATCATCCAGGCGCCGCCGCCCAGCGCGATCACGCGCGCCGCATTCTCTTCCAGAACAACTCTTAACGCCTGCGTTTCGATCTCGCGAAATGAAGGCTCACTGTCCTGGACGATGATCTCAGCGGGTGTGTGACCTTCGCGATCGGTGATGAATGAATCCAGATCGACCATGGCGCATCCCAGCCGTTGTGCGAGCGCTCGGGCCACGGTGGTTTTTCCGCAGCCCATGAAACCAACAACGATGATGCGACGATCAGTCATCGCTCAACCACCGAGTCCAGCAACTCAAAAAATTCCGGAAACGAAACGGCGACGCATTCGGCGTCTTTGATTTCAGTCTCGCCCTGGGCAATCAGCGCGGCCAGTGAAAACGCCATCGCGATGCGATGATCGCCGTGCGGATCGATCAAAGCCCCGCGCAATCGCGCGGATCCGGAAACGCGCAGGCCGTCCTTGAACTCTTCCACTTCGGCGCCCATCGCGCGCAGGTTCTGGACCGTCGCCGCGATGCGATCGGATTCCTTAGCGCGCAATTCAGCGGCGTCGCGAATTTCGATGCCGCCCTTGATTTGCGATCCAACCACCGCCAGCAACGGCAGCTCGTCAATCAATTGCGCAATTAGCGATCCTCTGAGAGTTATCGTCGATTCAGACGAAGGCCGCGTTTTGAAGCCCTCAACGCGCAAAACTCCCGCAGGTTCGTTGGGCTCATCCCACACTTCGCCGGGGCTAACGTTGAGACCAAGAGATTGGAGTTGTTTCAAAAAGAGCACGCGCGTCGGATTTAGACCTACGCCGGCAATCTTCAGCAACGAGTCTGGAAGCAATGCCGCCGCTGCGACAAAGTATGCAGCCGATGAGATATCCCCGGGAATTGAAACATCTCGCGCGCTCAAACGCGCCGGGCCACCGATCGCGACAGCCCGCGAGCCCTCAACGTCTCTGGTCTCAAGCGGAACGCCGAACCAGCGCAGCATTCGCTCAGTGTGATCGCGAGTTACTTCATGCTCGACAATTTCCGTTCGCCCTTCAGCGTTCAGTCCAGCAAGCAGGAGGCACGATTTGACCTGCGCGCTGGCGATGGGCAGATCGTAATTGATTGCTTTCAGAGGCCTACGGCCTGCGATTATCAGTGGCGCGCGGCCGTCGTTGGACGAAATGCCCGCACCCATCATCCGCAGCGGCTCGATAATTCGGGCCATGGGACGCGAGCGCAGAGACGCATCGCCAGTCAAAGTTGATTTGAAATTCTGTCCGGCGAGAATCCCGGCCAACAGCCGCATCGTCGTGCCGCTGTTGCTGCAATCAAGCGGCTCGGCGGGCACGCGTAGTCCTTCCGCGCCGGCGCCGTGAACTCGCAAATCATCGCGGTCGCGTTCAATCGAGACGCCCAGCCTCGTCAGGCAAGAAAGCGTGGCCTCGCAATCAGCGCTGTTTGAAAAATTTCTGAGGCGCGAAGTGCCGTCTGCCAGCGCCGCGATCATCGCCGCGCGATGCGAGATTGACTTATCGCCCGGCATTGTCAGCCGGCCGCGAATCAGTTTTGCAGGGTGAATGATCACCGGTGAATCTTAACCTGATGGCGGAGTTAGGCAAACTTAAGTAAGTCCCGCGCCCGGGCAGTGTGTCCTGATTTGACGGCGTATAGAGTACCAACTTTGGTTGGGCCTTTCTCGCCTTACAAAGACCCGGCTAAAGTCGGTATTCTGAACACCGCTTACAAAGTAGTCCCTACCCACCGATGGCCAAGTTCTTGACATGCGACCAGCGAGCATGTTACACGTCCGTCTTCCGTTAGCTATATTTAGCAGCAGCCCTGAGCGCAATTCCCCGGCAAGAGAGGCCGTGCCCTTTGTGACCGAACAAACGACTCGACTCGTTTTGCCCAGCCACATTGAGGCGGTCGCTGCTGCCGCCGCCGCGGCAACGGGCTTTGTCCAGAGTTGCGGCTTGGGGGAAGAAATCGCGTTTGGAATTGACATGGCTGTGCGCGAAGCCGTCACGAACGCGATCGTGCACGGCAACCAGGAGGACGAAGCCAAAGAAGTCGAAGTGACTTTCAATTGCCTGGAACACGCGCTGGAAATCGAAGTAAAAGATCAGGGCGAAGGATTTGATCCGGCGACAGTACCCGATCCAACGGATCCGGCAAACATCATGAAGACTTCGGGCCGCGGTATTTTCCTGATGCGCACTTTCATGGATGAGGTTGATTGGTTAGCCCGGCCCGAGGGCGGCACTAAGGTGCGATTAGTGAAGAAATTCTAATTCCCCAGGAGGAGAACTCTGGATCATGGCAGAACTTAACATCCGTGAGCGACAAGCCGGCGACGTAACTGTGCTGGATATGGACGGCCGCATCACGATTGGCGAAGGCAGCGTGGCTTTGCGCAGCGCCATCCGTCGCTTGCTGGAAGAAGGAAAGAAAAACATTCTGCTGAATCTGGCAGGCGTGGGCTATATCGATTCGAGCGGCATCGGCGAGCTGGTGTCCAGCTATACCGCAATTAATAAAGAAGGCGGGCAACTTAAGCTGCTCAGCCTGACCGAAAAATTGCGAGACTTGCTTACGATCACGAAGTTGCTGACAGTTTTTGATGCTTACGAGACCGAGGCCGAGGCGCTCAGTAACTTCAAATGATTTGCTGACCCGAGCGCGACTGCGGGTCGCGTGTCGAGGTTTTTGACTGTGGACCAGGGAGGTTTCAGCGATGGCTCAATTGGATATCAAACAACGCCAGGCAGGTGACGTGGCGATTCTTGATTTGAGTGGTGAAGTGCGCATGGGCGACAGCGCGGCCGCTCTGCGCGGCGCGATTCGCAGTTTGGTTGCCGGCGGCAATAAGAAGATTCTGTTGAATCTGGGCGCGGTCAAATACATCGATTCGAGCGGCATCGGCGAATTGATTGCCAACTATACGACCGTGGGCCGGGGTGGCGGCCAACTGAAACTTCTGAATCTCACCGACAAGGTGCAGGACCTTTTGGTAATCACCAAACTCCTCACCGTGTTCGACGTCTACGAAAACGAGCCCGATGCGTTGAGCAGTTATAGTTAGACCTCGACGACGATTTCCGACCCTAACGGCCCAGTCGATTAGCTGGGCCGTTTTTCGTGCATTGAAAGAGTTTGTCGAACATTATTTGGGCTTAGGGCTTATGCTAAACTTGCACTTCTGATAAGAAGATGACAGGCGCGAAATTCGATCAAGCCGCGTGTGAAGCGCTGGCGCAACAGGTTCGCGAAATCGAGTCGAACACCGACGCTGAGATCGTGATCGTCGTGCGCGCTCGCTCAGGCCCTTATCGCCATGCCGATTATCTGTTCGGTGCGTTGTTGGCATTTGCCGGCCTGCTCTTCGTTCTGCTTTCTCCCTTTGATTTCCACACCTACTGGGTGCCAATCGATGTCGCGCTGTTCTTCGTGCTCGGTGCGTTCGGGTCTTCGCGAAGCAATCTGATCAGACGCTTGCTGACTACAAAGAAGTTTCGCGCGCGCGCGGCGCGGACCGGCGCGGCGGCAATGTTTTATGAAGCGGGGATTGCGAACACTCACGCAGAGAACGGTTTGCTGATTTATCTTTCGCTGCTCGAGCAACGCCTGGAAGTCATCGCTGACCGCGGAATCCTGACTTCGGTGCCCGCGCTCGAATGGAACCACGCGCTGTTTGAGCTGAATCAGGCGGGACGTCGTGCCGAACCCGGTAGCTTGACGAAAGCTTTGCAGGATCTCGGAGCGCTGCTGGCCAAACACAAGCCGGCGACCGGCGATAATCCGAACGAGCTTCCCGACATGCCGCGCTTTGAATTGAAATGAAGCATTGCCGATTGCCGATTGCCAAATGCCAATTGACGGCGCGCTTCGTCGCGGCGGGGGTGGTCCTTCT
>WNFE01001001.1_pt1 | contig 20279 bp, 15 predicted proteins | sample 5400451 | NCBI WGS metagenome assembly WNFE01 (sample SAMN13153344, study PRJNA577476) | soil metagenome | isolation source: 200 cm saprolite under Douglas fir tree site 2 hole 2 | place: USA:California | collected 2015-04-18
GCGATGTGGTCATCCCGACGCTTGAAGCGTGCTCGGGCCGGCGCGCCGGCGCCGAATTCGGGGTCTGCATCAACCCGGAGTTCCTGCGCGAGGGAACCGCCGTGCACGATTTCTTCAATCCGCCCAAGACCGTCATCGGCGAGCTCAACCGGGCAAGCGGGGATCTGCCGGCAAGTCTTTACGCCCGGATCGCAGCGCCGCTCATCCGGACCGACATCGAGACCGCCGAGATGGTCAAGTACGCGGACAACGCATGGCATGCGCTCAAGGTGGGTTTCGCCAACGAGATCGGCAACCTCTGCAAAGGGCTTGAGGTGGACAGTCACCGCGTCATGGACATTTTCTGCCGGGACACCACGCTCAATCTCTCGCCGTATTACCTGAAGCCCGGCTTTGCGTTCGGCGGTTCGTGCCTGCCCAAGGATCTGCGCGCATTGCTGTACAAGGCGAAAACGCTCGACGTTTCGCTTCCCATCCTCGCGGCGATCCTGCCGAGCAACGAGCAGCAGATCGAGCGCGGGGTGCGGGCCGTTATCGAGAAGGGCAATAAGAAAGTCGGCGTGCTCGGCTTTAGCTTCAAGGCGGGGACGGACGATCTGCGCGAGAGCCCGGTGGTGGAGCTGACTGAGCGTCTGATAGGCAAGGGTTACGACTTGAGAATCTACGATAGCAACGTCAGGCTCGCGGTCATCCATGGGGCCAACCGCGACTACATCCTCAACCACATCCCCCATATTTCGCGCCTGATGGTTCCCAGCGTCGACGAGGTTCTCGATCATGCCGGCACCATCGTCATCGGCAACGCCGCGCCGGAGTTCCGCGATGTTCCTAGGCGGCTGACCGACGGCCAGACCATCGTCGATTTTGTGCGCGTGACCGATTCGCGCACCGTGTCCGGCGTCTATGAAGGGATCTGTTGGTAATGCGTGATTCGACCGTGAAAGTAAATGGGAGCCGGCCAAAACGCGTGTTGATGCTGGTCGAAAACCTCCCCAGCCCGTTCGACCGCCGCGTCTGGCAGGAAGCTTGCGCGCTGCGGGACGCCAGTTACGTGGTGTCGATCATTTGCCCCACTGGAAAGGGTTGCGAGAAGAAATTCGAAGTGGTCGACGGTATCGCTATCTGGCGCTACGATCTGCCGGTCGAAGGCAAGGGCGCGCTCGGCTACGCGATCGAATACTCCGCGGCGTTGTTTTGGACCTTTCTTCTGTCCTGGCGAGTTCTGCTGGTACGCGGTTTCGATATCGTTCACGCTTGTAATCCGCCCGATCTTTTCTTTCTGATCGGTGGGTTCTTCAAGCTGTTCGGCAAGAAGTTTGTCTTCGATCATCACGACATCAGCCCTGAATTGTATGAGGCGAAATTCGGCCGCCGCGATTGTTTCCATCGCGTTCTGCTGAAACTCGAATACTGGACTTTTCGAACCGCTGATGTATCGATCGCCACCAACGAGTCTTACCGGCGTATCGCGCTCGGGCGCGGCCGGATGCCCCGTGAGCGCGTGTTCGTCGTGCGCAGCGGCCCGAGCCTCAAGCGCATGAAGATCCTGCCTCCCGACGAGCGGCTCAAGTGCGGCCGCCGTTACCTGGTCGCTTACGTCGGCGTGATGGGAAGGCAGGAAGGGATCGACTACCTGCTTCGAGCGGTGCGGCACATCGTACTGGACCTCGGGCGGACCGACGTCCATTTCGGACTGGTCGGAGGGGGGACCTCGGTTGACGAGATGAAGACGCTTGGTACGGAGCTGGGAGTCGCCGATTTTGTGACTTTTACCGGCCGAATTCCGGACGATGAAATGCTGGCAATGCTCAACACCGCCGACGTCTGCGTCAATCCCGACGCGGCCAACGAGATGAACGACAAGTCCACCATGAACAAGATCATGGAGTACATGGCGCTCGGCAAGCCGATCGTGCAATTCGATCTCGCGGAAGGACGTCACTCGGCTCAGCGCGCGTCTCTATACGCCAGGAAAAATGACGCTCTGGATCTTGCCGCGAAGATCGTCGAGCTGCTGGACGACCCGGTACGGCGCGCGGAGATGGGCGAATTCGGGCGTAGGCGCGTGGAGAGCGAACTCGAATGGCGCCACGAAGTACCCAAACTGCTCGCCGCTTACGAAGCGCTTTGGCATCGTGCCCGGGTCTCGCCCGCTGCAGGCGGCCTGGGAGTCCGGTAACGGTGCCGTATCTGGCGACATGAAGCTGCTGCCCCTCGACAGGACTGAAATTCTCGAGCTGGTCGCGGGCTGGCTCGCGCAAAAAGAGAACTACCAGTGGCTGGATTTAGGGAACGGAAGACAGGTCGTCACGCCCGCCCTTCTCAAGATCATGGCGCAGCGGGAAACGCATTTCATGAGGGCGTATACGTCGGATCGGGACGACACTCCCATCGGGATCGTCGGACTGCACAACGTGGATCGCGCCTTCAGGACTGCGACGTTTTGGGGGGCGTCCGGGGAGAAATCCTTCCGCAACCGGGGGTATTCGACCATTGCCAGTTCGAAGCTCATGACCCTTGCGTTCAACGATCTTGGCCTTCACTCGGTCAATACCTGGGCTGTGGCCCATAACCCGTCGATCCGGACCATAGAACGCCTCGGCTTCCGCTTTGTCGGCAGGCAGCGGCAATGCCACACCATCGATGGCCGCCCGCACGATCGGCTGCTGTTCGATCTCCTCGCTTCCGAGTTTCGGGATCTCGATGAGATGCGGTTGCGCCGGATCGATAAAGCGCAACGGGAAGCGGTGTACGAGTAGCAGCGGGTCCGGCCCAGGAGGCGGCGGTGGATGCGAAAGTCAGACGGAAGGCGCTCCAGATGCTGTCGAACGGAGTGTACGTGCTGACGTCACGCAGCGAAGGCCGCTACGGGGCGGCGACCGTCACTTGGGTCTCCCAGGCGTCCTTCAGGCCGCCGTTGATCATGGCGGCGGTCCGCAGGGAAAGCAACGTGTTCAGATGCCTGGCGGAAAGCGGGAGCGCGGTTCTTCACATCGTGGGCGACCGGCAGCAGGAGATCGCCCGGCGATTTTTCTCCCCGACCCGCGCCGCCGGCGGAACGATCAACGGCGAAGCGTTCATGGAAGGAAGGACCGCCGCGCCCGTATTGCCCAATTTGCCGGCGCACGTCGAATGCCAGGTAGAGCGGATCGTGGATACGGACGGGGATCATGCGGTCGTGATCTTGCGCGTGGTCGAGGCCGAGTGCCGGGAACCCGTCCGACCCTTGACCATAGCGGAGACGCCGTGGAAATACGGCGGCTGAGAATGATTCCGGGGGCGCGGTTCACACCGGAAGGCAAGCCTCCGGCGATTGCGATATGCACTGCCGCCTTTGCGCTGCTCTGCGCCCAAACCTGATTCTGGTCTACGACGCACTCGCTTCGGGCGTTCCGCGGCAATGGGAATGGAACATCCACGCGCTGAACGCTATGACTGTCGTTTCCAATCAACGGATCTCCATTCAGAACAATGGCCAGAGCCTGTGCGTGGATATGCTCGCCGGCCCCCCGATGCAGTTCACGCAGACCAACCAGTTCACTGCCGATCCCGAGACCGGGATGCGCGGTGGCCCTGATCCATTCGGCCTACGGGCTGGTTTGTCGGCGAAAGCCCGAAGATATACGCTACATGCACTGGAGCGCTGTCGCAGCCTCCAAGATGCTAACTGCGGAGGTCCCATGGAAATGCGGAAGATCGTCGACTACATTCGGGAAAACGTCCGTACGTACGGCATGGGGGCCACGCTGCATGATATCGAGTGCCGGGTGGTCAACAAAATTGTCCATTTCGAGATCTTGAAGGGAATGGCCGTTCGGATGCAGGACGTAAAAGATCCCGGTCTCTTCGAGGCGCAGGGATTCGATGCGCGGTTCGTCGGTGAAGACGAGCTCGCGAGGTTCGCACACGACGGCGCCCACGACGTCTCCCTCGATTTTTTGCGCAGGGCGCGCGCACGCGGTGATCGCTGCTATGCGCTCTTCGATGGCGAGGCACTCGCCGCGTATGGCTGGTACTCCGATTTGCCCACCCCGATCGACGAACACTTCGTGCTCCATTTCGACCCCGCCTGGACGTACATGTACAAGGGCTACACGGTGCCGGCCTACCGCGGCAAGCGGCTGCACGCGGTCGGGATGTGCCGGGCGCTGCGGGCAGTCACCGAAGAAGGCAAGAACGGGCTGATCTCGTGGGTATTCTCGAACAACTTCGCCTCCTTGCGCTCCGTGATGCGCATGGGCTATCGGATCTTCGGCGAGGCGTACGTGCTCCGGGCGGGCACCCGCTCTTTCACTTACGCGACCAGTGCCTGCCGGGACTACGGCTTTTGGGTCGAACCGCTCGACACGGTACTCGGCGTGAGTTCGACAAAGCGCTTGAGCCACCAGTGAGGCTGGCTCCGGCCTCCCCTACGGAGATACTGGGCCGATGTCGCCACCTGAACCCCGTAGCGCGCGCTTGGACTAGCCGATGGGCGCGGTTTCTGCCGCCGGGTGAGATTCAAGCCCTGAGACAGAGAACATGCCGTCTTATCCACCTTGGAACCGCAGCCACCACTCGCCTTCGAGGCGACTGAGCATGGCGTCCCCTTGTTGGATGGCCGCCATGACTTCGGCGTGGCGGGAATGGACCAAGGTGCATGGGCCTTCCTGTCGCAACCAGCAGTGCTGGTCCGACAGCTCCTGTACATAACGCGGATCGAGGCGCCCCCGCACCGCCACCGCGCCATGTCGCCAGGCATCGGCTAGGAACCGCTGCAGCACGCGGCCGAACCACCCGTTCCTGGCTGCAATCTGGACGACTTCGCCCGTCCAGCCTGCCCGTACGTAGTAGAGGTACCAGCCGATCAGCCCCCGCTCGCCGTCGCGCACGGCACGCGCACGTAGAGTTCCATGACGCTTCTTGCGGGCGGCCTGCTCGAGTAGCCAGGCGAGCGAGTGCGCGTCGTACGTCGGCTGCAGCGCGCTGCCGTCCATGACGTCTGGCAGATGTGCCAACATCGTGGTCGGATCGAGTGCATCCTCCGCCAATTCGGCCTGTTCCCGAAGGAACTGGTTTGGGCGCAACCGGGCCCCAAGTACCTCTGCCAAGGCGCCCAGAGGGCGCGCCGCCAACGTCAAGGGAAGAGGGAACGCCGCGCGTTCTTGCAGGCGCGACAACATGTACCGGACGGGGCGGAGCGGCCGGACCCAGTGAAGATTGTAGAGCAGCGGCGCCGTTCCGCCGAGCCCGATCCACATGCGTCGAGACAGGTCGTTTGCGCCATCGGCGAGCGTGAGATCCTGCGGTCCCGAAATACACGTTTTCGCCAACTGCAGCGCCGTAAGGCCGCGGCGCTCGCCCGGGTCCACTATGAATTGGCAGCTCACGGCGACGCGGATCGGCCGCCCGCGCAATTGCATCGGCCGCGGCACTACGGCCTGGAAGCCGGCGATGCGGCCGTTCTCCTCGGCCACCCAGGAAGGCAACTGGAGGTCGCGCCACGGATTGTCGAACAGCATCTCCCGGAAGTAGGACTCGCACGCGGCCTGCGAAGTCCAGCGGTGTTCGGGGTATACACGCCCGAAGAGCGCGGCAACGGCGGGAATGTCGTTCTCGGCAAGGATGCGAAGCGTGGCCATGGCACAGGATCCGTCCTTCGCTGTCGGAAACCGCCCTCGGGCAGGGCTGATCCTTCTACTACGAGTTATCCGGAAGTCCGCCGGGAATGCTCGCGCCTGATAACGTCGAGGATCATAGACTCGCTCGAAGACGGGGCTTCATCGAGACGCGCGAAAACCTTGGTCCATTCGGCTCATGAGGCCGTACTTGGCGGCAAAACTGGATTGGTACGCTAAGCCTGCTCCCATGGACCGCAGCCGTCCCGCAGCACTTTCAGATACCTCGACTCAGGGAGGGAACCGTTGACCTTTGATCCGACGCGGGTTCGCACGATTCGATTGAGGAGCTGGGACGACATTCCCGATCTGGAATCCGGGTGGAACGGTCTCCTGGACCGCTCTCCGGGCCATAGCGTATTCCAGACGTTCCCGTGGCACGTCTGTTGGTGGAGGGCCTTCGGCGATCCCCATGAACTCCTTGTGATCCTCGGATATACGGGCTCTAGGCTGGTTGGAATTGCGCCGATGATGATTACCCGGAAAAGGGGGCCGATGGGTCGGGAGCAAAGTCAAGTTCGCTTTATCGGAAGCGAAAACCACGCATCTGACTACTGCGATTTCATAACCGATCCCGATGTTCCAGAGGCGTTGGACGCGCTCCTGGAAAATCTGTGCGTCGGTTCAGAGGCGTTTTACCGGGTCGATCTATCTCACTTCCCGAGCCACTCTCCGAATCAGGTCAGAACGCTGGAATATTTCAAGAGCCGCGGCATGAGAGCGTCCGTTGAATTTCTTTTGGACGCCCCCGCCCGGATCTTGGGGGACCGTCAGGCGGATTTGAAGGCGGCAAACAAGTCCAGCCTGAAGAGGCACACCGGTTTCTTCCGGAAATCGGGAGAGCTTTGCTTCCATCGGTGCGGAAGCGAAGAGGAAATTCTCGGGTATTTGGAGGAGTTTTTTGAGCAGCACAGGTCCCGATGGGCACGAACGGACTCGCCGAGTCAGTTTTTCGATCCGGCCCAGCGAGGTTTCTACAGAGAGCTGGTGCGGGAGGTCTTCCCCTGCGGCTGGCTCAGATTCGACGTGGTTCTATTCAATGGCGCTCCGCTAGCTTTTCATTTCGGGTTCGAATATCGGCGCCGCTTCATCTGGTATAAGCCGACTTTCGACGTTCAATTCGCGTCCAGATCTCCCGGAGAAGTGCTGATCAAATTCCTCCTGGAAGACGCGATAGAAAAGAAGCTCGAGGAGTTCGATTTCACGGTCGGGTCGGAACCTTTCAAATATCGGTTTGCTAACCGGATTCGTTCCGTCAATCGAATGATCGCGTTTCGCTCCGCGGGAGATTACTGGATCTACCGCGGAGTTCATCGCGGAAAATCCATGGTGAAGAAACTTCTCGGCCGCAACGCGGCGTCGAGGGACAACCCCGCATCGCCTATGCAGGGGCGCTTCTCGACGGCTGGCGGGTCGTGATGTTCAGGGTATTCCTCGCGGTGATCGGCTCTGCCTTCTGGAGCCTTAGCGCTCTCCGATCGATTCGAGAACGAATCTCTAGAGCTGCCGTTGTCGGTTTACCAGGTAGTCGACGACCCGCAAGCGCTTGCTCCCGCCGAAGGTGTGGACGCGCAAAATACCCTTCTGCCATCCTGGCGCGATCCGTTGCACGACTGTCTCCCGATAATCGTCGTCGTTCAGCACATCCACGCGATTAATCAACACGGAGTGGCCGTAGGCTAAAGAGCAATCCTGGCTCGGTCGATACAGCTTCCCGTCGCGTGAGAACAGCGGTCCGGCGGGACGAGCCGAACGCACGTCGGAAACAACCGGGTTGCCGCGATGAGCTGTCCAGGGCCCGAACGGCGTCGTGCTCCAATAAAGATGGAGCTCGTCGCTGCTGTCCGCCCCCGCTTCTGCGACGGTGACGAACATCCACCATCGATCGCCTTCCCGCCACAAGGTGGCGTCGAACGCGCTGAGATTCTCAAGGATAACCTGGTGAGGCTGCCAACGATGTGGAAACGCCTCGCAGCGGTATAGCTCAACCGTGCGGTTCTCGGCCGTCTCCGGCAGCATGTACAGCGAACCCTCCCATTCGAAGACGAACGGATACGACAGATGGTAGGGCCGCTCGAGAACGACTTGCGCCTCGCCGGGTTCGGCGTCCTCGAAGATTTCGATCGCCATGATGCGCGCCTTCTGCGTGCGATAAGGCAGTTCCTCGAAGAAGATAAAGTACCGACCCTGGTGTTCGAGGGCGAACGGATCCGCCCAGAAGCAGTCCTTGGGGGGTACCAGGTGGCGCAATCGCTCAAATTGACAGCCCGCGTCGCTCTCGTCAGCAAAGTAATAGGCCACCTGCCACTGGTCCAGCATGCGCAGTAGGCGCAATTGGTTAGCCGCCACATGCGACACCAAACGCCAGCACAGCCGGACTAAAGCCGGAACCGTCGGCGCGGGCAGTGCCGGATAGTCTGCGGGGACGGCCAGCGTCGCTGGCGCGCAGAACCGGGTACTCCCATTGCGAGTCAAGCATTCCAGCAACCGCTGGAAAAAACTCATCCCTTTGCGCAGGGCAGCAAGGCGACTAAGGCGAACTGAGTTTCCAAGGGTCGCGCCGAAGGACCGGTACAACGGACCGTTTCCGGACTCCGCGTAATTGACGACGCTAACCATGGTCACCGGGCTGTTGGCACCGACTTCGATTGCGCCGGCCCAAACGCTCGCTGCTGATACGCTCCGTCCAATCTCAATGCCCCATACCCCCAAGCGGGAAACAGGACACAGCGGTCGGCGCGGCGGAGTGGCGGTGAAACACAGCCATACGTCGACGTTACACCGCCGCAGCGTCGCGACCCCCGCCTCGTCCGGACACCAGCCGTCGCTGTGGCGAGCGACTTCAACATTCAGCAGTGGCGCCCCGAGTTCGGCGGCCACGTCGGTGGGGACAAACAATCGCTCCTTTCGGCATCGCACCCGCTCCTCGAGCCGGTCGAAACGCCGATGGAGGCGAGAGGCAAACGATTCGCGGGAATTCCCGGGGGCGACGGCTACGGCCGCCAAGCTTACGCCCGGCACAGCCACAGCACGTTTCAAGGATTCGAGCACCCAGCGATCTTGGATCCTCCCGTCGAGCATGACGCCAAGCGTGACAGGGCTTCCGGTTTGGCCCGCCGTCGAGCCGCAATCATTTTGATTCGTTTGAGTCAATGCGAGTTGGTCGCGCGACAGTAGGCGCCGTAAGTCGCATCGGCGATGCGCGGCCACGATAACTTCTCTTTCGCGAATTGGGCAGCGCCGGTCGCGAGCGAATCGCGCAGTCCGCGGTCGACCAGGAGCTTTTCCATGGCATTCGCGAGTGCTTTCCCATCTCGCGGAGGGACGATCAGTCCGGTCTGGCCGTCGATCACAACCTCCGGCACGTCGCCTACGCTGGTCGCAACAACCGGCCGAGAACAAGCAAAGGCCATGGCGCTTACGCCACTTTGGGTTGCGTCGGTGTACGGCAGGACGATACCCATAGCGCGGCGGAACAGGGCAGGGACTTCCGCAGCGGAAATGTATCGATCGATCAATTCAACCCAGGCGGTCGATGCAATTCGTTTTCGATGATGTTCCAGGTCGCTGCCCGTTCCGGCCACGACCAGCCGGAAAACATGCCCTCGGCTATGCAGAACATCACCGGCGTCCAGGAAATAACGCAGGCCTTTATAGGTCTCGATGCGGCCGAAGAACAAAAACGTACCCGGCTCGTATCCCGAAATATCATCGTCGGTGCTTGCCCGGCCGAGTATCCCGTGAGGGATCACGTCGATCCGCCCTGCAACGCGTGCGTCCAGTTCTTCGAGTTCGGCTCGCATCCGGGGTCCGTGAACTATCACCCGGCTTGCCTTACGGCGGAACCATGTAACGACTTTCCATTTCCATCCATGCCTGGAAAGCCCCCCGGAGTGTTGGACAGGATCGTGTATCGTAACAACGACTGGAATGCGTTTGCGAAACGAGAGAAATGTCCATCCACCGAGCACAGGATGAATCTCCTGGATGTGCAGTATCTCCGGGGCGAAATCCCGGAGAATCCGGTTGATTGAGAGACTGGTACCCAGAACGCGCGGGTCTCGCATCCTGCGAAGTTCGAGGGATCGTACGGCAACTGTTTTGTAGAGTAGTGCGCGTAAGTCCTCTGACAATTCATTTTGAGCATTAACCGAACGCAGCACGAGCAGCACCTCGTGTTTGGCCGACAGCGCGACGGCAAGGCGGCTGGCGTACTCGGCGAAATGGAGCGCCAGGAGGGCGATTCTCACCGGGGTCTCCCGAACAATATTCGTCCTGCAAATCCGCTCACCCCTGCGCGTTTCGCAGCCATGGAGCTGAGCTCAGTGCCCGCGTCCGGCAGTGAGTGCGGTGACGCCGACCGTGCCCCGGACCGGCTCCGCCGCGGCGCCGCGCTCGTCGAGGCCGATGAAGCGGAGCCAGGCGAGCGACGCGGCCAGCCCGGAGGCAAAGGAGTTTAGGTTCTGGTGGCCAAACGTCGCCCGGAACTTGGCAATCGGCAACGGATACCGCGTGGTCTGCAGGTACCACATGTCGCGCGTCACGATCGGGTTGGCGTTGGCGCCTTGCTGCGCTGGCCGGTCGCGCCCGAGGGCGAGCTTGAGTCGGAGCTTGATGGCTTCTTTCGTCTCGTGCGACAAGCGGTATTTGAGCCACTGGTAGGGGGGAAACTTCTTGATTTTTTCCAGCAGGCCGCCGAGGCCGGCGCGATAGCGGTCGCCCGGCACCATGTGGACCGTCGCCAGGTCCACGCCGAGACCCGCGGCCAGGGCAGCGTAGTACGCGTGCCACGTCGTCGTCTCGTCGTCGGCGACGTGGTAAAAACCCGAGACCTGCGTGGGATGTGCGACCACCGCGTCGATACTGCGTACTAGATTGTCCACGTACAGCAAGTTGCAGATTCCGCCCCCGCCCCCGACCAGATAGGCGCTGCCGCCGACGAGCTCGGTGGCCGGCCGAAGGACCCACGGCGAGCGGGGACCCCAGATCAAGCCGGGTCGCAGCACTACGATCGCGAGGCGCCCGTCGGCCATCCGCTCACGCAGGAAATTCTCCGCGAGGCCCTTTTCCCGCGCGTAGGGCATCCAGTGGTCGAGCTGGGGCGGCGCGTCGTCCGCAAGATCGGGCCGCTCGACCTGGCCGTAGACGGTGGCCGAGCTGAGGTGGACCAGAAGACGCGCGCCGGCGGCGACGGCCGCGGTGTATATGCTCTGGGTCGTGCGTAGGATGTCCGCTGGGTTTCCTGTCGTGAGATTCACCACGGCGTCGCACCCGGTGAGTGCCCGCTCGAGCGAGTCGGCGCAGGAGGCGTCGCCGAGTCTGTGCGACATACCGAGGTTCGCGATCCGGGCGACGCTCCGAAAGGCGCGGACGAGGGGGACGATGTCCGTCCGGCCGCCGAGGACGGCCATCTCGAGCACCCGGGCCCCGACGAACCCGCCGGCGCCCAGGATCGCCACTCCGCCACTCATCGCTGCCGACTCCAGTGACGGGCGTCCGCCTGCGTCTGCTCGGCCTCCGTCAGCCACGAAAGCCGCAGCGGAGTGGCCTGCCGGTAGCACGCGTCGATCGCCTGCATGACCGCCAGCCCATCTTCGCCAGTGACTGGCACCGGCTCCCCGTGGACCACCGCTCGTAGCGACTGTACGAGCTGGTAGTACACGCACTCGTCGTAGGTCCAGGGCGTCCCCCGCCGTCCCCCCTGCCGGAGGTCGCACGGCCAGGTCGCCGCGCTTACGCGGGTCTCCCAGGCGCCGCCATTTCGCCGCCACCGCACCGCATCGAGCCGCCACGGGTGCAGTGTCAGCTGCCCAGCTGAGCCGGTGATGTGGAGGCCGTTCACCAGCGGCTGGCTCCAGGACAGCTGCACCTTGCCGCTGGCGCCGGGAAAGACGACGCTGATCTGGCAGTTCGTTTCGACGCCATCGGTGTGGCCATCGTCCGCGTAAGCGGCGGCTTTGGGCTCGCCGAACAGTGCGGCCAGGAAGTCGAGCACGTGCGTGCCCTTGTCGATGAGCACACCGCCGCCGGCAGCAGCTCGGCGAAAAGGGAAATCGGTACTCACCGGCCACCCGTACACATTACCCTCGCGGCACACGAAGCTGAGGTGATCGCCGAGGGCTCCGGCGGCGAGAAGCGCCCGCGCCTCGGCCAGACACGGGTACATCCGCCGGGTCATCCCGACAGCCAGGACGCGCCGCGCGGCGCGGGCGGCCGCCACCATGCGTTCGGCATCGTCAACGCTGGCAGCCATCGGCTTCTCACAGAGCACGTGGCTGCCGGCGCCGAAGGCGGCGACCGCGTGTTCGGCGTGCAAGCTCGGCGGGGACGCAACAATCGTGAGATCCGGCGTCGTCCGCGCGAGCGCCTCGGCGGGGGTGGCAAACGCGCAGGCCGACGGGAAGTGTTTCTCGATGGCGGCGATCCGGCCCGGGTTGGAATCGACGAGGGCGACAGCCCGGGCGACGCCACGCGACTCGAGCTTTTTCAGCGCGCCTTGGTAGTATTGGTCGAACATCGTTCCGCAGCCGACGACCATGAGTCGAAGTGTCATGCCGCGGACCTGTAACGAATAAGAAGGTCCATCCCGGTCGCGCCTCGTTCCGGCCACTCAAGGGGCCAAGGCGGCGATGCGCGAGGCGTTGTGCGACTTGTCGACATACCTGTCCTCTTCATTGCTCCCTGCGACACTGCGGTCACCTGCCATGTGACCGTTTATGCAAATTCGCTCAAGTCCCTTTGCTAAAGAGTATGGGTGCTGTACTTCTAACCGCCCCATAGATACCGGTCTTTTCTGATTCGCTCAGCAAGTGCGTCCAACTGGCAACACCGTATGCCAGAACAAAGCACCCGATTCCGCAGACAACGTTCCAAAGTGAAGACAGCGGAAACTGCGCCACGACTACGCTGCTGCCCCACGCAAGCCCGATTCCCGCCGCCGTGATGAGGAAAATGTCATTGCCAAACGGGAATACTCCTATGGAGCGGCGGACGAACAGCACCCGCGCGAGATTTGCGATTACCACTGAGGTACACGTCGCGACTGCCGCCCCGAGCTGGCCGAACGCCGGCACCGCAACCAAGCACAGGAGTGTGGCAATGACCAGGCCTACAGAAAGGATCTTCAGCTCGAGGAAGTGCTTGCCCGTCATCGACAGGCCGGTAGCGGTAGGCCAGAAAATCATGGCGACAAACGGGCCGGCGGCCAGCCAACTGACTACGGCTTGAGATGCTACAAACGATGGGCCAAAAAGGTGCGTAATCTGCGCGCCCCAGAACAGAAAAATCGCAAAAATTGGCACCGTAACCAAGGTGATCAACCTAGCGGTCACAGACATTACGTGGACCATTCCATCAAGGTCTCCGCGAAAATACCGATCGGCGACCAATGCTTCTAGACCTTGGCCACATGCCACACCGAGCACCCCCGTCAGGATCAGCAGCGTCTTCACCAGTGAATACTGTCCTAAGTCTTGCGCCGTCGCGAAATGGCCTAACATCAACGTATCCATGCTCGTGGTCAGTGAAGTAACGATCATCGATCCTGCCAAAACACTCGAGTAACCTACCACCCGGAACGCGTCGATCCACGAATGTGGCTGAGCAGGAGCGTCGTCACGGAAATCAGAGCGTGCGCGCATCGCGAGAAAGACCGCAGCCAGGAAGGACCCCAGCGTAGTCCCCGCGACCACGGCCCAGAGGCGCCACCCGGCCATAAAGAGAATGACAATTGCCGCGAGCCGGACGGTCGGCAACAAGACGGACTCCGCAATCACGCTTGGAGACAGTTTGAGAATACCCCGGTACGCGCCTCCTAGTACCCCAATATCGGTCAAAAATGGAAGCCCCAGAGCTAAACACAGCAGGACTTCCGCAAAGCGGGAATAGTGATAGACATTTGCCTCGAGGAACCGACCCAAGCCGAGCGCAACGGCAACCACCGGCAACAGGGCGAGCGTGCAGGCCAGCATACGGACCCGCAGTAGCACTACGGTGCGCGAGGCGCGGTCTCGCGCTGCGCTGCTCTCGCCAAAGTACCGTTGAAGTCCTAAATCAAGCCCCAACCGCGTAAAAATTCCCGTCACTTCCACAAGGTTACGGGCTAGATTGAAGATTCCGTAATCCGATGCGCCAATGACACGGGCCACGATGAGCCCTGAAATAAACGATATGCCCTGCCGGTATACGGCTCCAGCAGCTACGATCGAAGCGCGACCGATCAGCTTGCGCGGTCCGGATTCGTCTGTTCCGTTTTCCATCGCCAAACCGTTACGCCTTAGGCGTAATATGCGCACCCTGTAGCGAGCGATGCCAGATTACGGCAAGAAAAAAAGCGAGAATCCCTGCAATCCTTCCGTCGCTCACGGTAAAGAGGGTTACGAACGTCACGGCAAAGGTCATGAGCCCCGCAAGCGCGGCGATGCCCTCGGTGCGGGCATCCGGATTTACGTTGCTGCCGGCGACGACGACAGTAATTGCTCGTCTGAGGGCGTCGCCGGCTACCAACAGCGCTGCCAGGGACCCGGCAATTCCACCTTCGTAAAGTATCTTGAGATAGCCGCTTTCTGGCTGGTCGGGAATGTAAACGACACCTTCCGCCTCGCCGAGGCCGTAGTAATTGAAAACCGTCGGCCGTGTTTCGACGAGGTAAGGCTGGAAGCTGCCAAGGCCAATGCCGGCAACCGGATGATCGACAAATATGTTCCACGTATCGAGCCAGATGAAGAGACGGTCCTCGAATCCCGTGCGTGACTGCAGAAAGCGCTCCGCAACAGCCGCGGGAACGACGTTCAGCCACGTTTCCATGGGCGTTAGCGCCGCAAGCAGGGCAATCGAAGCCATGCCTCCCGCGATCACTAGTTTGGCGGCAGCATTCCATTTGTTGAATGCAAAGAGAGCCAACCCGGATACCGACAGGCACGCCAATATGGCGCTGCGGGAAATCGTCGCTGCCAGTGCGGCCAAACCGAACATAATCGCGGCCCACACCACGAAGCGCATCTTCATGTCGCGGAACCGGCCCCGGATGGACAGGAGCAGCAGAAATGTGATCATGCACGCGAGAAACGCGCCGGCCTTTTGCGGGTCCTGAAAGAAACCGCCTGCCCGCCACACTTCCATGCCGGCAACGTAGCTCAACTGGTTCAGGTTGCTGCCCCGCAGGCTCAGATTCACGTGCAGGACGTGGTCGACAAAGAGGCCGGCCGCCATGAAAAGCAATACGATCGACAATAGAAGAACAAGGCGTTCGAACCCTCCCTCCCGCCCTAACTCGTAAAGCGCGAATAGAAAGAAAACGTAAACCGCAAAATTCATGATGAATATCTGCAGAGACAGCAGCGGAAACTGGGAAAACACCACGCAAGGAATAGAAATCAGCCACGCAATCAGTAACGACTTCGTCGGGAAAAGCGGCTCGCTCGCCGTGGAGGGGGCAAGCATCTTTTTCCCAACCAACCCGATCGTGAGCGCGATCACGACCACATCGAAGATCGTAAGTCCGATGCGTCCCGGCGGGACTTCGGCGGCCGCAACCGGAAAGCAGGCAATCAGCGTCAGAAAGACAAAACGCAACGGCTCCCTTCGTGTAACCGCTACGATAGTCCCCGTGACGATAAGAGCGAAGACAGCAACGTAGTAAATGGCGCGGTAGCCAGCCAGGCTGCCGACAATTGCCGTGACCAATCCCGCGGACGCCGACACAGCTGCGACCAAGACCATTATCGGCAGTACTGGCGACTCCGCAGTCGCGGCAAGAATATTGGCTCTACTGAGACTCATCGTTCAAGGTATCCCAGGCGATGCGTTCTCAACCGACAGTTCATCGCCACGCGGATCGGGCGCCCTCGGAACTGCATCGGGCGCGTCAACGGCGGGGATATCGTTCTCGACAAGGATACGGCGCGTGGCCACGGCAGGAGTTCGGGGCGGACGGCCGATTTCCTTACCGCACGTTATCCGTAGAGTCCGGCCGCTCGGCTCCGCGGAAAGATGGTCGCGCCACCGAAGAATCGGCCGCTGCGCGATGCGCAGTTAACAATCCCGCGATCCGCGCGAGCGTGCGCAAGTCGTCGAGTTCGATGTCGTCGATTTTGATTCGGAGGCCGAACTGCTGCTCGAGCTGCAGGAGCAGTTCCACGAGCTGGAGCGAGTCGAGCATGCCGGTCTCGAAAAGATCGGTGTCCGCGGACGGCACCTCGATGTGGAGGCTCTCGACGAACAGAGCATGCAGGCGCTCGATAATGGCGTTAGCGTCGGCCACTCCCTTCCCCTCTAACCCCGCCCCGATGCCGCGTTGATCATGTGATCCATCCCGCTGGCTTTGGCGGGCGTCACTATTTCCACTTGCAGCGGGCGGGATTCGCCGCACAGGAACGCATTCTTCAACCCGGGACGGTCGATCTTGCCGTTGGCATTCTTGGGCAGGGCGTCATAGCGCATCCAGCGGGCCGGGAGCATGTAGCCTGGCAGCAGCGCGGCGAGGCCTTTGCGCAGGCTCTCGACAGAAACGTCGCAGTCCGGTACCGGGACGTAAGCGCAGCAGATCTGCCATCCTTCGAAGCCTTCGGATTGAATCGCGACTACCGCGCTTTCCCGAAGGCCCGGGAGAGAGTGAAGCGCCGCTTCGATCTCGCCCAGCTCGATCCGGTAGCCTCGGCTCTTGATCTGCGTATCGGCGCGGCCCAGGAAGTAGAACAGACCGTCGGCCCCACGACGCGCCAAATCGCCCGTCTTGTAAATGCGATCGTGAGTCACCCCGTCGGGATACGGAAGAAACACGCTGCGGGTGTTGTCCGGGTCGCGCCAGTACCCCGGGCTCAGGCCCACGCCACGAATGTAGAGGTTGCCGATGTCGCCCGGGGCTACGGGCCGCAACTGCCCGTCGAGGACCAGCAGCTCCTCGCCGTCGCACGCGCTGCCGATGGGAATCGGCTCACGCTCGTCGGCCGGGCAACGCGGGACCGTGTAGTAGCTGCTCGCGATAGTCGCCTCGGTGGGACCGTACAGGTTGGTGAAGCGCACATGCGGCAGCCGGCGCATCCAGTAGATCAGGGTGGGCGTCGGTATCGCCTCCCCGCACCACAGTACGCGACGCAGGTCCGGAAAGTCGCCTTGCGTGATGACATCGAATTTCGCCATCAAGTTCAGGACCGACGGTACCGAGAACCATTGCGTGAGCCGGGCTTCGCGAATGAACTGCGCCAGCTTGGGCGGCAAGAGATTGAGCTCCGGAGGCACTGGGTGCAGCTCGGCCCCCGACGATAGCGTGCCGAAGATGTCGAACGTGGAAAGGTCGAAATGCAGCGGCGGATGCTGGGAAATCCGGTCCATCGGAGCGGTGCCGAAATATGCCGTCGCCCAACGTATGAAATGCGCCGCGCTGCGGTGGGTGATCATCACGCCTTTGGGCGCTCCGGTGGATCCGGACGTGAACAGGATGTGCGCGATGTCTCCGTCGCCGTTGGTGCACGCTGGCGTCGTTGCCGGATAAGCGTCGAGATCGCGCACCGTGAACGTCGGGGCCGGATCGGCCTCGGGAGACAATTCCTCGTCCAGCCATCCGATCAAGGGCCGCTGCTTGAGCTTCGCCGCCGCCAGCGCCTCGCGCAGCATCCGGCCGACCGGCCCCGCCGCCAAAATGCAACGGCAGTCGCTCGCTTCGAGCATGCGCGCGAGCCGCGCTCCCGGACCGGCCGGATCCAGCGGCACGTAAATCGCATCGGCTTTGAGCGCGCCGAACATGGCGATGATCGCCGCGGGCATTTTCGGCATCAGCAAGGCCACGCGATCTCCTCGCCGGCAACCTGAATCCGCCAACACACGGGCCAGCCGGTCGCTCGCTTCCTCGAGCGCCCCGTACGTCACGCGGACATTCTTGAATACCAGCGCGACGGCGTCGGGACGCGCCCGCGCCTGTGCGGCCAGACCCTGCTGCAGCAGCATCGTCATTCCGCAGGGCAGCGCGCGACGGCGCGCTCGAACACCGCGCCGATGTGCCGCAGCTCCTCCTCACTGGCAGGCACGTCGAGAATGAAGGTGCGATAACCCGCATCGAAATAGCGCGCCACTTCGTCTGCGACCCGATCGTAACTTCCCACGAGATAAGGACAGGTCGCCTTGTAATTCTGGAACGGCACCAGCCAGTACGGATTTTCCGCTTCCAAACCGGTATTCCCGAGTTCGGAGAGCTTGCGGTGCCAGGATGAGTCCGACACCTTCATTGCAAGCTGATGGGTGAGCTGGCCTTTCCGGTCTTCCGGGAAGCGCTCGCGTGCCACCGACCACGCTTCCTTTTCAGCGGAACGGCTGATCACGCCGATGCGGATGCCGCTCGACGCGAGATTCGCCGGCGAGGCAGCCTCATACTCGGCCGGCGGCTTCGGGTACTCGACGGCCGTAGCGCCGAGTTGTCGCGCGGCGTCCAAGCCCGCCTCCGACGACCCGGAAAGGAGCACACCCGGCAGCAGATCGGCCGGCAGCGGCGGGGTGAGCTTGAGGTTGGTTACCTTGTAATACCGTCCTTCAAAACTGACGGGACCTGCTGTTCTCAAGAGACGCTGAATGATGGTGGTGTACTCCACCAGCCGCGCATAACGCTCGTCGTGGGGCGTCAGGTCATTGAGCGCCGCCAGATCGTTCTTGAAACCGCCCGCCACCATGTTGAGATAAAGGCGGCGGCCGTACAGGAACGCGAACGACGTCACCAACTTGGCTACGCTGTAGGGATGCATGTAGGCCGGCTGGATCGCCACCAGCGGGCACAGTCGCCCGGTGGCCTCGACGATGACTTGCGAGACCAGCCAGGGATCCACCTGAGCATTGTCGGTATACACGAGGATGCCTTCACACCCCGCATCCTCGCTCCATCGCGCGATCTCCTGCACTTGCCGGAAGTACATCCGGGGCTGCGCCAGCGCGCAGGGCGGACAGGTGGAGAAAATCTTCAAGCCGTGATCGAGGGCGGGCATATCTGAATGTTCGTGCTCAAGACAAGGACACCGGCGCTATGATTCGACCCTACGCGAAACGCGTACCATCACGCCTCGCGGTCAAAATCGCCGGAACGCCCAATCTAGGCGTAGAAAATTGCAGACCATCATCGTCGGAGAACTCAGACATCTGATCCGTTCGGCTCATGAACGAGACCGGACCCGGGGCTGTAATTCGAGCCGGTAGGATTTGTAGCAGACACCTCTTCGGTGGGTACACCGTCGTTAGGCAACTACGTCCCGCCACCGAATCGCCACAAAATTATCACGCTCCCCCGATAGTGGGTCGAGACCCCGCGCACTATCATGGTTTCGGGGTATAGGTATAGCCGCAAAGGACTAGAAGAGTCCTGATCGAAGACGGTTCAGCCGTAGTGAGAGCTTGATCCGAGAAGCGGCTCGAAGGTGATCATGCTGGGCAACTTCGTTGATTCCGAGAATCGGAAAACGGAAAACGTGCATCGACCCGGGGGGCGGATTATTTCTTCGACAAATCAGGAGAAGTTCGAAAATGCGGTCGCAATGCTCCGCGGCATGTTGCCGCGCGTTCGCTGGCGGGCGCCACGAAAACCCCGATGGGCCGGGCGTCGAGTAGGTCGTAGGGTGGGGGAGGGCTCTTCTTCGCGGCACGCTCCCTATTTTTGCGAGACAAGCTTTTTAAGAGGTCGAAAATGAAAGATCTGCAATTTGCCCCGGATGCTATAGACCGCAGGGGGCTGCTGAGCGCGCTCCGAACGTTCAGAAAAGGCAACTTTTCGGTTCGCTTGCCGGCCGATCAGATCGGGATCGACGGAGAGATCGCGCAGGCCTTCAACGACGTCGTGGAAATGAACGAGAAGATTGCTGACGAGTTCGCGCGTATCCGCGACGAAGTCGGCAAGGAAGGACAGATCAACCAGCGAGTGAGGCTTCCGGCCGCGACCGGATCGTGGGCCGATTGCGTCGATTCGGTGAACACCCTGATCGGAGATCTGGTCCAGCCGATGTCGGAAGTCGCGCGGGTGATCGAATCGGTCGCAAGAGGCGACCTTTCCCGAAGGACGATGCTGGAGATCGATGGGAGGCCGTTGCGGGGTGAATTTCTGCGCATCGGAAAAGTCGTCAATACGATGGTCGACCAGCTCGGGGGGTTTACCTCGGAGGTATCGCGGGTGGCGCGCGAGGTGGGCACCGAGGGCAAGCTCGGGGGCCAGGCGCAGGTGCCCGGAGTGGCGGGGACCTGGAAGGACCTCACCGACAACGTGAACGCCATGGCGGCGAACCTCACGGGCCAAGTGCGCAACATCGCGGAGGTGACCACGGCGGTGGCCAAGGGCGACCTGACCAAGAAGATCACGGTGGACGTGAAGGGTGAGATCCTCGAGCTGAAGAGCACGATCAACACGATGGTGGATCAGCTGAACGGGTTCGCCTCGGAAGTGTCGCGGGTGGCGCGCGAGGTGGGCACCGAGGGCAAGCTCGGGGGCCAGGCGCAGGTGCCCGGAGTGGCGGGGACTTGGAAGGACCTCACCGACAACGTGAACCTGATGGCGGAGAACCTCACGGGCCAAGTGCGCAACATCGCGGAGGTGACCACGGCGGTGGCCAAGGGCGACCTGACCAAGAAGATCACGGTGGACGTGAAGGGTGAGAT
>WNFE01001002.1_pt1 | contig 20278 bp, 20 predicted proteins | sample 5400451 | NCBI WGS metagenome assembly WNFE01 (sample SAMN13153344, study PRJNA577476) | soil metagenome | isolation source: 200 cm saprolite under Douglas fir tree site 2 hole 2 | place: USA:California | collected 2015-04-18
GACCGTGGCCATGAGCTCGCAGCCGCCGTCCAGGTCGCCGTTGGTGGCCATCTCGAGCCCGGTCCAGAAGCGGATCTCGGCCATCTCCGGCGCGATCTTGATCGCCTCCTGGGCCCTGGCTGCGGCCGCGGCCTTGTCACCGGAATCGGACAGCCGATCCGCGTCCGACAGGGCCATGTACCCGCGCTTGATGCGAAGAAGGCGGCGCAGCTCGGGTAGCGGCTCGGATGCGTCTTCGACGCGCAGGTCGATGATCCGGTCTTCCCAGGAACGTCCCGTGGGCGAACCGGCGACAACCAGCATCGCCGCGGACTGCTTGCCACGGATGTCGCCGCCCTCGGCCTCTGCTGCTTCCAGCGCGGCCATCATCCGCTCGGCGAGCGGGGCGTCGGTGGAGGTGAATGCGTGTGTCATCGCCGCCCAGACTGTGTCCTTCTCCATGAGGTTCGCCTGACAGCTGAAGCCGTCGCCCAGCTGATGCCCGGCGGCCGGGATGCACTTGCTGCCGGTGTGGGCGGCCACGCCACCGGTGGCATCCACGATCGCGCACTGGCGCACGTCAGCCAGCGGATCACCGGCGGTGAGCGCCTTCAGCGCCTGCTCCGCGGTGTACCCCGCCTGCAGGAGGTCGAGCCCCAGCGGCCCGTAGGCGAGGTTGACCTGCGATTGCGTCGCCACAGCGCCGACCCCGGCCAGAGCCCAGGGCACGGCGGGGCTCACCTGGAAGTAGTGGGACTGAACCGCCACACCGAACTCGCGGGTCACCTTGTCGCGGGCAACGATGGAGTAAGTCACGGCCCCTAATCGTAGGGCGGACGGTTATTGGTCGCGGAACTCCAGCTCGCGAGGCTTGGTCGCGCGCCAGCGCTCGATCCAGCCGCCCTGGATCTCCGGCTGCCTCGGCTCGGCGGCGAGCGCGCGGACAGCCTTCTCCACGCGGGCGGTGAACTCGCGGGAGCCCTCTTTGGGCTGGGGCGACATCGGCTTGCCGATGCGGACGCGAACGGGACCGGGCAGCGGCACCTTCTGGCCCTTGGGCATCACCTGGTAGGCGCCGCGGAGATGCATCGGGACGACGGGGGTCCCGGTCTCGTTGGCGAGATGGCCGACGCCGGGCTTGAACTCCTGGATGCGCCCGTCCGGTGACCTGCTGCCCTCCGGAAAGAGGACCAGGTTCCAGCCGGATTTCAGCAGCCGGCTCGACGCGTTGAGCTGGGCCTGCGCGCCACCGGTGCGTGAGAACGGAAAGGTGTTGAGGAAGAGGCTGACGATGTTGCCGAGCAGGGGTCGCTTGAACCAGTAGTCAGCGGCCGCGGCGACCACGGTCCGATCTCGCGCGCGGTCGGAGAGCGCGTGCAGGATCAGCGACGTGTCGGCGTGGCTCGAATGGTTGGCCGCGAAGATCACCGGCCGCTCGAGCTCTCGCACCCATTCGCGACCCTCCACCCTGGGATGGGCCATCACCTCCGTGAACGGCAGCAGGAGGCCGTGCTGGATCAGCCAGCGGAGCGTTCGCACGGGTTCCTGGCGCGCCCATCCGAGGTCGCTCGCGGGCGCAGGGACCACGGCGGCGGGCTCGGGCCAGCCGCGCGGGCGGGGCGTGTTCCAGTGCCAGCCGCGGCGGACGCGCTGGACGTCCGCGACGACATCACCCACGGTCTGCGCCAGCTGCATGGGCCCGCGATCGCCGGAGTACCAGGGCATGGGACTTCTACTCCACGTCCGCGAGGAGGATCGGTGGCATGCGCATGTGAGTCACGCTTGGGTGGCGGCCCACGGTCTGCTCGGCCATCTCGAACGCATCCTCGAGCGTGGTCGCGCATTTGAACCCGAGGCGGTGCACGACCTCGCGGTCGCCGCCGACGATGATGATGTCGCCGGCGTGCTCCATCCCATGAGCTGCCCAGTAGAAAGCATAAAAAGGGTGCGCCCCGTGATAGGCGTTTGACTTCCGGTACAGCTGCCGGAACCACGGGTCTTCGGCAAAACGCAGCTCGTACTTCTTCTCGATCTCGAAGGGATCCGTCGTGTCCGCCAGCACCTCGTCGTAGAAATCGATGTAGCTGGGGTGCTGCACCGCGTCGAACTCGTACCGGCACGGGTGCGTGAGGATCAGCACGCCGCCCTTCCTGAGGACGGGCTTGTTGCGGTAGAAGTTGAACAGGTAGCCGACCCCCATGCAGACGACCAGCACCGGGTTCATCGGCGAGTTCACGTTATACGGACCGAGGTACGGCACGCCGATGGTGACGATGTCGGTCTGCCCTTCCACGCGCACGCTCAGTTGGTTGCGCACGTTCTCCAGCGTCTTCTCGTGCACCGCGTCGACCTGGCCGGCGTGCACGCCCGTCAACCCATAGGGCGCGCGCATCGCATGGAAGACGTTGCGCTTGAACGCGGGCGGTGCGAGGTCGGTGAGCTGCTTCATGCCGAGGAACATCGCCTGGTCCTGCGCGGTCCAGTCGGTCTCGCGCTTCTGCATGAAGTTGGCGATGGCGGGGAACGCGTGGTTGTTGACCGTGGTCTCGATGTGGAACACGCGCACCGTGTCCTCGATCAGCTGGCCCTGCCGTATGCAGGAGTGATGCAGCGCTGAGTCGGGCGGGTTCATGTAGGAGCGAGAACCCAGGAGCGTCTTCACGTTGTGGTGGGCGCGGATGCCCCGATAGCTGGCGAGCCCCGTGGACATGGACTTGTGGCCACCGTCCATCGGCACGAGCGTGAGGTTCACGTACACCACGAGGTCTGACTCCGCCGCTCGCCGGTGCAGCGTGACCTCCTCCCCCTCCGCCGTCTTGCCGATGTATACGTTTGCCTCGGGGTCTTCGCCGTCGTGCTGGTAAAGGCGGTCCGGCCAGAACGTCGTGAAGATGCGATCGCCGACGATGTGCCGGATCTCGTCCGCCGTCATGCGGCGATGCAGTCCGAGCGCCGCGATGAGATGGATGTCCTCGACGCCGGCCTCGGCAGCCATGTCGATGACCTCTTCCATCACCAGCTGGCGCACGTCCGGCGCCGCCATCGGCGGCAGCGGGAGCGACAGGTCGTCGAACGCGATCGTCAGCTTCATGCCTCGTCGGAGCAGCGACTTGAGCGGATCGTCCTCCAGCGGCTTGCCCAGCGCCCGCTTGATCGCTCGCTCGGGATGGGCGACCGGCTCCAGCGGGTCGGGCGGGTAGACGATGCGAGCGCCCAGCGGCAGCTTCTCGAGCCGCACTCCCTCCCCGAAATGGAACAAGACCGGCGGGGTGTTGCGATCGACCTCGATGACTGCTCCGGGGCGGGACACTACCTCAATCCTCGCAGGTCAAACGCGACCTTCACCGCCCCCAGGCGGCCCGCGCTCATCGCGTACGCGATCGCGTCGCGGTACTCGCCCAGGCCGAACAGGGGACCCGTCAGCGTCTCCAGGTGCAGCTCCGGCGCCGCCTCGAGCGCCAGGTCGAACGTGCGCTTGCCCTTGCGCTTCGGCTCCGCCCCGTACGCGTAAGCGCCCATCACGGTGAGCTCGCGCTGCCAGATCGCGGCCCAGTCGACCTTCTCCTCGCCGGGCATCCCGACCGCCACCACCGTGCCGCCCTCGCGCGTGAAACGGACCGCGTCGCTGAGGCTGGCGGCGCGGCCGACGCATTCGAACGTGACATCCGCCCCACCCAGGAGCAGCGAGCGGTCGACGCCGTCCAGCCTGCGCGCGCCCGTGGCGAAACGGATGCGCTGGAAGACGTCCGCGGGGTTGATCACCTGGTCCGCGCCGAGTTTCTGGGCGAGCTCGCGCTGGGTCGGATGCTTGGCGACTGCGATCAGCCTTTTCGGCGGCGTGAAGAGCCGGATCGCGGCCACCGTCAGCAGGCCGATCGTCCCTGCCCCGAGCACGACCACGACGTCGTCCTTGCTCGCGCCTGCACGGAGCGCGGCATGCACGCAGCACGCGAACGGCTCGATGAGCACCGCTGCCTCATCAGAAAGCGAGGCGGGCACCGGATGCAGCTGGCTCGGGTGCGCGACAAGGATCTCTCCCCACCCGCCCCCGGTGTCAGCGCAGTAGCCGGTCTGGAGCCCGACCTCGATCGGGCCTTCGGAGACGTTGTAGCAGAGACCGGGCCGGCCCTCGGCGCAGCGCGGGCACGGGGGCTCGATCCCGCGCACCTTGCAGCCCAGCGCGGGCTCGATCACCACGCGGGAACCGTCGTCGAGCGTGCCCACCACCTCGTGACCCGGCACGAAGGGATAGCTGGTCAGCGGGTCGAGATAGAGGGACGCGTGGCCGCCGATCGCGGAGAGGTCGGAGCCGCAGATGCCCGACAGCGTTGGCGAGACGCGCACCCAGTCGCGCGCCGGCAGCTCGGGCTCGGCAACGTCGCCCAGGTGCAGCATGGAGAGCGCGCTGGTGGCGACCTCCGGCCTTCCGCCCGCCGCCCTGACGAGGGCGTAAGAAGGAATCGAGCGGACATATTGCAGCGCTAGCGTCGGACTGCCTCCCTGTATTCGGGGGAGCGCGGGTCTGGCATCGGCAGCCGCCAGTTGCCAGGCGCCATCCGCCAGCGCTCCACCCGCCAGCCGCGCTGTCCCGCGACCTGCGACAGGCGCGCGTCGGGGTTGACCGCGACCGGCGTTCCGACCAGCTCCAGCATCGGCAGGTCGGAAAGCGAGTCCGCGTAGGCGAAGCTCTCGGCGAGGACGACTCCGTTGCGGCCGGCGTACTCCTCGAGCAGGACGCCTCTCGCCTCACCCGCCGGCGGTGGCGAATCGAGATCTCCTGTCAGGCGCCCGTCCCTTACCAGCAGCCGGGCGCAGTCGACCTCCACCTCGAGCAGCTCTGCGAGCGGCTCGACCACCACGTCGAGGGCCCCGGTCAGAAGAAGCACGCGGTGGCCGGCGCGCTTGTGCTCTCGGATGCGGCGCATGCCCTCCGGGTAAATGCGCCGCAGCGTCACCGCATTGAGCGCCTCGCGCCCGAGGCGTTTCATGACCTCGTAGTCCAGGCCGTCGTACTCGCGGTAGAAGCTGCGCTGAAACTCCGCTCGCGACCGCCGCTCGAGGTAGAGCCAGCGCGGCGCCTCGCGGGCCATCTGGGCCATGAACGCCGGCCACTCGTCCACCGGCTGCGCGCGCAGACGCATCCAGAGGAAGTACTCGACGACGTTGGTTTCGACAAGCGTCCCGTCGACGTCGAACACAGCCAGGACGTCGGCGCGGCCCGTGCGCTTGTCGATGGCGGACCGCACCGAGCTGGTCTCAGGCTTGGGCGCGGTGCTGCCGCTCGGCTGTCGGCCCTTGCGTGCGACCGTCTCCGCGCGGGACATGCGCACGACGGTCGGAAAATGGACGTCCTGGAAATAGTGCTCCCAGCTGAACAGGGACGCATCGAACGGAAATGTCTTGCGCTCCGCCTCCGGCACGCGCTCCCACACCGACATCAGGTTGCGCGTGTCGAAGATGCAGTCGACCTCCGTGTACACGCCATAGAGCTGGATGAGGTTGAGGCCGCGCTCGAGGCGCTCGCGCTCTTCGTTGAGGTCATCCGACAGGCCGGCCACGCCCGCACCCAAAGGCAATCGCTCCACCGCCCACTGCGCTGCGCTCACGAACCGCAGCGCGACCTCACCCTTCGCGGCGAGCTCGCCGCGGGTCGGGTACGTCCAGGTCGGCGTGCCGATCGCCTGGCCGTAGCGGTCGCGCAGCGGATGCTCCGTGAAGTAGCGCGTCGCCTCCTCTGCCATGCTGCGGAAGCGCAGCGGGTTGCGGCTGCCCGAAGCCGCGTGATAAACGCGGGGCTTCAAATCCGGCGGCGGGCTTGCCGCGACCGCGAGCACCGTGTTGACGACGAAGTCCGCGGGGATGATGTCGAGCAGCGAATCGGGAAGGCCGGAGAAGTCGCGCAGGATGCCGCGACCGAACGCGAGGATCAGGGGCTCGGCCATGCGGAAGCCCTCGAGCCAGCCTGGGAACGGCTCCTCGAGCGCACTCTCGATGATCGACGGCCTGACGATCGAAAGTGGGATGTCGCCGTGCAGCTCGACGACCGCGTGCTCAGCCATCGCCTTCGTGAAGGAGTAGATGTCGGCGAAGCCCATCGAGTTCGCATGCACCCGTCCACGTTCGATCAAGCGGTCTTTGACCCAGCGCTCGCGCAGGCGCTCGGTCGCCCTCGCCACGGCCGGCGTGCCTGCCGGGCCCATCCGCGACTGCGCCTCGCGTCGCAGCTTCTTCAAGACTTCCGGCCGTCTCGACTCCTCTTCGACCGGACCGCGGAGGGTGGTCAGTACGGCCGCCTCGTGCCTCCAGTTGAGACCGGGGTCGAGCGGCGCCTCCTCGCGCACCAGGCCGCGAAGCATTCCGCCCACGTACGCGGTGGAGATGTGCACGAGATGCGGGCGCGCGCCCGCGGCCTCCAGCGCTCCGACCAGGCGTGCGGCGCCCATGAGGTTGGTCTGCGCGGAGAGATCCGCGGGATTGTCGAACTCGACCGCGGCCGCCGAGTGGATGACGATGTCGCACGAGCGCAGCTGCTCGCGACCTTCGTCGGTGAGGCCGAGCCCGTCGCGGCCGAGGTCGAGCTCCAACACCGAAAGCTTTTCATTGGCGAGCTTCGCAAAGGCAGCCTCGCCCAGCGCGTCTTTGAGACGCTTGAACGCCGGGCTGGCCAGCACCTCGCGCTCGAGCCGTTCGGCGGCCGGACGGCGCGCGCTCGAACGGATGGCGAGGTTGATGCGACCGACCTCGGGGATCGAGCGCAGGAATTTCTCGACGATCGACTTGCCCAGGAAGCCGGTGCTGCCGGTGACCAGAACGGTCTTGCCTTTGAAGGCTTCGGCTATCACCGGTTGATTCTAGAGTCGGCGGCAGGGCGCCCTGCTATACAGCCTGTCCACCGTGGTTGACGGCCGGTGTCCGCACCGAGAGGGAACCTGCTTCGTCTGTCCATCCGAGATCGGTCGTGACGGTGACCCAGAACCAGTAGGACTGGTCAGGCCGGCCCTGATAGACCGCAGAGCCCGCGCCGGCTCCGGTCACCCACGTTTTCATGCGACCGTCCTGTAGGACGACGTCGACGTTGAAGCGATTGCGGCCGCCGGGACTCGACCACGACACGTCGATCGAGTTTGGGTCGTTCAGATCCGGCGTCGCCGTGACGCTCACCGACGGCAGCGGCACGTCCGCGAATCGCGGCGAGCCGGAGAGCCACAGGTCGCCCCGGTCCAGCGGCCATGGATCCGGGACGGAGCCCGACCAGCCGTACGGGTCGATCGCTGAGGGGATGCTGTGGTTGAGGAGGTAAACCCCGAAGTGGAGGTGAGGGCCGGTGGCGGTGCCGGTCATGCCGGAGATGCCGATCACCTGTCCACGGGCAACGCGCTGACCCTTGACGACATCGATGCGCGAGAGATGCCCGTAGAACGACTCCAGGCCGTTGCCGTGGTTGATCTCGATCGTGAGCCCGCTCAAGCACGTGTGGCAGTTGGGGTCGAGCCAGTCGGCCGACCTGACGATGCCGGGAGCGGCAGCGGCCACCGGCTCGTAGGTCAGCGCGTAGTCATAGCCGTCGTGGCCGTCGTAGTAGAGGTAGTCATGCCCGCCCGGCGTTTGCGCGTAGCCCTCTGTGAAGCTCGGATCGGGCCCGCCGACATGACCTGAAGCCGTCACCCCGTCGTAGCGGCAGACCTGGCCGTCGACTCCGTAATCGGGATAGCAATGATCGAAAAGCGACGTCACGATGTGCGGCCCCATGAACGGCAGCGTGAGGAAGGCGCTGGGCGACGGGGCCACCCCCGTGTTACCGGTGCCCGTCTCGACCGTGCCGTATGAAAGCTGGCTCGGATAGAACCACCTGACGTGAGGGCTCTGCTTCTGGCCCGGCGGCAGCGCCTGCTCCGCATGCACAGGAGCGCTCTGCAACAGCAGAGGCGCAAAGGCGGCCAACGCGATCAGGTGGCGGGTTCGCATGAGATTCAAGCCTGGCCTCCGCCAGCCGTACATCAGGCTGCGGATTGGTTAAGTTTCGCAAATCGTGGCCCACGAGTCCCCCAACCTCCCGGTTCTGAGCGAGGGCCGTGCCGCTGTGTTCGAGGAACCGATCGGACCGGCCGGGGTCAGGATTCGTGAGCGCCCTCGGACCCGGCCTGGGCGGGGCTCGGTTGCGGTGGCCATCCACGCCGCATCCATCAACCACCTCGACCTGTGGCTGGCACACGGCGCGCAGCGCATCTCGCCCCCGCGTGTGATCGCGGCCGACGGGGCCGGCGTCGTCCACGAATCCGGCGATCCCGCCTGGAAACCCGGCGATGAGGTCGTCCTCTTCCCCACCCTGTGCGACTGGGAATGCGAGTGGTGCCGCGCCGGCGAGAACGTGCGCTGCCCACATTTCGGCGTGCTCGGCGAGCACTCGGATGGCGCCGCGTGCGAGCTGATCCATATGGATGCGCGCAACGTGTTTCGCAAACCGGCCGGGCTCAGCTGGGAGGAGGCGGCCGCCTTCCCGCTCACATTCCTCACGGCGTGGCGGATGCTGACTACCCGAGCGCAGTTGCGCGCCGGCGAGACAGTGCTCGTGATCGGCGCCGGCGCGGGCGTGGCGGTGGCGGCCATCCAGATTGCGAAACATCTCGGCGCTCGGGTGCTTGTAACGAGCCGCTCCGAAGCGAAGCGAAAGCGCGCGCTGGAGCTGGGGGCCGAGGCGGCATTCGACTCCACCAACTTCAGCAAGGCGGTCCGCGACGTGACCAGGGACGGGGTCGAGGTGGTGTTTGAGCACGTCGGACCGGCCACGCTCGAGGAGTCGATGCGCTCGCTCGCGATGGCCGGGCGCATAGTCACGTGCGGATCGACCTCGGGGGTCAAGGCCGAGATCAGCATGCCGCGCCTGTTCTTCCGGCACACGAGCCTGCTGGGGTCGACGATGGGGAATGCATCTGAGTTCAGGGCCTTGCTCGCCGCGATCGATCGCGGCCTCCGGCCCGTGGTCGACTCCGTCTATCCGCTCGAAGAGGTGCAGGCGGCGCTCACGCGGCTCGATGCCGCCGAGCAGTTCGGAAAAGTGGTCCTGTCAGTCTCTTCCTAAGGGAACCGCAGGTTCCCTCCTATATCGGCACATTGGTTGCCAGTAGGCCCGGCTACGCCGGGCCGTCCCTCTCGTGCCCGGAACCCGCCAAGCGTCGCGAGGCGTGATATTCAGTAAATCCCATCCCGCGGAGGGTATTAGGGCGCGACACTGGCGCTTGATGGCCCGGAGGTGAGTACCCGGACCGATGGCGCCGGGGAGCGCCCGCATAAGAGGGAACCGCAGGTTCCCTCTTATAGAGGCATTACCCACAATTTCGCGGCGGTGTCGTGGCTGAGCGTGACCTCGCGCTTGCCGGCCCGGATCCGGATCGTGCGCCCGATATCGTCGACCTCGACCACGCCGACCTTCCGGCCCGGGGTCAGGCCGCGGTCGTCGAGGTAGGCCAGCAAGAGAGGGGCTTCACGCTCCGCGACCTCCGACACGCGGGAGATCGCGGCGCGGGCGCCTTCGCCGAGGGTCGCGAGGCGCCTTTCCTTCGCGGACGACTTCGAGTGGCCCGGGATCGGGTTGCCGTGAGGGCAGGTGCGCGGACGGCCGAGAGCCTCGTAAAGGCGCCGCTCGACGTTCTCGGAGATGGCATGCTCCAGGCGAGCGGCCTCGGCGTCGGCGGCCACCCAGTCGAGACCGAGCACATCGGTCAGCCAGCGCTCCATGATGCGGTGGCGCCGGACGATCGACTCGGCAACTCGGCGACCCGCCACGGTCAGCTCCACCTCCTTGCGACTGTTCATCCGCACCATCCCGTCGCGCGTCATCCGCCGCAGGGCCGCCGTCACCGTCGGCCGGCTGACACCAAGCCAGTCGGCCAGGCGAGCGCTGCGAAGCGGTTCGCCCTCCGACCACATGTAGTAGATCGCCTCCAGGTAGCGAGAGATGACCTCAGAAGGGTGCGGCGTCCCAACGTTAGACTTGTCTAATCGTGACTTTTGCACGTACTAATCCTATGAGTCGGTTGTGAGCCAGGCCACGGCTGTCGCCCTCGGCGCGTTTGCTGGGGTCACCATTTTCCTCGGCCTGCCCGTCGCTCGTATGCGCGGGCTGCCCAAGTCGGTGCAGGGATTTCTCAACGCATTCGCCACCGGGATCCTGATCTTCATCCTGTGGGACATCCTGACCCACGCGAGCGGGCCCGTGGAGACGGCATTGGTCGCCGTCCGCACGAATGCAAGGGTGGGCTCATTCGCCGCGATGGTGTTGATCTTCGCCGGCGGCATCGGCGCCGGCCTGCTCGGCCTGGTCTACTTCAACCGCGCTCTTTTCGGTCGCCTCAAGCACGCGGACCACACCCCAAGCCCCCGCAGCCTGTCGCTGGCGATCGCCATCGGCCTCGGCCTGCACAACTTTTCCGAAGGGCTCGCCATCGGCCAGTCCGCGCGCGCGGGCGCGATCGCATTCGTCGGGGTGCTGGTCGTCGGCTTCGCGCTCCACAACATCACCGAGGGCTTCGGCATCGCGGCGCCGATGACCATGGACCCCAAGCCCGCGTCGTGGGGCTTCCTGGGCCTGGCCGGTTTGATCGGAGGCGGCCCGACGTTCCTCGGCACGTGGATCGGATACCTGGCCTCATCCCAATACTTCTACGTGGCTTTTCTCGCGGTGGCGGCCGGCGCCCTGCTCTACGTCGTCAACGAGCTGTTCCACGTCGGCCGGAGGCTCTCCACGCCGACGTCGTTTGCGTGGGGACTGCTCTTCGGCTTCCTCACTGCCTACGCGACCGACCTGGTGCTGACCCTCGCGACTACCTAGCTGGCGTAGTCGAAGTCGTCCGGCTCGGTGTCGTCCCACTCCGGGAACCGCCACCGGAACAGTCGCTCCTGGATCTCGAAGAGGCTGTCCAGCGTGTCCTGGACGTGGCCCGAGTCCTTGAGCGGCGCACGAACGTGATGCGGCATCAGCTCCACCGCCTCGCGCAGCTCGCTGCGCACTGGCGGCGGCACGGTCTTGACACCGTCCCGGTTCATCTCTTCGAGCTGCCAGAGGACCCGGTCGGTGGCCTCCAGCATCCGCTGAAATGCATAGCGGCGCCGGTTCTGCCGGCGCAGGGCGGTTTCCTGCTGTTCGATTCGGGTACTTGTGTGATCGATCATTTCCTTACCTTGGTTCAGCTACCTTTCCTAGCTTACCGGCTCCGGGCGAGTTCACCAAGAGGCAGGCTTGGCTGATTTCCTGTCCAACCTCGAACACCTGTTCCGTCCGGTGGACGATTGGGGAGACTTCCGGCGCGGCGCCCGCAAGGCCGCCGTGGCGTTCGTCCTCTACCGGGCGGATGGCCGCTGGATGGTCCCTTTCGTGCGCCGGCGGGCCGATCTGCGCGATCACCCGGGGCAGGTCGCCCTGCCCGGCGGAGGCGTCAAGGACGGCGAGTCGGCGTGGTCGGCCGCCCAGCGGGAGGTGGCGGAGGAGATCGGCGTGCCGGTCGGCCGGCTCGTGCCTCTCGGCGCCGGCGAGCCCATCTACGCGGCGGTTTCGAACTTCTCCGTGGTGCCCTTTGTCGCCCATCTTCCCGACCCCGTGCCGACCTTCGTGCACGACCCGCACGAGCTCGAAGGTGTGCTCGAGATCCCCCTCGAACGGCTGCTCGACGACAGCGAGTGGCTGCAGTCAGACGATCCGTGGCGCTTCCGCTACCTGGCCCACGAGGAGAGCGTGGTCTGGGGCCTCACCGAGCGGATCTTCGCCGGGCTCGCGCCAAAGCTAACCCAGGCCCTTACCGAATCGCGTGCCGAAGGTCAAAAGCCGGGTCCGCCAGCTGGCGCGGACTGATCCCGGCCCGAGCCTCCATCGCGTGCCGGGCGCGTGAGACCGTGTGGTGGTCGTTGATCCCGGCCACCGCGATCATCGAGCCCCGCCGCAGGTAGAAGACGCTGAACGGCGGCCGGCCGAAAGTACCGCGGGTCACCGTCTCATCCCACGGCAGCGCAGCTCCCGCGTACTGGAGATTGATGTCGTACTGGTCGGACCAGAACCACGGAGCCTCCGCAAACGGCGCTCCCGAGCCCGCCATCGCCCGGCCGACCGCGAAGCCCTGGCGCTGTGCGGTCTGGAAGTGCTCGACCCGCACGCGCTCTTCGTACAGCGGGCTCCAGAACCTGGTCGCATCGCCGGCGGCGTAGACGTCCGGCGCCGACGTGCGCCCCAGCTCGTCGACCAGAATGCCACCGTCGACCGCAATCCCCGCCGCCGCGGCAACCTCTGTGCGCGGCGCCGAGCCGATCCCGACCACGACCGGCGGCTCGAGGTCCGGAGGCGGCGGCGAGCCCAACCTCAAGTCGACGCCACGCTCGCGGTGGACCCCGGCGAGGTAGTCGCCAAGCTCGGCCCCCAGCACCCGTTGCAGCGGCTGGTCCTCCATCTCAAACACGGTGACCGCGCACCCACGCTGCCGGGCCGCGGCTGCCACCTCGCTGCCGATGAAGCCCGCGCCGACCACGTTGAGCGTTTCGCCGCGGTCGAGGATCGAACGAAGAATTTCCGCATCGGGCAGCTCGCGCAGGTAAATCGCGTCGTCGTATCCGTCGAGCTTCCGCGCCGACGACCCGGTTGCGATGCAGAGCAGGTCCCACCCCACTCGCCTCCCGGTCTCGAGGACAGCGTCTCGATGCTCCACGTCCAGCTCGGCTACCCGCTCGCCCAGGAGTAGCTCGATCCCGAGCTCGCGGTACTGCTCGCGAGGGCGCAATCCAAGACCATCAGCTGGCACCGTGCCAAGCAGGAAGCCCTTCGAGAGGTGCGGCCGCTCGTAGGGGAAAGCGGACTCGGCGCCTACAAGCTGGACTTCGCCTTGAAAGCCCGCGTCGCGCAGGCCGGCTGCGACGGCGTCCCCCGCGGGACCGCCGCCGACGATCAGCGCTTTCGCGTTAACTCTCGAACCCGGAGCAGAGACCACGCGAGGTAACCGCCGAGGACCGCGATCGCGAACGCGTATGCCGTCACGAGGTAGATCATCTCGCGCCCCCTATCTCGCTAGCAGCGACGATCGGGGCCAGGACTGCCTTTTCCGCAGCCTGGTCCATGAGGAGCTCGATGCGATACCGGATCGCGATCATCACCGCGGCCAGGAAGAGCGTGCAGGCCATCGTGATCAGGAAGGCGATGAGCATCTGGGGTGGCAGCGCGTCGTTGATCACCACCGGGCCGGGATGCTGAGTCCGCCACCACGTGACGCTGAAATGCACGACGGGAACGTCGATGAAACCGAAGATCCCAACCACCGCGGCAAAACGCGCCGCCTGGCGTCCGGGCTCCGCGAGCCGGCGGACCATCAGGTACCCCGCGTAGATGATCCAGAGCACGAGGGTCGACGTGAGACGCGCATCCCACGTCCAGAACGTGCCCCAGATCGGCTTGGCCCAGATCATGCCCATGACGAGCGTCACCGTGGTGAACACGACACCGACCAGCGCCCCAGCGCGTGCGAGCCGGTCGGCAGTCGCGTTCTCCTTCCATAGATAGACGATGCCCCCGAGCAGGACGACAGCAAAGCAGCCGTATGCTGCGATCGCCGAGCTGACGTGCAGATAGAAGATGCGCTGCACCGGTCCCTGCAGGTAGTCGGTCGGCGCGTACAGGAAGATGAAGCCCGCGGCGACGAGCATGAGCGCCACCGCCGCGACCGCCGCCTGTTCCAGCCGGGCGTGAGCGCCGGGCGCCGAAAGAATCTTGACGGTGGATCGAGCTAGGCGGCCGAGCGCCCTACGGGCGCTGACGCCTGTGTCGAGGCTCCGGGCGTCCTCGTCACGCGTCACAAACGCGCTCCTCGGCCGTCCTCGCCTCTCCTTGGCGTCGGCCGCCGATCTCGCCCACCGTCGGCGCTCCTCCGGCGCCCGGCGCTAGTCATCGAGCACGAACCGGGCGGTCAGCGACGTGAGCACGACGAACAGTATGTCCAAGTCGATGAGAAGGCCTGTGGCCTGGTCCGCTCCGTTGCCACCGCCGCCCATTGCGCTCTGCACTGCCTGGCCCCCGATGACGACGAAGGGGATCCACAGCGGGAGCGTCAGCAGCGGCAGGAGCAGCTCTCGCGCGCGGACCCGCGCGACCATGGCCGCGAACAGGCACCCGAGCACCGCCATCCCCACGGTGGCGAGGAGGACGGCGGAGACCACGTTGAATGACACGGGGACTCCGAAGAAAAGCGCGAGCGCGGGGAGCAGGACCGCCTCGCAGATGACCAGCAGCAGCCCCGCCGCCAGGGCCTTGCCGGCAAAGATCGCCGCGGGCGAAGCCGGTGTCATCAGCATCGCATCGAGGGAGCTCTGCTCGCGCTCGGCGGCAAACGCGCGCCCGAACGCCACCAGGCCGGCGAACACCAGCGCCATCCAGAGCACACCCGGCGCGATCGCTGGAGCGTTTCGCGAGTCGAACTGGAACCCGAAGTTGGCGATCACGAGCGCCAGCACCACGAACTGGGCCAGCGCCGGGACGAGCTCGCGCGTCCGCCATTCCGAGGTTAAATCCTTGCGGGCGACAGCGAGGGCAACCGCAACACTCTTCATTTAGTGGTGCCTCCGGGAAACCGCTCGCCAATCCATCGGCCCATTTCCGCCGAGCGCCCTGCGGGCGCTGACGCCGGCGTTAGGGGGCCCGGCGCTTCGCATCCTCCCGCGCTTCGCGCGGGGACCCCAGTGGTGTGCGCTCCTCCTCGCGCCACCCCTGCCTTGGCGTCGGCGGTCTGGGCCGCGCCTTGGCGAGCTCATTCCCAGATGCACCACTAGTGGACGACTCGCAATCGCGTCGGCACGCCGACCACGCGCCCCCGCCGCAGCTCCATCGTGCGCTGGCACAGACGGTTGGCGAGCGCATGGTCATGTGTGGCGATCACGGCGGTGCGGCCCCGCATGACTCGCGCGAGCAGGTCGGCGGCGCCAGAGTCGAGACTCGCGTCGGGCTCGTCGAGCACGAGCAGCCTGGGGTCGTGAAGCACCGCCCTGCCGATCGCCAGGCGCTGCTGCTCGCCGCGCGACAGCTTGCCCGCCGACCGGCGGGCGACATCCGCGAGACCGACGAGCTCGAGGACTTCGGCCACACGCGACCGGGCGGCGCCCTGGAGCGTGCAGAAGAACTCGAGGTTTTCTGAGGCCGACAGGGCCGGGTAGAGCCCCGGAGAGTGCGCGACGAAACCGATGCGCGCCCGCAGCCGCCGCCGCTCCACCGATGCGTCGAGGCCGAAGATCTCGAGGGTGCCCGACGTCGGGCGCGCGGCCGTGGCGAGGATGCGAAGCAGGGTTGTCTTGCCGGCTCCGTTCTCCCCGAGCACGGCCAGGTGCTCGCCGGAGTCCACCGCCAGGTCCACGGCGTCAAGCGCCACATCAGACCCGAAGCGTTGCGAAAGTGCGGTGGCGACGATGGTGCTCATGGAGCGCCGTCCGGCGGGCCTTCCTCGGGCGTCCGGATCAAGGGCCACAGTACAAACGGACCTGCCGCGAACAGGAGCAGCGTCGCCACCATCAGTGTCATGACGCGCCCACCGGGCTGCGCACCCTGGCGGCAATCGGTACGACCACGACGCGCCGAGCGCCGGCGTTGCCGAGGAGCACGCCAAGGATGACGATCGCTCCGCCGGCCCAGATCCAGCTCACGAGCGGGTTGACGAAGACCCGAAACGAGGCCGAGCCGTCACCGTTCGTGCCTGCAAGCACCACGTAGACGTCGGCGATCGGAGTGGTACTGATCGCGACATGGGTCAACGACTGGCCGCCCAGCCCGGCGTAGGTCGCGCGGGCGGGTTCTAGCGTTTGATCGCCGAGCTTCATCGCCGCGACGAGCTCGGAGTGGTCGGCCAGCTCGCGTTGCGCGGCGCCGGTGTAAGTGAGTGTGTAGCCGGCCACCGAGACCTGCTGCCCGGGCTGGAGGGTGACGTCCTTCTCCTGCTGCCAGAAGTGCGACGCGGCCAGGCCGACGACGACGACGGCCAGGCCCAGGTGGGCCAGGTAGGCGCCGTAGTGGCGCCTCCGCCTCGTCGCCAGGGCCACCGCGCGTGACCAGCCGCCGCCCGCGCGGCGCCACCTGCCGGCGGCGCGCACGTATTCGTAGACCGCGGTGGTCGCCACCGCGACCGCCAGCGGGACGCCAAGCAGCGCCGGCAGCGAGCGCACGCCGACTGCAAGCAGCGCCGCCACCACGACCACGGATCCCACCGCCGGCCATCGAAGCGCGCGCAACAGCGGCGCCCCGGCGTGGCGCCACGGCACCAGCGGGCCGGCGGCCATCAGGGCCAGGATCGCCGCAAACAGCGGACCCGCCGCGCGCTCGTAATAGGCGGCCCCGACGACGCGCTCCTGTCCGGCCATGCCCGACACCAGCGGCAGGATCGTGCCCCAGAGCACCACCGCGATGACGCCGATGAGAAGCAGGTTCTGCAGCGCGAAGGCGCCCTCGCGCGACACCGCCGGCGCGGGCTCCCCACGGCCTTGCAGGCTGCCGGACCGCCACGCAAGCAGAGCGACCGAGAAGAAAAGACAAACGCCGAGAAACCCGAAGAACCAGGGCCCGATCGCGCTGACCGCGAACGTGTGCACGGAGGGGACGATCCCGCTGCGCACGATGAAGGTGCCGAACACCACGAGCAGGAAGGCGAGGATGACGAGCCCGAAGTTCCAGCCCCGCAAGCGGCCGCGGCGCTCCTGCACCTGCGACGAATGGAGGTACGCAGTGGTCGCGAGCCACGGCATGAAGGCGACGTTCTCGACCGGGTCCCAGCCCCAGTAGCCGCCCCAGCCGAGGACGTGGTAGGCCCACCACATACCCAGCACCAGGCCCGTGCTCTGCAGCCCCCACGCGACGAGAGCAAAGCGGCGCGTATGCGAGATCCACGTTGCGTCAGACCGGCCCGCGAGCAGGGCTGCGGCCGCAAAGCTGAACGGGATCGCGAATGAGGCGAAGCCCGCCAACACGACCGGCGGGTGGATGAGCATTCCGCCATCGCGCAGGACGGGGTTGAGCCCGAGGCCGTCGGGTGGGGTGATCAGCAGCACGTCAAACGGGCTCGCGACCAGGACGAGCACGACGAGGAAGAAGCTCAGTATCGCGGCCATGATGCCCGCGGCGTAGGCGGCGAGGCGCAGCCCCAGCGTCGCGCTCGCGAGCAGCGAGGCGCTGCCGAGCATGCCGAGGATGAGCGCCCAGTAGAGCAGCGATCCCTCCTGACCTCCGTAGAAGGCGGCCGCCACGAGTGCCATCGGGGTCGACAGGTCGCTGTGCTCGGCGACGTACGCGAGCGAGAAATCATGGGTCAGCAATGCGGCCTCGAGCAGCACCGACGCGATGAGGATCATCGCGGCCGTGGCGTAGAAGGCGCGCCGGCCGACCTGGATCATGACCGGGTTCTCCGACCAGCCCGCCCAGAACGAGAGCAGCGCCGAGAACGCGGACAGGACCAGGCCTGCGAGCAGCGCGCCCGAACCCAGAAAGGCGAGTGTCACGATGTGTAAGGCGTGGTTGCAAAGCGCGACGGGCACTTCGCGAGCACCGCGCGCGCATGGAAGATGCCGTCGGCGCCCAGCCTGCCCTCCGCGACCACGGTGATCCCAGGCCGGAAGATGTCCGGCAGCAAGCCGGTGTAGTCGACCACGACCGAAGCGGTGCCGTCCTTCTCCGTGAAGCGGACGTGCAGGCCGCCGCCGCTGCGCTGGACGTCATCCTGGACCACGCCAGCCACGCGCACGTCGCCGTTCGCGGGCTGGTGTGTGGGCAGCTCGGAGACCGTGAGGTAATACTCCGAGGTACCCCCCGACGCCGAGTAGACCAGGTAGCCGACACATGCGGCGACCAGCGCCATCACCACGACCCACCGGATCATGCGGCGATGAGCCTCAGGTAGTGGTCCAGCGTTTGGGCGTCGAGCGGCCCGGCGAACGAGGCCGCCACCACGCCATCCGCGTCGATGAAGATCGTCACGGGGGGTCCAACCACCCCGTAGTCCTGGTAGCTGCCCGCCACGATCGGCCCGACAGGATAGGTGTGCGGGTGCTGCTGCTCGAAGGAGCGGACGCCGGCGGCCGTGTCCTGCATGTCCGCGCCGACGAACGCGACGTTGGGGTGAGCCGCAGACGCGTCGGAGAGGATGGGCAGCTCGCGGGCGCACGGCCCGCACCACGACGCCCAGAAGTTGACGACGACCGGCTTGCCGCGCAGGTCCCTGACTCCCACCCTGGAGCCGTCGAGCTGCTGGATGGCAAGATCAGGCGCGGAGTGGCCGAGGAGATGTGGGCTGGCCATCGCCGCATGCTGCAGGCCCCATCCCAGCGACGCCATCAGGGCGATGCCGAAGACGATCGCGCCGGCCGAGATCAAACCGGACCTGACCTTCAACGCGCTGAGTCTAGTCGAGCCTCGAAGGTCAATCGGGAAGGGAATTCGCGGCGGCGATGCGGGCGTAGAGGTGGCCGCTGGGCTTGATCCTCCGCTCGAGCGTCTTGCGGTCGACCTCGATCAGCCCGAAGCGCATCGCGTAGCCCCGGGCCCACTCGAAGTTGTCGGTGTTCGTCCAGTGGAAGTAGCCTCGCACGTCGACGCCGTCACCGATGGCGAGCAGGACGTTGGTCAGGACTTCGGTGATGTAGCGCCGCCGCCATTCGTCGTCGTTGCTGGCGAGGCCGTTCTCGGTGATATAGACGGGCTTGCCGAGCCCACGCAGCTCGTTGAGCACCTGGCGCATCCAGCTCGGATCCGCGCTCATTCCCATCTCGGTCACGGGCGCCCCCGGAACGTTGAAGCGCCGGATGAACTGGTCGCCTGGCCGGCCGAGGTCGAACGCGCACATCTGGCCCCAGTAGTGGGCGATGCCGATGTAGTCGGAGGTCGCCTCCACGACCCTGCGCAGCTGCCCAGGGCCGATCGGCCAGCGATCCAGGGCCATCTGCGAGGTCGCGGCGGCCCACCGGTCGCGCCGCCTCTCAGTGGCGGGCAGGAACAGCAGCCTGTGGTGCGAGAGGCCGACCAGCGCGTCGGGCCACCTGCGCTTGATGGCGCCGTAGGCGAGCTCGTGCGCCTTGCGCATGTTGCCGGTGACGCGATAGAGGGCGGGGATGTCGCCTCGGCGGCCGGGCGGAAACTCACCCGAAACCCAGCCGTTGGCGCCGTAGAGGTTCGGTTCGTTGATGGTGCACCACAGCCCCACCAGGTCGCCGAGCTGGTCGACGACCCGATGCACGAACGGCAGGAAGGCGCGTTCGGAGCCGTTCGCAGCCCATCCCCCCTTCCGCGAAAACCAGAGCGGATTCGTGAAGTGGTGCAGCGTGACCATCGGCTCGATGCCCTGCTCTCGCAGCTCGCCCAGGACATCACGGTAATGGCGGATCTGGCGCGCATCGAACTCGCCTTCAGTCGGCTCGATGCGCGACCACTCGATCGACAACCGGTGGGCGTTCTGGTTCAGCTCGCGCAGCAGCGCGAAATCTTCGCGGTAGCGGTGGTAGTGGTCGTTTGCGACCTCGGAGGTATCGCCGTTGGCGATCCGGCCGGGCTGCTGCTCGAACTCCCACCAGTCGCAGTTGCGATCGTCGCCCTCGACCTGGTGGGCGGCGCTGGCGGTGCCCCACAGAAAGCCATCGGGGAAGCGTCCCGCGTGTGACTCGCGCCTCACGCCGCGCTCTGATGCTTCTCGATTTTCGGCGGAGGCACGTACTCCCAGCGCACCGGAGTGTCTCCATCCATATCCACGGCCAGCATTCCTGCCTTGTCGACCGCCTTGCGGTACATCTCTCGTTCGTTGTGAGGGCGGCCGTCGAGCACGATCCATGCGGCCTGCAGAGGATCGGCATGGCTGACGATGGCCATGGTCTCGCCGGGGTGCTCACGCACGATCCGGCGAAGCACATCAAGGATCCGGCCCCCCATCCGTTCCACCGACTCGTCACCCGGGAGCAGTCCTCGCTTCGCCTTGTGCACAAACCAGAGCGGCCGCCGCAGCGGTATGTGCCAGTAGGGCAGCCCCTGGAGGTAGCGGCTGAACTCCGCCTCCCGCAGCTCGGGATCCGCCTCGAGGACAGCGGGCGGATCGAGCCTGGAGTTAATGAGCTCGGCCGTCTCGACCGCTCGGGCGAGCGGGCTGTGCACGATGCGCCTGATGTTCTCCACCTTCAGCCTGTCGCCGACCGCGATCGCCTGCGCGCGGCCGAGCGCGCTGAGCTGAAAACCGTCGAGGTGCCCGTACAGCAGCCGGCGCGGGTTCTCGACGTCGGCGTGCCGGATCAGGTAGACGCGCGTGGACGCCAAATC